>Ga0111154_1004_pt1 | contig 31284 bp, 25 predicted proteins | sample DeeMarSeWOR28_12_FD_80252 | JGI IMG/M metagenome (GOLD analysis project Ga0111154, IMG submission 80252) | Gammaproteobacteria bacterium SG8_47 | reverse complement strand
TCAATTGCCGCGCCGTGCGCGCCGGTGCTCGTCGGCTTCGACCACATCGCCATCAGGGCTCAGCGCGGGGTAGGAGACACCTTTGCGCCGGTAGAACGACGCCAGATCCGGATGTGCCCATTCGAATAACAATCGATCATAAGTCGATCGGTCGAGCCGGCAGTGGTCATAAAGCCCCGCGCCCTGGCGCTGGCGCTGCGCTTCGAACAGAATGACGGCAGCTGCGACCGACACGTTCAGTGAGGCCACTAGGCCATACATCGGAATGATGATGTGTTCGTCGGCGCAGGCCAAGGCCTGCGGGCTGACGCCTTCCAGTTCGGCCCCCAGCAAAATAGCGGTCGGGCGCGAATAATCGATGCTGCGAAAGTCGACGGCTCGTTCTGACAAATGCGCGGCGAGCAGTTGCATGCCTTGTCCGCGCACAACCTGCACCGCTGTGTCCAGATTCGGATGCGTGTGAATGTCCACCCATTTTCCGCTACCCGATGAGACGTCATGATGGGCACGTATCCTAACCCGATCGTTTACGGCGTGAGCGGCGAGCACACCCGTGGCATCGCAGGTGCGCAGAATCGCCGACAAATTATGTGCCTTGTGCACGTTATCAAGGAGCACAGTGAGGTCTGGTTGGCGACGGTCGAGCGTTTGGCGCAAGCGTTGGAAGCGATCCGGGGTCATGGCTGGTCGGTAGTGGTTGTCAAGCTGCCAGGTGTTCTGCCAGTGTATGGGCATCACCAATTCGGCTTCAAGCCGCGCTGCATGGGATACGACCACAGGTAAAGCCACTATGGAAGCAGTCGCTCAGTTGCTCGACATCATGCGTCGCCTGCGGGATCCGCATGACGGTTGTCCGTGGGACAGAGAACAAACCTTTGCGACCATTGTTCCGCATACGCTCGAGGAGGCCTATGAGGTCGCCGACGCAATTGAGCGTGAAGACTGGAATGAACTGCGTACCGAGCTTGGGGATCTCCTATTTCAGATTGTCTTCTATGCCCAAATGGGCCAAGAGCAGGACAAGTTTGACTTTGAGGATATCGTCGTCGCGATCAACGACAAACTCGTGCGTCGACACCCGCACGTCTTCGCTGATGAGCACATTGAGACCAGCGCGGAGCAGACCGAAGCCTGGGAGCAGCACAAGCTGGCCGAGCGGCAGGCCAAATCAGCGACCGAAGGCCGCGACCATAGCGTGCTCGATGGCGTGGCCCGCGGCCTGCCGGCTCTGACCCGTGCCGCAAAGTTGCAGAGGCGTGCAGCGCGCGTGGGCTTCGACTGGAAGCGCACCGAACCGGTGATGGACAAGCTGCGCGAAGAAATCGACGAACTGCAGCTGGCTTTGGATATCGAAGCAACGCCGGAGGATATGTTTGAAGAACTGGGTGATGTGATTTTTACGTGCGTCAATCTGGCACGCCATCTGGACGTTGACGCCGAATCGGCGCTGCGCCACGCCAACGCCAAATTCGAGGATCGATTTCGCCAGGTTGAAGCACACTTCGCCGAGCGTGGTGGCATGGAGTCTGCCAGCGCGGAGGAGATGGACCAGATTTGGGAACACGTCAAACGCCAGCAATCCGCGGAGCAGGAGGACTAGCAGCATGCGTATTCGAATCGCGTGGCAGGGCGCGAGCGTGATGGCGACGCTGCGCGACACGCCGACCACTCGCGCGGCGGCTGCGGTGTTGCCCTTCGCCCCGCGCGCCGACACCTGGGGTGAGGAGGTCAACTTTAGCGTGCCGATCCCGGCGCTCGAGCGGGAATCGGATGCCCAACAGGTGGTTGATCCGGGCACGGTCTGTTTCTGGGTCGAGGGCAGTTTCCCAGCGTTGCCGTTTGGGCCGACGCCGATCCCCATAGGCAAACGAGTACCGGCTCCCGGCGGCCACCAACATCTTGGGAACCATTATGCGCAACCGAGCCTGTTCGGGACCGTGCGCGACGGTGATGACATCACGGTGAGCCTCGCCGAGGCGGATTGCTGACCGTGGCGGACCATCACGGCCGCGCGTAAGGCCGGAATGGCCTGCCCTACTCACGCCCGATCGTGGTGCATAGTCGGGGGATCTTGCACCAAAACAGATCATCTTCGCGACGCTCGAGCCGCCTTTCTGACTTAAGCCATTGTTCTGACTAGCCTATCCATTGTGGTGCAATTCTTGCTTCTCCTCGCACCAAACTCGAACGCTACAGGGGAGAGCAGATGGAAGCCTTCAAGACTTCGTCCGACGTATTGTTCATTCTACTCGGGGCCATCATGGTGCTGGCCATGCATGCCGGCTTCGCCTTTCTCGAAGTGGGTACGGTTCGCTTCAAGAATCAGGTCAATGCTCTGGTCAAGATCATCACCGACTTCGGTAGCTCCACCATCGCCTATTTCTTCATCGGCTATGGCGTGGCCTACGGCGTTTGGTTTTTCGATGGTGCCGAGGTACTGGTGCAGAAGAGCGGCTACGATCTGGTCAAATTCTTCTTCCTGCTCACCTTCGCGGCGGCAATTCCGGCAATTATTTCCGGCGGCATCGCGGAACGGGCCCGCTTCTATCCCCAGTTGGGCGCGTCCTTCATCATCGTGAGCTTCGTCTACCCCTTCTTCGAGGGCATCGCCTGGAACGGCAATTTCGGCATCCAGGAGTGGATGGAGTCAGCCTTGGGCGCGGCCTTCCACGATTTCGCCGGCTCGGTCGTCGTGCACGCCATGGGAGGTTGGATCGCACTCGGCGCCGTTATCTCGCTCGGTGCGCGTCACGGCCGCTACACCAAGGAGGGGGCTGTGGCGGCTCACCCCCCCTCGAGCATTCCGTTCCTGGCGCTGGGCGCCTGGATCCTCACCGTTGGCTGGTTCGGCTTCAACGTGATGTCAGCGCAGACGCTGGAGTCCATCAGTGGTCTGGTAGCCGTCAATTCACTCATGGCTATGGTAGGCGGGACGCTCGCCGCGCTGGTGGCCGGACGAAACGACCCCGGCTTCGTGCACAACGGTCCTCTGGCGGGCCTGGTCGCGGTGTGCGCGGGGTCGGATCTCATGCACCCGATTGGTGCCTTGGTTACCGGTACGGTGGCGGGTGGCCTCTTTGTGTGGACCTTTACCCTGACGCAGAACCGTTGGCGCATCGATGATGTGTTGGGCGTATGGCCGCTGCACGGCTTGTGTGGGGCCTGGGGCGGTATTGCCGCTGGGATTTTTGGTCTCCAGGCGTTTGGTGGTCTTGGTGGCGTCACCTTCATGGCTCAGCTGGTGGGGACTGCTCTTGGCATCGTGGTCGCGCTGGTTGGCGGTTTCCTGGTCTATGGGGTGCTCAAGGCAACCGTGGGGATCCGCATGAGCCAGGAAGAGGAGTTCAACGGCGCCGACTTGACCATCCACAAGATCTCCGCCCAGCCCAGTTACGACTAGTCTCCGCAGGGCCGGGTCGGCAGCCACCGACCTGGCCGCAACTGCCGGAAAATGCTATCTTTCCGCGTTCCCTGGGTGAGTGGTTGGGAACGCCATGGCGCGCAAGCTGTACATCAAGACTTTCGGTTGCCAGATGAACGAGTACGATACCGCCAAGATGGCGGAAGTGCTTGCGCATTCGCACGGCTTGCAGCGCGTCGAGACCGCTGAGGAGGCCGACGTTATCCTGCTCAACACCTGCTCCGTGCGGGAAAAGGCGCAGGAGAAAGTGTTTTCACAGTTGGGCATGTGGCGACCCCTCAAGCAGATGCGGCCTGAGCTTGTCATCGGCGTTGGTGGTTGTGTCGCCAGCCAGGAAGGGGAGTCGATTCGAAAGCGTGCCCCTTATGTGGACCTGGTGTTCGGCCCGCAGACTCTGCATCGGCTGCCGGCGATGCTCGAGGCCGTTGACGCTGAACGCCAGCCACTGGTCGACGTTTCCTTTCCCGAGATTGAGAAGTTCGACAATTTGCCCGAGCCACGGGCCGAGGGACCGACTGCCTTCGTCTCCATTATGGAGGGCTGCAGCAAGTACTGTACGTTCTGCGTCGTGCCCTATACCCGCGGCGAAGAGGTCAGCAGACCCTTCGACGACGTCTTGGCCGAAATCGTTCAGCTTGCGGCCCAAGGGGTGCGCGAAGTGACATTGCTCGGTCAAAACGTCAATGCCTACCGCGGTTTGATGCACGACGGCGATGTGGCGGATCTGGCGCTGCTGATCCGCTACGTCGCAGCGATCGACGGCATCGATCGTATTCGGTATACGACGTCGCATCCCGCCGAATTCAGCACCAACCTAATCGAAGTCTACGCTGAGCTTCCCCAACTGGTGGGGCATGTGCATTTGCCGGTGCAAAGTGGATCTGATCGCATTTTGGCCCTGATGAAACGTTGTCATACTGCGCTGGAGTATCGGGCCAAGATCCGTCAGTTGCGCGAAGTACGGCCCGATATCAGTATCTCGTCGGATTTCATCGTCGGCTTCCCTGGTGAGACCGACGCGGATTTCGAAGCGACCATGGATTTGATTGGCGAGGTGGGATTCGACCAGTCGTTCAGCTTTGTCTACAGCCCGCGCCCGGGGACCCCCGCGGCGGCATTGCCCGACGATGTGTCGCTCGGGGTCAAGAAGCAGCGCTTGGCGCTACTGCAGCAGCGCATTGCTCAGCAAGCGGCTGCGATCAGTCGCGCGATGGTTGGCAGTGTGCAAACGATTTTGCTCGAGGGCCCATCGCGCAAGGATCCGGCGCAGCTGTGTGGTCGAACGGAAAACAATCGTGTCGTCAATGTCCCGGCGACGCCTGATCTGGTGGGTCGGTTCGTTGAGGTGCGCATCAGCGAGGCGTTGCCAAACTCGCTGCGCGGCGAGCTCATCCAAGCCGCTGCCACCAAAGTGCATTGCGCTTGAGCCTGCGCCCGTCTTTCTTCTCTTGAGCGACACGCCTGCATTCACCGATGTTGCGCTGGAGCCCGCTGACAATCAGCGGTTGGCCAACCTGTGCGGTCAGCTCGACGAGCATCTGCGTATGATCGAGCGCCGTCTTGGGGTCGAGATCAACAATCGCGGCAAGGTGTTTCGCGTAATCGGCGAGGACCGTTCCGTGCGTGCCGCTACCGAGGTTTTGCAAGGACTCTACCGCGATACCGCGAGCGAAGTACTGAGTCCGGCCAAGGTGCACGTATTCCTGCAGGAAGCGGGTGTGGACGCGCTGGTCGAGAGTGGGGCGGCTGAGCGTGAGGAACTCACCGTTCACACTCGGCGCGGTCTGGTGCGCGCCCGGGGCCAGAACCAACAGCACTACTTGCACAGCATCCTGACCCATGACATCAATTTCGGCATTGGTCCCGCCGGCACGGGCAAGACCTATCTCGCGGTGGCCTGTGCTGTTGAGGCCTTGGAGAAAGATCGTGTCCGCCGTCTGGTATTGACGCGGCCTGCGGTAGAGGCGGGCGAGCGCCTCGGTTTTCTGCCCGGCGACATGGCGCAGAAGATTGATCCCTATCTGCGGCCTCTTTATGACGCGCTCTATGAAATGATGGGGTTCGAGCGCGTTGCCAAGCTGATTGAACGCAATGTTATCGAAGTGGCGCCGCTGGCCTTTATGCGTGGCCGCACGCTCAACGAGTCGTTCATCATTCTCGACGAGGCGCAAAACACCTCGCTTGAGCAAATGAAAATGTTTCTGACCCGTATCGGCTTTGGTTCGACGGCGGTTGTCACCGGAGACGTCACCCAGATCGATTTGCCACGCGGGCAGTCTTCAGGCTTGCGTCACGTGGTCGACGTACTCAAGGATATTGAGGGGATCAGCTTCACGTTCTTTCAGGCCAAGGACGTCGTGCGCCATCCGTTAGTGCAGCGCATTGTCACAGCCTATGAGCATCACGAAAGCCAGACCAGTGCAGAGCCCGGCAAGCGTGAGCGTTGAGGTCGACGTCCAACGGGCTCTGGATGAGTATCGCGGTTTCCTGCCCACTGACCAGGATATTGCACACTGGGTCAAGGCCGCGGTCGGCTCCCAGCGCGAGGAGGCCGAAGTGACGGTTCGTTTGGTCGATCAGGCCGAAGGCACCCGTTTGAACGAGGCATTTCGCGGCAAATCAGGTCCTACCAACGTGCTGTCGTTTCCCTTTGAGGCGCCCCCTGGCGTCGAGGTGGCGCTATTGGGGGATATCGTGGTCTGCGCGCCCGTGGTGGCTCGCGAGGCCAGTGAGCAGGCTAAGGCGGCGGTGGCGCATTGGGCCCACATGGTGGTACACGGTACCTTGCATCTACTGGGCCATGACCATATTGATTCAGAACAGGCCGCGCGCATGGAAGCGCTTGAAATTTCAGTCTTGGAGCACTTAGGCTATCCAAACCCTTACGCAGTAACCGACACAGATGACTGACGACCAACCTGGCCGAAGTCCCGAGAGGGACGCCAAACTCCAACGAACCTGGCTCGAACGTTTAAGCGATGCGTTCCTGGCTGAGCCCCAGGATCGCGACCAGCTCGTGCTCGTGCTGCGTGATGCCGCGCAACGCCGGCTCTTGGGCCCCGATGCCCTGGCGATGATTGAGGGCGTGCTGCAGGTCTCAGAAATGCAGGTGCGCGACATCATGATTCCGCGTGCACAGATGGTCGTGGTCGAGCGCGACGCAGCCCCCGAAGCAATCCTGCCCATTGTCATAGAGTCTGCGCATTCTCGTTTCCCGGTCATCGGTGAGAACCGGGATGAGGTCGTTGGCATCCTTCTGGCCAAGGACCTGTTGACTTATTTTGCCGAGGGATCTCCCGGGGACTTCAAAACGCGCGACGTCCTGCGACCGGCTGTTTTTATTCCCGAGAGCAAACGCTTGAACGTGCTACTCAAAGAATTTCGCGCGAGCCGCAATCACATTGCGATTGTGGTTGACGAGTACGGCGGTGTCGCCGGGCTGGTGACCATCGAAGACGTGCTGGAACAAATTGTCGGCGAGATCGAGGACGAGCACGACGTCGAAGAAGACACCTACATCATGGAGCACAGCGATGGGCGCTACACGGTGAAAGCGCTGACGCCGATTGAAGACTTCAACGAGAGCTTTGGCACTGACTTCAGTGATGAGGAGTTCGATACGATCGGTGGTCTGGTCATGAACAGTTGTGGCCACCTGCCCAAGCGCGGCGAGGTAGTCGTCATGGGCGCTTACAGCTTCAAAGTCCTGCGTGCCGATAACCGGCGTATTCATCTGCTTCAGGTCGCGCCCGTGCAAGAGCCCACAGCGGGTGAGTCGACTGGTTCCTCGAGTGGCCTTCAGTGAATGGCGTGCTGACTGGCGCGCGGTAGCGCTGGCGCTGGTCGCGGGCGCCGCATTGCCACTGGCGTTCGCTCCGTTTCGCCTGTATCCCCTGAGCCTGCTTCTTCCCGCTGTCCTATTTTGGCTGTGGCAAGGCGCCAGCCCGCGTCGTGCCGCGCACCTGGGCTACTGGTTTGGCTTTGGCATGTTCGCCGTCGGCGTGTCTTGGGTTTACGTGGCGATTCACGTCTACGGTTACACATCCGCTCCGATAGCTGGCTTACTGACTCTCGTGTTCGTGGCGGGGATGGCGCTGTTCTACGCCTTTCAAGGCTATCTCAGTGGCTGGTTGTTGGCACGCGTTGGTAACGGTTTTGTTGGTGTCGTAGTGGTGCTGCCGGCAACCTGGGTATTGGTCGAGTGGGTCCGCAGTTGGTTCCTCACTGGTTTCCCGTGGCTGAGCTTGGGCTACAGTCAGCTCGCGACACCCTTGCTCGGGGTGGCGCCGTGGTTCGGCGTGTTTGCGGTCTCCTGGGCTTGTGCGCTCACGGCTGGCGCCGCCCTGTTGTTCGCGCAACAACGGGGCCGAGTGCGCCTCGCAGCGCTCGTTCTACTGCTCGGAGTGTGGTTGGTGGCCGGTACCGCTGGTACGGTGAACTGGAGCGCGCCGGTTGGTGACGCGATCAAAGTGAGTGTGATCCAGGGTAATGTGCCTCAATTGACCAAGTGGGATGGGGACATGATCGCTGCGGGGCTGGCGCGCTATGCCGATCTAACGCGGAGCGAATGGGACTACGCCGATCTGATCGTCTGGCCGGAGAACGCGCTGACCCTGTTCTATCATCAAGTCGAGGCCGACTACATCAATCCGCTTGCCCAACAAGCCCAAGAACATGGCGTTGATCTTGTGTTTGGCGTACCCATTCTTGAGCGCGATAGTGGCCGCTATTACGCCACTTTGAGCGTTATTGGCAACGCGGCGGGGGCGTATCGCAAGCGTCACCTAGTGCCCTTTGGCGAATATGTGCCGCTGGAGAACGTGCTGCGTGGCCTGATCGGTTTCTTTGATCTGCCCATGTCGGATTTCAGCCCTGGACCGGCGCAGCAGCCGTTGCTGCGGGCGGCGGGGCAGCCGTTGGCGGTCTCGGTCTGCTACGAAGATGCGTTCGGCAATGAGCTGATTCGGGCACTGCCCGACGCAACGCTGCTGCTCAACGGCAGCAACAACGCCTGGTACGGTGACTCACTTGCCCCTCATCAGCATCTTGAAATCTCGCGCATGCGCTCGGTGGAGACACAGCGCGACGCGATCCGAGCTACGACCAATGGTATCTCGGCGCTGATCGACTACCGCGGCGATCTGTTGGCAACCTCAGCACAGTTTGAGAGCGCGGTGTTGCGTGGCTCGGTTCAGCCACGAAGTGGTGCGACACCCTACGTGCGCTGGGGAGACTGGCCGGTGGTCATCGCCACGCTGGTTTTGGTGCTGATTGCGGTGCTACTGGTGCGTGGGCGGGCACAGCGCTGGTCCTAGAGACCCAGTTGCGCTTTACGTTCTCTGCGGAAGCGATGCAATGCCGGCTCGGTATAGCCGTTGGGTGCCTGCCGGCCGCATAGTACTAACTCCCGTGCCGCCCGGAACGCGAGACTGTCGCAATCCGGAGCCATCGGTTTGTAGTCAGGATCGGCCGCGTTCTGGGCGTCGACCACGGCAGCCATTCGCTGCAGTGAATCGATGACCTGTTCAGTGGTGACAACGCCGTGGTGCAACCAGTTGGCGACGTGCTGGCTGGAAATGCGCAGTGTCGCGCGGTCTTCCATCAGGCCCACGTCCTTGATGTCGGGCACTTTGGAGCAGCCGACGCCCTGGTCAATCCAACGCACGACGTAGCCCAGCACACCCTGCAAATTATTATCCAGTTCTTCTTGAATCTCTGCGGCCGACCAATCGGCGTTCAGTGCCAGTGGAATGGTCAACAAGTCGTCGAGCTTGGCGCGGACCCGTTGCGCGATCTCGTGTTGCCGCTGAACCACGTCGACCTTGTGATAGTGCATGGCATGCAAGGTCGCCGCAGCGGGCGAGGGGACCCACGCACAGTTTGCACCGGCTTGTGGATGGGCGATTTTGGTCTTGACCATGGCCGCCATCTCATCGGGCATGGTCCACATGCCCTTGCCAATCTGGGCCCTGCCGGTCAACCCGCAGGCCAGACCGATGTCGACATTCCAGTTCTCGTAGGCCAGCAACCACGTCGCGGTCTTCATGTCGTTCTTGCGTAGCATCGCGCCGGCTTCCATCGACGTATGAATCTCATCGCCGGTTCGATCGAGAAAGCCAGTGTTGATGAAGATGACGCGCTCCTTGGCAGCACGGATGCATTCCTTCAGGTTGACCGTGGTGCGCCGTTCTTCATCCATAATCCCCAGTTTCAGCGTGTTGGGTTTGAGAGCAAACGCCCGTTCAATCGCCGCGAACAGGCTCACCGTGAAGGCAACCTCCTCCGGACCGTGCATCTTTGGTTTGACTATGTAGACAGAGCCGGTGCGGCTGTTCCGATGTGCGCCGTTGCCCTTCAAGTCATGCAAAGCGCACAAGACGGTAACTACGCCATCGAGAATACCTTCAAAAATGTCCTCGCCCGCCCCGTTGCGCACCGCGTCGGTAGTCATGAGATGCCCAACGTTGCGCACCAGCATCAGACTACGGCCAGGCAGGCTGAAGTGGCTTCCATCCGGTGCGGTGTAGTCGCGGTCTTCGACCAAGGCCCGTGAAATCTGGCGTCCCCCCTTGTTAAACTCAGCGCGCAACTCGCCTTTCATCAGGCCGAGCCAGTTGCGGTAGACCGCAACCTTGTCGGCGGCATCGACCGCCGCGACTGAATCCTCGCAGTCCTGGATGGTTGTCAGCGCCGATTCGAGCAGCACGTCGCGCACTGAAGCGCCACTGAGCGCGCACACCGGGTGATCAGTGCCAAAACGAATTTCAATATGCAGGCCGTGATTGCGCAACAGTACGCTGCGCAACGTTCCGTCCTGCTCGATATAGCCAGCAAACTGTTCGGGTTTGCGCAACGCGCCTCGTCGTGTGGTGCTGAGTTCGGCGACAAGTGCGCCATCCTCAACGCGATATTGTTCTACTTCGCCGTGGGTCCCCTCTGTGAGTGGGGCTACCTCACTGAGAAAATTTTGCGCGTAGGCCACGACCTGTGCGCCGCGTTTCGCATCAAACCCCGACTCACGTACCTTCTGCTGACCACCATCGAGCGCGTCGGTACCGTAGAGTACGTCGAAAAGGCTGCCCCAGCGGGCGTTGGCAGCGTTGAGCGCGTAGCGAGCGTTGCTTACGGGAACTACCAGTTGGGGCCCCGCCACCTTGGCGATCTCATCATCGACGTTTGCGGTCGTGATGGCGAAATCGTCGCCTTCGTCGACGAGATAGCCGAGCTTGCGCAGAAAGGCCTTGTAGGTGACGAGATCGTGTTTCTCAGCTCGATGTTGAAGATGCCAGTGGTCGATCTGCTGCTGGAGCGAGTCGCGCTTTGCAAGCAGCGATTTGTTGAGCGGCCCGAACTCCGCGACGATGTCGGCAAACAGTTGCCAGAATGTTTTGGAGTCAATGTCCGTGCCAGGAAGAGCTTCGTCACAGATGAAGTCGTACAGCGGCTGCGCGATCTGCAGACCGGCTACTGATTTGTATTGAGTCATCGGTTTGGCCCTCCATTGCGCTGGGGCGCGCGACAGTCTGCCTAGGGTTGTGGTCGACGTGCGACACCCGACTCGACGGCGGCGCGCGCCACAGCACTGGAAACTTCGGACTTGAGCCTCGGATCGAAGGGTTTGGGAATGATGTAGTCGGCTCCGAACTCGAGCTGTGACAGGCCGTATGCCTCGAGTACCTGTGCCGGGACCGGTTCTCGGGCGATCGCTGCCAGCGCGTGCACCGCCGCAATGTGCATTTCTCTGGTAATACTCGAGGCTTGCACGTCGAGTGCGCCACGGAAGATATAGGGGAAACCCAAAACGTTGTTGACTTGATTGGGATAGTCGGTGCGCCCGGTGGCCATGATGAGATCGTCGCGCGCGGCATGCGCATCCTCGGGGCGAATTTCGGGGTCTGGATTCGACAGCGCGAAGATAATGGGTCTTGTTGCCATCGTCTTGACCATGTCGGGTGTGACCAGATTCGGGCCAGACAAGCCGATGAATACGTCCGCATCGGACATCGCTTCGACCAGCGTCCGTTCGGGGGTGTCGACCGCGAAGGCCTGTTTGTACTGGTTGAGATCACTACGAGCGGTATGAATAACACCTTTGCGGTCCAACAGGCGGACGTTGGCCCTGTTCGCGCCGAGGGCGATGAGCAAGTTCATCGAAGCGATGGCGGCAGCGCCGGCGCCGAGGCAGACTATCTTGGCCTGCTCGAGCCTCTTGTCTTGTAGCGTCAGCGCGTTGATCAGTGCGGCGCTGACAATGATGGCAGTGCCGTGTTGGTCATCGTGAAATACCGGTATATCTAGCCGTTCGGCCAGAGCCGTCTCTATCTGGAAGCAGTGTGGTGCGGCGATATCCTCGAGATTGATGCCACCGAAGGTTGGGGCAATTGCGGCCACTGTTTCGATGAAAGCCTCGGGTGAGGTGGCGTCCACTTCGATATCGTAGACGTCGATATCGGCGAACTTCTTGAACAATACACCCTTGCCTTCCATGACCGGTTTGCTGGCCAGCGCTCCCATCTTGCCCAGTCCCAGCACTGCGCTGCCGTCGCTGATGACACCGACGAGATTACCGCGGTTGGTATAGAGAAAGGCGAGGTCGGGGTCTCGGGCGATTTCGCGCACCGGTTCCGCGACACCCGGTGAGTAGGCGAGGCTCAACTCGGCCTGGGTTTCACATCGTTTGGTTATGGCGGTCGCCAGCTTGCCGGGTACCGGTTTGGCGTGATAGTCGAGTGCGGCTTTGACGAAGTCTTCCTTTTTCACGGTGCGTTACCTGTCTTGAAGATAGTGGTGCGAACTAGTCATCGCGAAGAACGGTGCCCGAGAGCTTCTCCAGCACGCTGACCAGCGCTGCGGAGTCGAGATCGCCGTGGCCCTCGGCAACCAGCGCGGACATGTACTGCGCTGCCAACGCCGTCGCAGGCAGCGCGAGTCCACTCGCGCTGGCGGATTCCAGCACAATTCTCAGATCTTTGCTGTGCAAGCTGGCCTTGAAACCGGGGTGAAAGTCTCCTCTGAGCGCGCGCTGCCCGTGTACCTCGAGCACACGGCTTGCCGCCAGTCCCCCCAGCAGGACTTCCCTTACCTTGGCGGGATCGGCGCCATTACGCTTGGCCAGCAGGAACGCTTCGCCGACGGCGGTTAGCGTCTGGGCAATGACGAGCTGGTTGCATGATTTTGCGATTTGGCCGCTGCCGTGGTCGCCGATGTGGACCACGCGCTTGCCGAGCGTGGCGAAGATGGCTTGCGCACGCTCGAAGGCGTGCACATTGCCGCCGACCATTATTGACAGCGCCGCGTCGATGGCGCCTTGTTCGCCGCCCGAGACGGGAGCGTCGAGCATCTCGATATCATGCTCGCCGAGCGCTGCGGCGATACGGCGCGTGGCCACCGGGGATATGGTGCTCATATCAATGACGAGACTTTGGGGTTGCGCCCCGGCGACTACGCCATCAGGCCCGAGGATGACTTGTTCCACGTCCGGCGTGTCCGAGACGATCGTAATGACGACGTCGACTTCACTGGCCAGTGATTTGGGGCTCGGGCATGCTACAGCACCGGCTTCGAGCAATGGCGCGAGGCTCGCCCTGCGCCGCGCGTATACCCAGAGTGGATACCCTGCCGAGATCAGGTTCAGCGCCATGGGTCGGCCCATGATGCCAAGCCCAATGAATCCGATACGTTCCTTTTCCCGGGGCGCCATAGTCAGCCCAATGCCTCGTCCAGTAGTTCGATCCAATGCCTCACCGGCACCCCGGCGCGTGTTTGCAGATGCATCTGGCAGCCAACATTGGCCGTGGCGATGAACTCGGGATCGCCCGCACTCAGCGCTTGCAGCTTATTGTTCAGCAACTGTTGTGACAGACTCGGTTGCAGAATCGAATAGGTGCCCGCCGAACCGCAACACAGATGTGCGTCCGCAACCGGTGTCAGGACGTAGCCGGCCTGCTGCAGCAGAGTCTCAATGACACCGCGCAACTGTTGACCATGTTGGAGGGTACAAGGCGAGTGAAACGCGACCTTGGTTCGCGCCACGCGAAAAGCCAAATCGCTCGTGTTCTCGCCGGCAAGCACCTCGCTCAGGTCGTGTGTCAACGCGGCGACGCGGGCGGCCTTTTCGGCATAGCGCGGATCGTCGGCCAGGAGTTTGCCGTAGTCGCGCACCATGACACCGCAGCCGCTGGCGGTCATGACGATGGCCTCGGCACCCGCTTCGATATGCGGCCACCAGGCGTCGATGTTGGCGCGCACGAACTGCAGCGCCTCGCCTTCTTCCGAGAGGTGGTGACTTAGCGCTCCACAACAGCCGGCACCTGTGGCGCGCAGCAGCGTCACGCCGAGGCGATCGAGCACTCTGGCCGCGGCAGCGTTGGTATTAGGTAGTGCGGCGGGTTGGGCGCAGCCGTCGAGGATAAGCATCTTGCGTGGGTGCCTAGCCGTTGGCCAGGGATTGGCTCGCGCGCGCGGCGGGACTTTCGTGCGCAGCGCCGGCGGCAGCAGCCCGCGTACGCTCTGGCCAAGGCCCAACAGCGTTGCAAATCGCCGCGGATACGGCACCACGGCCCGCAAGGCTGCGCGTTGCAGCCGTTGCGTTAAGGGGCGCCGCACCTGTTCTTCTACCACCTGGCGACCGATGTCAACCAAACGGCCATAGCGTACCCCCGAGGGGCAAGTGGTCTCGCACGCACGACAGGTCAGGCAGCGGTCCAGATGAAGCTGCGTCTTGGCGCTGGGGGCGGTGCCTTCCAAGACCTGTTTGATCAGATAAATGCGACCGCGTGGACCATCCAGCTCATCGCCGAGCAGTTGGTAAGTCGGGCACGTGGCCGTGCAGAAGCCGCAATGGACACACGCACGCAAGATTGCGTCGGCTTCCCGGCCGTGTGCCGTGCCCTTGATGAAGTCGGCCAAATTGGTCTGCATCGCTTACTCGCGCCTGGCTAGGACTTCGGTGCTTGGGGATGCTGGCTACAGTTCAGCATACATGCGTCCAGGATTAAAAATCTGTCGCGGATCAAAGGCACGCTTCAGCGCTTGATGCACTGACATAATTTTCGCCGGCAGGGGGTGAAACACATCCCCCTCGCGCTGCGGCGTTCGAAACATCGTGGCATGCCCACCCGCCCGCGCCGCAGCGGCCCGAATCTGCTCAGCTGTGGCATCGGTCTTCAACCAGCGCTGCGCGCCGCACCATTCATAGAGCCACTCGCCGCCACTCAACAGCGGCCCGCTGGCCGGCGGTACTGACAATCGCCACAGTGTTTGCGCATCGGCGAAGAATGAATGCGTTTGATCGCGCAGTCCGGACCAAAGCTCGCTCATGTCCGCATGTTGTTCGCCGCCCATCTGTTTGGCCGCTGCCGTCACGGCTTTGGTTGCGCCCGATAGTCTGAGATAGAGCTGGCCGTTGTGGTGACAGGTCGCCGTGACAGGCAGAGGCTGGGCTGCCCATCGATTGGCCTGGCGAATTGCTTCTGCCGTATCGAGCTCGAACACCAGTGTCATCTCGGACTCGGGCCTCGGGAGAACCTTCAGGCTGATGTCGAGCAGCACAGCCAGGGTGCCGCAAGCGCCGGTCATCAGGCGTGATACGTCGTAACCTGCGACGTTCTTCATGACTTCGCCACCGAAACGCAGGAGCTCACCCTTGCCATTGATCAGTGTGCAGCCGAGCACGAAGTCCCGTGCGGCCCCGCTGGTCATGCGCCGCGGCCCTGACAATCCGGCGGCGATCGCGCCACCGAGCGTGGTGGTGTCCGCGAAGTGGGGCGGCTCGAAGGCCAGCATCTGATTCTGCTCGAAGAGCGTCTGCTCGAGTTGGCGCAAGGGTGTGCCGGCCCGCGCGCTGACCACGAGCTCGACGGGCTCGTAGTTGACGATGCCGCGATGTCCGCCGACCTCCAGCAGTGTTCCACTCGGCGCGCGGCCGTAAAAGCGCTTGCTGCCACCGCCGAGAATCTCTACGGGCTCTCCGGTGCTGGCCGCCTGAACGATCCGCTGTTGGAGATCTTGGGTGAGGTCGGTGGTCATTGGTTGAGCCTGCGACGTGCCCACGCTGAGGCAGCAGGCGTGAGGGTTGAGGCGTCAGTCAGCGCGTTTGGGCCGAATGCGGCGCATATGCGGCCGTGGCTAGCGTCGTCGGCGCCCAAGTGCAGACGGATCATTGGCTTGTTTGCTGCCACCTGTTCACTCCTCACGAGCTAGAACCGATCCAGCTCCGGAAAGGACAACTGGCCATGGTGTACATGCATGGCGCCGAACTCGGCACAGCGGTGCAGAGTTGGAACTGCTTTGCCGGGATTGAGCAGTCCGCTCGGATCCAGCGCGGACTTGATTGCATGGAACTGCGTGAGTTCAGCGCTATTGAACTGAACGCACATTTGGTTGATCTTCTCGATGCCGACACCGTGCTCGCCGGTGATGGTGCCGCCCACTTCAACGCACAATTCGAGAATCTTGCCGCCGAGCTCCTCGGTGCGCTCCAACTCACCCGGCGTATTAGCGTCATACAGAATCAAAGGATGCAAATTGCCATCGCCGGCATGGAACACGTTGGCGACGGACAGCCCATACTCATGCGACAGCTCCTTGATGCGGTTCAACACCTGCGGCAGATGTTTGCGCGGAATCGTGCCGTCCATGCAGTAGTAGTCCGGTGAGATGCGCCCAACGGCCGGGAAAGCGGCCTTGCGGCCCTGCCAGAACTTGAGCCGCTCCTGTTCATCGCGCGCTGTGCGCACATCCGTCGCGCCGTGTGTTTCGAGTATTGCCTTCACCCGCGCGACGTGCTCGGACACTTCCTCATTGGTGCCATCGACTTCGCAGAGCAGAATCGCCGCGGCCTCAGTCGGATAACCGGCGTGGACGAAGTCCTCGGCGGCGCGGATGGCCGGGTTGTCCATCATTTCCAGCCCGGCCGGGATGATACCTGCGGCGATGATCGCTCCCACTGCAGCACCGGCCCGCTCGATGCTGTCAAAAGCAGCGAGTAACACCTGGGCGCGTTCCGGGATCGGTAACAACTTGACCGTGACCTCGACGATCACGCCGAGCATGCCTTCGGAACCCGTGAGCAGCGCCAGCAGGTCATAGCCGGGCTGATCCCAGGCGCCGCCGCCGAGCTCCACCAACTCGCCGTCGCTGGTAACCATCTTTGCGCCGATGACGTTGTGGACGGTGAGTCCGTACTTCAGGCAGTGAACGCCGCCCGAATTCTCGGCGACGTTACCGCCGATGGTGCATGCGATCTGTGACGAAGGGTCGGGCGCATAATAGAGCCCGTGTTCGCGTACGGCTTCGGATATGGCCAGGTTGCGTACGCCTGGCTGTACGCGCGCAGTGCGATTGAGGGCATCGATTTCAATGATTGACTTGAATTTTGCCAGGCTTAGCAGCACCCCATCTGGATTCGGCAACGCACCGGCCGACAACCCCGTTCCGGCCCCTCGGGCGACAACTGGTACGCCGCGAAGTTGACAGACACGCATCACTTGTTGGACCTGTGTGACCGTATCGGGCAGCGCGACGACAAGAGGCAGCGCGCGATAGGCGGCCAGACCGTCGCATTCGTACGGACGTAGATCCTCGGCTTCGTGGAGCAGGGCTTGTGCCGGCAGAATCTGGCGCAAGGCATTGACCAATTCCGCCCGATTGATCTTGGGTTGCTCGTTTGCGGTGTCGTTGTTCACATCGATTTACCAGCCGCTTTGTCGAGCCCGGGTCACCTCGGGCGCATTTAGCCGTACACCATGCGTGGCAGCCACAGCACGATTTCCGGGAATATGATGCACAGTGCCAAGCCCGTCGCCTGCAGAAACAGGAACGGGATGGATGAGCGGTAAATCTGAGCCATGGTGATTCCCGGCGGTGCCACACTCTTGAGGTAAAACAGGGCGTAGCCGAACGGCGGACTCAGAAAGGACATCTGCATGTTGACCATATAGACCACCCCGAACCACAACGGCAGTTCTTCGGGAGACACGCCCGGCAGACCAAATACGCCATCGAAGCTCAGGCTGCGCATTAACGGCACAAAGATGGGCACCGCCAGCAGCAGGATGCCGACCCAATCGAGAAACATGCCGAGCACAACCAGGATGACCATCATCAATACCAAGATGCCGTAAGGGCCCAGGCCGGTGCCGATGATGGTCTCGTTGACGAATTGCTGGCCGCCGTTGACCACGTAGAAACCAACGAACAATGTGGCGCCAAAGATGATCCACAACACCATGCCCGTGACGCGCAGCGTCGTAATGGCGGCGGCGCGTACGTTCTCCCAGTTCAGTCGCCGGTGCATGCTTGCTACGACAATGGCGCCGAAGGTGCCCACGCCGGCGGCTTCCACCGGTGTGGCGATACCGGCAAAGATGATGCCGAGCACCAACGTGACCAGAGTGATCGGTGCGAACATGTTGCCGAGCAGTCGCACTTTCTCGCGGGTGCTCACACGCTCCTCCAAAGGGAGCGCCGGTCCCGCCTCGGGTTTGAGCCAGGTATAGACAGCGACAAACGTGATGTAGAGTCCGGAGAGGATCAGACCGGGGACTACCGCGCCAATGAATAGCTCGCCCACGGATTGCTGTGCCACAACGGCAAAGAGGATAGCCAGGATCGAGGGCGGAATCAGAATCCCCAAGGTGCCGCCGGCCAGGATGGAACCGCAGGCAATCGTTGGGTGGTAGTTTCGTCGCACCATGGCCGGCAGGGCGATCAAACCCATGGTGACTTCCGTGGCGCCGATGACGCCGCACATCGCCGCAAGCAGTGTCGAGGCGATGATGGTCGAAATCGCCAATCCGCCGCGCAGGCCGCCCAGGAGCTTGTACACCATGTCGTACAGCTCTTCGATGATGCCAGCACGTTCCAGCATAGAGGCCATGAAGATGAACAACGGGATGGCGGAGAGCTGATAGTCCGTCATCAGCGGGAAGATGCGCGAGGGCAGAATGTTGAGCATCTGCGCATCGCCGAAGACGAACAGGAACACACAGGCCAAGCCGCCAGTAACAAAGGCCAGTGGCAGGCCGGCCATCAGCAGAATGGCCAACGAGCCGAACATAAGAACGGTGAGCCAGACGATATCGATTTCCAGACCCATGGCTTAGCCCTCCGGCCGCACTGCGGTGTCGAGCTCTGCGACATCCGGTCGCAGTGCCACGGCGATGTCTTTCAGGAGCTGAGCAACGCCCTGGATCATGAGCAACACCGCGCCCAAGGGTAGGGCGAACTTAATGGGCCAGTACTGAATCGCCCATTCCGTGAAGGACACCTCCTTGATGCTGAAAGCGTCGTGGAAGAAGATCCAGCCGGTGACGAGCAGCGTGATGACAAAAATGAAGAAGAACGTGGAGGAAATTACGTCCAGAATGGCCTGAGTTCGCTTGGACAGTTGCGAGTAAATTACGTCCACGCGCACGTGCGCGTTCTCGCGCAGGCAGAATCCGCCCGCCAGCAGGTACTGCATGCCGAACATGAGGAACATGCCTTCGTGGGCCCAATTGGTCGGGGAGTTGAAGACATAACGCGCCATGACCTCGTAGTAGTAGGCAAACACCGCAATGATCGACCAATAGGCGACGAACTCACCGATGAAACCGTTGATACGTGATACGGCGCGATTGAAGGCGAACGGCTCGTGGCTGTCGTCATGTTCTTTTTCTACCTCAGGACAATGAAACGTCTCCCCGGGCAAGGTCTCAATCTCGTTGCGCTGGCGAATCAGACGTGGCAGCAACAAGGCATCGAGCAAGATCCCCAGCAACAACACCAAACCCAATATGCGCGCGGTGGTCTGCCAGCTGGCGTGGTGATCGCTGGCGACTACTTGCTCATCGTTGGCCGTTGCCAGGGCGGACTTGCCGTCTTCGAGTTTGGCCATGGCTTCGGCCAGTTTGTCGCGATTGCGTTCGCTGTCGCGCCGTGCCAGCCGTTGCTGCGCTTTGTCGATGTCGCGCTCGGCGCGTTCAATCTTGAACTGGGCCATGTCCACGGCATTCGTGGCCGAGGACAGGATGTCACGTGACATACGTGTTTCCACGTTGACGAACAACACGGCCACGAAGACGACAATGAAGGCGATAGCCCAGCGGCTCTTGACATACATCCGGTGGACGCCCATGAAGCCGCCGGTGAGCAGCAGAAAGTAGCCCAGCTTCACGGACAGCGGCTTGGCTTGCACCGCGCCGCGTGCTCGGCGCACGAGAAACCAGGCTAGCAGCGGAAACAGGAGCAGGCCACTCCAGTACAGCCAGTGTGGCAGGACGAAACTCAACTCGGGCATGTGCTGGCCCCTTGACCGTGGGAAGAGGCCCGCCCCCAGCAATGGGGGCGGGCAACCGGACTTAGACGTTCAGTTTCTGGCCTTTGATCATGTCGGGCGTCACATAACCCAGTGAACCTGACATCATGTAGTCGAGCTGAATCTTGAAGGCGCGGGCCGCGCCGGGGTCCTTGTTGGCCCACTTAAACCACAGCGGCACCGAAAGTTCGGTGAAGGCTTCGACATCGTCCTGGCTGAGTCGCGTGATTTCGGTGCCGGCCGCCTCGAACTTCTTCCAGGCTTCCTGATCGGCCTTCTGGATCCTGGCGTGATGCATATCGGAGTAGACGTGCACTTCCATTTCCACGAATTGTTTCATCTTTGCCGATAGCGCATTCCAGGATTTCTTCGACACCGTCAGATCCATCAAATCGACTGGCTGGTAAATGGACATGAAGCCCGGTGGTCCCATGGAGATGTACTTGGTGACCTGATGGAAACCCAGCGCATAGTTGATGGCTGGACCCACGTAGTCCGCCACATCAATTGTTCCCTTTTCCAAGGCCGGGAAGATTTCCGAGCCCGGTAGCAGGGTTGTCTTGGCCCCCGCCGCCTGGAACACTTCCGCCACCATGCCACCCGGCAGGCGCATCTTGCGGCCGCGGAAATCATCGATTGAGCGGATCGGCACTTTCGAGTGAATGATGTTTGGGCCGTGATGAATGGGGCCGACGTAGTGCAGGTCGAATTTGGCGAACAACTCGCGCGCCAGTTCCAGTCCGCCCAAGCCGTAGTAGAACACGTCCCACTCGTGTGGGTTGCGCAAGCCCAGCGGATAGGAACTGAGGAACACCGCCGCTGGCATGCGACCGGCCCAATAGAGGGTGAACGGGTTCATGGCATCCAGCACGCCGTTCTTTACGGCATCGAACAGCTGGAATTCGCCGACAACGTCTTTGGCGCCAAACGGCTGGAACGCCAGCTCACCGCCGGTCTTTTCGACGATGCTGCCGCACCATTCCTTGAAGATCTCCAGGCCAATGCCGCCCGGCCAGGACGTCTGAACTTTCCAGGTGGTTGTCTCGGCCGCCTTGGCGTTGCGGATATAGGGTGCGCCTACAATCGCCGCGGCACCGCCGGCGGCAGCCGCCTTCAAGAACCCGCGTCGGCTGCCTGTGCCGGGCTCTATGGGTGGGGGTGTTGCGGCGTTGGTCTGCTGGCCATTTTGCTTCGTCTCATCATTCGCCATCGACTCTCCTCCTCGCTCCATTTTTGTTGGTGGTGCGTGTAGCGGCCGTCGAACGCGACCGTGAGATCAATAATAGCGTGCCTTGTGCGTTGCACAACCATAGGAACTACATGGAAAAGAAACGGGCAGGGGTCAGGGGGTGACGGCGCGCGCACTTGGGGCTGACTGGGCGCCACGGCGCAGGCGGCGCAATGTCATCGCCAGTGCGTCTTCATCGCCCACGTTGCCGGGGAAGATGACTACGGGCAAATGAGGATGGCGCGGGTGGTCTTCCGGGCAGCGGACGACGGAACAGCCGGGCAGGATCTGGCCCAGCACACGCGCGCTGCGCAAGCTGAGACCGCTGCTCAGCACGTCGTTGGAGGTAATCCCACCTTTGCTGATCAAGAAGCTGATGTCCTCCGGGAGTTGGCGCACGACATCCATGAGGAACGCGGAGACAACTTCGCCAAAGGCCAGCCGCGCCTGCTGATCGGGGAATTGAAGCTCGAGCCGGCTGGTGAACACGACCGGGGTCTTGCCGCTGGCGCAGGCCTGAGCGACTGCCGCGTTGACCTCGCCCAGCAGGGCGTCGTAGTCCTCAGGCAAGCGCGAGACTTCGACCTCGATCGCCTCGACCTCATCGCAGCCAAGCAGCCGCTCAAGTTGTTCGGTGCTCTTCTTGACGTGCGAGCCGACAATGACCGCGCCCGGGCCATCGCCGCGGGTCCACTCAGACATGTGCTCGGCGGCAACCGGCTGCGGTGGCAGCTTGGCCAGCGCGGTCAGCAGGCTGGCGCCGCTGCGAAACAGGAAACGTTTGCCCCGGCGCGCGGCATCTTGGAGCTGAACAGCAAAGCCATCGAGGTCGCGCTGCTGCTCGGCATCAACGACACAGCAGGCGTTGTCATGCAGATCCAACAGCCGTTGCCGCACGTCGCCGCGCACATCGGCCAGCAGAAAGCGCTCCACTTGCGATGAGGCGATCCGGCCAGCGGTCTTCTCTTCCACGTAATCAGGCAGGTAGCTGTGGTGATAGGCGAAGACAGAATCGCGAGCGAATTCGGTCTCATGCGCCGGAACAGCCTGACCTTTGACATCAACATAGTGGACGCTGTCACGGGTGAAGCGGCCGCCTTCAAAGAAGGCCGGAACTAGAAAGTGGGCGTCGAACGGGCCCAGTTCTTCCGCGATGACATCTGTCTCCACTGGGTAGTGGCCGCGCAGCGTCGAATCCGAGCGGCTGACCACCAACGTATGAATTGCGATGCCCCGTCGGCGCAGGGCGTCCAGCTCAGCCTTGATATTCCGGCACACTTCGCGGGTGACTTCGGTCGCCCGGTCGGCAGACATGGCCCGCGTGTTGGTCAGCACGAAGAATAGCGGCGCCAAATCCAACAACGCCTCGCGCAAGGTGAGCGGATCCCAGCGCGTCAACAACAGGCAGCTGTGCACCGTCTGGGATCCGGTGGGATCGTCATCGAGAACAATAATCTTGGTCGCTGGCATGGCGTTTGTCCGTAGTCGGTGAAAGCTGGGCGCAATCAGCGGGGCGTGAGGAGTGAGGTGCTTGGTATGAGCCGCGAGGCGATTGCAGGTCGGCCACTGCTCACGCTCAAACCCTCACTCCTCAGTGATCCTGATCAGTCGAGCATCCCTCTTAAGCGCCCGACGATGTCCGCAGCCGTCAGCCCATTGAACTCCATGATCTCTGTGGTCGAAGCGGTAGTCTCACCGCGTTTCCAGCACATCACGTCACGCACGGCTCGCGAGCGCAGCATCACCGGCTCGAGGCTGGCGCTGGTGCCGCCGCTGACGCCGATCAGGGCTTCGCCGTCAAACAGCGCGCTGAAGCAGGCGTCGTCCATGAACTTGCCGTCAGGCTGGGCGACGCTGTCCCAGGCCACGTCGCTGGGTCGGTATAGCCGGCGCGGGTTGGCCACCGCGACGATGCGTACCCGCATACCCTCGGCCTCGAGCTGATCCTTGGCCTCGAACACCGGCAGCAGCACCATATCGCCGGTCACCGCAAACACCACCAGCGGACCGGTGCCTGACTCGCTTTCGTACAGGCTCAGCGCGCCATCCTCGATGGCTCTGCGGCTTTGCGCGAGCGTGGTGTGGATCGGCAGTGGGCTCTTTGATGCAATGATCACCATGTTCTTGTTGTAACTGTTCGTCGCCCACTCGTAGGCGGCCTGAATCATGTTGGCGTCGCTCGGATACAGCGCGTAGGTGTTGCCGTTGCGCATCATTGCGGCGAAGTAGGACTCGATCTCGGGCCGCTGATGCGTCCAGCCGTTGCGACCCTGCTCCAATGCACCGGCCGTGAACATCGACACCATTGAGGGCGTCTTGCGGCGCAATTCAGCCATGGCCTGCGCAACGGTTTGGACAATGGGCCAGCCGTTGATGGCGAAGCTCTCATAAGACAACCACAGGGCGCGGGAACCAAACAGACTCAGCCCTGCGGCCAGACCGGCACAGGCATCCTCATTCAGTGGCTCGTAGACCTGGCCATTCGGCTGCTGGTTGTAGAGCGGGTCTTCCGTTGGATGGCGGATCTTGAGCGCGTCATTAATATTCTTCATCGCCGAGGCCTCATTGCCGTCGGCATTCGTCACAACAAAGCGTGGATCAGCTTTGCCCACCGCGGCCACCAACCCGCCCATCGCCGTGGCCGGCACTTGTTTGTCGCCCGCAGGGAACTCTTGAATCGGCAACGCACCCAGCGGAGTAATCTCGAGCTCCGATTCGGTGACCACCGTCCTTGACGCCGGGCCGCCGCCGGCCCGTTTGAAGTTGGTGCGCACTGTCTGCCACGCCTGCGGACTCAGCGCCCGACGCTGCAGCGCCTCGGACATGTGCGGTTGATCGAGGGTGTCCTTCGGATACAGGTTGTGCGACTTGGAACCCACCGCGTGCACGCCCGCACCTTTGAGCTGTTTGATAATGAAGGCGGTTAGTGTGCCCCCGAGGGCGGATTTAGCCGCACGGTCGATGCCATCGAGCACAGCACCCGTGAAGGCCAAGCGCTGCGCGAGAGAGAACCTGGTGCTGTCGACGTAGGGACCTTCGCTGTCATTGTCAGCGAAGTCTTTGGCGTCGACCAGAATCACCTCCTCAAAGCCGTGGCCCTGCCAGTAGGCAACCATATCGTCGTTCCTCAGGCGCGAGACCATGGAGTGGTGCTCTTGGCTATAGCCGTTCCAAATCAACACCGGCAGGAAGTTGGTCACCTGTGGGAACGCGGTATGAAAGTGCATCATCGAATTCAATACATAGGGCTCACCCATGCCGCCGTCACCAATTGTCACCGGGAACAGCGTACCGGGGTGGAGCAGGGCACCTGCCATGGCAAAGTGCTGCCCCTGCCCGAGCGGGCCGGCAGGCGCGAGCAGGCCCGGGATGGCTCCCGAAAGGTGACCGAGCAGTCCATCGCGTTCGCGGAATCGCTCGCGCATCTGGGCGACGCTGTGGATGCCCATGTCCTCCAACGACGTGTCAAGAAACATGGAGCTATAGAAACCGGGTGCGTGGTGGCCCACTTCAGTCACGATGTTGGTGTGGCCCAGCATCATCAGCGCGGCGTGGGCTTCAGCGCTGCTGGCGAAACCACCCGGGTGGCCCGATGCCTTGGCGCCGGTCACCTGCAATGTGAGGTAGCGCAGTGCATCAGCGCCAATCAGGGTCTGGTAGACCGCGTTGGGGTCGCTGGCGCTGCTGATCGCGCCCTGGCCTTCGGCAATGACCGGGTTGGTGCCGTGGCGCTCGAAGTCCTGGGTAGGCTGGGCAAAATAGTCGATGCCGTCGCAGAACGCGGGCCTGTCAGAGGTCATGTGCTCGGGGGCGGTGGCCATGGCTGGGGTCTCCTGTGTACCGGGTTGGCATCATCGTCTTGCAATACCCTAGTACGTAGATTAGGATTGCGCAATACAGAATCGTTTTCATATTGTGAAAAATGGATAGACCCTCAGGCATTCAGGTGATTGACCGCATGGCGCAACTGCTCGATGCGCTGGCCAGAAACGACGGCGAGGCGAGTTTGAAGATTCTCTCGGCCGAGACGGGACTGCACCCGTCGACCGCTTTTCGTATCCTCGGCTCCCTGGTGCAGGTTGAATTCGTCGAACGTACGCCAGGCGGGAGCTACCGGCTTGGGGCGAAGCTACGCCAACTCGTGGGTCGGATACCAATGGCGCGCGATCTTAGGGCGGAGGCGCTGCCGGTGATGGAGAGGTTGCGCGATGAGCTGGGCGAGACGGTGAATCTAACGGTGCGCGAGGCCGACGATGTGGTGTACATCGAACGCGTCGCGCCGAGGCGGATGATGCGGGTTGAGCAGGTTATCGGTAGCCGGGCGCCGCTGCATGTGACAGCGGTGGGCAAGTTGATGCTCGGCGAGGAGGGGCAGGCGGGCTGCCGGGCCTACGCGCGGCGCACCGGTTTGCCCGCTTTTACCACCAACACGATCACCGGCAGCGAGGAGCTCAGTGGCGCCTGTGCGGCCGCGCACCAGGCCGGCTACGCGCTGGACAACGAAGAGGCGGAGCTTGGCGTCGGTTGTATCGGGGTGTTGGTACGCGATGCGAGCGGCCGCGCGGTTGCCGGCTTATCGGTATCGGCACCTATCGAGCGGCGGCGTGACGAGTGGATCACTCTGGTCAGGCAGGCGGGCGAACGTCTGTCGAGTCGGCTGGGCCTGCTCAACGTACGGGGCTAGTCTGTAACGACGATGACGTGCAACTGGCGCGGCCCGTGGGCGCCGAGCTGCAGTGTCTGCTCGACGTCCGCGGTACGGGAAGGGCCGGTAATGAAGTGAACCGCACGCGGCAGGTGATTGCGCTCGGCGCACAGCAGATCCCAGGCGTCTTCCATGTGCGTAACAATCGCCGAGCGCTTGACCACGCACAAACAGAATTCGGGCAAATAGTTGAGCGTGCTCGGCGTGCCGGCGCTGGAAACCAGCGCCAGCGTACCCGTCTCGGCGATACCGGCTGCGGCCACGGTGAGCGCGCAGGCGTCGAGTGCCTCGGCTCGCCGATACTCGACTTTCAGCGTTGGCGGCCACGGCAGGGCTTCGGATACCAGAGCGGGCGCTGCCACCAACTTCGGCGTTAATCCTTGACGGATCAAGTAGGCTTCGGCCGCCTCGGGTACCTCCGCAAGCGCGCCAATGAGTTCACAGCTTGCCGCCGCAGCCTGGACCTTGGCCACGAATCGATCGAGCGCCGCGCCGTCAAAGGCGGGCAGGGGTCCGCGCGGATGCCGGCCCAGCCGCGGTGGTGGCATGGACTCGCCCTCATCGCGCGTCAAGGCTGCGCGAATGCGCTGCAGGATTTGGTTGCGCGCCTCGTTCACGTCCGATCCGAGCGGCGATGTTGGCGCCACTGTTGGATAAAGCTGGCATCCGCAGGTGCAGGGAGATCGCGCCCTGCCAGCCAGGCACCCGCCAGCGGCACGCGCCGCAAACTGCCCCGCCCACCGGCGAGCACGCGCAGTGCCGTTCTGCTCATCCCAACCAGCAGGCGATAGAGCCGGGGCCGTTGCGCAAAGAAGCCCCAGGTGCGCAGGGCCCAACGCTCGCGCGCCGCTGTCAGGCCATGTTTGAACTGGCGACGGCGATGCGCCCGCAGCAGTCGGGGCAACGGGATGGACATGGGACAGACTTGTTCGCAGCGCCCGCACAGGGTTGAGGCGTTGGGCAGGTCGGCGGCTTGGGGCAGGCCCAACATCAAGGGCGAGAGCACCGAGCCCATCGGCCCGGGATAGACCCAGCCATAGGCATGGCCGCCGACGGTGTTGTAGACCGGGCAGTGGTTGAGACACGCCCCACAGCGGATGCAGCGCAACATCTCCCGGTACTCGTTGCCCAGCCATTCACTGCGACCGTTGTCGACCAGCACCACGTGAAACTCTTGCGGTCCATCGAGGTCGCTGTCCCGGCGCGGACCGGTATAGAAACTCGTATAGGCAGTGATCTCCTGGCCGGTGGCGCTGCGCGCCAGCAAGCGCAGAATCACTGCCGCGTCCTCCAATGTGGGCACCACCTTCTCGATGCTGGCGACGACAACGTGTACGCGAGGCAGCGTGGCAGTCAAATCGCCATTGCCCTCGTTGGTGACCAGGGCGATGCTGCCGGTTTCCGCGATGAGCAGATTGGCGCCGGTGATGCCGAGGTCGGCGCTGAGAAATTTCTGGCGCAATACCGTGCGTGCCTCGTCAACGATCGCCTGGACGCTATCCAACTCCCCCGTGAGGCCATAAATGCGATGGTGAGCGCGAAACAGTTCGGCGATTTCTCCGCGCGTCTTGTGCACGGCGGGGGCGATAATGTGACTTGGTGGTTCGCCCGCAAGCTGGATGATGTACTCGCCAAGGTCCGTCTCAATGACGTCGAGCGCTGCGCCCTCTAGCGCCTCGTTGAGCCCGATCTCTTCGCCCACCATTGATTTGCCTTTGGTGATCCGCTTGGCATCCGCGTTGCGGCACAGCTCCAGCACGATCTGGCGCGCCTGCGCCGCATCGCCCGCCCAGTGCACCTGGCCACCGCTGGCCAGCACTTGTTGTTCAAAGTGTTCCAGATAGCTGTCGAGATGATTGAGGGTGTGCTCCTTGATCTCGCGCGCGGCCCGACGCAATGCCTCGAATTCGGGTAGTGCCGCCACGGCCTCGCGTCGGTGGCCAACGAATCTGCCGCGCGCGTTGCGCAGCGCCCCCTGCAGCGTGGCGTTGGCCAGGGCACGCGCCGCGTTGCGTTTGAACTCGTGGCTGTGCGATTCCATCAGTCAGAGTCCGGTTCGCCTATGGACGGTCCGTTTGCCAGCCCCGCCAGTACTTCGGCGATGTGGAAGACCTTCGTCGTTTTGCCCAATCGCCGCAGACGACCGGCGATATTCAGCAGACAACCCAGATCAGCGCCGATCACGTATTGCGCACCGGTGGCCTCGATACTGTCGATCTTCTCGCTGACCATGCGCTCGGAGATATCTGGGTACTTGACGCAGAACGTTCCGCCAAAGCCGCAGCACTCTTCGGCGGCGTCGTGCTCACGTAGCTCGAGTCCTTGAATTTGCGCCAGCAAGGCACGGGGCTGTGCCTTGATACCCAGTTCCCGTAGCCCCGAGCAGCTGTCGTGGTACGTGGCGCAGGCGGCGTGCCGGGCCTGAATATCTTGGTAGCCGAGAACATCACGCAGGAAGCTGGTGAGCTCATAGCAGCGCTGAGCGAACTGCGCAGCGCGGCCGGCCCACTGCGCATCATCGGCTAGCAGTCGAGGGTAGTGTTCGCGAAGCATGCCAATACAGGAACCCGAAGGCGCCACCACATACGGGTAGGGTTCGAACAACTCGATCACCTGCCTGGCAATCGCTTCTGCGGTCTGCGAATCACCGTTGTTGTAGGCCGGCTGACCACAACAAGTCTGCGGCCAGGGCAATTCGACCTGACAACCCGCGGCTTCGAGCAAGTGGACGCTCGCCAGACCCACGCGCGGCCGGAACAGGTCCACCAGACATGTCAAAAACAGTGCGACACGCGTGGGGGTTTGTCCGGTCACGTGCGCAGGCGCCTGCGTGTTTCAGGCATACAGCTTGCGGTAGGTCTTTCCGTGGCATTTCGGACAGGAGGGTACCCTGCCGGGCTTGGTCATCTTCAGGCGAGTGCCACACTGAGTGCACTCGAGCACGCCCGCGCCGGTAATCTCGCCGCTATGCCAGGTCGCGAGACGCTCTTCGAAATCGCCCAGCTCAACACGACTCTGATCGACATAAGTCGAGAACAGATCGACGAGCCGCTGTTCGACAAGCTTGAGATCGAATTGGAGCCAGGCGGCGAGCTCGTTCGTGTTCTCCGACAGATGCTCGCCGGCGTGGCGCAAATCGCGGCGCAGGTAGTCGGCGATGTTTTCGGCCTCCTCGCGCGTCAGTTCGCCCAGCTCTGAGGCCTTATCCTGCGCGTGGGCGATGCTCTCGCGTATCGCGGGGAGCGCCTCAGCCTCCGCTTTGCGCCAGGACCCTTTTAGTCGCTCGAGCATCTGGTGATAGGCCTGAACCAGTTTGTCACTGCTGCTACTTTCGGCCATGAGATGTCCTCGGCGGTTGTGTTCTATAGTGTATAGCCTAAGTTTGCCGCAGTGAGCAGAAAGTGCAACTCAAAAGCAGGTGGTTTCTGCTCGAAATCAAAGATGGGCTTCATATCTCCTGATATCTCCCGCTTTGTTGTGGCGCTTCTCGCACCTGCGCTATCCTTGCCGTCTTCCCGGATACCCCGCACCCAGGTTGCGAAACGGACGCAGGCACGATGGACGAGCACTATCTTCCCGAACAAGTTGAACAGGACGCCCAGCACTTCTGGCAGCAGCGGCGTAGTTTCCGCGTGGTTGAAGATCCGACCAAGGAGAAATTCTACTGCCTGTCCATGTTTCCGTACCCCAGCGGCAGGCTGCACATGGGGCACGTGCGCAACTACACCATTGGCGATGTGATTAGCCGCTTTCAGCGTATGCAGGGCAAGAATGTGCTGCAACCCATGGGTTGGGATGCGTTCGGTTTGCCGGCCGAGAATGCGGCGCTCAAGCACGGCGTCGCCCCTGCCAAGTGGACGCGCGAGAACATCGCCTATATGCGCGCTCAGCTCCAGCGACTGGGCTTTGCCTATGACTGGGACCGGGAGTTGGCGACCTGTGACCCGCAATACTACCGGTGGGAACAATGGCTGTTCACACGGTTGTTTGCCAAAGACTTGGTATACAAGAAGACAGCCCCTGTGAATTGGTGTCCCAATGACCTCACGGTGCTGGCCAATGAGCAGGTTATCGACGGTTGTTGTTGGCGCTGTGGCACGGCAGTCGAACGACGCGAGATCCCGCAATGGTTCATGCGCATCACGGCCTACGCCGAGGAGCTCCTGGCCGAAATTGATCGACTCGAGGGTTGGCCCGAGCAGGTGCGCACGATGCAGCGCAACTGGATTGGTCGCTCCGAAGGGGTAGAGGTCCATTTCGGTGTTGCCGGGCGCGACCGGCTGCTGAAGATTTTTACAACCCGCCCGGACACCCTGATGGGCGTCACATTCATGGCCGTTGCGGCTGAGCACCCGCTGGCCCTGGCCGCGGCAGGCGAACACGCCAATGTCGCCGCGTTCGTGGACGAATGCCGACACCAGGCTACCGCCGAGGCGGCGCTCGAGACGATGGATAAGAAGGGGATCGACACCGGCCTGAAGGCGGTCCATCCCATTACCGGTGAGCAGGTGCCGATCTTCGTCGCCAATTTTGTGCTAATGGGCTATGGCGAGGGGGCCGTCATGGCTGTGCCCGCGCATGACCAGCGCGACTGGGAGTTCGCGCAACGCTACGGATTGCCCGTGCGCCAAGTCATTGCGCCCAGCGACGGTGCCGGCGTGGACTTGCGTGAAGGCGCCTACGTCGATAAGGGAGTACTGGTTGATTCGGGTGAGTTCACGGGCTTGAACTCCGAACAGGCTTTCGACGCGATTGCGGAACACCTCAACGTTCGCGACATCGGCGCCAAGCGCACCACGTACCGATTGCGTGACTGGGGCGTGTCGCGCCAGCGCTACTGGGGAGCCCCGATCCCGATCATCAACTGCGCGCGCTGCGGCGCTGTGCCGGTCCCCGACGACCAACTGCCGGTGGAACTGCCCGAGAGCGTCAACTTCGAAGGCGTGGGCTCGCCCATCAAGCACATGCCCGAGTTCTATCGGGTCGACTGCCCACACTGCCATGGGCCGGCCGAGCGCGAGACCGATACCTTTGACACTTTCATGGAATCGTCCTGGTATTACGCGCGCTTTGCTTGTGCCGATGCGACCAACATCATGCTGGACCAACGGGCCAAGTATTGGCTTCCCGTTGATCAATATATCGGTGGTATCGAACACGCCATTCTGCACCTGTTGTACGCGCGGTTCTTCAACAAGTTGATGCGTGATGTGGGACTGGTCGAGGTGGACGAGCCCTTCCATCGATTGTTGACCCAGGGCATGGTCGTGGCGAGCACCTTCTATCGGCAGGAGGCTGAGGGCGGCAAGATCTACTTCAATCCGGCTGAGGTCGATGTCGAACTGGATGAGCGCGGTCGGGTGATTGGGGCCACGCTCAAGGCCGATGGGCGGGCGCTGCAGCTGGGCGGCATCGAAAAGATGTCCAAGTCCAAGAACAATGGCGTTGACCCGCAGGCACTCATCGAACGCTATGGCGCGGATACCGCACGATTGTTCATGATGTTTGCAGCGCCCCCGGATCAAGCATTGGAGTGGTCGGACGCCGGAGTCGAAGGCGCATTTCGGTTTCTCAAACGTTTATGGAAGCTTGTCCATGGCCACGTCAGCGCGGGGGTGGTGGCGCCTGTGGAC
>Ga0111154_1011_pt1 | contig 34344 bp, 28 predicted proteins | sample DeeMarSeWOR28_12_FD_80252 | JGI IMG/M metagenome (GOLD analysis project Ga0111154, IMG submission 80252) | Gammaproteobacteria bacterium SG8_47 | reverse complement strand
TGGCGCGGGCTGAGCAATCCTGCGCTGACTGCCACCGCCACGGTGCCACCAGCCAACGTTCCTTTCAGAAAACTTCTGCGTTGCATAGCGATTCTCCTCACATCACTATCGAAAATAGGCGGGAATTCTAACGCAAAGACCGGGCCAAAGTGCAAACCTGCTATTTTTCAGTGAGTTAGGGCCAAGGCGACCACGTGACGCACCGCCCCAATCGTGCAAATTGCACGGTGGAGATTGCATTTCGGCTCCCGGCCTAATCGGAATAACCGTACTGCTGCAGCTTGCGCCACAAGGTGGACTTGTTGATGCCGAGGGTCGCGGCGGTCTTCTCCCTGTTGCCACCGAAGTGCTCGATGACTTTGAGTATATAGCGTCGCTCCAGCTCTTCGATCGACGGAAAATCGGTATCGAGCCCCGGGCGGACGCGAGCCGGCCCCAACTGCTCGACGCGCATCAGGCGCGTCTCGGCCAAAGCCACGTGACGCTCGACGACATTGCGCAACTCGCGCACGTTGCCCGGCCAGTCATAGTCCATCAGCCGTTGCATCGACTCGGGATCAAAGCCCTCAACGTCGCGATGGAACTGCTGTGCGAAACGCTCTGCAAAGGTTTGCACGAGCGCCGGGATGTCATCGCGTCGTTCACGCAATGCCGGCATACGCAGACTCACCACATTGAGGCGATGAAAGAGATCGTGTCTAAATGTACCTTGGCGTACCAGTTCGACCAGATCGCGATTGCTCGCCACAATGAAACGGACGTCGATTTCGATCGGACGTACATCGCCAACGCGCGTGAGTTGTTGTTCCTGAACGACGCGTAACAACTTGACTTGCATGCTATCGGAGATGTTGCCAATCTCGTCGAGAAACACAGTCCCGCCGGAGGCCTCCTCCAGCAGACCCTTCTTGTCATTGAGCGCACCAGTAAACGCTCCCTTGCGGTAACCGAACAACTCACTTTCCAGCAACGTATCGGTCAATGCCCCGCAGTCGATCACCACGAACGGCCGCTCTGCGAATGAGCTCTGGTAGTGGATCGCCCGCGCCGCCAGTTCCTTGCCGGTACCGGACTCGCCCTCGATGATGACGTTGCAGCGCACATCGGCGATTTTTTCGATAATTCGATAGACCTCCTGGATAGCAGTGGAATGACCGACCATACCGAAGCGATTGCGTTCATCGCTCAGCTGACGCTTGAGCAGGTGATTCTCCAGCAGCAGGGCACGATGCCCGAGGGTGCGCTCGATCAGCAGGCGCAGCTCGTCCATGTCAAAGGGCTTCTTGATGAAATCAGTGGCCCCCAGGCGCAACGCCTCCACTGCGTTGTCGACATTGGCATAGCCGGTAATCACTACAAAGGGTACGTCAGAATCCTGCTTGCGCACCTTCGCCAGCAACTCCGTACCGGAGAGGCCCGGCATGCGCAAATCGCTGACAATCATGTCGCAGGTCTCGCTCTTGAACGCCGCTAGCGCTTCGTTCGGGTCCTGAAACACCCGGCACTCATACGCCGCACCTTCGCTGAAACGCAGCATCAGCTCGCCGGCTTTTGGATCGTCATCAACGAAGAAGATGATCGGCGCTCGAGTCATGCCTGCGTGTCCCTGGAGCTCGACGACCCGGACGGGCGGTTTTGGAGCGGCAACGTCATGCTCGCCACAGCACCTCCGTCTGGATGGTTATCGATAGTGAGCGTGCCGGCGTGGTCCTCAACAATTCCCAGGCAAATCGACAGCCCAAGCCCACTGCCCTCGCCAACCGGTTTGGTGGTGAAAAACGGATCGAAGATCCGATCGCGCAGCTCGCTTGAAAGACCTGACCCATGGTCGCGCACGTGCAACACGAGGCGGTCATCACGCAATCCCACATCAACCCGCACCTCTTGCCCACTGGGCGTCGCGTAAATGGCATTGAGCAGCAGGTTTACCAACGCCTGCTGCAACTGGCCCCGATCTCCCTTCATCTGGTAGTCACCGTCGATATCGTAATCAAGGCGCACGCCTTTGCTCCTGGCCTGTTGGCGCACCAGCGCCAAGGTACTTTCGAGCCAGCTCTTGACCTCGAACTGTGCGAAGTGCGGCGGGACCTGACGGGCGAAATTGAGAATACCACTGACGATGCCTGAGGCGCGTAGCGCTTCCTCACGCAGCGAGGCCAAATCTTGATGAAGGCGTGGTTCATCGGGCGGCAAGTTGCGCGCCAACAACTTCGACAGCGACAGGATGTTGTTCAGGGGATTATTGAGCTCATGTCCGATACCCGCAGCCATTTGTCCGATACTGGCAAGCTTTGCGCTCTGTAGCATCATGTGCTCGGCCTTGTCCCGTTCAGCCCTGGCGCGCTCGATATGACCCGCCATGTAGTTGAACGATGTCGCCAGCTCATCGATCTCGGCAACCCCTTGGGTATCCACGTTGAGCCTCTGTTCGCCGTCGGCAAACGCCTTGAGGTTAGAAGCCAGTAAGCGAACCGGTTTGGCAATCTTTCGCGCACCAAGGGTAGCCAATGCCAGGCTGATAACCAAAGCGGTTGCTGCGAAAATCCATATACCGAGACGAATGTTGACGAACAGCTCATCAATCGTCCGGTTGTCGATCTGCAATCCGACCACCCAGCTCACCAACAGATTCGGGTAGGGGAAGAACTCGAGAAAGTATACTGAGCTATCCGCGTTGGCACGATTGACGATACCGTAGGGGCGCGCGTTGAGGGAGCTGAGCAGCTCCGCATCATACAACTCGGACAAGCGCTGGGTGTCGCCGCGGACCTGAGCGACGTGTAGCTCGTGTGCGTCGTCATAGATGACTAAGCCGTGCCGCATGGGATTGTCGGGGTTGACTTCGACGATGAACAGCGCGCCCTTATACAAGCGGGGCGCATGGTTGACGATACTGTCGATCTGCTCACCGAGCAGCGACATCGTCAGTGTGCCAACCGTGGCGCGACCCAGCTGTAGCGGGTAGAGGAAATCGAGGACGGCTTGCGAGCCCAAGTTCGCGAACTGTGTTTGACGTTGGGGCAGCATCGTGAAGCTGACCTCTGCCGGGGGCAGCTCGGCGAGTTCGCGCCGAAACTGCGCGTCCAAGATCTCCTGCTCTGCGTAGGGCAGACCACCAAGGGTTTCGTAGGTTGGCTTGCTGATCTGGCCATTGCTGACTTTCACCAACGTATTGCCGTTGGCGTCGAGCAGACGCCACGTATAGCGCCCCGGCAGTATCTCTTGCAGCTCGGCGAGGACCTGACCTAGCCGAGCATTGGCGTCACGATAGGAACCCAATGCTTCGTCGCTCGCGGGCCGTGCCAGGGTCGGCAGGAGATCGCGAACAGCACGTACGTTGGTCAAGCCACGCAGGATTTCCCGCTCTAGACGCAAATAGCGATCGATCTCGACACTCAAATTAGTCAGACTGGCGTTGATTTCCCGGGCCACATCGGCCTTGTAGCGCTGCTCGCTGTAGTAGGTTGCGCCCAGGGCAAGTGCCGTGAGCGGAACTACCGTCGCCACGAATATCCAGACGAAGAGATTGGTCCTGAGCGATAGCGCCATGAGGGTGCCGGGTTGGAAGCGGAGTCACCCACATCTGACCCGAATTGGGCGCCAATGGTCAAGCGCGGGTGACCGATGTACGCGGCTCGCTGAGCCGGCTTATAATTCCACGATTACGGTATCTCAAACCATGCCAAGAAATCGCGCACGAATATTGGTCCTGCTGGTCTTGTCCGCAGCGCTGCTCGGTGGCGTGGCCGGCTGCGGCAAGAAGGGTCCCTTGTACATTCCACAAGAAGACACTGCCCCCCAGCATTGACTCTTGTGGCGCAACTTCAGACTCACTAATGGACTATTTCCACCTGCACAACGGCGAGTACCACTGCGAGGATGTTCCGCTGCGCGCCATTGCTGAACGCTACGGAACGCCCACCTATGTGTATTCGCGCGCAACCCTGGAGCGGCACTGGCGGGCATTTGACCTCGCGCTGGGCGAGCACCCTCACCTCATCTGCTACGCGGTAAAGGCCAACTCGAATCTGGCGGTACTCAATGTGCTGGCCCGCTTGGGTTCGGGCTTCGATATCGTCTCAGTCGGCGAACTCGAACGAGTATTGACCGCCGGTGGCGACCCGGCGCGCGTTGTATTCTCGGGTGTGGGTAAGCGCGGCGACGAGCTGGCGCGGGCATTGGAGGTCGGAATCCGCTGCTTCAATGTGGAGTCCGAGCCCGAGCTCGAGCGGCTGAACGGCGTCGCCGGCAAGCTCGGGCGGCCCGCCAGGGTGTCGCTGCGGGTAAACCCGGACGTCGATGCCAAGACTCACCCGTACATATCAACCGGACTCAGAGATAACAAATTTGGCATCGACATCGAGACTGCGCGCACGACCTATCGGCGCGCCGCGGCGCTGGAGCACGTGGATGTCACCGGCATCGACTGCCATATCGGCTCGCAGCTGACGCAAACAGCGCCCTTCGTCGACGCCATGAACAGGGTCCTGGCACTCGTTGATGAGCTCGCTGAGCTGGGCATTGCACTGCGCCATCTGGACATCGGCGGAGGCCTTGGCATCCGCTATCGAGAGGAGACTCCACCGGCACCGACCGACTATGCCGCGGCGCTGGTACCGTTATTGCAGGGCCGGGAGCTCGAACTGCTGCTCGAACCGGGCCGAGCGATTGCCGGCAATGCTGGCGTGCTGCTGACGCGCGTCGAATATCTCAAGCACAGTGCCCACAAGAATTTCGCAATCGTGGATGCGGCCATGAACGATCTCATGCGCCCAGCGTTGTACAACGCGTGGCAGGAAATCCAGCCGGTCGTCCCACGTCCAGACGCCGATTCGCGCCGCTACGATGTTGTGGGACCTGTGTGTGAAACGGGCGATTTTCTCGGCAAGGACCGGGACCTCGCCATCGAGCAAGAAGATCTGTTGGTCATCCGTTCAGCCGGTGCCTACGGTTTTTCGATGAGCTCAAACTACAACTCGCGACCACGCGCGGCCGAAGTGGTCGTCGATGGCAGCGACACGCATCTGGTACGCAGCCGTGAAACGATCGATGACTTGTTCCGCGGCGAACAGCTGCTACCCGCCTAGGCCAGGATGAGCGCGCCCAGCCGAAACGTGGCAAACCGCCCCCTGACCTTCGACTATCAAGGGGCGAGTCGGTGAGTCGTGCAGCGCATTCCTGAACCGGAGCTGATGGATGGTGCCGACCAGGCTCGAGCGTATGCCGAGGCTGACTTCGAAGCGCCGCACTCGATGTTCATCGAGTTACTGCGCCAGCGCTTGGCGAGCCCCGCACCGCGCGGCACGGTACTGGATTTGGGCTGTGGACCCGCCGACATTACCTTGAGATTCGCGCGCGCGTTCCCACAAACCGTGCTCCACGGTGTCGACGCCTCGGCGAGCATGCTCGAGCACGGACGCAGCGCCGTCGAACGAGCGCATCTCGCCGAACGCGTACACTTGTTTCCGGGATACCTACCCGGTGCCGTGTTACCTCATGATGGCTACGATGCCATCATCAGTAACAGTCTGCTGCACCATCTGGCCGACCCAGCGGTGTTGTGGCACGAGATCCGCACGCGAGGCCGACCCGGCGCCGCCGTTTTCGTCATGGACCTGCTACGCCCGGAAACAAGAGCTGTGGCCCTCGCACTACGCGACGAGTATGCGACGGACGAACCCGCGGTGCTGCGCAACGATTTTCTCAATTCGCTCCTGGCGGCATATCGCCCCACTGAGGTGCGGGAGCAGCTCAGCGCTGCCGGGCTGCAAGGGCTGGCGGTGGAAGGTGTCAGCGATCGACACTTCATCGTGCATGGCTATCTGGACTAACAGCGGCGAGGGTTCTCATGCCATTTGCCAACCCCGACATCGAACAGATCAAGCAGTTCTTATTAAGCATTCACTCCATCGCCGTGGTCGGCCTGTCACCCAAGGCCAGCCGCCCTAGCTATCAGGTCGCCGCCGCCATGCAGGGCTTCGGTTACCGGATCATTCCGGTGCGCCCGGCAGTCGCCGAGGTGTTGGGTGAAGTCGCCTATCGCGACCTGTATGCGCTAGCGGAGCCGGTCGATCTGGTCAACGTCTTTCGTGCACCCGAACACGTCGGGCCAATCGTCGACGCCTGCATCGAGTTGGGGCTGCCAGCCCTCTGGCTGCAAGATGGCGTGATCAACGAAGCGGCGGCAGCACGGGCGCGCGAAGCTGGTCTCTTTGTCGTTATGGACCGCTGCATCTACCGCGATTACGTCCGGCTCTGTCGCGAGTAATGGCCCCGGGTCCTCACGTTGGCAGTGGTTTGCAAGGACGCCGCGAACAGCTAACCTTGGCGGATGCAAATTCACTTCACCAAGATGCATGGCCTGGGCAACGACTTCGTGGTGATTGATGCCATCAATCAGGACATCAGCCTCGATGCCAATGCGGTACGTCAGCTGGCGGATCGGCGTTTCGGCGTCGGCTGTGACCAGCTCTTGCTCGTCGAAGCACCAACTGACCCTGCGGCGGACTTTCGCTACCGTATTTTCAACAGCGACGGCAACGAAGTGGAGCAATGCGGCAACGGCGCGCGCTGCTTCGCCCGTTTCGTCCGCGACAAGAATCTCACCCAGAAGCAATCGATTCGCGTTGAAACACGCGCGGGAATCATAACCCTGCTCGTGCACGCGGATGAGCAGGTCAGCGTGGATATGGGGCGGCCGCGTCTGGAGCCGGCTCAGATCCCGTTCGATGCGCCCCGTCAGGCGGACCACTACACTCTGAACGTTGACGGCGAAGACGTGGTGATTGGCGCCGTCAGCATGGGTAACCCACATGCGGTACTCGAGGTGGAGGACGTCGATACCGCACCCGTTGTCGAGCTGGGAGCGCGCATCCAGGTGCATCCCCGCTTTCCCAACAAGGTTAACGTTGGCTTCATGCAAGTACTGAGTCCTGAGCACATCCGCTTGCGCGTGTACGAGCGCGGGGCGGGCGAAACACTCGCCTGCGGCACCGGCGCCTGCGCGGCCGTCGTCATCGGCCACTGCCAGGGACTGCTGGCGGACCAAGTTCTGGTTGACTTGCGCGGCGGGCAATTGCACATTGCCTGGCGAGGTAATGATCAGCCAGTCGTGATGACCGGCCCGGCGACCAGCGTTTTCGAGGGACGTATCGAGCTATGACCAGCCAACGCAAGACAACGACAGAACTAGGCCAAGACATCGAGAAGCTGGTGACAAAATACCTGCGCGATCACCCGGCGTTCTTCGAACGCCATCCCTATCTGCTGGGCGAAATGAGTCTGCCACATGAATCGGGCACGGCGGTGTCGCTGGTGGAGCGCCAAGTCGCCGTGTTGCGCGACCAACGCGATGACTACAAACGCAAGCTGCAGCAGCTCACCGACGCGGCACGCGCAAATGAACGGCTTATCGAGCGCATCAACGCCATCGTGTTGGCACTGATTGATGCTGCAGACCTCGATGACGTGGTAGAGGTCGTGCAAGAGCGGCTCAAACAGGACTTCGATGCTGACGCCGTCGTGCTACGGCTGTTTCACACCGGCAGCGGTTCGACACGGCACGGCGAGCTGGCGGACTGGAGCGAGCCTGCGCTGGGCGCGTTCGAGAAAGTCGCGGCGAGCCGCCGACCGATATGCGGGCGCCTCAAACCGGGTCAACTCGAGTCGTTGTTCGGTGACCAGGCCGGCACCATTTCCTCGGCGGCGTTAGTGCCGTTGTTCGCGAGCGCTGACACGAAAACCTGCCATGGCCTATTGGCGATAGGCAGCCATGAGGTGACGCGCTTCCATCCGGAGATGGGCACGCTGTTCCTCGATCATCTCGGCAAGGCGGTCGCGCGCATCCTCAAGCGACACTTGTCCAACTAACGCCACTGATGAGTGACCTTGCCGAGGACTGGATTTCGCGCTACGTCGCCAAACTCGCCAACGAGCGGCGCCTATCTGCACATACCCTGTCAGCTTACAGTCGCGATTTGCGGCAGTTCCGCTGCTACTGTGATGCCCAGAACCTCCTTGGTTGGCGCAATGTCAGCGAGCACAGTGTACGCGGCTACGTGGGCTGGCGACATCGGCAGGGTCTGAGCGGCCGCAGTCTGCAGCGCGAGTTGTCGTCGATTCGCGGCTTTCTCGACTACCTCCTTGAACACGGCGAACTCAGCCACAACCCGGCGCGGGCGGTACGTGCGCCCAAGACCGGCCGTCGCCTTCCCAAAACTCTGGATGTCGATCAGACTGCGCGTTTGCTCTCATTTGCGGCCGACGACGAGCTCTCCATACGCGATCGCGCCCTATTCGAGTTGGTCTATTCATGCGGCCTGCGCCTGAGCGAAGTCACCAACTTGAGCGTGAACGATCTCGATTTGCGCGAATTGACAGTTCAGGTACTTGGTAAAGGTCGAAAGGTTCGCATTGTTCCTGTGGGTCGAATGGCCGCCGACGCTCTCAAGCAGTGGCTGGGCGTGCGTGCGACGTGGTCGAATGGTGATGACGCAGCGGTGTTCACGACCCGACGCGGCACGCGCATGCACCCGCGCAGTGTCCAGAAGCGTCTGCATCAATGGGCACTGAAACAGGGCCTGGATGTTCACGTCCATCCACACATGTTGCGCCATTCCTTCGCCAGCCATGTGTTAGAATCAAGTCGAGATCTGCGCGCGGTTCAGGAGCTGCTAGGACACGCAGACATCTCCACGACGCAGATCTACACGCATCTGGATTTCCAACACCTCGCCAAGATCTACGATTCCGCACACCCTCGAGCCCGCCGCAAGAAGGACTCGTGACCAACACGGCGAACCGAGATAGGAGCACCCAACCATGACGCCGACGCAAACAACACGACCTTCGATTCGCACGGTAGTCGCCGCGTCGACTCAGCTCGCGGCGCTGGCGTTGCTAATTTTCGCCTCACGCTCGGTCATCGCGGATTGGAACCATGTGCCAACAGGTTCAATGAAGCCGACGATCGTTGAAGGCGACGTCATTTTCGTAAACAAGCTGGCCTACGACTTGAAGATACCATTCACGACTTGGCGTGTAGCCAGGTGGGGTGAGCCGCAGCGCGGGGATATCGTGGTGCTGTTCTCGCCACACAATGGTGACCGCTTGGTGAAGCGGGTCGTTGGCCTCCCCGGCGACGAAATCGCCATGGTCAACGAGCGGCTCATCATCAATGGAGCACCGGTGGAATACGCGCCGAGCTCGTACCCCGCTGACGAGCGGGCCATCCCAGTCGTCGTGCTCACGGAGCGCCTGGACACGGTTGACCACGCAATTATGGTTCGGCCAACGCAGCCCGCGCCGCGCAGCTTCGCGCCTGTGCGTGTACCACACGGGGAGTATCTGGTGTTGGGGGACAATCGCGACAACAGCTCCGACTCACGCTACTTTGGTTTCGTGCCGCGGGAGCAGATCGTTGGACGCGCCGTAGGCGTGGTACTGTCATTGGATCCGCAGGATCACTTCCTACCTCGCGGCGAGCGCTTCGTTGTTGGCATCAATTGATCGGTTGAACATCGCGGTTAGACGATGTCGGGCTATGAGCTAGCCTTGCTGGGCGGTCTTGCCCTGTTGGTTTGGTATGTGTGGGATGGCATGCGAGCTAAGGAGCGGGCCCGAACGGCCGGGCGCCGAGCGTGCGAGCGCGCTGATGTCCAGTTTCTTGATGATAGTGTTGTGCGCGACAAGCTGAGACTGCGTCGCGCCAGCAGTGGCCGCGTTGAGCTGTGTCGAAATTTTGCCTTCGAATTCACCAGCGACGGCGAGCGCCGCTACCGTGGCCACGTCACGCTGTGCGGCGGCCAGATCACGGACCTGTACATGGAGCCGTACCGCGTTTCCTCTGTCGAATCGCCGTGGGCCGGCGGCGGTTAGGTGCTAGGTGCTAGGCTACAGCCGGCAGTTCCTAGCTCCTCGATCCTCGTTCCTAGTCCCCGCCGTGGTAAGGCTTACTTAGCTCATGCACCGCATCAATGAACGCGCCCGCACGATCGGGCTCGATCTGCGGGTGAATGCCGTGGCCGAGGTTGAACACGTGACCACTGCCGGCGCCAAAGCTCTCTAAGATGTAACCGACTTCCTCACGAATGCGCTCAGGCGACGCATACAGCACGGCCGGGTCCATGTTGCCCTGCAAAGCGACCCGATCGCCAACACGTGCCCGGGCCAAGCCGATGTCCAACGTCCAGTCCAAGCCGAGCGCATCCGCGCCGCTTTCGGCCTGAGCTTCCAGCCACTGACAACCACCCTTGCTGAATAGGATGACCGGGACACGACGGCCTTGGGCCTCGCGATCGAGCCCGCCAATGATTCGCGTCATATAGTCCAAAGAGAACGCGTGGTAGTCGCGCGTCGTGAGAACGCCACCCCAGGTGTCGAAAAGCATGACGGCCTGTGCGCCATGGGCGATCTGTGCGTTCAAGTAAGCCGTGACCGAATCGGCCAGAATGGCGAGAAGCCGATGCGTAGAAGCCGGGTGATCGAACAACATCGCCTTGACGCGCGAGAAGTTTTTCGTGGACCCGCCTTCAACCATATAGGTCGCGAGCGTCCAAGGACTGCCGGAAAAGCCAATCAATGGTACACGTCCGTTCAACTCGCGGCGGATCACGCTCACCGCGTCCATCACGTAGCCCAGGTCCTGGTGCATGTCCGGCATGCCGAGGCGGTCGATGTCGCGGTCGCTGCGCACGGGCCGTTCGAAGCGCGGACCTTCGCCTTCGCTGAAGTAAAGCCCCAGTCCCATGGCGTCGGGTACCGTCAAGATGTCGGAAAACAGTATCGCGGCATCAAGTGCGAATCGATCGAGTGGTTGCAGAGTGACCTCGCAAGCCAGCTCGGGCGTCTTGCACAGAGTGAGAAAATCTCCGGCCTTCTCCCGCGTGGCACGGTACTCGGGCAGGTAGCGTCCGGCCTGGCGCATCATCCACACCGGCGTCATGTCGACGGGCTCACGCAATAGCGCCTTGAGAAAGCGATCGTTCTTCAATTCAGACATTGTTGGTCACTCGCGCGATTGTTGCTCGCGTAAAGGGGAACGCAGCAGGGAAACTAGACGGCCAGGTAATCGAGAATGCCCTCGGCAGCCTCACGACCTTCATATACTGCCGTAACCACCAGATCAGAGCCACGCACCATGTCACCACCGGCGAACACCTGGGGGTTAGTAGTCTGGTGCTTGAATGCCTGGCTACTGCTAGCCACGACCCGATCTCGCTCGTCCGTTTCGATAGCGAAGTCGGCAAACCACGGCGCCGGTGAGGGCCGAAACCCGAACGCGATGATCACCCGATCGGCTGGGATGATTTCCTCGGAACCGGGCACCGGCTGAGGGCGGCGTCGACCGCGCTGGTCAGGCTCGCCCAATTCAGTGGTAACGACCTTCACGCCTTCGACTTTGCCATTGCCAACAATCTCGATGGGTTGGCGGTTCCACAGAAATCTAACGCCTTCCTCTTTGGCATTCGCAACCTCGCGCTTAGAACCAGGCATATTGGCTTCGTCGCGCCGATAGGCGCAAGTCACTGACAGCGCACCTTGACGCACCGAGGTCCGATTACAGTCCATGGCGGTGTCACCGCCACCGAGTACGACGACGCGATGGCCGTACATGTCTACATACTCACTCGGATCGCTCTCCAAATTGAGACAGCGCCGGACATTCGAAATCAGGAAGGGCAACGCCTCGTGAACACCAGGAAGGTCCTCACCTGGAAAGCCACCCTTCATGTAGGTATACGTTCCCATGCCAAGGAACACGGCATCGTACTCGTCAAGGATCTGCTGAAAGGCTATGTCTTTGCCGATCTCAGTGTTGAGGCGGAATTCGACGCCCATGTGTTCGAGAATGCCACGACGGCGGCGCACGACCTCTTTCTCAAGTTTGAACTCGGGAATACCGAAAGTTAGCAAGCCGCCGATTTCAGGATAGCGGTCGAACACAACCGGCTTTACGCCGTTACGCGCGAGCACGTCGGCACAACCCAGCCCGGCTGGCCCGGCACCGATGATGGCAACACGCTTGCCGGTGTCCTGCACGTGCGACAAATCGGGACGCCAGCCCATGGAGAACGCTGTGTCGGAAATATACTTCTCCACAGCACCAATGGTCACTGCTCCAAAACCATCATTCAGTGTGCAAGCCCCCTCGCACAAGCGATCCTGCGGGCATACCCGTCCGCAGATTTCAGGCAGCGAGTTGGTGCGATGTGAGAGTTCGGCCGCTTCCTCGATATTGCCCTCGGCCACCAGCTTGAGCCAGTTGGGGATATAGTTGTGAACTGGGCACTTCCATTCGCAATAGGGGTTGCCGCAAGCGAGGCAACGATCGGCCTGCGCCGCCGCTATCTCACCGTCGAAGTGGCCGTAGATTTCCCGGAACTCCTTAATCCGCACCTCAACAGAGGTCTTTTGCGGATCGACGCGCGGAACCTGTACGAACTGAAACGTGTTACCCATGATGCCCGTGTATCAACGATTGGTGCTTGGTTATGCCGCCCGGCGGCGCAGATCATCGAGTAGCGATTCGATCTCTGCCGCCTTGGGTTTGACCAACCAAAACTTGCCGACGACATCGGCGAAATTCTCCAGGATCTCGCGCCCACGAGCACTGCCCGTCTCACGCACGAACTCTGTCACCAGGTCGCGCAGGTGGTTGCGATAGGCCTCCATGGCCTCGGTGCCAACGCGATGGATATCGATCGATTCGTGGTTGTAACAATCAACAAAGGTTCCATCCTCATCAAAGACATAGGCGAATCCACCGGTCATTCCGGCGCCGAAGTTCAGGCCGGTCTTGCCCAACACGGCAATCATTCCGCCGGTCATGTACTCACAGCCGTGGTCCCCAACGCCTTCAACGACCGCAACAGCGCCGGAGTTGCGCACACCAAAGCGCTCGCCCGCCGTCCCCGCAGCGAACAGTCGGCCACCCGTGGCGCCGTACAAACAGGTGTTGCCGATGATTGCCGTCTCGTGGCTGGCAAAAGCGCTGTTCCGGGGTGGATAGATCACCAGCTTGCCGCCGGCCATGCCCTTGCCCACGTAGTCATTAGCGTCACCTTCGAGGTACATGTGCAGGCCACCGGCATTCCATACACCAAAGCTCTGGCCAGCCGTGCCACTGAGGCGCAGCGCAATCGGTGCATCTTCCATCCCGAGGTTGCCATGACGCTTGGCAATCTCGCCCGACAACCGAGCACCGATGGAGCGGTTGGTATTGTTGACTGCATAAACGTATTCACCCCCGCTCTTTGCTTCGATTGCCGCGAGTGCCTCGCGCACCATTTGTTCTGCCAACTCGCCTCTATCAAAGGGCTCGTTGCGAGACTGAAGGCAGTACCTGGGTTTGTCCGCCGCGACGCCAGCATCAGAGAGTATCGGCCCCAAGTCCAAACGTCTCTGCTTCGACGTTGTACCCGGCGCGACTTCGAAGAGATCAGTGCGGCCGATGAGGTCGGTGAGATTGCGGCAGCCAACGCTAGCCATCAGTTCACGGACTTCCTGGGCAACGAAGCGGAAGTAGTTCATCACCATCTCCACTTTGTCTTCGCCCTTGCGCACGAAGTGATCGAGGCGCAGCACTTTGTCCTGTGTCGCAACGCCGGTGGCGCAGTTGTTCAAATGGCAGATCCTGAGGTACTTGCATCCCATAGCTATCATCGGCGCCGTGCCGAAACCAAAGCTCTCGGCGCCCAGAATGGACGCTTTGACAACATCAAGGCCGGTCTTCAAGCCGCCGTCAGTCTGCAAGCGGACCTTGGCGCGCAGGTCGTTGGCACGCAGAATTTGATGGGTCTCGGTCAGGCCCAGTTCCCACGGGCTACCCGCGTACTTGACCGACGCCAGCGGGCTAGCACCCGTGCCACCGTCGTGACCGGCAATGGTGATCAGATCAGCATAGGCCTTGGCCACACCCGCGGCGATTGTACCCACGCCAGCTTCGGCAACCAGCTTGACGGATACCAAGCCATCCGGATTGATCTGTTTGAGGTCGAAAATCAGCTGCGCTAGGTCCTCAATTGAATAGATATCGTGGTGCGGCGGCGGCGAGATCAGCGACACCCCCGACTTGCAGTAGCGCAACTCGGCAATGAGGTCATTGACCTTGTGGCCAGGCAACTGACCACCCTCACCCGGCTTGGCGCCCTGAGCGATCTTGATCTGCATGACCTCGGCACTGGCCAGGTAGGCGGGGGTCACACCGAAACGTCCGGAGGCAACCTGCTTAATCTTGGAGCGCTTATCAGTGCCGTAGCGCTGGGGGTCTTCCCCGCCTTCCCCGGAGTTGGAACGCCCGCCGAGTCGATTCATCGCCTGGGCGAGAGTCTCGTGGGCCTCGGGCGATAAGGCGCCCAGCGACATTGCTGCCGAGTCGAAACGTTTGACAATCTCTTCAATGGGTTCGACTTCATCGATGGGTATCGACGCGACGTCGGCGCGCAGCCGAAGCCGGTCGCGCAAAGCCAACACCGGCCGATTGTTCACCAGTTCGGCGAAGCCCCGATAGGTTTCGTAGTCACCACTGCGCACTGCTGACTGCAGCGCGTGCACCACATCGGGGTTGTAGGCGTGGTCTTCACCACCGTGCACGAATTTGAGCAGACCACCTTGACTGATAGGCTTGCGCGGGTTCCACGCCAGGCGTGCCAGCGAGCGCTGGTCGGCTTCGAGATCATCGAAATTGGCGCCCTGCAAGCGGTTGGTCGTGCCAGTGAAACACAGGTCAACGACCTCGCTGTGCAAACCAACCGACTCGAACAACTGCGCACCACGGTAGCTACTGATGGTGGAAATTCCCATCTTTGAAGTGATCTTGTATAGCCCCTTGTTGATACCCTTGCGGTAGTTGTGCATCAACACCGCGCAGTCTTTCTCGGTGATTTCACGGGTACGCTGCATGTCGAGCAGCGTCGCGTAAGCAAGATAGGGATACACCGCCGTTGCGCCGTAACCAATCAAGACTGCGAAATGGTGTGGATCACGCGCGGTCGCCGTCTCCACCACAATGTTGGCGTCGCAACGCAGACCATCTTGGATCAGGCGGTGGTGAACCGCGCCAGTGGCCAACAAGGCATGAATCGGCAGGCTGTCCTGGCCGATCTCCCGATCGGTGAGCACGAGAATGACCTTACCTGCACGTACGGCCGCAACAGCCTGGTCGCAAACGTTTTGCAGCGCGGCCTGCAAGTTGCCGCTCACGGGGTAATTGAGGTCGATACGCTCGCTGGCGTAGTCCGGTCCATTCAGCGCCAACAGCTGTTCGTACTTGCTCACCGACAGCACGGGCGAATCCACCAGCAAACGCGCGGCATGCTCGGGCGTCTCCTCGAACATGTTGCGCTCGCGGCCAAAGCATGTCTCGAGCGACATGACGATCTGTTCGCGGATGGGATCGATCGGCGGATTCGTGACCTGGGCGAACTGCTGACGAAAATAGTCATAGAGCGCACGCTCGCGTCGTGACAACACCGGCAGCGGTGTGTCATCGCCCATCGATCCGACTGCCTCCTGACCGACTTCGGCCAGAACGCGCAACACCTGGTCGCGTTCCTCGAAGCTGACTTGGAACAGCTTCTGATAGACGTCGAGTTGGGCCTGGTCCATGGGAACGCCGCAGGCTTCATCCTCAAGGCGCGATTCGAGCCGCCGCGAGTGCTGTGCCAGCCAGGATTTGTACGGTTGGCGCCGCTTGAGCATCGCGTCGATGTCCCTGGGCAGCAGCAGCTGCCCAGTATCGGTGTCGGCCGCGATCATCTCGCCGGGCTTGAGCCTGCCCTTCATAACCACATCTTCGGGCGCATAGTCGTAAACGCCGATCTCTGAGGCCAGCGTGATGTGGCGGTCCTTGGTCACGACCCAGCGCGCGGGACGCAGGCCGTTGCGATCCATCGTGCAGGCGGCATGGCGCCCGTCGGTGAGCACAATTCCAGCGGGGCCGTCCCAGGGTTCCATGTGCATGGAGTTGAATTCATAGAACGCGCGCAGGTCGGCATCCAGCGTGTCGACGTTCTGCCATGCCGGTGGAATCAACAGACGCATGGCGCGGAAGATGTCCATGCCGCCGGCGAGCAGCGCTTCCAGCATGTTGTCGAGGCTGTTGGAATCGGAACCCGTCATGGATACCAGGGGGCGCACGTCCGCCATCGGCAGCTGGGCACTGTCGAACTTGTGGCCGCGAGCCACGGACCAGTTTCGATTACCCTGAACGGTATTGATTTCGCCGTTGTGCGCGAGGTAGCGGAAGGGCTGCGCCAAACGCCATTCCGGCCAGGTATTGGTGGAGAACCGCTGGTGGAACACGCACAGTGCCGACTCCAGTGCAGCGTTATTCAGATCGAGATAGAACACCGGCAGGTTGGCCGGCATGACCAGACCCTTATAGGAAATCACCCGCGATGAGAGAGTTGGGATGTAGAAGGTCCTGTCGTGCGGCGCCAGCGTCTTTTCGCTGCGTCGGCGCGCGATATATAGATGGCGTTCAAAATCGGTTTCCGCCATACCCGGCGGAGCGTTGACGAAAAGCTGTTCGATGCGTGGCAGGGTTTTCAGCGCTTCGGCGCCGCAGGCTTCCGAATTGGTCGGCACCTCGCGCCAGCCCAACACCAGCATCCCTTCCCGTTTGAGCTCGCTCACTAACACGCCGCGCGCCTTTTCGGCCATGGCCGCGTCGCGGTTCAGGAACACCATGCCGACAGCATAGTGCTCGGCCAGTTCAAAACCCAATTCAGCGGCAACAGCGCGCAGAAAACCATCCGGCTTCTTCAACAGCAAACCACAGCCGTCGCCGGTCTTCCCGTCAGCAGCAACAGCGCCGCGATGGGTTAGACGGGCAAGCGCCTGGATCGCGGTCTTGACCAGCCAATGACTGGTTTCCCCGTCCATGTGGGCAATCAGGCCAAATCCGCAGTTGTCTTTCTCGAACGATGGCCGATATAGCCCGGTCAGCGCTGCACTTTCTGTCTTCACTGCTAAGATCCGTCGGTTGCGGGTTACGCCCCACAGTTGGTGCGGCATTTTTGGTTGCCGCCCAGAAAGTTAGGCAAAAGGCAGAGCAGTATACTGTCCGCTTCCCAGCGGTTCAATTCTGCCACGGGGGCACAATTGTGGCTGGTTGTGCGGGTGCAGCAACCGTCGAATCAGGGACGCTCAGGGTGCGGCTTGGTGCAAGTCATCGTGGATACTGGAAAAGCTGCGCACCCAAGGCGAGAGTTCGCGCAACGCTGCAGGCAACGCCTTCGCGGCCTGCTCGGCGGCAGCTCGATCGGGGTAAATGCCGTAGACCGCCGCGTACCAGTCCCGGCCCTCATGGCGGCTGTGGAAGTAGGCGACCTTGCCTTCGAGATCGTGCCGTTTGATGAAGGACTTGATATTGGCCTCGCTGCGGCTGCCCATCAGTTGCAGGGTGAAGTGGCGCGGGTCTTGCCCCCACAACCATGCTTCGTGGCTGGAGGCCTGGAGTGCCTGCGGCGCCCGCGGCGCGGGCGCCGGCGCTGCTTGGGCGGCGGCCCCACCGGTGGCGGCAACCGGGGCGGTTAGCGTCGCCTGAACGCTGTCCAATCGGCGAATCCACGGTTTGGCCCGGCCCACGGCAGCCGGCAGTGCTGCGACGCCCAGGCGAGCCGCATCCTTGGACGCATAGCTGCCGTGCACCAGCACGAACCAGGGGCGGTCGTTGTGACGCGTTTCGTAAATGGCGGCGTCACCGGTCAACGAGTTGGTGCGGGCGAATGCCTCCACGTTGGGCCGGTCATAGCTTGCGAACAACTGAGCGGTAAAATGCTCTGGGTCCTGGGCCAGCACCCAGTCGCGACCATGCAGACTCAGGGCTGCGGCAGCTGGAACCGGTTGGGGTGAAGCCGCCACTGGCGGCGGACTGGGCAGTGCCGGCGCCACGACCGCAAAGGTGCCATCAGCGACCACCGCGGTCTGGGGGTCGGTCAAACTAACCCGCCACTGTCCCGGTGTGACACCCGTGGTGATGCGGATGCGCATCTGTTCAGCGCTGTCTAGACTGACCTGCCCCGGGGGCAAGGCCTTCTCGCGATCAGCCCAGAGGACGGTGACCACGGTCCTCTCACTGAACCCAGAGCCGCGCAACGTCAGCGTCTGCGGCTCGCGACGTCCCTCCACCAAGTTAGGCTCTATGGTCGCGAGGCTCAGGGCGGGGGGCGACGGCTCAGCCGGCGTCACCTCGCCAGCCTCGGGAGTCGCCACGGGCGCGGTCTCATCAGGCGCCAATTGCGCCTCGCTCTCATCGGCAAGCGGCGGTGGGGCATCGGCGAGCGGCTCTCCCAGCTCGGCGAGGGGCGTGAGGGGGGGCGACTTGGTCCCACCGTTGGCGCCCAAATCCGGCTCCTCGGTTGGGGGGCTGGCTTTTTCCTCGAACACTGGCAACGGCACGGTCACCCGGTCAGCGGCGTCGGGCGCGGTCAGCCCTGGGGCGGCGGCCGGTGGCGAAGCATCGCCGCTGAACCAGGTGTTGATGCGGCTCTGCAACGCCAGCAAAACACCCACAACGACAACCACGGCAGCGATAACCAGCATGCGCGCGTGAGGTAGCCGCGGCAATCGTGCCAGAGGCCTGTCGCCGCGCGGCTCGGTAGCGGTGGCCGCCTTGCTCAACGCCAGGTGTGCCTCGTGGTTGACCCGGCCAGGCAAGCCCTGTGCGCTCTTGCAGATACGATGAATGTCGCGCGGACTAAACGGGAGGTCGGTTCCGCGCCAACCGGCGACTGTCAAGCGATGGCGCAGATACTGGGCAACGTCCTCTTCACGCAGTCGAGGAATCTCCATGGTGTGCGTAACCCGCTCACGCAGCGGCTTCATCACGCCGGATTCCAAGCGTTTCTCGATGCCAGGCTCACAAAACATGACCGTGCGCAGCAGGCGCTGACCGTCCGCCGATTGTACGTCGGTTAGATGAAATACGGCCTCGAGGGCGTCTTCAGGCAAATCGTGAGCATTGTCCACCAACAGGACGGGAATCGTGTACGAGCGATGTAGGGCGAGCAAATGCAGGTACAAGGCTTCGTTGGGATCCGCGGCTTCACTGCCAGCCAATTCGACCCCGAACCCGCGTGCGATAGCCAAAATCAGCTGATCGGCACTCATCAAGGCGTGTACATCGATGCAACACACTTGCCAGCGCTCGGGCGCCTCGGCGGCAAAGTGCTGCATCAGACTCGATTTGCCACTACCGCGCTCGCCCGTGATGAGAACCAAGACTTCGCTGAAGTCGATAAGGTGCTGGAGCAGTTGGATCTGCTGAACCCGGCCAGTGTCGGCGTAGAAGAAGCGTGGGTCAGATGCGACGGAAAACGGCGCCTCCGCAAGACCACAGGTCCTGAGATAGGTGGGTTCGGTCCCCCCCAGCTGTGCTTGGTCGTAACCGTTCACGTCGGCTGTTCCTGCCCCTGCACGAATACTACCCGAAAGCCGCGCTTGATCTGCGTATCACGCATGGCGAGCAACGCCGCTTCGGCGGCATCAAAGTTGGCGTAGTGCTCGCGCTTCACTCGCCCTGCGCTTCCTTGCACTCCCCACTCGCGAATCAACGTCCAACCTTCCAGCATGTCGGGCTGCAGTACGAGTTGGTAGTAGCGTGGTGCCTTATCCTGCGCTGCAGGGGCTTGCATGTAAATCCGCATTCCAGCTCCACCAGCCACCTAACCGGTGGTCCGACAATGATGGAGCACCGGTGGCCCTCGTTAGCAGCAGTATACTCACGCTCGGCTGCCTGTGCAGCGCCTGCAAGGATGCCTAAGTCAGTTCTGCGGGATTGAAGACGCGCTCGTATTCCTTTATCGCGTAGCGGTCGGTCATCCCAGCAATGTAGTCTGCGACGACTCGGGCGCGCCCCATCGGGCCATACTTGCGCTCAGTGGCCGTGACCCGCTCCTGATGCTCAGGGGGCAACAATTTGTGGTCATCGAGCAGAGCTCCAAACAAAGCACCGATAATACGGGCGGCTTTTACACTCATGCGATGGACTCGGTAGTGCCGGTACAAGTTAGTGCGCAAGAAGCGCTTTAGCTCCAGGTTCATCTCGCGCATTTCATCGCCAAAGCCGATTAGCGCACCGTCGTGTTCCCGGACGGCATCTATAGTGTCGGGCGCAACGCTATCAATGCGCTGCTGGCTGCTTTCGACCAGGTCCACGACCTGCCGATTGATGATACGGCGGATGATCTCGTGGATCATCCGCCGATCAGGCAGGTCAGGATACTGAGTGCGCACATCATCGAATGCGTCTTTGAACAAACGAACACTAGCTAGTTGTTCAATGCTCAACAGGCCGGCGCGAAGCCCATCGTCTACATCATGGCTGTTGTAGGCAATCTCATCGGCCAGATTGGTCGCTTGCGCCTCGAGGCTAGGCTGAGTGTTATTCAGAAACCGCTCACCCACGTCGCCAAGCTGCTGGGCATGCTTGGGTGAACAATGCTTGAGTATCCCTTCACGTGACTCAAACGTGAGGTTGAGTCCAGCGAACGCTGCGTAGCGCTGCTCCAATTGATCGACGACACGCAACGACTGCAGATTGTGCTCAAAACCACCGTAGTCACGCATACATGCGTTTAGCGCGTCCTGTCCGGCGTGCCCGAAAGGCGTATGGCCGAGATCGTGCGCCAAGGCAATGGTCTCAATCAGGTCCTCGTTCAAACGTAGGATACGGGCGATGGAGCGACCAATTTGCGCAACCTCAATGGAGTGAGTAAGACGGGTACGAAACATGTCGCCTTCATGATTGACGAACACCTGGGTCTTGTATTCCAAGCGTCGAAAAGCGGCGGAATGAATAATGCGGTCACGGTCGCGTTGATAGTGACCGCGGTAGGTCGGTGGTGGCTCCGGGTGACGGCGACCTCGGGACTGCTCGTCGTGTGCCGCATACGGAGCCAGGGGATTCATTCGGTAAATCTCAGGATACCATCGGTATCGCCCGATGCGCGTCGATGGTCTCACGCATCAGCGCCGGATCATAGTCATCACTCAGTACGGCAGCCCCAATCGCCTGCAGCAACACGAGGCGGATCTTGCCGCGCTGGGCCTTCTTATCAACGCTCATCAGATCGACAAAGCGCTCATAGTCCATCTGGGCGGGCGAGCGGGTCGGCAGCTGCGCCTTGTCAACCAGGTTCTCAACACGCTGCACATCGGCAGCAGTCAACCATCCCATGCGCATCGATAAATCGGCGGCCATTAACATACCAACTCCGACCGCCTCACCATGCAGCCAAGCCCCGTAGCCGATGCCTGTTTCGATGGCATGCCCAAAGGTGTGGCCCAAATTGAGCAAGGCGCGCACCCCTGATTCGCGCTCGTCTGCGGCCACAATTTCGGCCTTGTTGCGACAAGAGCGTTCGATGGCATGGGCGAGTGCTTGCGCATCACGATTGAGCAACGCTTCGAGGTGCTCGTCGAGCCAATCACAGAAATCCAAGTCGCGGATCAAACCGTACTTCACGACCTCGGCGGCACCAGCGCTGAGCTGGCGGTCTTCCAGTGTACTGAGCGTATCAGTATCCGCGATGACAGCGCACGGCTGATGAAAGGCGCCGATCATGTTCTTGCCCAATGGATGATTCACTCCAGTCTTGCCGCCTACCGAGGAGTCCACTTGTGCTAACAGGGTAGTTGGTATCTGAATGAACGGTACCCCGCGCTGGTAGCATGCTGCTGCGAAGCCGGCCATGTCGCCAACGACACCACCGCCAAGTGCGACAATAGTGGTCGTTCGCTCGCATCGCGCCCCCATCAACGCGTCGAAAATCGTATTCAGCACCTCGAGGGTCTTGTACTGCTCACCGTCGGGCAACACTACTTGGTGGCATTCGAAGTCGCGCAGGCTGTGCAATACGGCATCGAGATACAGCGGCGCGACGGTCTCGTTCGTCACCACCATCACCTGGTGGCCGGCAACATGAGGCGCGATGAGCTCGGGCCGGCCGAGCAGGCCGTTCCCAATGTGTATGGGGTAACTGCGTACGCCTAGCTCAACGTTGAGGATTGGCATGTTGGTGCACAGATTGTCGCCGATTCAGTGAGTGGAGCAGCTGCAGAATATAGCACCAAATCAACGGGCGTCCCACGCCACAACTCAAGCCTGAGCCTGCTCACGCTTGGCGATGTGGCGAACACGCCCGAGAATGTGGCCGACTACCCGGTTGACCGAGCCACGATCGGTGTTGACCGTGAAATCGGCGACGTCGCGGTACAGCGGCTCACGCTGGAGCAGGAGCTCCTCGAGCTTGGCGCGGGGGTCTTCGGTCTGCAGCAGGGGTCGGCTGCGGTCACGAGCAGTACGTTCGTACAATCGGTCCACGCTCGCGCGCAGATAAATGACCAAGCCACGGCTGCGCAGGGACTCGCGGTTCTGCTCCGACAAGACCGCGCCACCACCTGTTGCCAAGACGATGTGCGCGCGCTGAGTCAACTCGTCAATCATCAGGCTTTCACGTTTTCGAAACCCGGCCTCACCTTCGACGTCGAAAATCCAAGGTATATCAGCACCACAGCGCTGTTCGACCTCGTGGTCGCTATCGAAGAAGTCGTAGTTAAGGCGAGTGGCCAGCTGGCGCCCGATGGTGGTCTTGCCGGCGCCCATCAAACCGACTAGAAAAATGCTCTTTGTTGTTTTCATGACCGCATGATACGCCATGCGCTCTGAAAGAGATCAAGGGTGGGAACCAACCGAGACTGCGCCGTGCCTGGCCGCGCTCCGCGACCAGGCACTTGGCGAGGAACTACAGGGAAGTGAGCAGAGCGCCTTCTTTGATGATCTTTGGGGTTACGAAGATCAGCAGCTCTGATTTGTCGTCCGACTCGAAGCTGTTGCGGAACAATCCGCCCAGTACCGGCAAGTCGCCCAGGAATGGCACCCGGTTGATCTGGTTGGACTTGGTCTGCTCGAACACACCGCCCAAGACCACAGTCTGACCATTGTCGACCAACACCTGGGTGGTTACGGACTGCGTATTGATCGGTGGTACACCGTTGACCCGATTGGCAAAGTCCGGAGCATCCTTGCTCACCTCGAGATCCATGATGACTCGGTCGTCGGGGGTGATCTGCGGCGTGACCTTGAGACTCAGTACCGCCTTCTTGAACGAGGTCGAGGTGGCGCCACTGGAGCTGGCCTCCTGGTAGGGAATTTCCTGACCCGTCTCGATTACCGCCTCACGCTGATTCGCCGTGATTACGCGCGGAGTAGATACGGTCTCGGAGAGACCTTCGGCCTGTGCGGCCGACAACTCCAGCTCGAGGAAGCGCCCGCCCGGGAGCTTGGCCATCGCCAATGCGATCGAACCGGCGGTCGAAGCCAAGTTAGTAACCGGCAGATTGACATTCCAGCGGTCGGGAGCTTCGATATCGTCGCCCCGGAAATACTGTGTTGTGGCGTTCAAATCGCCGGAGGTCACGATTTCTCGATCACCGTTGCGCTCGGCCCAAGTCGCACCCCAGCGCACGCCAAACTCCTTACCGAAATCGGTGGTCGCCAACACGATGCGTGATTCGATCAAGACCTGCCGAACCGGAACGTCGAGTTCCGTGACCAGATTGACGATTGCATTGATGTTCTCGTCCGTCTCCATGATGAGCAGCTTGTTGGTGCGCTCATCGATGGTGATATTGCCACGTCCCGACAGCAACGAGTTGCCCTCCGCTTTGAGCAGGGCGGCGATTTCAGATGCCTTGGCATAGTTCACCTGGAGGCTTTCGCGACGCAGAGGTGCGAGTTCTTCTACCTGCTTGGCGGCCTCGAGCTCCAGTTTCTCGCGGGCGGCGATTTCCTCCGCTGGCGCAACCATGATGACGTTGTCCTGCTGGCGCATGGCCAGGCCCTTGGACTTGAGGATAATGTCGAGCGCCTGATCCCAGGGGACGTTCTTGAGTCGCAACGTCAAGCTGCCCGTGACCGTATCGCTGGTGACCATGTTGAGACCGGTGAAATCGGCTAGCAGCTGCAGTACGGCACGCACGTCAATGTCCTGGAAGTTCAGCGAAAGGCGCTCGCCGGTGTATTTGGGCTTGCGCCGCGCAGCTTCGGCAACTTGCTCAGCCTTGGTGATCGGCTTCACGTCAACTGTGAACTCGGTATCCGCCTGATACGCAAGGTGGTCGTACTCACCAGCAGCGGTAATGATCATGCGCACCCCGTTGGCTTCACGGAAGGTATCCACGGTGCGCACGGGCGTCGCGAAATCGGTCACGTCCAGTCGACGCACCATCTCATCCGACAACTGAGCGTTGGGTATCGTGACGATCAGCCGGTCGCCACGCTTGTCGAGGTCGACGACCATCGATGCATCCGACAAGGTCACTACGACCCGGCCCTCGCCTTGTTCGCCACGACGGAAATCGACGGTGCGCACGCCCTGGTTGGAACGGCCCGCGGGCACTCTCGCGCTGGTGGCAACCGCCGGCGGCGCTGCGGCCGCGACCCCGCCACCACCCAGAGTAACGAGTACTTGATTCCCTTGTACGGCCGCTTTGTAGTCGACCAAGCGCGCAAGGTTAACCACCACTCGGGTGCGTCCACCCGCTTCAACCGCCGTGACGCTACGCGCAACACCAACACCGATCGGCACGTTGCGGCTGGCGAGTTTGTTGGTAGTGTTGGGGAAATCCAGCGCAATTCGCGCTGGATCGGAAATGGTAAAGCTCGCCGGCTGTGGGGCCGGGCCACTCATGGTCAATACCAGCTGGAGCTGGTCACCTGGCAAGGTGTTGTAGGTGATCTCCTGCAATGCCGTCTCGGCACTGGCCGCCGCGCAGGTGAGACAACTTAGCACTAGCAAGGCCAGCAGGCTGCCAACACCACGCCGAATGCCCCACGCCGGACGCGAGATGCGGCGCTCAGATTTCCCTGTCACAGGATTAACAACTTTGACCATGACGCATCGTCTCCCTTTGGAGAATTACTCTTCTGGCAAGGTCAGACTGGCCTGACGCTCAATCCAACCGCCCAAACCGTTCGGGACAATTTCAGTTAGTTCGACAGATGTCTCGGTGACGCTTTTCACCTCACCGTAGTTCTGTCCAAGATAGTTACCCGGAGTGATTCTATGAATCGTATTGTCGGGCGCTGCAACCAGGGCCCAGCGAGTGCCGCCCTTCTCGAGCTGCCCCACCAGCTTCAGTGAGTCGAGGGGGAACTCTTCGAGCGCCTCCCGGCGCCGGTTGACATCGGGCCGAATGCCGGTGTCGACAACCTGGGGCTGCTCTTCCTCCGGCGCTTCCATGAAGCTCGAGAACGGGTCACGCAACTCCTGGGCCGCATAGGCAAACGTTTCATAGGGCTGCACCTCGGGCAGTGGGTCCACTTTGCCCCGTGTACTGGCCTTGGTGTCGGCCACAAATTCCTCGAGATCGCCGTAATTAGTGCTGCTACAGCCCGCCAACAGGATGCAGATGCCCAGAGCACTCCACCATAGTGGTGCGCGGGGCCGTGGCGCTGTCAATGCTTTGTTGTTCACCTTGTCCACAGTCATGTCTGTATCGTCACGCTGAGATCGTTCGCCTTAGCGCCGTTTCTTGCGCTGGTCCTTTTTCTTCGCCGCCCTTTGCGCCTCAAGTTCATCTTCGTCGAGGTAGCGATACGTCTTGGCGACCAGATTCATTGTGAGATCGTCGTTGCCTTTGCCCTTACCACTCTGGATATCAACATCGTGTATCGTCACGATCCGTGGAAGCGCCGCGACACCGCTGACAAACGCGCCAAACTCATGATATGAGCCAGTAACAGCTATCTTGATCGGCTGCTCGGCATAAAACTCAATAAAGCGCTCGCCTTCAGGTTTGAATAACTGAAACTCGACGCCACTAGCCAAGCCGGTCTGCGAAATATCCACCAACAACGCTTCGACTTCAGTCTTGCTGGGCAGTTGACGCAACATGGAGCCGAAGGATTCCTTCATCTCCGCCATCTGCTTCTTGTAGGCTTCTAGGTTAGCCGCCTTGGCCCATTTCTTCGTAAACTCGCTCTTCAGCGACGACTCTTCGGCACGAACTCTGTCGAGTTGCTCGAGTTGACCTTTCGTGTCGAGGAAGAACCCGGCGACCCCTACGCCCGCGACTAACAGCAGCACGAGAACTACCTTGACCACAACGGGCAAGTTGCCCAGGTCACTCAGTTCAAGCTCATTCAGACTACTCAGGTCAAAGTCTTTCATAGGATGGTGGCTCTACGGTCCCTGGTGCCTAGCTTTTCTTCTTGTCCTGCTTACCCTGTTCGGATTCCTGCTGCGGTTTTGGTCGAACTTGCTGTACCCGCAGCGTGAAATCGCTGGCGCGATTTGCCTCGTTAGATTTGCCCTTGGTTTGGATGATGTCCAAACGCGGTTGAGCGAACCATTCGGAGTCATTCAGGTTGCGCATCAGCGCAGAGACGCGCGCGTTTGACTGAGCACGCCCCGTTATCACAACAGAATTGCTGCTCTGCTTGATAGTCGCGAGCGAAATACCCTCTGGCACGCGGCGAACGATTTCATCGAATAGATGCACAACTTCTGGGCGATTGTGCTGCAGCTGCTGAATGATCTCCATTCGACTGAGCAGCCGCTGTTTCTCCGCCTCGAGCTCGTTGATCTCTTTGATCTGCTCTTCGACTTCTTTGATCTTGCGCTTTAGAAATTCGTTGCGCGAATCTTGTGCATCGATAGCACCGGCGATATTCATATGCACCAGCAACACTATCAGTGCAGCCAGAACCACCGACCCGAGGGCGATGGATACGAACTGCTTCAACCGCTGCCGCCGCAGTTCCTCGCGCCAAGGCAATAGATTGATACGTGCCATCAGTCGAAGCTCCTCAGTGCAAGTCCGCAGGCGATCATCAGTGCCGGCGCGTCATTGCTCAAGCTCTGCGCCTTGACACGTGAGGCCACCGTCATATCAACGAACGGATTGGCAACGGAAGTCGCCACGCCAAGCTTGTCGGCAATCAAGTCATCGATCCCTTGAATCATTGCGCTGCCACCAGCCAAAACGATGTGATCCACTTGGTTGTACTGACTAGAGGAGAAAAAGAACTGCAGCGAGCGGCTGACTTGCTGAACCATCGCCTCCTTGAATGGTTCCAGTACTTCGGGTACGTAGTTGTCGGGCAGTCCGCCCTGGCGCTTGGCCATGCCCGCTTCTTCGTATGACAGGCCGTAGCGGCGCATAATCTCCTCGGTGAGCTGCTTGCCACCGAATACCTGCTCGCGGGTGTAGATCGTCTTCAGGTCGTGAATGACGTTGAGCGTGGTCATCGTCGCACCAACATCAACGACTGCGATGGTCTGTTCGATGCCATGGTCGGGCATCTGGGGAGCCAGCAGGGAGAACGCATTCTCCATAGCGTAGGCTTCGACGTCGATGATACGCGCCTTCAGGCCGGCAATCTCAATGGCATCAACACGAACATCTACGTTCTCGCTGCGCGATGCGGCCAGCAGAACGTCCACGCGCTCGGGATCGTTGTCCGAGGGCCCGAGCACCTCAAAGTCCAGACTGACCTCTTCCAGCGGATAGGGAATGTACTGGTCAGCCTCGACCTGAATCGAGCCAGCCATGTCGTCTTCAGACAAAGCGGCAGGCATCGAGATGACCTTAGTAATGACGGCTGAGCCCGCGACGGCCGCCGCGGCGAACTTCGAGCGAGTGCCGGCGCGCTTGACCGCGCGGCGGATGGCTTGGCCCACAGCCTCCGCGTCAGCGATGTTCTTTTCAATCACGGAGTTGGGTGGCAGCGGTTCAACCGCATAAGCCTCAACGCGCAGACGTTCGCCCGACTTGCTGAGCTCCAGCAATTTGACTGCCGTAGAGCTGATGTCGAGTCCAACTACCGGTGGCGATTTAGTCTTGAATAAGTCGGCTAGCCCGCTCATAAGTTCTTATATTACCGATGGTTAGCTTGCTTACGTGCTTGCGCACATTAAATACCACAGTCAACTATAGGTCAATGAATAAATAATGACAAATACAATTAGGTGGCTGGAAAGCAAGGCGATATACTGTCCCTACGTAGTTCTCACCCCGACCGAATGAAACCCCTTGTTCGCAGACTAGTTATCGTCACTTCGGCGACCTTGTTTAGTTTTCTTTTGCTGGGGATGGTGGCCATCTTCGCGGCCTACGTCTATCTAGCTCCAAAGCTGCCCTCCATCGACCTCCTCAAGGATGTCCAGCTGCAGGTACCGTTGCGCGTATACGCCAACTCCGGCGAGCTCATTGCCGAGTTCGGCGAGATGAAGCGCACCCCCTTGCGCTATGAGCAGTTTCCAACGCAGCTGGTGGACGCCGTACTAGCCACCGAGGACGACCGCTTTTTCGAGCATCCCGGCGTCGACTACAAGGGGATATTGCGCGCCGCACTCAATCTGATCCTTACGGGGGAACGCTCTCAGGGCGGCAGCACGATCACGATGCAGGTTGCACGCAACTTCTTTCTCAGTAGAGAGAAAACCTATCTGCGCAAGCTCACCGAGATCTTCCTCGCGTTGAAAATCGAAAACGAGCTGACGAAGCCTGAGATTCTGGAGCTCTACTTCAACAAGATCTATCTGGGCAATCGCTCGTATGGCTTCGCTGCCGCCAGCCAGGTGTACTACGGTAAAGACATCAACGAGTTGAACCTAGCGCAGATCGCGATGTTGGCCGGCCTGCCCAAGGCGCCATCGCGTTACAACCCCATCGCGGATCCCGAACGCGCCACAATCCGACGCGATTATGTTCTGGCGCGCATGCACGAATTGGGAATGATCGACGAGCCAACGTATAGCGCTGCGGTTCTCATAGCGGACGATGCCATGCTGCGCGGGCTATCAGCCGAGGTGGAGGCGCCGTACGTCGCCGAGATGGTTCGAGCAGAACTGCTCAGCCGCTACGGAGAGGAAGCCTACAGCGCGGGTTACGAGGTAGTCACCACCCTCGATGCGCAGCTGCAGGCGGCTGGGAACCAAGCATTGCGTGACGCGCTGCTGGGCTATGAGATGCGCCACGGCTACCGGGGACCAGAGGCACAGCTGGACCCGCTGCAACACGGTGACGCCGCGGATTGGGACGCCGCATTGGCAGATCGCGGCGATGTCGGCAACCTCCCAGCTGCGGTGATCATTGCCGTCGAGGAGCAGAGCGCATACGCGTATGTACGCGGCGGTCAGGTCGCCAATTTGCCGTGGGAGGGCATCGAGTGGGCGCGGCGCTATATCGATGACAATCACCGCGGTCCGCCGGTGAACGACGCGAATGAAGTCCTCGCCGTGGGCGATGTGGTGAGAGTGTGGCGCACCCCACAGGGCTGCTGGTACCTGGGTCAAATTCCGCAGGTCTCGGGGGCATTGGTGGCCATGGAACCAAACGACGGCGCAATCCGTGCGCTCGTCGGCGGCTTCGACTACTTTCACAGCAAGTTCAACCGGGCGGTTCAGGCGCAACGTCAGCCAGGCTCGAGCTTCAAACCTTTTATCTACTCCGCCGCGCTGGACAAGGAATTCACGGCAGCAACTATCGTCAACGATGCACCGGTTGTGTTTGAGGATTCTGGGTTGGAGGCCACCTGGCGCCCGGAGAACTACAGCGGTCGCTTCTATGGGCCGACCCGCCTGCGGCAGGCACTTGTGAACTCGCGTAACCTAGTTTCGATTCGGGTCTTGCGCGCCATCGGCATCGGCTACGCGGTCCGCTACGCAAGCCGTTTCGGCTTTGACGCCCAACGATTGCCACGCGATCTCTCGCTGGCCCTTGGCAGCGGCACCGTAACGCCGCTGGAGCTGGCGACCGGTTACAGCACATTTGCCAACGGTGGCTTCAAGATAACCCCGTATACAATTACCGAGATTCGCGGGCCGGACGGCACCATCCTGTTCAAGGAAAACCCGGCGCGAGCCTGCGCTGACTGCGAACATGTCGAGGCGGCCGGTGAAGCGGTTGTACCAGCCGCCGTCGCACAACTCGATCCCGTAGAGTCGGACGCTGGCGAAGCAAGCGCTGGGAGCACGGCAGCGGAAGAGTTCGTAGAATTGGCGCCACGTCACGCCGAGCGGGTGATTGATGCCCAAACCGCCTTCATCATGACGACTATGATGCGGGACGTAATCCGCCAGGGCACCGGTCAAGCAGCGCGCCGGCTAGGACGCAACGACTTGGCGGGCAAGACCGGCACCACCAACGATCAACTCGATGCTTGGTTTTCCGGTTTCAACTCGGAACTCGTTGCGACCGCCTGGGTGGGCTTTGACACCCCACGCCCCCTGGGCAGTCGCGAAACAGGCGGGCGCGCTGCGCTGCCGATGTGGATGTCGTTCATGGAAGCGGCCTTGCGTGGGCGTCCCGAGACACCGTTGACGCAGCCGGAGGGTCTGGTTGTGGTGCGCATTGATCCCGACACCGGGTTGTTGGCCCGTTCGGGAGACGCCGCGGGTGTCTTCGAGTTCTTCCGCCCCGGCCGGGAACCGACCGAGAGCGCGGATGAAGCGCCCGTGACCGGTGCTGCGGCCCAGGACGACCAGACCGTCATCCCTGAGCAGCTGTTCTAGCTGACCGCGTGTTCACGGCTCGCTGAGCGCAGGCCCCGTCATGAGTAACCTCAAGGATGCAAGATTGCGCCGACGCATCGCGGCCGAAGCGGCGCGAATCCTACTCGAGCGCGGCGGCCGTGACTATCAAGTCGCCAAACGCAAAGCCGCGGAGCAGCTTGGCGCGGGCGACTCGCGTCACCTGCCCAGCAACGCCGAGATCGAACAGGCGCTGATGGAATATCAGCGCGTCTTTCACGCCCACACCCAACCCGCCCACCTACACCACCTACGCGAGGTTGCCGTGGACGCTATGACGTTCCTGGCGCCTTTCGCGCCGCGCCTGGTGGGCCCGGTACTCAACGGCAGCGCCGATCACAATTCGGCAGTGAACCTGCATGTATTCTGTGACGTAAGCGAGGAGGTCGGGCTGTTTCTGGACGCGCACTCGATTCCATACGAACTGGGTGAGCGCAAGCTGCGCCTATCCGCAGACAGCTCACAGCTCTATCCGTGCTATCGGTTTGTCGCTGGAGACTGCCGACTGGAGCTTACGGTCTTCCCGATCGACGGTCAGCGCCGCGCGCCGTTGAGTCCGGTCGATGGCAAACCGATGCGACGCGCATCGCTCGACCAGGTCAGCGCGTTGCTGCTCGCGCCAAGCGGGCCAGGCGAGCCGGACCAGACCGAGTTCGCTTAGCGCGTCAACTCCAGGGCGGAGGGGTGACGAATGCGCACACTAACCCGCCCGCCACGCGGAGTCAGCCAGCCGCGCGCGAGCACCTCACGCCCGCGCCATGACGCCAGGTCTATTCCTTGGAAATACGCCAGATCGGCGTCGCGAATGCGCAACGACAACACGTTGCTGAGCTTCAACCACGTGGTGTCCCCGCGCCTGCTCACGCTCTGTATGGTTGCGGAGATCAGTCTGAATCCGGCTGTGCTCGCCGTGATCTCGGTGGCCGGCACGGGCGCAAAGTAGTCTTCGCCCCAAACACCGCGCTTCGACCCACGCGCAAGCTGTTCGGAACGAACGTAGCAGTCGGCAAGGTTAGTGTTGGGCGGGACCACAATGGCAAATCCCAGCCCACTGGCAAGGAGCCGACCCGCCACGTTGCCTCCATCGGGAAGATAGGCATGGGCGAGCAAGCGGCCATAGCGATCCTCGCGTTCCGTGCCAAGAACCAAGTGCAGGCGGCGCGATTCACCAAGCAGTTCCGCTAGAGCGTCCCTGGCCCGTTCAGCGAGCGGCTCGGCTGCGGCGTTAGCGCGCTGGGCATATCCGGGTGGATGCAGCTCGGGTGTATTGATACCCATGAGCCGCAGCTTGCGGCCGTCCTCCAGGCGCACGGTGTCGCCGTCGAACACGTGCTCGACCCGTACCACCGCGTCGTAGCCCGAGACGCTGCACGCCTGATCCTGCCCAGCAACGGCTGCGAGACTGACCAGGACCCAAACACAAAGGGCGCTCCACTGGAGCGCCCTTTGCCGGTAACCAGGCATGCCGAGACGCCGCTACTTCATCCCGTACTTCTGCCGGAACTTGTCTACGCGACCGGCCGTATCGACGATCTTTTGCTTGCCGGTGTAGAACGGGTGGCATTGGGAGCACACATCAAGATGGATCTCCTTGCCGGCGGTAGATCGCGTCACGAACGTACTGCCGCAACTGCAGGTAACCGTGACGTCAGCGTACTTGGGGTGAATATCTGCTTTCATACCGTTAATTCCTAGGCAAAATCCGCGCGCCTCGCAGACAGTCCTTGAGCTGCTCGCGGTCCGAAGAGGGCGCAAATCATACGGGAATCGCGCCGCAGCGACAAGCCCGGGAAACTAGGGCCGGCGGCGGTACGCCAGCACGCGACCCTTGGGTAGCGGTAGCGCGCCCGCCCCAACGGGCTCGCTCAGATGCTGATACAGCCGGTTCAAGCCGGTGAACGAGTCCCACATCATGTTGTAAACCGAGATGCACGCGCCCAATGGCGTCTTGGCCCGGTCGCGCGTGCGATCAATTCGCCATTGCAGACGCCACAGACGGTCCTGGCACGCTGGCGGGGCACGTCGAATGGCGGAAGCGATGGCTTGGCTGCGGAATTGCTCGAAGCGGGGCAGATCGGTCGCCGCCAGACGCGCCAACGTATCAAAGTCGAGGTTACGGGAGTGTGAGCGGCTCTCAGTCATGGCCAGTCTCCGCGGGCTGGTTACAAGTGCCGATCCGGGCTGGCTTTCGCGAGCGAAACGCGGTCCCAGTCCGCATCATGGGCGCTCGCCCTGGAGTTGTCAAAGACGAGAGCCCCGCCCGCTTATACTCCGAATGAGGTTTAGTCGCTAAGTGGTTGTTTGTTAACCAGCGCGGTGCAGGCCTGCCCCAAGCCAACGCACGACACCCTGCGCTCTAGCGTTGTTCGGCAGGAGATCGGGCGGGGACGCGCGTCAGCGCTTCATGGAGTCGAAGAACTCAGCATTGGTCTTAGTCACCTTGAGCTTGTCGCTGAGGAACTCCATCGCCGCGAGTTCATCCATCGGGTGAAGCAGCTTGCGCAGAATCCACATCATGCCAAGCTCGTCGGGTTTGGTCAGCAGTTCCTCACGGCGGGTGCCGGAACGATTGATGTTTATCGAGGGGTAGATACGCTTCTCGGCGATACGGCGGTCGAGGTGCACCTCCATGTTGCCGGTACCCTTGAATTCCTCGTAGATGACATCGTCCATGCGGGAGCCGGTTTCGACCAGGGCAGTAGCCAGTATCGTCAAACTGCCACCCTCCTCGATGTTACGGGCAGCACCGAAAAAGCGCTTGGGCCGATGCAGAGCATTGGCGTCGACACCACCGGTCAGCACCTTGCCCGACGACGGAATCACCGTGTTGTAGGCACGCGCCAGCCGGGTAATCGAGTCCAGCAGAATCACTACGTCCTGCTTGTGCTCAACTAGTCGCTTGGCCTTCTCGATAACCATTTCGGCAACCTGTACATGACGGCTAGCCGGCTCATCGAAGGTACTCGATACCACCTCACCGCGCACCGAGCGGGCCATCTCGGTGACCTCCTCGGGCCGCTCGTCGATGAGCAGTACGATTAGATAGCACTCCGGATGGTTGCTGGTGATGGAGTGCGCAATGCTCTGCAACATCATCGTTTTACCCGCCTTCGGCGGGGAGACGATCAAACCGCGCTGTCCCTTGCCAATCGGCGCCACAAGGTCAATCACGCGAGGCGTGTGGTCTTCGGTGCTGCCGTTACCCAGCTCCAGCTTCAACCGATCGTTTGGGTGCAGCGGCGTCAGGTTCTCGAACAGAACCTTGTTCTTGGCGTTTTCTGGCGGCTCGAAGTTGATCTTGCTGACCTTGAGCAGCGCGAAATAGCGCTCGCCCTCCTTCGGCGGCCGAATCTTGCCGGACACGGTGTCGCCGGTGCGCAGGTTGAAACGCCTGATCTGGCTGGGGGACACGTAAATGTCATCGGGCCCCGCTAAGTAGGAACTGTCAGCGGAGCGTAGAAAGCCGAATCCATCCTGCAGTATTTCCAACACGCCATCACCGTAAATGTCTTCACCATTCTTCGCCTGGGCTTTGAGAATGGCGAATATGACGTCCTGCTTGCGGGCGCGGGACATCCCATCGACACCAATGGACTGGGCAAGGTTGATCAACTCTGCAACGGGGGTTTGCTTGAGCTCGGTCAGATTCATGGCTGGTAGACTTCTGTGGAATGTTGGATCGATGTAGGAACGGAAAGGGAGTGCGCGGCGAAATTCGCCGGTAGCCCGGCAATCGGTTATTACGAGTGATTGGAGAAAGCCGAGATAACGGCCGTTATTGTCAAACCGCTTTTTGGGTATC
>Ga0111154_1023_pt1 | contig 36066 bp, 35 predicted proteins | sample DeeMarSeWOR28_12_FD_80252 | JGI IMG/M metagenome (GOLD analysis project Ga0111154, IMG submission 80252) | Gammaproteobacteria bacterium SG8_47 | reverse complement strand
GCTGCACGGTGCGCGCCAGCTTGCCCTCGCCCCGCAATCGCCACGCCACATGTTCCGTCAAGTGCAGCAGCCAACCTTGCAGGCTCTCCCGATCTATCAGGTCCTGGGCGAACGTGGTCTCGTGAGAAATGGATTTCGCCTGTTGGTCGGTGACGACGTGCCTGTCGTCGATACCTTGCGCCAGGAGCCAGAAGTGATGACCCAGTTTGCCAAAGTGGTGCTGCAATACTTCCGGAGACTGGCGGCGTATCTGGCCGATCGTGCGCAAGCCCAGACGTTCGAATGCCTGGCCCGTTACCTTGCCGGCACCCCATAGCCGACTTACGGGGAGCGGGTCGAGAAACCGTTGTACCGCGTCGACATCGACGATGACCAGGGCATCGGGCTTTTCGATGTCGGAGGCGATCTTGGCCACGAACTTCGTGGGCGCCACGCCCACCGAGGCGATCAGCCCAAGCTCCTGGTAAATGTCCTGCTTGATGCGCCGGGCAATGGCCGCCGCGTCGCCGAAGAGTCGCTCGCTGGCCGTGACATCGAGAAACGCTTCATCCAGAGCCAGCGGCTCGATTTGAGGCGTGTATCGTGCGAAGATGGCGTGCAACTGCCGAGATACGTCGGCGTACAGTGCCATACGTACCGGAAGGCGGATCAGGTGTGGGCACAGGCGTTCAGCGGCCGCCATGGCCATCGCACTGTGGATGCCGAAGCGCCGGGCTTCATAGCTGGCAGCAGCGACGACTCCGCGGTGTTGCGCGCTACCACCCACCACGACGGGTCTGCCCGCCAGCTCGGGGCGTTCGCGTGTCTCCACGGCGGCATAGAAGGCGTCCATGTCCACGTGCAGAATCATGCCCGATAGCCTATCCGTCCGGGCAGCGCACCGCCAGCAGCTGCGCGGGGATGTGGGTTGGGAGCAGCCTGGGGAGGCCGCCAGCCATGGCAAATGATTTCGTGGAAAGCGCCTACCGCCGTTACGCGCATGTCTACGATATATTGTTCGGACCGCTGCTCGAACCCGGGCGGCGCGCGTTGATCGCCGGCTTGAACCTGCATCCTGGCGAGCGCCTGCTCGAAGTGGGCGTCGGCACTGGCCTCTCCCTGCCCCTCTATCCCACCAGCGCGCGGGTTACCGCAATCGACAGCTCACAGGAGATGATCGCGCTGGCCCGGGAGCGGGTAGAAAAGCTGGGGTTGGGGCATGTCGAAGCGCTGCGGCAGATGAACGGGGAGGCGATGAGTTTCGCCGACGACACGTTTGACAAAGTCGTGGCCATGTATGTGCTTTCTGTGGTCAGCCAACCGCTGCAGTTGATTGATGAGATGCGCCGTGTATGCAAACCTGGCGGCGACTTATATATTCTCAATCACTTTCGCTCGCCGCACGCCCTGCGCCCTGCTGGCGGCACGGCGTCGAGTTTTGCCACTGTGGCGGGATCGCGGGCCGATCTGGACCTGAATGCGTTCATCGTTCGCAGCGGGCTGCAGGTATTGGACTCGCGCGACACTAACGTTTTCGGTCGCTGGACGATACTGCACTGTCGCAACATACAGGCCTTGCGCTGTGCCACCTAGCGGTGTTGGTGCCGTGCTCGGTAAGTTTTCGCCGAAATGCGGTCACCATCGCAGCGCCCCTGGCTTCGGGGCTGGCTGCCGAGGCGCGATAGAGAAAGGCCAATGGCTATGGCAAACACACTGAGGCTTGTTGTTTTCCTGTGCGCAGCACTTGCTGTCGGCGCCCCGCATGCGGCAGAGATCGTCGTTCCTGATGACTACGCTACAATTCAGGCGGCCATCGACGCTGCCAGCAATGGCGATTCGATCACCATCGATCGCGGTACCTACCGCGAGCACCTCAGTCTTCCCAGCGGCGCTTTGAACCTGACCCTGCGTGGGCGCGAAACCGCTCAGACGCTGTTGGAAGCGGTGACGACGGCGCCGCTGATTACGATCAGTGGTGCCAGCAACGTCACTATCCGCAACCTCACGTTCGTGGCTAGGGTTAGCACCGGTTCGAGCCTTCAGGTCAGCGCCGGCAGCTCGGCAATCACGATCGTCAACAACGTATTCTTTGATCCCAATGTGAGGGCCACAGCCATCAGCGTGCAAGACGCTTCGTCCGCAACCATTGAGAACAACGTTTTTTACCGTCACACTACCGCTATTAGCCGGGCGAACAACTTGGCCGCGACGCTAACCTCAATTCGCAACAACATCTTCGCTTCCAACACGACTGCGATTCCCTCCATAGACTTCGCCAGCACCATCACCCACAACCACTTTTACGACAACGGCACTCGTGGTGATGCGGGCACGAATTTCCAGACGGGGGATCCCCTGTTCGTGGATGCCAGTGCAGATACGCTGGACTTTCATCTCCAGGTCGATTCGCCCAGTATCGACAACGGCACCGGCGACAACGACATCATTGATGACACTGCGCCGGATATCGGCGCCTACGGCGGTCTGCGTGCCGATGTGTTTCCGTTTCCGGCAGCCGATGTGGTCACGCGCGATGCGAGTGACGAGGCGGGCGTGACAGCACCAGCGATCGGCGTGCAATGGTCGGCGACCGACGCCTATGCCGTAGCCGAGGGCGGTGGTTACCTGGTGCGCTACGGTCGCGATACCTACGAAGACAACAGCGACGATGCCGGCAATGTAATGGCGTACCTGTTGCAAGGCCTGGCGATAGCGGACGCGCCTGGCTCCAGCCCGGTACTGGAGCCGCCCGCAGCCAGCAACCAGACTCTCGATCTGAGTTGGAGCACCGTGAGCGGTGCGACCGGCTATGTCGTCTACTACGGCGATGCTGATCAGCAGCCGGACCAGGATGCACGTGTTGAGGTTGGCGACGTGAGCACGTACTCGCTTTCGGGCCTGGATAATTTGACGGTTTATCGAGTCCAGGTTGCTGCGCTCATCCGGACCACCTACCAAATCGTAGTCCAGGTCTATGATGCACAGGGCCTCGATAGCGACGGTGAGCCGCGTCATGGCAGCTACATCCGCGACAGCGATATCAAGCGCCAGCAGCTGGGTGAATCCCTTGAGGGCCCCAAGTCCGAGGAGCAGACCGGGATGCCGGAACCGGTGGCGCCGGTGCCGGATCTGCCGGACGAGGGTTGCTTCATTGCAACCGCCGCTTATGGCTATTACGACGCTACTGAGGTGCAGGTGCTGCGCGATTTTCGTGACGAGTATCTCCTGACCAATGCTGGAGGCCAGGCGCTGGTGCGCTGGTATTATCGCAACAGCCCTCCCGCAGCGCAGTTCGTTTCTGAACATCCGCAGATCAAGCCATGGGTACGTGCGGCGTTATGGCCGCTGGTGCAGCTGGCGGCCGTTGCAACCCGCGGCAGCGCTGCTGAGCAACTCAGCGTGCTGGCACTCGTGCTGATACTGCCGGCATTGGTGTGGCAACGGCGGCGCGCCTGGCGGTTCGCAGTGCGGGCGTGTGCGGGTGCCCGTCATGTTTAGTGCCACACCGCATCAGCCCACCAACCGCTGGCTGCCCCCGAGCGTGCTGGTCGCCGTGCTGGGTCTGTTTAGCGTCGGTAACGCCTTCGCCGATGAGGCCGGCGAGGAGCCGGGTTCCCATCCGCTTTGGTCGTTGCACTTTCGTGGCGGCGCGTTCTACCCCGCGATCGATAACTGGAAGAAATATTACGACACCGCCTACATGGGCTATTTCTCGATCGCGGGTGACAGGTGGATCAATCGCTACTTTGGTGTCGGCGCAGAGCTTGGCTATATGCGCGACGAAGGCCAGGGTCAGCTGCCCGTGCAAGAAGGTGTCGGCGGCTACGTCGAGCACCGGCTGTGGCCTGCCAGCGTCCTGGTCAGCGCGCGCGGGGCGTTCCGCGACGATCAGGTTGTGATCCCCTATTTCAGTGCCGGCGTGACCTACCTGGGTTATGCGCAGAAGATCGAGAACCAGGAACGACGAACCGGCTCAACCATTGGGGCTATCGCCCACCTCGGCGTGCAGTTTCTGCTCGATCCGCTGGACCAGCGGTCAGCGTCCTCGTTGGAAAGTAACCTCGGCATTCGCCACAGCTATTTCGAGCTCGACCTGACCTATATCAACGCCCCGGCGGAGGAGATTGGCGGTGACTCGGTCGATCTGGGTGGCACCGGTTTTTCGCTCAGCGTTGGTTTTGAGTTCTAGTCCCCGCCGCCATCACCTCGCTGGTTTGTGGCGCGCAATTTGGTCGCCAAGTCAGGTTTCGCGCCAGTTGCGCTCCACCTCGCCGGATCAACATCAATTCGGCTAACTCGGCTGCCGTTCAGTACTGCACTATTGATGATGCCCGTTCAGTGTTGCGATCGAGCTGGCGGTAGGACAGCGCCTCGCTCAAATGCGCGGCGTTGATTTGGGCTTCGGCGCCAAGGTCGGCGATGGTGCGGGCCAGCGTCAGAATCCGGCGGTGCGCGCGCGCCGACAAGCCAAGGCATTGCGTGGCATCGAGCAGCAGTCGACGTTCGCTTACCGCCAGTTGGCAGGTTTCAGTGACTTCCCGCTCACTGAGGTGTGCATTGACACGGCCGGTACGGGCGAGCTGCCGTTCACGCGCCTGCTCGACACGGGATCTCACTGCCGCGCTTTGTTCGCCTCTTGCGGCTGGCGCTGACAAGTCCAGTAGATCTTGCTGCGGCAGCAGCGGGACGTCGACGTGCATGTCAATGCGATCCAGCAGCGGTCCCGAGAGCCGGGCGCGATAACGCTGAATCTGCTCCCCTGTGCAACGGCAGCGCCCACTGGGATGACCTACATAGCCGCACGGGCACGGATTCATCGCGGCAACCAGTTGAAAGCGCGCCGGGAACTCCGCCTGGCGCGCGGCGCGTGAGATGACGATGCGTCCTGACTCCAGTGGCTCGCGCAATACCTCTAGCACGCGTCTATCGAACTCCGGCAGCTCGTCGAGAAACAACACACCGCGGTGTGCCAGTGAGATCTCACCTGGCCGTGGTTGACTGCCGCCGCCGACCAGCGCTACACCCGAGGCGGTGTGGTGTGGTGCTCGAAACGGACGCTGGCGCCAGCGTCGGGTATCGAAGCCGCCGTCGCTGATGGATTGAATCGCCGCGCTCTCCAAGGCCTCATCATCGCTCATTGCCGGGAGAATACCGGGCAGGCGACTGGCCAGCATTGTCTTGCCAGTGCCGGGTGGACCCATCAGCAGCAGGCTATGGCCGCCCGCTGCTGCGATTTCGAGCGCGCGCTTGGCATGGTGTTGTCCGCGTACCTCGGCGAGATCCGCCGTGGCGCCAGTCGCTGTCGCTGGCCCCGCCGCAATGCGTTGCTCCAGCGGCCTCGTGTCGTTGATGTGGGCGCAGACGGCGAGCAGATCAGGCGCCGGGAGTACGCGAAGGCCAGCGACGAGAGTTGCTTCGGGCGCGTTGTCCGGCGCCAAGACGAGGCTCCGGCCGTTCGCAGCCGCCTCGCGTGCGGCGGGCAGCACACCGCGCACGGGTCGCAGCGCTCCGCCCAACGCCAGCTCGCCGATGAACTCATGTCCAGCCAGAGGCGCGGCCGGTATTTGACCCGAGGCGGCCAGAATGCCTAGGGCAATCGGCAGATCGAATCGACCGCCATCCTTGGGCAGATCCGCCGGGGCGAGATTGATGGTGATGCGTCGAGTGGGAAACGCAAAGCCCGCGTTGAGCAGTGCAGCGCGTACGCGGTCTTTGCTCTCGCGCACTGCGGTCTCAGGTAGTCCAACAATGGAGAGACTGGGCAAGCCATTGGCCAAGTGGGTTTCGACACTGACCAGGGGCGCGTCGATACCAACCGCGGCGCGGCTGAAGACAACAGCAAGGGACATGGCATCCATTCCATGTGAGCGGCGCGTCCTTGCGCCGCCGATGAAGATAACGCAAACGCGAGCGAAGCTGAAGAGGCGCCGTTAATTGCTGGGTTGGTCGACCATTCGACCAATCAACTATTTCCCTTTCTGCTCGGCCTCCAGGTCTCGCACAACCGCTTCCAGCGCGTCCAGTTTGGCCCGCGTGTGGGCAAGCACCGCGCGTTGAGCTTCGAATTCATCGCGCGTGACCAAATCGAGCTTGGCCAGGGCCGCGCGTAACGCCGCGTGCAGGTTCTTATCGAAGTCCTCTTTCAGCGAGCGGGTGCCTTTGGGCAGGGACTCGCTGACCCGGCGCACGACCTCGTCGACGTTCTTGAACATAGGTGCTGCTCCTTGGCTGCAATGCTCGCAGTGTAGCCCCTGCACCGGCTGTGTCACCCCCTCGCAGCGCGCACCAAGATCGTGCACTGGGCGGGTTCACTGCCGTGCAGCGCGCACTCTCATAGTGCGGCACGCCCGTCGCCTCAACTTAACTTATTGTTTATTGGTTTCTTTTCAAGTTGGCATAGGCCGTGCAATAGAGACTCCGTCCTTTCACACAACTGTAACCTGTAATCGATCTGACTATTACACGATTGGGAGACTGGAAATGCACAAAGCAAAGATTCTCGCACTAGGTTCCGTGATGGCCGCTTCGCTGGTCGCCAGCAGCGCCGCCCTCGCCGAGGTCAGTGCCAACATCGCCGCGACCAGCAACTACATCTGGCGCGGTGTGTCGCAGACGGGCAATGCCGCTGCGGTACAGGGCGGGATCGACTGGAATCATGATTCGGGTTTCTACGTCGGTACCTGGACCTCAACGCTTGGCGGCGACCTGGGCTACGAGCTCGACGGCTATCTCGGGTTTGGCAACGAGATCGGTGAGTTCGGCTACGACGTTGGCTATATCTACTATGCCTACCCCGTCCAAGAGGACGTGGATTTCTCTGAAGTCTACCTTTCCGGTAGCTGGAAGTGGCTGGAGCTGGGTCTCGCCTATACCGTCGACGGTCAGGCTCCCGATGGTTCAGCGTTCATCGGCGGCGACATGTACTACTACGCCGGCTTGAGCTTCGACTTGCCGCAGGACTGGGGTTTGGGGCTGACGCTTGGCAGTTACAACTTCGACGCCGACAGCAGCACGAACGAACTTAATTACGTCCACTACCAGGTCGCCGTAACTAAGGGTGACTTCACCTTTGCGATTGATGACAACGATCTGAAGGACACCGCGGGAGAGAACACCGATCCGCTGGTCAGCGTGTCGTGGAGCACCACGTTCTAAGAGCGGCTTTCCACGAATCGTAGAGTCATCAAATTAGTCGGCCCACCCCGCGTGGGTGGGCCTGCGACCAGGAGGATTTCTTTCCATGAAACTTGTCACGGCAATCATCAAGCCCTTCAAGCTTGACGATGTGCGTGAAGCCTTGTCGGAGATAGGCGTGCAGGGCATCACCGTCACAGAAGTCAAAGGCTTCGGGCGTCAGAAAGGGCACACGGAGTTATACCGTGGCGCCGAATATGTGGTCGATTTTCTACCCAAAGTTCGCCTCGAGGCTGTCGTCAACGACGACTTGGTCGATCAGGTCATCGAGGCCGTCACCAAAGCGGCCAAGACCGGCAAGATTGGCGACGGCAAGATCTTTGTATCTAACGTCGAGCAGGCCATTCGGATCAGAACCGGTGAAACCGGTCCCGATGCACTGTAACCGGATGGAGGCTAACTGATGGAAAACAATATATTTGAGCTGCAGTACGCCATCGACACCTTCTATTTCCTGGTGATGGGCGCGCTGGTGATGTGGATGGCGGCCGGCTTTGCCATGCTGGAGTCCGGCTTGGTACGGTCCAAGAACACCGCCGAGATTCTGACTAAGAACGTTGTCCTGTATGCGATTTCCTGCATCATGTATCTGATAGTCGGTTACTACCTCATGTATGGCGGCGGCATCTTCCTTGCCGGCATCGAAGGTGGCGAGACTTTGGTCGAGGACGCGCTGAAGGCCTCGGCGGAGAATGGCTTCGGCGGTGACTCGGTATACTCCGGTGCCTCGGATTTCTTCTTCCAGGTGGTGTTCGTCGCCACGGCAATGTCGATTGTCTCCGGTGCAGTTGCCGAGCGCATGAAACTGTGGGCGTTCTTCCTGTTCGCGATTGTCATGACCGGATTCATCTACCCGATGGAAGGTAGCTGGACCTGGGGTGGCAACTCGGTGTTCGGGCTGTTCTCCCTGGGCGACGACTTCGGGTTCTCCGATTTCGCCGGCTCCGGCATCGTGCACATGGCCGGTGCGTCTGCGGCGCTGGCTGGTGTCCTCCTGTTGGGCGCACGCAAAGGCAAGTACGGTGCGCAGGGTCAGATCAACGCCATTCCCGGCGCCAACCTGCCGCTGGCCACCCTGGGAACCTTCATTCTGTGGATGGGATGGTTCGGTTTCAACGGTGGTTCGGTGCTGAAGCTCGGTGACATTGCCAACGCCAACTCGGTTGCGATGGTGTTCTTGAACACCAACACCGCCGCCGCAGGTGGTGCCGTGGCGGCCATGATTGTCGCGCGGCTGCTGTTCGGCAAGGCAGACCTGACCATGATCCTCAACGGTGCCTTGGCCGGTTTGGTGGCCATCACCGCTGAGCCGTCGACGCCTTCTGCACTGATGGCAACCATCATCGGGGCGATTGGCGGCGTCATTGTGGTCTTCTCCATCATCGGTCTGGACAAGCTCAAGATCGACGACCCGGTCGGCGCTATCTCCGTGCACGGCGTTGTCGGCCTCTGGGGACTGTTGGCCGTACCGCTGACCAACGACGGCACCAGCTTCGTCGGTCAGATCGTGGGTGCCTTGACCATCTTCGTCTGGGTGTTTGTCGTGAGCCTCATCGTCTGGGGCGTCATCAAGGCGGTCATGGGAATTCGCGTCAGCGAAGAAGAAGAGTACGAAGGTCTGGACATCGGCGAGTGTGGCCTCGAAGCCTACCCCGAGTTCACAGGCTCAAAGGGCTCTGGCCTATAACTTGGTCTCCCACACCAAGACGGCTGTTCACGGGCATCTTCGGATGCCCGTTTTTTTTACTGCAGGTTCTAGGAGCGAGGGGCTAGGAGCTAGGAGAACCCAAGACCAGATCTGCGACGACTGAGTACACATGCTAGGTAGCTAGCCTTTTACTAGTTCGTAGTTCCTCACAAGTTCTTATGCATCCCATCGCAAAACGGCTTGTCGTTGCTTTGTTTGCAGCCACACAGCCACACCTTTGTCTTCTCGGTCAGCGTGAACTTGACGGGACAAAATTCAGTGCCCTTGTGTGAACCGTCGCAGAACGGCTGGGTTGCGGATTTGCCGCACGCGCACCACCAATAGTCGCCCGGCTCCAGCTCCAGTGCGTAAGGGCCCTTCTGGGCACAGACGGGTTCCGTCATGTTCGTTTCCTCCATTCATGGGCCGCAACAGCGTCCCGGCAGGGTGGGCGCCGCACCATGGTAAACTCGCCTATCAGCGGAGAAAGTAACTCCGCGCTCACTTGCGAATCAATAACAATCTGGGATTCTTTTGTCACAACTTCGCCTCGCCAGTCTGGCCGTGCACAACCTGGGCCCCATCGATCTCGAGCTTGCGGCGCATGACTGCGTCGCGCTCTCGGGGCGCTCGGGCAGCGGCAAGAGTCTGCTGCTGCGCGCCATCGCCGATCTCGAGCCGCACACCGGCGAGGTATTCCTCGATGGCGTCGCCTGCGCCAGCGTGGCGCCGTGGCAGTGGCGCAGCCAGGTCTGCCTGTTGCCTGCTGAGAGTCAATGGTGGTATCCCAGTGTCGGCGAGCACTTTCGCCAGCTCGACGCCGGCTGGCTCGAACAACTTGGCTTCGAGGCCGAGGTGTTGGACTGGGAAGTGAGCCGCTGTTCGACCGGGGAGCGCCAGCGCCTGGCGCTACTGCGCTTGCTCAGTCGCCGCCCCCTAGCCCTGTTGCTCGATGAGCCCACGGCCAATCTCGACCCCGAGTCAGCGGCGCGCGTCGAAGCGTTGATCGAATCCTATCGCCGCGCCGAGGGCGCACCCGTGATCTGGGTCAGCCACGACCGCGCCCAAGGCCAGCGCGTCGCGACGCGTCACTACGTGCTCAGCACGGGTCAGCTCAGGGAGGCCTCCTCGTGAACTTGATTACGCTGACACCTTTGGACTTGGCCGTGGCCGCGGTCCTCGTGGTGACCTTGGCGGCGACGAGCTATCGTCTGCGTCTGGGCGTCGAACGTGATCTCATTATTGCCACGGCGCGCACATTCATCCAGTTGCTGCTGATCGGCATGGTGTTGAAAGTCCTGTTCGAGAACACAAATCTGTTGTGGGTCAGCCTCATGGCCGCAGTCATGCTCGCCGCCGCAGGACGTGAGGTGATGGTGCGCCAGCAGCGTCGCTTTCTCGGCTGGTGGGGCTACGGCCTGGGTACGATGTCGATGTTCATCTCCTCGTTCACCGTAACCCTGTTGGTCCTGTTTACCATCATCGGCGCCGAACCGTGGTATACGCCACAATACGCAATCCCGCTGCTGGGCATGATGCTGGGTAACACGATGAACGGGGTGGCACTGGGGCTGGATCGCCTGACGCAGTCCGCCTGGCAGCAGCGCGCGGTGATTGAATCACGCCTGATGCTCGGCGACGATTCGAACACCGCCATCGGCGAGATTGCTCGCGAGGCGACTCGCATCGGTATGATTCCGATCATCAATGCGATGGCGGCCGCCGGCATTGTGAGTCTGCCCGGAATGATGACCGGTCAAATCCTCGCCGGTGCACCACCACTGGAGGCGGTGAAGTACCAGATCTTGATCATGTGCACCATCACCATCGGTACCGGTTTTGCCACCATCGCTGCGGTGCGCATCGGCGCGCGCCACCTCTTCGACGAGCGCCAGCGCCTGCGCCTGGACCGTCTGCGCAAACCTGCCCCCGGAGCCTGAGTCCGTGGTCGCGATACGTTGTTTGGTCGTCTGCCTTGTTTGTATCTTCGCCAGCGCTGTGGCGTCTTCTGCTGTCTACAAATGGGTCGACGACAACGGCCAGGTTCACTATGGGGAGAAACCGCCGCATGATGATGCGCGTGAGCTCAATCTGCGCCAAGGCCCGAGCCCCGATGCACAGCTCGAAGATCGACGCCAGCGCCAGCAGAAGCTACTGCGTGCGTATGAAGAAGAACGGGAGGTTAAGCGTCGCCAGGAGCAGCAGGCGCAGCGGCGCAACGCCGAACGTCAATCCTATTGCCGCAGGGCACGCGTTGACCTCGAGAACGCGCGCAACTCGTCGGTGCTGTATACGCGTGATGACACGGGTGAAAAACGCTTCCTCAGCAAGTCCGAGCGGCGCCAATACGAAGCGCAACTAGAGGCTGAAGTCCAGCGCTACTGCCGATGAATCAGGGCGCGAGCCCGATCGCTTCCCGAAAGAAGCTCGGCTGGGCCATGGCGCCGCGATGAATATCGGCGTTGTAGTAGCGCGTTGAGAAGCTCTTGTTCTGGGCGTCTTGTTCGCGAAACTCCGTTGCCGAGCCGCCCCGTCGGGCCAGGGTTGCGCTCCACCATCCCGATGGATACACCGGCTGGGGGAAGTGCAGCGTTGTCACATCATCGAAGCCAACGCCGCGAATCGTTGCGTACATTTGTTTCAACAGACTCAAGTGCAGCAGCGGAGATTCGCTTTGCTGCACGATAATGCCGCCTTCGCCCAGTGCGCGATGACAATCCCGATAGAAGGGTTCGCGGAACAGACCTTCGGCCGGCCCGATCGGGTCGGTGCTGTCAACAATGATGACATCGTAGCTACCAGGCTCGGCATCGTTGACCCACTTGATACCGTCGACAAAGTGCAGTTCCGCGCGTGAGTCGTCGTTGGCCTCACATAACTCGGGAAAATATTGCTCTGACAAACGCGTCACCCGCTCGTCGATTTCCACTTGCTGCGCCAGCTCGACAGTATCGTGGCGCAGCACCTCGCGCAGCGTCCCACAATCACCCCCACCGATAATCAATACCCGGCGCGGGTTGGCATGCGTGAACAGCGCCGGGTGCGACATCATCTCGTGATACAAGAAATTGTCGCGATCCGTGAGCATGATGAAGCCGTCGATGACCATCAGCCGGCCCCATTTCTCGGTTTCGTAGATCGCGAGGTGCTGATAGGGGGACTGCTCTTCGTGCAGTTTCTGCTCGATCTTGAACGAGAAGGCTGAGCCGGAATCCTTGGCGACCTCGGTGAACCACTGCGCTTCGTCTAGAGCCATACTCCAATCCCCGTCCGCGTTCAGGGCATGACACGATACAGGATAGACCGCCGGCCCAGCAACCACGGCACTGCGCACTGGCCCCGTGTCCCCGCTATCCTCCATAATTGGAGCCTGGTCGACGGGGGCACAGCGCATCATGAACGATTGGACGATCGAGCAGGCACGGGCCACGTACAGTATCGACTACTGGAGTGGCGGCTATTTTGCGATCAACGAGCATGGCCGGTTGGTGGTGCGGCCCTCGCGCGATCCCGAGTCGGCAGGTGTGGAACTCCACGGTTTAGTGCAGCAAATCCAGAAGTCCGGTTTGTCGTTGCCCGTGCTGGTGCGCTTTCCGGGCATTCTCCACGATCGGGTGCGTTCTCTGCGCGATGCCTTTGCCGCTGCGTGCGAAAACGACGGCTATCAAGGCGGCTTTACTGCCGTCTACCCCATCAAGGTCAATCAGCAGCGCCGGGTCGTGGAGGAGATCGTCAACGCCTGTCCGGGTGAAGTTGGCCTGGAGGCGGGCAGCAAGCCTGAGCTGCTGGCGGTCATGGCGTTATCGGATCAGCGCGGTGGCATTGTCATCTGCAACGGTTACAAGGACAGCGAATACATTCGCCTCGCGTTGATTGGCCGGCAGCTTGGCCTGCGGGTGTTCATCGTTGTCGAGAAGCTCTCCGAGCTCGAGTTAGTGATCCGGGAGGCCAAAGCCCTCGGCGTCGAGCCGCTGCTCGGTGTGCGGTTGCGGCTGGCTTCGATCGGCACGGGCAATTGGCAGAACACCGGTGGTGAGAAGGCAAAGTTCGGTTTGTCCGCCGCGCAACTGCTGCATGTCGTTGGGCGCTTGCGCGAAGAGGGTATGGTTGATGCGCTGCGGCTGCTGCATTGTCATATGGGTTCGCAGATTGCCAACATCCGTGATATCCAGCGTGGCATGCGTGAGTTCGCGCGGTTCTACGTCGACTTGCGCGCGATGGGACTGTCGATCGAGTATGCCGATGTCGGCGGTGGCCTGGGCATTGACTACGAAGGCACGCGCTCGCGCAGCTTCTGCTCCATCAATTACAGCGTGCAAGAGTATGCCAACAACATCGTGCACACGCTGTGGGAAATGTGCGCCGAGCACGATTTGCCCCACCCCCACATCGTGACCGAATCCGGGCGCGCGATGAGCGCCCACCATGCTGTGCTGGTCACCAACGTCGTGGATACCGAGCGGGCACCGGTGCGCGAAGACATCCCGCCGGCTACGGCGGACGAGCCGTTGATACTGGCTGACCTGCGGGCAACGCTTGAAGGGCTGAGCGGCGAGGTACCGAGTACCCCCTCGGCATTGGAGGCCTACCACGACGTGTCACATTGGCTCAGTGAAGCCCAGTCGATGTATAACCACGGCGTGTTGAGTCTGCAGCAGCGGGCCGTAGCCGAGCAGCTTTATTTTGCCATCTGCTGGCGCGTGCGCGAGCTACTGCGTCCCCAGAGTCATCGCCATCGCGCCGTGTTGGATGAGCTGAATGAGAAGCTCTCCGACAAGTATTTCTGCAACTTTTCACTGTTCCAGTCGCTGCCCGATGTCTGGGCCATTGACCAGATTTTTCCCATCATGCCGCTGCATCGGCTCGAAGAGCGGCCCACCCGGCGCACCGTGCTCGAGGACATCACCTGCGACTCTGACGGACGCATCGAACACTACGTCGACAACGAAGGTGTTGAGAGTAGTCTGCCATTGCATAGCGTCAGCCCTGGCGAAACGTATCTGTTGGGGATGTTCTTGGTTGGTGCCTATCAGGAGATTCTCGGGGATATCCACAATCTCTTCGGTGATACAGACTCGGTACATGTTGATGTCCGACACGATGGCACTTTCAAACTGCTCCAACCGCAACGCGGTGACACGGTTGACACCGTATTGCGCTACGTTGATTTCGATCCCAAGGCGCTGGTGCAGCGCTACCGCCAGAAGTGCATCGAAGCGGAGCTGACTGGGGAGCAGCGCGACGCTTACTTGCGCGAGCTGGAGGCCGGGCTGAGCGGTTACACCTATCTGGAAGACTGAACACTAGCGGCGGAACAAGGGAGAGCGGCGTACGATGAGTGACAAAATTATTGTGGTGAGATCGCCAGCGGACTCTGAGTTGCAGCAGCTCGGCGTGCCAAACTGGCCAATCTGGACCAAAGAGGCCTCAACCTTTCCCTGGACCTACGATGAGCAGGAAACCTGCTATTTTCTCGACGGCGATGTCGTCGTGACGCCCGAGGATGGTGCGCCCGTGGAAATGGGTGCCGGCGATTTGGTGACATTCCCCAAAGGCATGAGCTGCATCTGGGAGATTCGCGAGCCGGTCCGGAAACACTATCGATTTGGTTGAGTCGTTGATTGGTAGCGTGGGTACGTAGAGCAGCGAGATTGAGGTAATTGTAGAATTGGGGACAGATTTATTTTTGGATTTATCTTTGGAAAGAAAATAAATCTGTCCCCTGATTGTAATCAACTCACTAGGCAACTAGCCCTTCAACTTGAGCACAATCGGCTGCAAGTTCTCGCGGCGCAGCCGATTGCGCAGCGTGTCCACAGCGCGTGCGTCGGTAAAGGGTCCGAGCCGTACCCGATGCCAGGTGTCACGGTCATTGATGGTGACACTCTGAATCGTGGCCTGCACGCCGTACTCCAAGGCCAGGCGTGCCTTCAGGCTGTCGGCTTCTGTACGCTGCTTGAATGAGGCGACCTGCAGAATATAGGTGGCGTTGTCTTCGAGCGTCGGACGCGGCGTTTTGCCGTCGTCGCTGAGGCTGAAATCCGGCAGAGGAACTTCGAACTCGGGCAGGATCGTATAAAAATCAAAGCTCGGTTTGTTGCCGTCGTGGGTATCGCGCTGGTATTGCTCGGAGCGTTGTTTGACCTCGTCGATCGCATCGGACAGCGTATGCTCACCGGGAGGCTGTTTGTTGAGATAAACCAGAAAAGCGACAAACAGACCAATCATCAACCCGGTAATCAACATCGCCCAACCGGGCAATGGGTGCTTGCTTGCTGCCATGCTTGTGGTCCTTTCCTCTCGCGCCTACATGCTCTCGGGCGCCGATACACCCAGCAGGCCGAGGCCGTTGGCAAGAACCTGTCGTGCCGCCAGGATCAGCGCCACCCGGGCGTCGCGCAACGCGGCGTCGTCGACGAGAAACTGGTGCGCGTTGTAGTAGGTGTGGAATTCGTTAGCCAGCTCGCGCAGGTAGTGCACGAGCTGATGCGGTTCATGGTTGATCGCGGCAGCCTCCACGACTTCCGGGTAGCGTGACAGGCTGACCAAAAGGTCCTGCTCGTGTTGCTCGCTCAAGCGCGCCAAGTGTTGCAAGGCAGCTTCCTGATCGAAGTGCAGGCCTTTCTCAGTGAGCTGCTTCATGACGCTGCACACGCGGGCGTGCGCATATTGGATGTAGTAGACCGGGTTGTCCTCAAAGTCCATGTGCTGTTCACACTTGCGCATGACGTAGAAAAAGCGTGCCGCATCGTTGCCGACCTCTTCGCGCAACTCGCGCAACGTCACGAACTCGCCCGAGCGGGTGGACATTTGTACCTTCTCACCGCCGCGGTAGAGCACGGCGAACTGCACCAGCAACACATCGAGCTTTGACGGGTCGTCGCCAAGCGCCTGCAACGCCGCTTTCACGCGCGGCACGTAGCCGTGGTGATCCGCGCCCCACACATCGATGACGCGTTCAAAACCGCGTTCCATCTTGTCCATGTGATAGGCGATGTCGGAGGCGAAATAAGTCATTTGTCCGTTTTCACGGACAATCACCCGATCTTTTTCATCACCATAGTCGCTGGTTCTGAACCACAGCGCGCCGTCGCGTTCGTAGGTGTGACCGCTGGCCTTGAGTCGCTCGATCGCCTTGCCGACCTTGGCGCTGTCAGCGAGCGAACGCTCCGAGAACCATTCGTCGTAGCGCACGCCGAACTGCTCCAGGTCGCGGCGGATGTCGTCCAGGATCGTGTTGAGGCCAGCATCGAACACCGCGCGATAGCGCTCGGCACCCAGCAGTTCCTTGGCGCGGGCGATGAGCGCGTCGATATGCGTTTCCTTGTCACCACCTTGTGGCGCATCGGGAGGCAGGTTGGCCGCGATGTCAGGCCAGGGGAAGCGAAAGGCGTCGCCGTGCTCGCGATGCAGGTTGGCGCCGACGTCCCACACATAGTCACCTTGATAGCCGTTGGCAGGGAAGGTGACTGTTTCGCCGGCCAGCTCGAGATAGCGCAGCCAAACGCTGGCAGCGAGAATGTCCATCTGACGACCGGCGTCGTTGACGTAGTACTCGCGATGTACCGCGAAACCTACCGCCTCGAGCAAATCGGCGACCGTGGCACCGTAGGCAGCCCCACGACCGTGGCCCACATGCAGTGGACCGGTGGGATTAGCGGAAACGAATTCGACTTGGACGCGCTTGCCGTTGCCCAGGCTCGAGCGCCCGTAGCGCTCGGCGGTAGTGAGAATGGTTGGCACCACGGCACGCCAGGCGGCTGCGCTCATGGAGAAGTTGATAAAGCCAGGTCCGGCGATTTCCACCTTGTCGACATGTTCCGAGCTCGGCAGTGCGGCGATGATCTTCTCGGCAATGTCACGCGGTTTGGCGTGCGCGGGCTTGGCCAGCAGCAGGGCAATGTTGCTGGCGAAGTCGCCGAAGCGTTTGTCACGCGCCCGCTCGATCTGCACGCTGATGTCGACGACGGGCGGTAGTTGTCCCTGCGCCTGCAACGTCTTGAGCGCCTCACCGATGAGGTCCTGGAGTAGCTGCTTCACTGCTGGAGACTCGAAGTCGGAGAAAGGGCGCAATTGTATCTAAAAACAAGAACGAGGTCCTAGGTTCTAGGGCCGCCGATTGACAGCGCGTTGGTGTGCCGAGCAGCACTGTGTTTCCTCGTACCCAGCTCCTTGTCTCTACTTCTCCCCAGCTCGGTACCAGCGACCGTCTAAAACATATCCAGAGGATCGACATCCACCGACCAGCGTACTTTACGTGCACTCTTGACTGCCTCGACCTGCGGGATCCACTGGTGCAGCAGCTCGTGCAGCGGGCGACGCTGCCTCGCCTGCAGTAGTAGCTGGGCGCGGTAGCGCCCGGCTCGGCGTTCCATCGGCGAGGGGACCGGGCCCAGGATGTCGACGCCCGGTATGGCGCACGCCAGCGCCAACTGTTGGGCTTGCCCGAGGAAGTCCATCGGCGCGCCGGCTCCAGGCGCCTCGGCGCGAATCAAAGCCAGGTGCGCGAACGGTGGCAGCTGCGCCTCGCGCCGCTCGGCCAAGGCCCGTTCGGCGAAGGCATGGTAGTCGCCGTTGAGCAGGGTCTGCAGCACGGGATGATCAGGATGGTGGGTCTGAATCAGCACCTTACCCGGATGCTCGGCTCGGCCGGCACGCCCTGCCACCTGCAGAATGAGCTGTGCCATCCTTTCGCTGGCGCGAAAGTCGGCACTGTACAGGCCCTGGTCAGCATCGAGCACGCCCACCAGCGTCAGCTTCGGAAAGTCGTGACCTTTGGCCAGCATCTGTGTCCCGACTAGGATCTGCGCTTTGCCAGAACCGATTTCACTGAGCAGTGCCTCCAGTGCGCCCTTGCGCCGGGTCGTGTCGCGGTCAACGCGCACGATGTGGGCGTCCGGGAACTGCTCGCTCAGCGCGTGGGTAATGCGCTCGGTGCCATAGCCGAGGTTGCGCAGATCAGTGCTGGCACACTGCGGGCAGTGCTCGTCCACGCTGCGCTCAGCGCCGCAGTGGTGGCAGCGCAAACGCCGCTGCTGGCGGTGAAAGGTCATGTGCGCGTCGCAACGCTGGCACGCCGCGACCCAGCCGCAGTCATGACACAGCAGCGTTGGTGCATAGCCGCGTCGATTGAGAAACAGCAGCACCTGCTCGCCACGGGCCAAGTGTGCGCGCATCGCGTCCAGCAGGGTGCGCGAGACACCCTCGGTCATCGGTTGGTGGCGCACATCGAGCAGCTGGATACTGGGGTGGGTGGCCGCTCCCGCCCGTTCGGGCAGTTGGATGTCCTGGAAGCGGCCCTGCGCAACGTTGCCCATGCTCTCCAGTGACGGGGTCGCCGAACCCAGCACGATCGGTATCTCGAGTCTGTGGGCGCGCACGATGGCCAGATCGCGTGCCGAGTACCGAAATCCCTCCTGCTGTTTGAGCGAGGCGTCGTGTTCCTCGTCAATGATGATTAGGCCGGGCCGCGCCAGGGGGGTGAACACGGCCGAGCGCGTGCCAATAATCACCCCTGCCTCGCCGCTGCGCGCCGCCAGCCAGGCACCGAGGCGCTGCTGATCAGTCAGCCCAGAATGCATCACTGTCACCGGCGCTCTCAGCCGTGCCCGAAAACGCTCAACCAGTTGCGGCGTCAGGCTGATCTCGGGCACCAGTACCAATGCCTGACGATCCTCGCCGAGCACCTGATTGAGGACGGCCAGATAGACCTCGGTCTTGCCGCTGCCCGTGACGCCATCCAGAACGCAGGGTTGACAGCCATCGCGCGAGGCCAGGATGCGCTCGACCGCGGCGGCCTGCGCGGCGTTCAACTCTGGCGGCTGCCCCCGATCGGCTATATCGCCTGGTTGGATTAGCGGATTGATCTCACTGGTGCGCACCCAACCTTTGGCGACGAGACGCGCCATGGGTTCGCGCCACTGTTGCTGATGTTCATTGAGCCGGGTACTGGTCAGCCCGTGCGCCGACGCGCGCAGAAGCGCCAGCAGCGCGGACTGACGGGGCGCGCGTTGCAGTGCGGGGTCATCGGGTTGTACGGATTCGTTGCAGAGCTGCCAGAGCTGCTCGGTCGCCACCCGCGGAGCCTGACCTTGGCGCAACAACACTGGCAGCATAGCGGTGATCACCTCGCCCGGCGGATGGTGGTAGTAGTCGGCTGCCCAACGCGCGAGCCACATCAGGTCCTCATCAAGGATGGGTTGATCATCGAGCACCGCCCGGACCCGCTTCAGGCGGTGCGGGGCGACCGATGGTGTGTCCACCACGGCCATCAGCACACCCGTGGTTTGACCGCGGCCAAACGGGATACTTACGCGAACGCCGGGCTGCAGGGCCGGACTGTGCTGGGGCAGCCCTTTGGGGGGGAGGTAATCGAACAGTCTGCGCAGCGGAGACGGCACAGCAATGCGCAGAAACAATGGGTGTTCGGCCATGGCGTCAATGTAGCACGGCCGCTTGGGCCTGCTGCGCGGTGTCCGCAGCTCAGCTTAGATCTGCGAAACCGACTCTAACTAGTCGTCAGCACTCAGGAATTTGTGCTATCCACAGTTGCTGTGGATAACTTTGTGGAAGAACTGCGACGATCACCGTCCAAGCCGCGGAACTATTACATTCTGGTTAAACTGGTCAGATTCTAGCCAGACCAATAAATGGTTATTAATCAGCCGGTTGCGCTATTTCGGCAGCATCGAGGCGCGATCATGACCATTTCGTGACGCTAAGGCGTTGATCACGCTTGCGGTGTGCATAACTGTTGTCAAAGGGGCTCGTTACGTCTTGCCAGGCGCGGGCACCATGTGCTATCGGGCGCGCGCTCCGGCGCCACCACGCTGTCTGACGATATGGCTCAGACCTTGGTTGGCTTCGGCCGCGAAGTGGCCAAAGCTGCTGAACGCCTGCTCATCCAGGGCGCGGCCGCTGGCCATGCGGTCGGCGTAGAGCAGCCCAATGCTCTTGTCATCCACCACCAGCGGTGCAATCAGGAATGCGCCTGTTCCCAGGGCCTGGCGCAACGCCGGGGTCACCAGCGCAGCGTGTGGGTCGTCGGCTTGGTCGGTGACCCACAAATCGATGCGTTTGGCCATGGCATAGAGCAGCACGCTGGGGTGACTGCGGTCCATCGTGAAGCGAAAGCCCTCCAGCAAACGGCCGTCGCTATCGCCCAGTGCAAACTTGCCCACCAAGGTCTGACGGTCCGGGGTGAGTAGGGCGAACAAGGTACGGTCCGTACCGACGCCACGGTAGATGCCTTCGAGCACAGCTTCGAGCACCGTGTTGAAGGTCGGCCGGCTCTGGACCAGCTGTTTAATCTCACGGAGCACGGCGAGCTGCAACATCGGGTCCGGTTCCGGATACTCGACGGCGGGCCCCGCCTCATCGACCGGCTCGACCTCACTGCCCGGAACAGGCAGATATTGGATTGCTTCACTTGCGCCAAAGTCGCGGGCGATGCAGGTCGCCTCGCGTGCCTGCTCCTCGAGCATGAGGCGGGCACTGTCCGCGGATTGGCCGACCAAGTCGGCGACATCGGCGACCAATTTGTCGACGCGCTCTTGTTTCCAGCCCGAGCGCGCGGCTTCCGCCAGTTGATGACTGAGCACAATGGTGCGCGTACGTGGATTGTGCGTTGAGGCATTCTGTAACGACTGTTTGAGTAGGTCGCTGAGGCGCCATTCACGCGCTAGGCCCCAGCTCAGGTCCGACAGGGCAAAGCCCAGCACCTTCTTCTCATTGTCCTCAGGCTTTGCCGCGGCGCTGTTCTGGGCGGCGAGCAGTTCTTCGGCCAGCTCCTCGCCGAAGCACCAAAAGGCCATCTGCCCGAGACGATAGAGCAGTGTCGCTATGAAGATCTCTTCGGGGGAGCGATCACCGCGCTCGCGCGCGATGGTGCGCGCCTGCACCGCCGCATGAATCGACTGCGCCATTTCTTCATTGAGTTTGTCGCGCTGCGGGCCTTTGACAAAGGAGTCAATCAACGCCACCGACAGACTGAGATCGCGCACGTTGTCGAAACCCAGCAGCAGGATGGCGCGGCTGATGGTGCTGATCGGCTCAGAGGTGGGGTTGTAGTAGGTACTATTGACCAGTTTGAGGACGCGTGCGGTCATCGCCGAGTCCTGCAGCACGACCCGGGCCAGCTCAGACACCGTGCTGTCGTCGTTGTGCGCCACACTCAACACCGACTCTACCGTGCGCCCGAATACCGGCATCTCCTTCTCGGTGACGCGCTGGATCCACTGCCCGAGCGTGGGTTTGGTTTTCGCTTTCGGGATGGGGGCCGCGGTTTGTGCCATCATTGATGCTCTGCGTCCTTTGCCGGCGTTGTGCTATGGGTCGTTTATCGGCCCTGAGACTGGGAGGCTGAAGGTGCGAAAAGAGCGACCGGGCGATCCGTCGCGTAGTGGATCTGGCTCATCGGCGAGCCAATGTAGCCCGGACGCAGCGCGAGCGAAGTCCGGGGAAGTAACGGACCTGGAACGCAAACTGACTTAATGGATTGGATTCTGGCAACTGGGGGAGAGCCTGGCCGGCGAGGTCCCTTGTCTGTCCAGTCAACTCATCAACCAATTGCCTCAATCAACTGCCTGTCCTGCCCGCCGCTCACGGCCTTGTCTTGATCCGTTAGAATCCTCCCCATGAGCATGTGGCCGACCATCGCCGAGCACATCAGCGCCGCTACCGGCACACCCTTTAGCGTCAGCGCAGAGCATCACGTGGGCGGTGGCTGCATCAGCAGCGCTTTTCGCATCGATGGCAATGGGCAGCGCTACTTCGTCAAGGTCAACAGCGCCGATCAACTCGACATGTTTGCCGCTGAGGCCGAAGGTCTGAGCGAGCTGGCGAACGCGCATGCGGTGCGTGTGCCAGCCTCAGTGTGCTGGGGTGTGGCCGAGCACCAGGCCTTCCTGGTGCTCGAGAACTTGGACCTCGGTGGTGGCAACGGCAAGAGCGCCGAGCAGTTGGGTCGTAGCCTGGCTGCCCTGCACCGCTACACGCGTCCCCAGTTCGGTTGGCATCGGGACAACACCATTGGCTCGACCCCTCAGATCAACACAGCCAGCGCGGATTGGTTGAGCTTCTGGCGCCAGCACCGACTCGGTTTTCAGCTGGAGTTGGCGGCCCACCGGGGCTACGGTGGCAGCTTGCAGCGCAAGGGCGAGGCGTTGCTCGAGGTGCTTGCCGCTTTGTTCGACGATTATCACCCGGTGGCCTCTTGTCTGCATGGCGACCTGTGGTCAGGCAACTTCGCCGTGACGCGCGCGGGCGAACCCGTCATCTTCGACCCCGCGGTGTACTTTGGCGACCGCGAAGCCGACCTGGCCATGACCGAGTTATTTGGTGGTTTCCCGTCGCGCTTCTACGATGCCTATAACGAGGCCTGGCCATTGGACAGCGGCTATGCCGTGCGCAAGACGCTCTACAACCTCTACCATATCCTCAACCATCTCAACTTGTTCGGTGGTGGTTACGGCGGTCAGGCCGAGCGCATGATGGACCAACTACTCAGCGCCCTGCGTTGATGTGTGCCAGCTGGAACTGACGCCGCATGGCTCGTCGACTCAGCAAGGGTGCCCGTCGCGGTTATATGCCGCGGATGGTGTCGCACGAGGAGCCGCCACCGTTTCAGCGCGCCTGGCTGGCGCCGCGATTCTGGCCGCTGTGGGGCGGGCTTGGGATCTACTGGTGCATATCGAAGCTGCCGTGGCGCGCGCGCCGGCTACTCGGCCACGGGATCGGTGCCTTGGCACAGCGCTACGGCGAACGCCGGCGCCGGATCATCGACCTGAATCTGTCCTGGTGTTTTCCTGAGTTGAGCGCCGAGCAGCGCCACGCTATGGCCCGCAGCTTCTTCCGTGCCTTCGGCTGTATAGCCGTGGACTATGGTGTGCTGTGGTGGGGAGCCGAGCCGCGGGTCGAGCGCATGATCCGGCTGCACGGTCTCGAGCATGTCGAGCGCCTGCGCGAGCACGGTCGCAACGTTATCTTGATCACCGGCCACACCGTGGCGCTGGATTTTGGCGCTGCCGCGTTCACCTTGCGCTACCCGATGACCGGGCCGATGAACGAGGCGCGCAACCCGGTCATCAACTGGTTCATTGCGCGCGGTCGCCTGCGTTTCACGCATCGGCATGGCGGCCATTTGTTCTCACGCGCTGCCAACGTGCGGGCCTGGATCACGACCGTGCGGGCCGGTTCGCTAATGTACTACTTGCCCGACGAGGACCTGGGCGGCACCGAGAAGACGGTGTTCGCACCGTTCTTCGGCGTCCCCATGGCGACGCTCACGGCACTGGGTCGGCTGACGAAGCTGGCGCGCGCCGGCGTCGTCCCGGTGATGACCTTCTACAACGACTCGGACGGCGGCTACGACGTCCACATCGGTCCACCGCTGGACGGCTATCCGAGCGACGACGAGCAGCGCGATGCGGAAGACCAGAATCGAGCGCTGGAAGAACTGATCCGGCTGCATCCCGAGCAGTACATGTGGTCGCTACGGATATTCAAGGTCCGGCCGGAGGGAGAGGGCGATCCATATAGGACGCCATGAGGGGCCAACAGGGCGTACGCCCCGGGAATGTGACGATGTCTCTCCACTTGCAGCGATTAAATAGCGCCCAATTGCATCGTAATATCCATTTGTGTGTCTAACTTTCAAGCATTTATCATGCCACCCCCACTTCATGCGTTTTCTGAGCGGATGCGCGAAATCGCAGCTCAAGAAAGCCTAATATTCTATCAGAGTGGGAAAAGAACGCCAGAAATGAGCCGATGAGTTGCCTGACTGTGAAATGACTCCGCGAAGAGTGCGCAAAAAATAAGCCTGGGGTGGCAGGAGAATATGCGCGAACCTAGGCTCTTCGCACGTCACTCCTCGCGCGTTTTACCGGCCACCTCTCCGATACACCGACTTCTCCCCCGCTGGCCGTTTGCGGAAGCGTTTGTAGCTCCACTGATATTGCGCCGGGCACGCCCGGGCGCATTGTTCGACGCCGAGATTGAGCGCCGTCGCGGCGATGAGTGGGTCATCGTCGCTGATGTGGGCGCGCGCAGGCAGGACATGAATGTGAAAGCCGCGGCCTCTGGGCAGGCGTTCGGCATAGCAGAACACCACCACCGCGTTCGAGCGTTGCGCCAGCCTGGTCAGCAGCCGCATGGTCCAGGCCGGAACGCCAAAGAAGGGAGCAAACACGCCGCCACCTTCGGCAGGTGGTTCCTGATCCGGCAGAATCCCCGCAATCTGACCGCGCTTCAGCGCCTGCAGCAGCGCCCGGACCCCGCTGGCGTCGGTCGGTACCAACTGTGCACCCAGATGCTCGCGCCCATGCTGAATCGGGCTGTCCAGTGCCGCCAGTCGCGGCGGCCGATACAGACTCGTGATCCGGTGCTGCGTCGACCAGTACAGTCCGACCATTTCCCAGGCGCCCAGATGTGGCGCCGCCAGAATCACGCCGCGTCCGGCCGCAATCGCGTCATCGATGAGTTCGCGGCCGCTCACCTGGGTCGCCAATGCCGTGACACGCTCCTTGGGCCAGGACCACAACGCGCCGGCCTCCAGCAGCGTCTTGCCCATTTCTACGAAACTCTCACGCGCGAGGCGTCGGCGCGCGTGTTCGTCCAGCTCGGGCAAGCACAGCGCTAGGTTGCGTTCAGTAACCAGCCGGGTGCGCCCGCCGACGTGCCAACCCAAGGCACCCAGTGCGCCGCCCAGTGCGTGCGACAGGCGCAAGGGCAGGTGCGCGGACACCCACACCAGCGCTTTGACCACATGCAAGGTGAGTCGGTGGCGCAGCGCGCGTTTCGCAGTCACGGCCATGAACGCGCGGCGCTAGGACGGAATCCCGCCTTCCACCAGCAACGGTCGCATGGCGGTGAGCAGGTTCTTGAACAGTGTCTTGTTGTGGGTCTCTTCGCGCGCCAGCAGCTCCTTCATGTGCTGGCGTTCGGTCGGCATGGTGAAGCACGCCGGACAGCTGTCGGCAATTACGGGTAACCTCGCCTCGGCCGCAAATGCAGCCGTCTGGCGCTCGCGCACATAGATGAATGGGCGAATGATGCGCACATCGCCCTCATCATTGAGGTAGTGGGCCTTCATGGTACGCAGCTGGCCGCCGCGAAACGCCGACATGAGAAAGCTCTCCGCCAGATCGTCCAGGTGCTGAGCCAGCGCCAGGACGTTGTAGCCTTCGTTGCGCACGGTCGTGTACATGATGCCGCGCTTCATGCGCGAACAGTAGGCGCAAAACGAGTCGCCTTTCATGTTGCGTTTGGCCTCTTCCATGATCGGCTGCTCACGGTAGAAATAGGGCACACCCAACTGCGCGACGTAATTCTTGAGCGCAGACGGATCAAAGCCTTCCACTTCAGGATCGACCGTCATCGCGCCAAGCTCGAACCTCACCGGCGCATACGTGCGCAAGTGACTCAGCACGTGCAGCAGACTCAATGAGTCCTTGCCGCCGGAGACGCCCAACAGAATCCGATCGCCCTCGCGAATCATGTCGAAGTCGGCAATCGCCTTGCCAACAGGGCGCAGCAGAGCTTTCGGCGGCTTTAGCTGGGTGCTCATTGCGTACAGTCTACCGCGCGCACGGGCGCAGGTGGAATGAAGGTGTTAGCGTGCGCGCCCGTTACTCGGGTCCGCTCGGACGCATCAACGTGCTTGAGTCGGCCCAACCCGACCGCGCGCCTGGACCAGTTTTAGCCAGGGGCCGGCAAGCGCTGCGCCGTCCCGGCCCGTGTCCAACATCCGGTTGTGGGAAAGGACCTCAGTGATGATGCGCGCGAAACACACTATGTGGGGTGTTCTGGTCTTGGCGTTGTGGCTCGGCAGTGTCTCGACCCTGTTGGGCGCCGGCGAACAGCAGAGTCTGTGCATCAACTTGACCAGCAATGAGCTCAACCGAGCGGCGATGGCGGTGAACTTTGCTCATCACGCGCGGCAGAAGACAAACACGCCTGCGACAGTGTTCCTCAATGTGGACGGCGTGCGCCTTATGAACAGGCACATCCCGCAGAGCTCCCACGTCGGCGGTCAGACTATTAATGAGATGCAGTAGGCGCTCATGAAAGACGGTGGTCAGCTAATTGTCCGCTCCGAGTGCATGAAGAACATTGGCGACACGAGCGAGGCCGTTCTGATTCCCGGCGTCAAACTCGGCGGCCCCGACACCACATGGAAGGCGCTATTTGCAGATGACGTCACTGTGCTGAGCTACTAAGCTAGGCGGTAGCAGGAAGTGCCGAATGCGGGGCGTACAGCGCCCCGCTTCGCGCTGGGCTACATCAGGAGGAGCGCCCCATGAGCGATGCACCGCAGGTCAACACCATCACCTCGCGTCAGGCCCACCAACTGGTTCAGGACAATCCCAAGGCGATCCTGGTCGATGTTCGCTCATCCATGGAGTTTCTGTTCATCGGCCATCCGACCGGCGCGATCAATGTGCCCTGGATCGATGAGCCGGATTGGAAAGTGAATCCGCACTTCGCGGTTGAGGTGCGCAAGCTCGTGCTGGGCGGCTTGTCTCATCTGGAAGGCGCGCACAACGATGTGCCGATCGTCTTGATCTGTCGCAGCGGCAAGCGCTCGCTGGAAGCCGGTGAAGTGTTGATCAAAGATGGCTTTCGCGACGTCTACAACGTCGGTGACGGCTTCGAAGGCGAACTCGACGATCATCATCACCGCAGCACCATCAATGGCTGGCGGTTCGAAGGTTTGCCATGGGAGCAATGCTGAACAGTGAGTGGCGAGTTGCGAGTGTATAGTGGCTGGCAACGGCACTAGTTTAGGATCCAAATTCTAGCTACTCGCAACTATCCACTATTCACTGTTATTTATGCCTCGCGAACCCATCGAGTTCACCAAAGCCGACAAGAACCTGCGGCTGAACATGTACATCGCCATTGCCCTGTATGTGATGGTGGCCGTGCTGCTCGAGCCGGTCATCGACTTCGTGCTCACCCAGGGCAAGGCCCACATCGTCGATCCGCAGGCGATGCAGGCGCTGGCCGAGCGCAAGCAGGTGCTGATGGCCATCTCCTTCACGCTGTTGCGCGGCCTGCCGATGTTGTTTTTTCTCTGGTACGGCTACCGCATCATTGCCTCGGCAAAGATGCCGCCGGGTGGCATGCGGTTTCCGTATCGTGTGCGGCGTATCAAAGGCAAACAGGCTGCCATGTTTGGTTGGCTGCTGATGCTGGTCGCCGTGCTGCTGTTGGGCCGGGAGATGTCGCTGCTGGCGCGTGCCATGATTGGCTGAGCCCCGCCTCCGCCCCTCGATTTTGAGTTTCCCCGCTATCTTCTGGCTCTCTCGTCGAAGTAAGCACTAGCCCCCGGACCTGCCTCCAGGCGCTACGCGTCGTTTCGCCTTGACATAGTCATACGGCTAGCTTATACCTTCCTCATCACTCAGACACTCGTCTGACTCCGGCGCCGTCGCGTACCGCGTGACCGCCACAACGAGCGAGGGACACCCCATGGCTACTGCCGAGACCACACTGCAATCCGTTACCTCTGCGGCGCCGAGCGCCGAGCGTGAGGCCTTCAACCAATGGTTCGATGAACGCTTCGAGACCAAGATGGCCGAGCGCGAAGCCGCCCACACCCCGGCCCTGGCCATCATTGCCACCAAGGGCACGTTGGACATGGCCTATCCGCCCTTCATCCTGGCCTCCACCGCGGCTGCGCTGGGGTGGAACGTGTCCATCTTCTTCACCTTCTACGGCCTGGAGCTGCTGCGCAAAGACCTAAGGCTCGAGGTCTCTCCCCTGGGCAATCCGGCTATGCCGATGAAAATGCCCTTCGGCCCGGACTGGTTCAAGGCGCTCAACTGGAACATCCCCAACGCGGTGCAGAGCGTGGTGCCAGGCTTTGAACGCTTCGCCACCACCATGATGCACAAGACGCTAAAAGCAAAAGGCGTCGCCAGCATTGAGCAGTTGCGCGAGATCTGTGTCGAGGCCGAGGTCAGGCTGGTCGCCTGCCAGATGACCGTCGATCTGTTCGGTTACAGCAAAGAGGATTTCATTCCCGACATCGCCGATTGGGTCGGTGCCGCCACCTACTTGCCCGAATCCGCCAAGGCGGACATTTCGCTGTTCATCTAACCCCAACACCCAGGAGCACGCCAATGAATGCACCCATCCATGAGCTCGACACGCGCGGTCTGAACTGTCCGTTGCCAATCCTCAAAGCGAAGAAAACCATCAGCGCGCTCGACAACGGCGAGCTGCTGCGCATCACTGCCACCGACCCCGGCTCGGTCAAGGACATGGAGGCGTTCTGCAAACAGACCGGCAATGAGCTGGTCAGCTCGGCGGCGGCCGGCAGTGAGTTCGTGTTTGTGATCCGCAAGAGCTGAGCCAGCGCCATGACCCGCATCCTCGTCACCGGAGCGACCGGCTTTGTCGGTACGCACACGTTGAAGGCACTGGGCGCATGGCACAACGTCGAGCTCATAGCGGCGTGCCGCGACCCGGGCAGGCTCCCGCCGACGTTCCATGGCAAAGCGCGCGTGGGCGACTTGCGTGACACCGGCTACGTCGAGACGCTGCTCGACGGTGTCGATGTGATTTGTCACTGCATGGCGTGGACCTCATTGTGGGGTCAGCGCGACAACTCGCGCCGGCTCTACTATGAGCCCACCATCGCCCTCATCGAGCAGGCGCGCGCCCGCGGCGTGCGACGCTTCGTCAACGTGAGCACCACCTCGGCGGCGCCGAGCCAGGCTGCCGACGCCTTGGCGCCCGGCATACCTCGGTCGTTCTGGCCGCACCTCAACACCGTCATCGCCATCGAGGATCATCTGCGCGACCACGCTGCAGCGGCCATGACGGTGGTCAATCTGCGTTTGGGAATTTTTGCCGGTGAGCACTACGGCCTGGGTGTGTTGCCGATATTGTTGCCGCGACTGACGACACACCTGGTGCCCTGGGTCGCGCGCGGCAGCACCGCACTGCCGATCATCGACGGTCGCGACATCGGCCGGGCCATGGCGCTGGCGGCCACTGCCGAAGCCCTCGGCGGCTACGAGTCATTCAATATCGTTGGGCCGGAAGTCCCAACCACGCGTGAAGTGATTGAATTCATTCACGAGCGCTATGGCTATCCCAAGCCCCACTTCAGCGTGCCTTTTCCCATCGCCTATGCGTTCGCCTGGCTGATGGAGAAGCTCGACCCGCTGGTACCGTGGGAGCCGTTGGTCACCCGCAGCATCGTCCACCTGCTCGAGGATGTGCAGGTGAGCAACGCTGCCGCCCGCCAGCGGCTGGGCTACAGTCCGCGCGTCAACTGGCGCAGCGCCATCAGTGCGCAACTGGGCGAAATGCACACTCGCCAGCGTACGTCGATGAAGATGTACCGGCCCATCACCTGACGTTGGCGCGCTATAATGAACACTTCCCACTATCATGTCAGTGCAACAATGGGCGAGAAAGGCGAAGAGAATCGACAGCGCATCGTCGAGGCGGCGAGCGCTCTGTTCTACCAGCAGGGCTTCAGCAAGACCTCGTTCAGCGACATAGCGGCCGCCGCCGAGGTGCCGCGCGGCAACTTCTACTACTACTTCAAGACCAAAGATGAACTGCTCGAAGCCGTCATTGCGATGAGGCTGGATGCCATTCGCGCCAACCTGGCTGCGATCGAGCAGGAGGCGCCAGACCCCCGGGACCGGCTCAAACGGCTGGGCAAAATGCTGCAGACTCAGGCCGAGACGCTGGTCGAGTTCGGCTGCCCAATGGGGACCCTCAATCTCGAGCTGTGCAAGATTAAAGCCGCCCAGCAGAGTGATGCCCGCGCCATGTTCGAACTATTCATCGACTGGGCCGCCGAGCAGTTCAGCGCACTGGGCAAAGGCAGCGCCGCCCGGCCGCTGGCCATGCATCTACTGTCGATGCTGCAGGGTAGTGCCGTGATGAGCACCGTCTATCACGACCCACATCTCATCGGTCAGGAAGTCGGGCTGGTCAACGACTGGATCGACAGCCTGTAGCCCGGACGAAGTCCGGGAACTAGCCGTAGCTCTCATTTGGCCCGTCCTTCCGGCGCATGCCGGAATCCAATGTCGATTGCGTGTCCGAACCCCGCGTGCCGTCGTCGCTGCGGCTCGCTCACTGCCGGCACCAAACTCCTGGATACTGGCCGTCGCCAGTGTGACGAGCTGAAACCGATAGCCCGGACGACGTCTGAGGCCAGCCGGCCTTCTATTTTGGTTGACGACCAAAGTGAGTGAACTAGTCTCTAACCCAGGGGCTCGACAATTCACTCTAACCAACCCAGCCCTCGAGTCGACCGACCATGCCACGTATCGATCTCGCCGAAAACGCCGATACGCTGCAGGAATGCGCGCACGTCATGGTGCAGTTGCGCCCGCATCTGCTGCCGCCGGAGTTCGTTATCCGCGCCATGCGCCAGATGCGCGACGGTTACCGCGTCGCCGCCCTGCGCGAAGACAACCGCGTGCTGGCCGTGGCCGGTTTTCGCATCCTGGAGAATCTGGCCTGGGGTCGCTTCCTCTACATCGACGACCTCGTTACCGATGAGGAAGCTCGCTCACAAGGCTATGGCGCTCAGTTGCTCGACTGGCTCAAGGACTACGCCCGCGAGCAGGGCTGTGCCCAATTGCATCTCGACTCCGGCGCTCAGCGCCATGACGCCCATCGGTTTTATTTCGCCCAGCGCATGATCATCGGCGGGTATCACTTCGCGATGGAACTCTAAGGCAAAACCTCTTAACCACGGACAGCACGGAGCACACGGAGAAAGCCTGTCAGGCGAACACAAATTGTTGCGTCTCGGTTTGAGCCTCGCTCTCTCTCGCCCTGTTTCCTCGACGGCTACCTTGGCAATCGCTGTGTGTGCTGAGCCACCTTAGAACACTTCTCCGCGCCCTCCGTGGTTCATAGTCTTTCTTGATTTGTTCCCCCGTGTGCCCGGTGGTTGATTTGGGTTCTTGCATAGTATTTCTCCGTGTCCTCCGTGGTTCACGCATTTCGGTTTTCGGTCCTACCCCCCGCCGCATGCTAGAATTGCCGGTCTTGCCTAACACATCCGGCCAGCGCTATGACTGAATTCGAACGACAACTCGAACAACGCATCCTTATCCTCGACGGGGCGATGGGCACCATGATCCAGCGCCACAAGCTCGAGGAGGCGGACTTTCGTGGCGAGCGCTTCGCGGATTGGCCCTGCGATGTGAAGGGCAACAACGACCTGCTGGTCCTCACCCAGCCCGATATCATCCGCGGCATCCACGAGGCCTATCTGGATGTCGGCGCCGACATCGTCGAGACCAACACCTTCAACGCACAGCGTATCTCACAGGCCGACTACCAGATGGAGGAGCTCTCCTACGAGCTCAACGTGGCGGCGGCCAAGCTGGCGCGCCAGGCCGCGGACAAATTCTCGAGCGATGCCAAGCCGCGTTTTGTCGCCGGTGTGCTTGGGCCCACCAACCGCACGGCCTCGATCAGCCCGGATGTGAACAATCCAGGCTTTCGCAATGTCAGCTTCGACGAGTTGGTCGGGGCTTATGATCAAGCCCTGCGTGGTTTGGTCGACGGTGGCAGTGACCTCCTCCTGGTCGAGACCATTTTCGACACGCTCAATGCCAAGGCCGCGCTGTACTCGATTGCCAAGTACTTCGAGCAAACGGGCACGCGTCTGCCCGTGATGATCTCGGGCACCATCACCGATGCCTCCGGGCGTACGCTCACGGGGCAGACGGTCGAGGCGTTCTACAATTCGTTGCGTCACATCCAGCCGGTGTCGATGGGTCTGAACTGCGCGCTGGGTCCCGATCAGTTGCGCCAGCATGTCGAGGAGATGGCGCGCATCAGTGAGTGCTACGTCAGCGCCCATCCCAATGCGGGTCTGCCCAACGAGTTCGGCGGCTACGACCTCAGTCCCGAAGATATGGCTGTACACATCGAGGAGTGGGCGCGCAGCGGCTTTCTCAATATCGTCGGCGGTTGTTGCGGTACCACGCCGCCGCACATCAAAGCCATTGCCGAAGCGGCGGGCAAGCACAAGCCGCGGCCCAAGCCGGCGCTCGAGCACGCCTGTCGCCTGTCGGGCTTAGAGCCGATCAACATCACCAAGGACCTGATCTTCGTCAACGTCGGTGAGCGCACCAACGTCACCGGCTCGGCGGTCTTCAAGAAGCTCATCCTCAACGGTGACTACGATAAGGCGCTGGAGGTGGCGAGCCAGCAGGTGGAAAACGGCGCCCAGATCATCGACATCAACATGGACGAGGCCATGCTCGATGGCGAGGAAGCCATGCGTACCTTCCTCAACCTCATCGCCTCGGAGCCGGACATCTCCAAGGTGCCGGTCATGCTCGACTCCTCCAAGTGGTCGATCATCGAAACGGGCCTCAAGTGTATTCAGGGCAAGGGCGTCGTCAACTCCATCTCGCTCAAGGAAGGCGAGGCGGCGTTCATCGAGCACGCGCGCAAAGTGCGCGACTACGGCGCGGCGGTCATCGTCATGGCTTTTGATGAGCAGGGCCAGGCCGACACGCGCGCGCGCAAGCAGGAGATCTGCGCGCGCTCCTACAAGATCCTCACCGAGCAGGTGGGCTTCCCGGCCGAAGACATCATCTTCGATCCGAATATCTTCGCCATTGCCACCGGCATCGAGGAGCACAACAACTACGGTGTGGACTTCATCGAAGCCACGCGCTGGATCAAACACAACCTCCCCCACGCCATGGTCTCCGGCGGCGTGTCCAACGTGTCGTTCTCGTTTCGTGGCAACAATACGGTGCGCGAGGCGATACACGCCGTGTTCCTCTATCACGCCGTCAAGGCCGGGATGGACATGGGCATCGTCAACGCCGGTCAGCTCGCGGTCTATGACGACCTGCCCGCAGAGCTGCGCGAGCGCGTCGAGGACGTGGTGCTCAACCGCCGCGACGATGCCACCGAACGGCTACTCGAGATCGCCGATCAGTTCAAAGGCGAGGCCGGGGTCGCGAAAAAAGAAGATCTCGCCTGGCGCGAGTGGCCGGTGGCCAAGCGCCTGGAGCATGCCCTGGTCAAAGGCATCGATGCCTACGTCACCGAAGACACCGAAGAGGCGCGCCAGTCTTTTGCCAAGCCGCTGCAGGTGATCGAGGGCCCGCTCATGGACGGCATGAACGTGGTCGGCGATTTGTTCGGCGACGGCAAGATGTTCCTGCCACAGGTGGTCAAAAGCGCGCGCGTGATGAAAAAGGCCGTCGCCCATCTCATCCCGTACATCGAGGCTGAGAAGGAAGAGGGCGCCCGAGCGGCGGCCAAGATCCTCATGGCCACCGTAAAAGGCGACGTGCACGACATCGGCAAGAATATCGTCGGCGTGGTGTTGCAATGTAACAACTTCGAGGTCGTCGACCTCGGCGTGATGGTGCCCGCGCAGACCATCCTCGACAGAGCCAAAGAACACGACGTCGACATCATCGGCCTGTCGGGCTTGATCACGCCCTCACTCGAAGAGATGGCCCATGTCGCCAAAGAGATGCAGCGCCTGGGTTACACCCAACCCTTGCTCATCGGTGGGGCGACCACCTCACGCGCCCATACCGCGGTGAAGATCGAGCCCAACTATGAGCAGCCCGTGGTGTGGGTCAAGGACGCCTCGCGCGCCGTGGGTGTCGCGCAGAACCTGATCACCGAGACCAACCGCGCCGCGTTCGTTGCCAAGCTGCGCGAGGAATACGAAGAGCTGCGCGTGCGCCATGCCAACAAACAGCGCAAGACCCAGTGGCTGAGCATCGAAGCGGCCCGCGCCAACAAGGCGCCGATCGATTGGAGCCGCTATCAGCCGCCGCGCATGCGCCATCTCGGCGTGCAGGTGTTCGAGGACATGCCGCTGGCCTTCCTGCGCCCCTATATCGACTGGACGCCGTTCTTCCAGGCCTGGGAGCTGGTCGGCAAGTACCCGGCCATCCTCGATGACAAGGTCGTTGGCGAGCATGCCCGCGAGCTGTTCGAGCACGCCAACCAGATGCTGGACAAGATCATCGCCGAGAAGTGGCTGAAGGCGCGCGCCGTGATCGGTTTCTTCCCGGCCAACTCGGTCAGAGACGACGACATCGAGATTTATCGCAACGCCACGCGCACCGAAGTGCTGATGACCGCGCATCACCTGCGCCAGCAGGACCAGAAGCCGCGCGGCAATCCCAACCTGTGCCTGGCCGATTTCGTCGCGCCCAAGACCAGCGGCGTGAAGGATTTCATCGGTGCCTTTGTCGTCACCGCCGGCATCGGTATCGATGCGCACGTCAAGCGCTTCGAAGCCGAGCACGACGACTATCACGCCATCATGCTCAAGGCGCTGGCCGACCGACTCGCCGAGGCGTTTGCCGAGCACATGCACGATCGCGTGCGTCACATCGACTGGCCCGTGGTGGACCAGTCCTGGACCCCGCGCCAGGGACTGGACAGCGAGTTCTTCGACAACGAGACGTTAATCAAGGAACGCTATCGCGGCATCCGCCCCGCGCCGGGCTATCCGGCCTGCCCGGACCACACCGGGAAGGATCTGCTGTGGCAGTTGCTCGATGTGGACCACAACGCCGATATTCATCTGACCGAGTCCAAGGCTATGGTGCCGACCGCGTCGGTATCGGGGTGGTATTTTGCGCATCCGGATGCCAAGTACTTTGCGGTGGGGAAGATAAACAGGGACCAGGTTGCGGATTATGCGAAACGGAAAGGCATGAGCCTTGCCGAAGCAGAACGCTGGCTTGCGCCGAATCTTGGGTACGATCCCGATTGACGCAACGACTACGACGTTCACTACGGCTATAGGGGACGGGCCACGGTCTACAACTCGTGATTCTATAATCGTGGTCTGTCCCCAATCATAATACGGGTGTGCCCAGCCACGTAGTTCAGCGGGGCAACGACTGCAATGTTTGTTTCTTTGACGAAGAAGATTACCAGTTTTATCTGCACTGTCGTCGCGAAGCATGCCGTCGCTACGCGGTGGCGTTGCACGCCTACGCAGAAAACCGGGGTCAGAATACAATGTTAGCTAATATTGGACAGTGCCGTGATCTGACCCCAGCATTTCCCAGTGTTCACGCGACATTTGTTCTATGACCCCGATTTCACGCGATCTTGACGTGAGATATCAACCAGCGAACCGGGAGGCGATACGCCTTGAAGCATTCCGTTGCAGCGCTCGTCATTAGCGCGATCCTGGTTGGCTGTGCATCCGTACCTATGGGGGATCCGCAGCAAGACGCGGCACTTAAGACATTTGCGGTCGCGCCTGACGAAGCCGGCATCTTCATCTACCGCAACGAAAGCGTCGCCTTAGCCGTGAAGTTGGACGTCCAGCTGGATGGGACGCCGCTGGGTCAGACGGCCGCGATGACCTACCTTTATGCGTCAGTCGCACCGGGCAAGCACACAATCACCTCGAGTGCAGAGAACACCGACACGCTTGAGGTGGATATCACGGCCGGGTCGCTGGCTTATATCTGGCAGGAGGTCGAACTGGGTGACCTCTCTCCGCGCGTCAAGCTTCATCGCATGAGCGAGGGAGAAGGCAAGAACGGCGTGCTGGAGTGCAAACTCGCCAGGACTACGCCCACGACCCAAGTCATCGAGGTACGCGTAGAGGCGGATGACCCGGCTTGGAGTGGGCCACTGCAATGTCAGGCCTCCAATTCGTTTGGAACCTGGCAATTCTTTGCGCCAGGAACCGTGACCGTGCAGCCAGCTGCTTCGCCGCTGCGAATCACGTGCACGGTACCCCCAGGGTCGGCGATGAATGCAAGTGCCACGGCGCCGAGCGTCCATAAGCGGTTGGAAAACAGTCAGCGCAAGGGCGCTACGACTGGAGCCAAAGTTGGGGCTGGTGCCGGGGTGGCGTTGGGTGTGGCGGCGGCGCCGGTTATGGGACCCGCGTTCGCCGTGATGTTGGGAGTGGGCAGTGCATTCAAGGGCGCCGAACTCGGGGGGGGGTACTGGGCGCCGTGACAGCGGGCGATGAAATAGTTTATCCAAGCCCAATCGCCATCCATATCAGACGCATGCCGTCGCCTGATTAGAGGGGTCGGAGGTATATGCGTAATCAATCGCGTAATCAGTCGGGTCAGACTCGATTGATTTGGCGTGGGGGGTGGCGGTTTCAGTGGAGTCTGGCCCCATCGATTCCTCGAGCAACAGTCATTGTTGTCATCATGACTCGCCAGAACAGAATGCCCATTCCCCTC
>Ga0111154_1002_pt1 | contig 45788 bp, 42 predicted proteins | sample DeeMarSeWOR28_12_FD_80252 | JGI IMG/M metagenome (GOLD analysis project Ga0111154, IMG submission 80252) | Gammaproteobacteria bacterium SG8_47 | reverse complement strand
CCGCTGCAATCCAATAAGACCAAAGGCGTCGCCGAGGCGTTCGATTGGGTCCACAGCCTAGACCGGCTGAGCCTGGCGCAGCGGCTCAGCCGCCAGCGCCCGCCCGATCGGCCACCGCTCAATGTCTGCGTGCAGGTCAACATCAGCGGCGAAGCGAGCAAGTCCGGCGTAACGGTCGAGGCGCTGCCCGAGCTGCTGGCCGAAGCCGCCGTCCTGCCCGGCCTGCATCTGCGCGGCCTGATGGCCATTCCCAAGCCGCAACCCGAGCCGCGGCGGCAACACGAGCCGTTTCAGCGCATGCGCGAGCTGTTCGATACCATGAACACCCGCGGCTACGCGCTGGACACCCTGTCGATGGGCATGTCGGGCGATCTGGAGGCAGCAATTGCTGCGGGGGCGACCCTGGTACGCGTGGGCACGGCAATCTTCGGCTCGCGCGACTGACGCGCGCAGGCAAGCATTCTTGTTCCCATAAAATCCATGGGTTAGAGTTAGCCCGCGATCGGTTGACGTTGGTTCGGCATGGAAAACATCAAGCTCGGTTTCATCGGTGCAGGCAATATGGCGCGCAGCCTGATCGGTGGACTGATCGCCGATGGCTTTGCCGCCAAGAATATTTGGGCCTCCGACCCCAGCGCCGACAAGCTCGCCGCCCTGGCTGATGCGTTTGCCGTGCACACCAGCGCCGAGAACCAGCCCATTGTCGACAATACCGACGTCGTGGTGCTGGCGGTCAAACCCCAGGTGATGAAGGCCGTCGCCAGCGCGCTCGATGCCAGCGCCCGGCCGGATACATTGTTCATATCGGTCGCCGCCGGCATTCAGCTCGACGCGCTCGGTGCCTGGCTGGGCGGCCAGCCGGCCCTGATCCGATGCATGCCCAATACGCCCGCTCTGGTCCGCAGCGGCGCCACGGCCATGTGCGCCAACGCGCGGGTCAGTGAGCGCCAGCGCGAGATCGCAGAATCGGTGCTCCGCGCGGTGGGCGTGACCGTGTGGGTTGGTGAGGAAGCCATGGTGGACACCGTGACCGCGTTGTCGGGAAGCGGGCCGGCCTATTTCTTTCTGGTCATGGAAGCGCTGGAACGCGCCGCCATCAAGCTGGGCTTGCCCGATGACACTGCCCGCCTGCTGACGCTGCAAACCGCCTTTGGTGCCGCCAAGATGGCGCTGGAAAGTGAGGAAGACGTCCAACACCTGCGCGAGCGGGTCACGTCCCCCGGCGGTACAACCGAGCGCGCCATCGAAGTCTTGCGTGCGGGCGAGCTCGAAGCGTTGTTCGAACGCGCGCTCAACGCCGCGCAGCAACGCTCCATTGAGCTGGCCAAAGAACTGGGGAAATAGATATGGGCGGGCAATACTTCAGCTCCGCAGGGGCGTTTCTGATCAGCACCATTTTCGGCCTCTATATATTGGCCGTGATGCTGCGCTTCTTGTTCCAGTGGGCGCGCGCCGACTTCTACAACCCCGTCTCGCAAGTCATCGTCAAAGTCACCAACCCGGTGCTGCGCCCGCTGCGGCGAATCATACCTGGCTGGGCCGGGGTGGATTTTGCCGCTGTGGCGCTGATGGTGGCTTTGAAATGCGTCGAGCTGACCCTGCTGTTTTCATTGCACGGGCCGAAAATACCGCAAGTGGCCGGCCTGTTGGTGCTGGCACTAGCCGGACTGCTGTCTCTGCTGCTCAACGTGTTCTTTTTCAGCATACTCATTCAAGTGATACTCAGCTGGGTCAACCCTGGTCATTACAACCCGGTCACCCAGCTCCTCTACCAACTCAACGAACCCATATTGCGCCCGGCGCGACGGCTAATCCCACCCCTGGGCGGGTTCGATCTGTCGCCAATCGTGGCGTTCGTTGCCATCAAGCTGCTCGAGTTTCTGCTCGTGGCCCCCATCAACGACCTCGGCTATCAGCTCGGGTGAGCCGTCCCGTGCGGCGTGATTGGTACCGTTGGTCCGGCGACACACTCATTGTCAACGTCCACGTTCAGCCCAAAGCCAAATGCACGGAGATTGCCGGAGAACACGGTGAGGCACTCAAGGTCCGCGTCGCGGCACCACCGGTCGACGGTCAGGCCAACAGCGCGCTGTGCAAATTCATGGCTGGGCTGTGCGGGGTGGCGCCCAGTGCGGTGCAGCTGCAGGCCGGAGCGAACAGTCGCGCCAAGCGCCTGGCGATTCACGCACCGAAGCGGCTGCCGCCAGGCGTGAGTGCCGAACCGTAGCCCCTAGGGCGGCGCGCTGACTAAAATTTCCGCCGCTGCTGCCGCTACAGCAACCAGGCCAAAGGGTATGCCCAGGCGCGCTCCAGTCCCATGTGACTGCGGCGCGCGCGTCTGTGTTGGTGCTGCTCGCAGCACGCTCGGCACACCCTGCAGATAAAATCGTTGACACCTCAAGGAAGCGACCACAGCAATGGCAATCGACCGTTTCACTGATCAGATGCAGGCTTATGGGCGCTGGCGCGAAGATCTTGTCGCCGCCATCGACCGCTACCGCAACTTTCTGGAAGATAATCAGCTCAGTGATCCGGAAACCGAGCTGCGCATCTTCGAGCTCGTCGATGCGCTGCGCTCCGACCACCTAACCATAGCGTTCGTAGCCGAATTCGCCCGCGGCAAAACCGAGCTGATCAACGCGACGTTCTTTTCCGAATACGACCGTCGCCTGCTGCCGTCCGAGGCAGGTCGCACCACAATGTGTCCCACCGAGCTGTTCTACGACGGTGAGGCCGACCAGGCCTACATTAGATTGCTGCCAATTGAATCACGCCTCGACGAACAAAGCGTGGGCGAGTTGAAGAAGAATCCGATTCATTGGACAACGATCGAGCTGGACACCAATTCATCCGAGAAGATGGCCAATGCGTTCCAGGAAGTCATCAAGACCAAGCAAGTCACCGTCGCCACGGCGCAGAAGCTGGGCCTGGTCGAACCCGAAACTCCTGAGGACCCCAATGCCCACGTCGAGATTCCGATGTGGCGCCACGCCCTGATTAGCTTTCCGCACCCGCTGTTGAAACAGGGCCTGACGATCCTTGACACACCGGGCCTCAATGCTCTGGGCAATGAGCCCGAACTCACCCTCAACATGTTGCCCAATGCTCAAGCGGTGATCTTCGTCCTGGCCGCCGACACCGGCGTTACCAAATCCGACCTCACAATGTGGCAACACCACGTGCAAGCGTTGGAGGGCGACCACGCCAAGAGTCGCATCGTTGTACTGAACAAGATTGACACGCTGTGGGATGAACTCAAGAGCGACGATGAGGTGAGCAAATCCATCGCCACTCAATGCAATAATGCCGCGCAGATGCTCAATATCGCTGTGGACAACGTCTTGCCGATATCAGCACAAAAGGGCTTATTGGCCAAGATCCGTCACGACGAGCGCTTGTTGGAGCACAGCAACATCTTGGCGCTGGAGGCAGTGCTGTCGACGGAGATCCTGCCACACAAGCAGCGCATCGTGCGCGATGACATCGTTACCGAGATTGGTGCGATGGCAAAGAGCTCGCGCAATCTGATTAGTGGACGTCTGCAGGACGCACAGAAGCAGATTGGTGAATTGCAGTCCCTGAGCGGCAAGAACGAGGATGTCATTGGACACTTGATGCGCAAGACTCGCGAGGAACAGGTGAGCTACCACAAGGCAGTGGAGAGCTTCCAGAGCAACAAGCGGATCTTCGGTGAGCAACACAAAAAGCTGCTTAGCCTGCTATCGTTAGCTGAGCTGGATAAGCTGGTGACCAAAACGCGCCGCGACATGAGCGACAGCTGGACCACGCCGGGCCTCAAGGCGGGCATGAAGACGTTTTTTGAAGGCATCACCGAGAACATGCGCCAAGCGCATCTGGCGGTTGACCAGGTCAACACGTTGGTCCAGACCATCTATCGCCGTTTCCACCAGGAACACAATCTCGCTCAGGTCAAACCCAAGCTGCTCGCCTTGACGAAACACCGACGTGAACTGGAGCGGCTGTACCACGAAGCTGAAGCCTACCGCCGCAGCCCGGTCACAACGATGACGGAGCAGGGTTTCGTCATCAAACGGTTCTTCATTTCACTGGTCAGCCATGCACGCAACGTCTACTTCAACGCTTCGCATGATGCCGAAGCATGGGGTAAAGCTGTGATGGCACCATTGGTCGCGCAGATCAAGGAGCAGAAATCGCAGATCGAAAAGCGGCTCGATAGCTTGCGCAAGATCAACGAGTCGCGCGACACGCTACAGAGCAAACTGGATGAGCTGACAAAGGCGAGCGAACAATTGAAGGGCCAGCTGGCCGACATCGATGCACTGCTGGAGACAATCAACGCTCCGCTGGACTCGTTCGTCGACCAAGGCCGAGAGCAGATGCCCGATGCCCGTGCCGCGGGTTAGTCCGCGGTGCGGGCGTTGACCCGTGACTGCGCCTCGCCAAGATTCAGCATTCTGTGCACCCACGGCAGTAGTGCGTATGCCGGAAAGGCAAGAAAGAATGTGAGCAAGAAGTACGGTGCGTAGCCGAGATACTGCGCGCCGTAGCCGCTCGCCCAGCCCGCCAACGAACGACTCAACGCGAACACCGACGATAGCAGCGCGTACTCCGTGGCGGAGTGTTCCTTGTTGACGATCGCCATCAGAAACGCCAGAAATGCCGCCGTACCAAGCCCGCCGGTGAAAGACTCCACCGCGCTGGCCGCATACAGCAGATACTGATGGGTGAGGCTCGGATCGCTCACACCCGACAGCGGCAATACGTGCGCTGCCCAGGCGTAGCCGAGATTGGAGACCGCCTGCAGCAGGCCTAGACTCCACAGGCCATGGAAGATCCCGACGCGGTCGGTGACCCAGCCACCCGCGATACCGCCCGCGATGGACAGCACTAAACCCAGGTTGACCGACACCAGCCCAATCTGGCTGGCGCTGAAACCGGCGTCGACCCAGAACGGCTTGACCATGAAACCCATCGCCGCGTCACCGAGCTTGAACGTCAGAATGAACACGACGATCCACAGCATATAGGGACGCTGCACCAATTCGAGCAAGGCGCCAAACATCGGTCCCCGCGCCAGCGTCGCCGTCGAAGCGACATTGAGATTGCGCCCTACCCGTTGCCTGATCGCAATAAGAATCCAAACGACCAAGCCTGCTCCGAGGCAATAGACCCAGAACTGTTCCACCCCAGCGGACCACTTCGTGGCGCGATCGGCCAACCACACGACACCGATGAGCAGCGCGATCACCGCGGCCGAGGCCGCGGGGTGTGCCAGCAGCGCGCGCAACTCGACACTCAACTTCAGCTCCGCGGATTGATCGCGAACCTGTTCCGCTGGAGCTTTGAACAGTATGAACAAGCCGACAGCTGCCACGGTACCCACCACGCCGAGATACGCACCCGTCCAGCCCAGGTAGTCGCTGAGAATCAGTACCCCACCCGCGGCGAGCATGCCGACTCGATAGAAGGCGATGCGCAAGCCGTTGGCAATGCCCAGTTCCTTGGTTTCGAGCATCTCGATGGTGTAGCCGTCAATGGCGATGTCATTGGTCGCCGAGGCAAGCGTGAACAGACCCACCGCGTACCAGACCCAGGCGCCGAACTCGGCATACAGAGCGAATACCAACATGAGCGCGGCCATCACCAGATTGGCACCGAGTATCCAACGACGGTGGTGACGATAGTGGTCGACTGCGGGCGCCCACAGGAATTTCAAAGTCCACGCCAGTCCCAGCAGACTCAGAAAACCTATCGCGGCAAGCTCGACGCCCTGCTGCCGAAACTGAACCGGGAATACATCGTAGAAGACGCCGAGCGGAAATCCTTCCGAGAAATACAACACACCGATCCAGAACATCTTGTTGCGCAGCAACGGTGGCTTGGTGATAGTTGGCGCGGTTGACATGTTCAAGTTGGCGCTCGGCGAGGAAGGTCGCCGGCTATGTTACGCTAAATGGCGATTGGATGTGAGTGAGTCACCATGCTGAGCGTCGAAGCATCGCTGATTAGCGCGTTTGTCGTCGGGTTGTTGGGCGGTGTGCATTGCGTTGGCATGTGTGGTGGCATCGTCGCCGCGCTGAGTATGAGCCACACTCCCAGCGCACTAGGACGGTCCGTCGCTGAGCACGCGACACCACGCCCAATCGTGTTGCTGTTGGCATACAACATCGGGCGCATTGGCAGTTACACCCTTGCTGGTGCTTTATTCGGCAGCATCGGCTGGTTGGCAACCAGCGCCCTGACCATTCGCGATGCCCAGTTGGCGCTGCAGGCTGGCGCCGGTTTGTTCATGTGCGCGTTGGGTCTGTATCTCGCAGGGTGGTGGCGCGGCTTGGCCCACGTCGAAAAGCTGGGCTCACGGTTTTGGCGCAGAATCGAACCATTGGGACGCCGTCTGCTGCCCGTGCGTCACGCGCACCACGCATTGTTGGTCGGGGCGCTGTGGGGCTGGCTGCCCTGCGGCCTAGTCTACAGTGTGTTGATATGGAGTATCGCGGCGGGTAATGCGACGCAGGGTGCACTGCTCATGCTGAGCTTCGGATTAGGCACGCTGCCCAATCTACTTCTGATGGGGTTGCTCGCTACGCGCGTGGCCCGAGCGTTGCGCGCCCCGGCGTTGCGCGCCGCCGCCGGCAGTGTAGTGATCGGGTTTGGCCTATACATGCTTCTTCTGACGCTGCGCGGTTTGGCCTGAATGCTATACGAGTTCAGCTAGACCCTTGTTCGTAGCTCCGCAAGGGCTTCTTCTGCACTTTCACGCACTTCAACTTCACTGTCCTGAAGACACACTTCCAGATAGCGTTCGGCCTGCGCCTCGCCGGTCAACGCGATATAGTGACAGGCATCGGCACGAATGCGATGGTCGGGGTTTTGAGTCAGCTCGGCAAAATCGCTCAACATGCCTTTCACAACATCGCTGCCGGCCAGGCTGTCCAACAAGGCGTCTATCCCCAGGCGTACCTGCATCTCGGTGTCAGGGTTTTCCAACAACGGCACCACCGCGCGCAGAGCCTCGGGTTGGAAGCGCAGCATCGCCTCGACCTGTGCCAGCTGGCCCAAGTTGAGCTGCTGCTCGATATACTGTTGCACACTGGCTGGATCCTGCGCGCGCGCGGCCCAGTCACGCAGTTCCCCGAGTGTGTGCGCACCCTGTAGAACAAACGGACCGATACGCAGCCATGGCACGCTGCGCACTTGCAACTGCTCGGCGCGCTCCGGGTGGCGCTGGAGATTCACCACCTCCAGCGCGCCTACCGCGCCTTCCTTAACCAGCGTCCCAAGCCCCTCCAGCACAGCCGCGCAATGCTGACAGCCGGGCGCCAACAGTAGCAATGCATCGGGAACCTGAACGGACATACGTGCGGCTGGCTGGGAATTCGCGCGGCGCAGTTAGAATCCGTACACCAGCGTCACCGCCGTTTCCGTATCCGTGTTCTTTGTATCCGGGGGTGGATCAGAATTGTGCGTGAGTAGATACGATAGTCTCAATGCGAAGTTGCCGTTGATCTTGGTAGTAAGCGCCGTGAAAGAACGGCTCGCTGTGTTTTCATCGCCGATGATGGCCGAAAGTTCCTGAGTGAAGCTAGCATTGTCGCTGATGGTCCAGCCCAAGTTACCCGCAAGGCGCAACGTCGCCTCGTTCTGCTCATCGCCGTTGTCCAACTCACTCCAACGATAGCCCGGACCGATTTCCAGATTCAGCTTCAAGGTCTCAGTATTGACAACCCTGCGCCCGTACCCCAGTCCAACGTTGGTGCGGTAGTCATAGCCACTGAATCGATCATCTTCATAATCAGCACCGGCATATCCATAGTCACGCTCAGTGAATGCGTAGTCACTCTTGGCGGCGGCGTAATAACGCTCCGCCGTTGTAGCACTCCCGTCTTTCTGATTTCCCGCTTCGAACCTAACCTCATGCAACCAGCGCGCAACCTCTTTCTTGAGACCCAACTTGGCGTTCAAATGTTGGGTTTCGGTATTGCCCGTGGTATTCACGTAGCCCAACTCACCCTCCCCGGACCAGCCATCCGCCGGCTTCTCGTCTTTCGAGTCCTGTGCAACCGCCTGCCATGATGAGGCCGCAGTCAACGAGAGAACAAGAACAACAGCTATTTTTCTCACTTTTCTTACCCCTCAAGCTTGTTTCAAGACGTCTGGGTGGCGCACGACATGAGCCATTCTAACAAGCTGCGCGGCTAGCACACACCGCACGGCTCGGGACGAGTACCAAACGCCATTCGGGGTTGGGCTGGCCGCGACACAAGCGTCGACTCCTGCCCACCTCGTTTTCGTACCATCCGCTGTCGTGTTGGAGCGGCTCGACCTCATAGGCCCACCACGTGCCGTCGGCATCCTGAGCCAACCACCGCGCCCACGCCGGTACAACGCACTGTTGCCCGTCCAAGTCAACCCTCAAGTCGCCCATGAGTGCGAGCTAGAAGTCGTAATCATAATCGATGGTAAGCGGCGCATGATCCGAGAACCTGGTACGCGTGTAGATGGATGCAGCCCGAACTCTTGGCGCCAAAGCGGGCGTAACGACCTGGTAATCGATGCGCCAGCCGACGTTCTTGGCCCAGGCTTGACCGCGATTTGACCACCAAGTGTACTGCTCAGCGCGCTGATCGACGACACGGAACGCATCGACGAACCCGAGTTCACCGAAGACGGCATCCAACCAGGCCCGCTCCTCGGGCAGGCATCCTGAGTTCTTCTGGTTGCTCTTCCAATTCTTGATGTCGATTTCTTTGTGCACGATATTCCAGTCGCCGCACAAGATGTAGTCGCGACGCTTGCGCCGCATCTCGCGCAAGCGTTCCGTGAACCGCTTCATGAAACTGAACTTGATTTGCTGTCGCTCATCGCCCGACGAACCCGACGGCAAATACAGCGAAATAACGCTGAGCTTGCCAAAGTCCGCTTGAATGAACCGCCCCTCCCCATCCATGTCTTCGAACCCCTTGCCCAAACCACGCACGATGCGGTCTGGCTCGCGGCGGCTGTAGATGGCAACACCGCTATATCCCTTCTTTTGTGCATCGACATAGAAGACGTCAAAACCGCGCGGGTGGAAATCCGCTGGCTCGAGTTGCGCTTCCTGAGCCTTGGTTTCTTGCAGGCACAGCACATCGGCGCGCTGGCGCGCCAGCCACTTGAAGAAACCCTTGCGCTCAGCCGATCGAATGCCGTTGGCGTTGAGCGAAATAACTCGCATGTGAACACTCCGTTGGGGAGATGGCGCAAAGAATACCGAATCCCGCCTGAGGCTGCAGCCATCCGCGCTTACTCGGGAGGATTCGAGCCGCTACAATGGCGGGCAACCAACTCGCCCTGAGGCCTGAACCCATGCACGCGTATCAACATGACTTCCTGAGTTTTGCCATCGAGCGCCAGGTGCTGCGCTTTGGCGAGTTCAAGCTCAAGTCCGGTCGCCTGAGCCCCTACTTCTTCAACGCCGGCCTGTTCAATACGGGTGAGGCGCTGGCCAAGCTCGGCCACTTCTATGCCGCCGCCATCGAGCAGTCCGGAGTCAGCTTCGACACGCTGTTTGGGCCTGCCTACAAGGGGATCCCATTGGCCGCGGCCTGCGCCATTGCCCTGGCTGAACACTACGGCCGCGACGTTCCCTACTGCTACAACCGCAAAGAGGCAAAGGACCACGGTGAGGGCGGCGTCATTGTTGGCGCGGCGCTGCGCGGCAACGTCCTGGTCATCGATGACGTGATTACGGCCGGCACCGCAATTCGCGAGTCGATGGCATTGATCGACGCCGCCGACGCCAAGCCTGCAGGGGTAGTCATTGCGCTGGATCGCCAGGAGCGCGGCCAGAGCAGCCTGTCAGCCATCCAGGAAGTCGAGCGTGACTACGGCATCCCCGTGATTAGCATCGTGCGCCTGGAGCAGCTGATTGAATTCACGGCCCAGCACCCCGACATGGCCGAGTCCCTCGCCGCGATTGAGCGTTATCGCGCGGAATATGGCGCTTGAGCGCGCGGGCGTGGCGATCAGCCAAATATCAGTTTCGCACCGACGGCCACCGTGACCACCTCAAACACTCGCTTGATCCAGCGGTTTCCCTTGACGATGGCCAAGTGCGCCCCGGCGCCGGTGCCGTTCCAGAACACACCCACCAGAACCAGGGTGTAAGCCACGGCCCGCTTGTAGTCCAGGCCAAACCAACGCACCAGCCAGATAGTGACGAACAGACCAGTGCCCGAGGTCAGCGAGCCGTTGAGCACGCCAATCAGAAACAAGCCCAGGCCCCCGGTGGCATAACCAGCCCGATCGCGGTGGCTGGGGACATAATGCTGGCCCAAATCGGGGCGCAACCAGGAATAAAGACCCAGTCCGATGGTCAGGGTGCCAAGTGCGACTTGGGCATAACGGTCCGGAACGCTCAATATCACGCTGGCGCCAAGCACCACGCCGGGCAAGCCGAATACCAGCATGAACAGCGCGAAATGCCGCTCAAGACTGCCTTCCCTCAAGTGCCGCACCGTGGCGCCGATACCCAAAGCAACACTGGCCACTTTGTGGGTAGCCAGCGCCACACCGAACGGCAGGCCGAGGAAGATCAGGACCGGCAGCTGCAGCAGGCCCGCACCACCGCCAGCGAAGGCAGAAAAGGCGTTGGCGACCAACGAGACAACCAAGAGTGTGAGCTGTTCGAGCATGCTGTGTGGCCGATCACAGTCCACGCCTGTGGCGTTTGTGCTTTGCTACGCTTTTGGGTAGCTTGAATTCAAGTATGTCTGACGTGTCAAAACCCATTATGAGAACACACCGCGGCATGGCCTTGTTGGCGCTAGCATGCCTCGCGTTGGCCTGGGCGGGCAGCGCGGGAGCCGGACGCATCGTCTGCTGGACCAATGATGAGGGAGTACGTGAATGCGGTCATGCCGTTCCGCCCGAGTACGTAGACAAACGCCGCGAAGAGCTCAATGAGCGCGGTATTGTCGTCAACGTCACGCCGGCGGCCAAGACCAAGGAAGAACTCGCCGAGGAAGAGCGGCTAGCCAAGCTTGCCGAGCAAGAGCGCAAGCGCGAAGAAGAGAAACGGCAGCAGGACGAGATCTTGTTGAAAACCTTCACGACTGAGCGGGACGTACTGATGGCTCGCGACAGCAAGGTCGCGGCGATCGAGAGCATCATCGGTATCACAGCCAGCAATGTGACCTCTTTGGAGCGTGACTTGGAGGAGCAACAACGTCGGGCAGCAAACTACGAACGCCGCGGCAAGTCGGTGCCCGATGAGTTATTCCAGGAAATGGCGGCCACCAAACGACGTATCGCCGACAAAAACGCCTTCGTGGCGCAAAAACGCCGCGAACAGGAAGCGATCCGCGCTCGATACGACGCCGATCTCGCTCGTTTTCGCGAGCTCACCGCGCGACAGCACTAGCACGACTAACCCGCCGCGGCGTCCGCACCACCCGCCAAGATAGCGGCCTGCAACATCCGCCATTGCGACTCCCAGCCCTGCCGGGGCAAGTCGCGAAATCCGCTGCGCACAAACTGGTGCATGCGACCTTCGGCAACGGCCAGCAGCAACTGAGCGGCATTCGCCTCGTTGCCCATGGCTCCGAATGGCGCCTTGACAGCCGCCTCGCGCAAGACTTGCTTGAGCTGACTCTCGAAGCGCTCATAGAACTTGGCCGACCTGGCCCGCAACCGGTCGGTTTCGCCAACCAGCGCCTCACCGAGGAGAACGCGCGTGATACCGGGATTGCGCTCGGCGAAGCCCAGCAGCACCGTCATAGTGCCTTCCAGCGTTGCCGCCAAGGAGCGCTGCTCACTGATGATCCGATTGATGAGCCCGAACACCGATTCCTCGGCGAACTCGATCAGCGCCTCAAACATCCGCGCCTTGCTGGGGAAATGGCGATATAGCGCGGCTTCCGACACACCGACGGCCTTGGCTAGTGCGGCCGTGGTGATGCGCTCGCCCGGATGTGTCTCGAGCTGCTCGGCCAACGCCTCGAGGATTTGTTGACGACGATTGCTCTTGGTCGGCGCGTCAGTCACTGACGTCAGTTCGCGCGCTGGCTCGACCGGCGGGTAATCAAGGTGCCCACTCCCTCGTCGGTGAACAACTCTAACAAGACGGCGTGCTCGACCCGCCCGTCAACAATATGGGCCGCGTTGACGCCGGCGTTGACAGCATCCAGCGCACAACGGATCTTCGGCAACATGCCACCGTGAATCGTGCCATCGGCGATCAATGCATCGACCTGCTCGGCGCCCAAACCGGTGAGTAGCTTTCCGTCTTTGCCCAACAGACCCGCTGTGTTGGTGAGCAACATCAGCTTCTCAGCGGCGAGCGTCTGGGCTACCTTGCCGGCGACGAGATCGGCATTGATGTTGTACGACTGCCCGTCCTCACCGACGCCGATAGGCGCTATCACGGGGATGAAGTCTCCGTGCACCAGCATGTCCACAACCGCCGGGTTGATACTGGCTACCTCGCCAACGTGGCCGATATCGACAATCTCGGGCGTATTCATTTCCGGTGCTGTTCGCGTGAACATCAACTTGCGGGCATGAATAAAATCGCCATCTTTGCCGGTGAGTCCGACTGCGCGCCCGCCGTGGCGATTGATCAGAGTGACAATCTCTTTGTTGACCAAGCCACCAAGAACCATTTCCACGACATCCATGGTTTCACTGTCGGTCACGCGCATGCCCTCGACGAATCGACTCTCCTTGCCGATCTGCTTGAGCACATTGCCAATCTGTGGTCCGCCACCATGAACCACCACGGGATTGATACCCACCAATTTCATCAGCACGACGTCACGAGCAAAACCCTGCTTGAGTGCGTCGTCGACCATGGCGTTGCCGCCATACTTGATGACAATGGTCTTGTCCTGGAACCGGCGTATATACGGCATCGCCTCGCTCAAGACACGAGCGACGTTCATTGCTGAGTTGGGATCCAGGCTCATGATGTGGTCTCCGCAACCAAGGTCGATGGCTAAAACGGCAGCGTAAGATCCGGCTCAATGCGGTGCAAGAGATCGCGAAAGCGCTGCTGAATGGACTGCAACGCCTCGTTGCTACGTGCCTCGAAACGCAGAACAAGGCTGGGCGTGGTGTTGGATGCGCGCACCAGACCCCAGCCATCCGCGAAATCCGCGCGCAGTCCGTCAATGGTTGCAATCTGGGCATCGTCGAACTGCGCGGTGGCGAGCACCTTCTCCATCAAGACATGCTGCCTGCCCTCAGCGACGTTGATGCGCAGCTCAGGCGTGCTGGGCAATTGGGGCAGGCCCGCGAACACCACCCGCGGCTGGCGCAAATCGGCACTGAGAATCTCGAGCAGTCGTGCCAGCGCATACGGCGCATCGTCGTAGCCGTACCAGCGGTCGGCGAAGAAGATGTGACCACTCATCTCGCCGGCGAGCGCTGCGTTGCGCTCCTTGAGCTTGGCGCGTAGCACCGAGTGACCCGTGCGCCACATCAGCGGCCTACCCCCATGTTCGGCGATGAAGCGCGGCAGCTCGGCGCTGCATTTGATGTCGAAGATGATCTCCGCGCCGGGCTGGCGTGCAAGCACGTCTTTGGCGAACAGCATCAACAATCGGTCGGGCCATACGATCTTGCCATCGGAGCTCACGACAACCAAGCGGTCGGCGTCACCGTCGAACGCCACACCGAGATCGGCGTCCTCGGCCCTTACCGCAGCGACGAGCGCTTGCAGATTCTCTGTCTGACTGGGGTCCGGGGCATGATTCGGAAAACTGCCATCGGCCTCCGGGAATAGTAGCGTGTGCTCACAGCCCAGAGCTTGGAGTAGCTTGGGCACCACGATCCCGGCCACCCCATTGGCGCAATCGGCAACGACTTTGAGGGGCCGCTGCAGACGAACGTCGCGAACGATCCCAGTCACATAATCGTCGACCACTTTGGCCGTTTCGTAGCCGCCACTTCCGCTGGCAAAATCGTGCTGAAGCGCCCGCGTGCGCAGTGACTCGATCGCATCACGGCTGAGCGCTTCGCCACCGATACTCACCTTCACGCCGTTGTACTGGGGCGGATTGTGGCTGCCAGTGAGCATGACGCCGCTGCCGTTGGCGAGCCTGTGGGCGCCGAAATTCAGTACCGGCGTGGGCACCATGCCGAGGTCGACGATGTCAACGCCAGTCTCACGCAAGCCTTCGACGAGGCCGAGACCCAGCTCAGGGCCCGAGGCGCGCCCATCGCGGGCGAATGCCAGGCGGCGTTGCCCGCGCGCCAGCGCTTCACTGCCGATGGCCTTGCCAATCGCGTAGATATTCTCGCGCGTTAAGGTTTCGCCGACGATGCCGCGTATGTCATAGGCACGAAACAGGCTTTGTGGCAGCGCCGGACCGGCACCGGCGAGCATCTCGTCGAGTCCCTCGATGACCAGCACGTGGTCATCGTCGTCACCCGCAACCGAGGTAGCCGGCGCAGGCGGCTCGGGTCGCCGCACAACTTCGGTTGGCGCCACATCGGGCTCGGGTCGCCGCACAACTTCGGTTGGCGCCACATCGGGCTCGGGTCGCCGCACAACTTCGGTTGGCGCCACATCTGGCTCGGGTCGCCGCACAACTTCGGTTGGCGCCACATCGGGCTCGGATCGCCGCACAACCTCGGTTGGTGGAAATGACTCCGGCGGCGTGGTCCTGCGCCGGGCCGTCGGCATTGTCTTCTCAGCAGGCGGCGACATTGGCGCATCATCGATCTCCTCGACGGCTACACCATCGCGGGCCAGAAACATTGGGTCCACAGCGGAGACGTCACGCTCAGCACGTGGTCGTGGCGCGCCGCCGCCGAGGTCATGCTCGCGTGCAAGCGTTGCCCGCTCCGACTTGCCGATCAGCATGGCCGCCAGCTTCGCCTCCTTGAGCACCAGATCGTGCTCGTGGCGCTTTGTTCCCAGCAGGGTGTCGGTCGTCATGTTGACCAAGTTGGCCAGGTCGTGCTTCAGCGCGCCGCCCAGACGCATGAAAATGACGATGATCGTGGCAGCCCCCGCGGTCACCGCCAGCACCAGGGTGAGCCAGAAGCTGAGCGGCGGCAGGCCCGTATCACCCGGCTGTGATTGCCATACGCTGAGCTGCCAGCGCGTGCCGGCGATTTCCCGCGACTTGCCGCCGCCGGCGCCTGCCAACGACTCATCGCCGACACGGCGCAGGACAAACTGCTCGGCTGGACCGATGCGTTGACTGAGTTCCAACAGCATCTGTTCACCCGCATTACCGAGCCACTGGCCAACGACGTCCACATCGAGCACGAATTGCAGATAAGCCAAGAGTTCGCCATCACCGCCGCGCACGGCGTAGATCGCATCGACATGCTGCTCAGCCGTGCCGTGCTGGTGCACCTCGACTGGAGCGACCTCGTTCAGGTTGCCGGCCTCGCGGAGCAGATCGAGACAGGCGAAGCCCAGCGGAGGCACCAAGGCATCGTTGGGCGTCTTGGTATCGGCCGGCAAGAGGCGCAGGGCCTTCGCGTAAGGGAAATTAGCGGCAACCTCGGCGAGATACGCGTTGACTTGCTCCGTGCTCTGCGAGCCGAGACGCTGGCGAAAGGACTCGCCGTGCGCCAGATCGCGGAGCAGGGCGCGATAAAACGCGACCGTGGCGCCGAGACGCTGTGCTTCCTGGCCCGCCAGCCGATTGACCAGCTCACTGCGTTGGGCGGCATGGGTCTGGTAGGAGAGCAGGAACTGCACGGCCATGGCCGCCAGCACGATGAGCGTGACCGCGAGCAGCAGCGTGAGTCGGTAGGCAGCCAGGCTCTTCGCTGCGACCCGAGGCCGCCTGGCGGAGGCGGGCTTCCTTTTTGTGAGCAGGCTAGCCACTGCCGTATCTCAGCACCTCAAGTGTTAACAACCGATTGTGGATAGCTGGCGGTCAGTGCCGACCCGTGTGACCAAACCCACCGGCGGCACGCTCACTGGCATCGAACTCTGCGACAACCTCGAAGTCGGCCTGCACAACGGGCACGAACACCATTTGTGCAATACGCTCACCGACCTGGATGGTAAAAGAATCATTTCCCCTATTCCAGCAAGAAACAAATACTTGGCCCTGGTAATCGGAGTCGATCAAGCCAACGAGGTTGCCCAGAACGATGCCGTGCTTGTGCCCCAAACCCGATCGCGGCAGTAACACCGCTGCAAGCCCGGGGTCCTCCATGTGTATCGCAATTCCACTCGGAATCAGCGTGGTCTCGCCCGGCGCGATGGTAATCGGTGCGTCGAGGCAAGCGCGCAGGTCAACGCCGGCCGCGCCGGCGGTCGCATAGTCAGGGAACGGAATCTCCTGGCCAAGACGTTGGTCGAGTACCTTGAGTTGAACCCTCCTTCGCATCGTCATCCTCTCGGTCTTGTTGTGGTCAAACGCTCAGGCCCCGGCCTCGTCGTTCTCACTCGGTGCGCCCGCCCGGCTCGCCATGTTGACGACCCTGGCACTACCCGCGCCTGCGGGACGAACGGTACGGTAGCGCTGGGCAATAAGGGCCACGAGCTGGCGCGCCAAGCGCGACTTGCTCCCCGACGGCAACTCGGCTTGCCCTCCCGGCCAGAAGATCTGCAGGGCATTGGTGTCACTGCCGAAGGTGCCGTTCGTCGCGGCTGCCGCCGGACCGACCCAATTCGCAGCGATCATATCGAGCCCCTTGCGGCGCAGCTTGTCGCGAGCATGGGTCTCCAGCGCGTCGGTTTCGGCGGCAAAACCAACGCAAAACGGCCGTTGTAACGAGCGGCTGACGGTGGCGAGAATATCGGGACAGGGTTCCAGCTCGAGCGTGAGAATGCTCTCGCTTTTTTTGATTTTCGCATCGTGCGGATGACGGGGCCGATAGTCGGCCACCGCAGCAGCGGCAACAAAAATGTCACTGCTGACGACATGGGCCAACACGGCCTCAAGCATCTCCTGGGCGCTGGTGACATCGATGCGCTCAATGCCAGGCGGAACGGGCTGGTCGGTCGGGCCGGCAATGAGCACCACGTGGGCGCCCGCTTCGGCAGCGGCAATCGCCACCTGGGTACCCATCTTGCCCGAGCTGTGGTTGCTCAAGAATCGCACTGGATCAAGCGCCTCGCGCGTGGCCCCGGCAGTCACCAGCACCGTCCGGCCGGCCAGGCTGCCCGTGGCAAACAATTCGCCGATCCCTTCGATAATGTCGCCTGGCTCCACCATCCGACCAGGACCGACCTCACCGCAGGCCTGTTCGCCGACGCCGGGACCCAATACGTGCACGCCGCGCCGGCGCAGCAGCGCTGCATTGTCCTGAGTCGCGCTGGCGGCCCACATTTGCTGATTCATCGCCGGCGCCACCACCAACGGTGCGCGCGTGGCCAGACATAGCGCCGCCAACAGGTCATCGGCGCGCCCCTGCGCCAGGCGGGCCAGAAAATCTGCGCCGGCGGGCGCCACGACGACCACATCCGCCCAGCGCGCCAGGTCGATATGCCCCATCGCGGCCTCGGCATCCGCGTCGAGCAGCCTCTGGCGCACGGGCTCACCTGACAGCGCCTGAAAGGTAAGCGGCCCGACGAAGGCGGTGGCAGCCTGCGTCATCACCACCCGCACGCTCGCGCCGTGCTCACGCAAGCGCCGCACCAGCTCGGCGGCCTTGTAGGCGGCAATGCTGCCGGTAACCCCCAGCAACACGTGCTTTCCGGACAAGTTCAGCATGATGCGCGCGAGTCTAGCAAAGTTCGCCGCCAGCGACATCGCACTTGCGCCGCCAGGCCAGGCCCAGTATTGATCCCCTCAGGACGACCCCAAACCGGCAACAGGGAGGTTGCTATGACTATTCGCCATTGGCCCGCCGAGGAGCGGCCACGCGAGCGGCTGCTCGCCTTGGGACCACAGTCGCTCAGCGACGCCGAGTTGCTCGCGGTCTTTCTGCGCACAGGGATACGCGGTAAGACCGCAGTAGACCTGGCCCGTGAGCTACTGACGCAATTCGGCGGCCTGCGTGGCCTGCTGCAGGCACCGCGGGCCGAATTGTGCCGCCACCCGGGGCTTGGTAGCGCCAAGTACGCCCAACTACAGGCCGCCGCGGAATTCGGCCGCCGCCACGCGGCGGGCAACCTCGTCCGGGGCGAGTCGCTCAGCAGCCCCGACCAAGCCCAGCGTTTCCTCAGCGCCCGACTCGGCGCCTACCCCTACGAAGTGTTTGCTGGGCTGTTTCTTGACGCGCGCCACCGGGTCCTGGCCTGGGAGGAGCTGTTTCGCGGCAGCATCGACGGGGCCTCTGTCCATCCCCGCGAGGTCGTGCGCCGCGCCCTGCACTACAATGCAGCGGCCTTGATCCTGGCGCACAATCACCCCTCGGGCGTGGCAGAACCCAGTCAGGCCGACCGGGCCGTGACCCAGCGCTTGCAGCAGGCTTTGGCCCTGGTGGATGTCCGTGTCCTGGACCATATCGTGGTCGGCCACGGCCAGACGGTATCCTTCGCCGCGCGCGGACTACTGTGAGCCCTTTGCGCCCGGCGCTGCTTTCGCCTACAATGGCGCGCTCTTTTGACGTCGCCCGGTGGCGACGCGGACAGGAATTTGGAGACTGACTGATGTCCAGGGTTTGTCAGGTAACGGGCAAGCGACCGATGTCGGGGAACAACGTATCCCACGCCCACAACAAGACGCGACGCCGTTTTCTGCCCAATCTTCATACCCATCGTTTCTGGGTTGAGTCGGAAAACCGCTGGGTGCGCCTGCGTGTGAGCAGCCAGGGCCTGCGCCTGATCGACAAACAAGGTATCGACCAGGTACTGGCGGACATGCGTGCCCGCGGTGAGAAAGTCTAGGAGAACGAGCCATGGCCAAAGGTGCACGTGACAAGATCAAGCTGGTCTCCAGCGCCGGTACCGGACATTTCTACACCACGTCCAAGAACAAGCGCACGACTCCAGAAAAACTTGAGTTCAAGAAGTTCGACCCGGTCGTGCGCAAACACGTGATGTACAAGGAAGCCAAGATCAAATAGCTACCCGGCCCCGCTAGGCACAGCCACGAGACGCCCGCAGCTTGCGGGCGTTTTGCGTTGGCGCGCTGCCGTGCGCCAATGACGCTGGCCCCACCATTGTCTATACTCGCGGAACTCCCCCGCTCCGAGCAGCAGCGGCAGCGGCAGCTCTGAGGCAACGGATATGCAAGACGTCTTCATAGGAAGACAGCCGATCTACGATCGTCAGCGCACGCTGTACGCCTACGAGTTGCTCTTTCGCTCCAGCGTGGCCAACGAAGCCAGCGTAGCCGATGGCGACCGCGCCACCTCAGAGGTCATCGCCAACACATTCAGCGAATTCGGTCTCGATGAAATCGTCGGCCAACATCGCGCCTTCATCAACCTGACCCGCAGCTTCATTCTGGGCTTGTACCCCTTGCCCCTGGTCAAGGATCGCGTCGTGCTCGAAATCCTCGAAGACGTCGCCGTCGACCGTGATGTTATCGATGCGGTGCACAGGCTGGCGCAGGAAGGCTACACCATTGCCCTGGACGACTTTGTCTACCATCGCGACCTACAGCCGCTGGTCGATGTGGCCAGTCTGATCAAGATCGATGTGCTCCACGCCGATCACGCCAGCTTGCGTGAGCATGTGCAGCTGTTACGTCAGCATGATGTCGCCTTGCTGGCCGAGAAGGTGGAATCGCGCGAGGACTACGAATTGTGCCAGGAACTAGGGTTCGACTATTTCCAGGGCTACTACCTCAGTCATCCGAATGTGATTCAAGGCAAACGCGTCGCTGCGGCCCGTGAAGAAGCGCTGGATTTGCTGGCAGAGGTCTTTGCCGATGCGTTGCGGTTGGAAAGTTTCGAACGACTGTTCAGACACGATCCCGCACTCCAGGCGCAGCTTGTCGCGTTCGTCAATACGGCTCAGTTCGGCTTCGAGTATCCGCTGACGAGCATGACGGAGATCATCTTGCGCCTGGGCGTGGATTCGGTGCGCAACCTCGCCGCAGTGGTGCGGCTGGCCCAGATCGACTCAGTCGCCAACGAAGTTGTGCTGGACACGTTTGCCCGTGCACGTATGTGCGAAACACTGGGCCGCCACCTGGGGCGCACCAAGAGCGACGACTATTTCAGCCTCGGCCTGGTGTCCAATCTGAACACGGTCTTTGCGCTGCCACGCCGACTGGTCGTGGCCCGTCTGCCACTCTCACCGCGCCTGCGCCAGGCGTTAGAGGGCGGCCCCGGCGAGTTGGGCGAAATCCTCAACTGTGTGGTGAATTACGAGACCGGCGCCTGGCACCAGCTGCGCTGCCCCCACGCCGACGCCGATGTGGTGCGCGAAGCCTATCTCGAGGCGGTGGCCTGGGCGGGTACCGTGCTCAGTCAGCTCAAAGGCGGCCATTCCCCAACCCCCGCCTAACGCGCCGGCCCCCGGTGCAGCAACAAGTTGCCACAGACATCGACCGAAGCCAGCCAGTCGGGTGCAACATAGGTGGTCGCCACGGTGTCGGTAACCAGCAGCGGGCCAGCCTGGGCGGCTGCCGCAGCCAGAGCCTCGCGGGTGTAAACCGGTACCGGGGCATCGTGGCCAAACAGCACCGCGTGCTCCCGTGGCGCGGCAGAGCTGGCGGTGACGGCATTCACCGGTAGTGAGCCGGCGGGCCCACGCAAGGCGAGGCGAACGGTAACCAGCTCAACGGGCAAATCAAGTTGGTGTCCATAGCGCCGTTCATGCAGGTCATGGAACAGCTGCGCCGAATCCGCAAGCCCGCTCCAAGGTACACCCAGGCAATAGGACTGACCGCGGTAGCGCAGATCGAGCCGACGCTCAACGGCGAGTTGCTCGGCGGGAACTCCTTCGGCAACCAGCTCCGCTGTGCCACGCTCAGCCAGCTCGGCAAACGCGGCCTCCACGTCAACGCCCTCGCACTCAGCGAGCGCCCGATTGAGCGTGCGCGACAACTGACGCTCGCGCGGCGCAACGAGCATGCCGAGCGCCGAGAGTACGCCGGCGTGCAGGGGAACCAGCGCGGTCGTCATGCTCAGTTCCTCGGCCAACGCACAGACATGCAGCCCGCCGGCCCCGCCAAACGAGACCAACGTCAATCCACGGGGGTCCACCCCGCGCTGGACCGACATCACCCGCAGCGCACGCGCCATGTGTTCGTTGGCCACGCGCACCACACCCAGTGCGGCCTGCTCGGCATCCGTACCCAGTCCCGCCGCGAGCCGCGCCAGCGCCTGGCGCGCCGCGCCCGTATCCAGACGCAGGGCGCCACCGAGAAAGGCGTCTGGGCGCAGCCGGCCCAGCACCAGATTGGCGTCGGTCACCGTCGGCTCGCGGCCGCCGCGGCCATAACACGCCGGCCCCGGATCGGCACCGGCCGATTGTGGCCCGACCTGAAGCAGACCGCCGGCGTCAACACCGGCGATCGAGCCGCCGCCCGCGCCGATGGTGTGCATATCGACCATGGGCACCGCCACAGGGTAAGGTCCGACACGACCCTCGGTAGTGAGTTCCAAGTCCCCATCAATCAATGCCACGTCGGTGGATGTGCCACCCATATCAAAGCTCAACAGCCGCTGATGACCGGAACATCCGGCCATAGCGCGCGCGCCCGATAGGCCTCCGGCGGGACCGGACAGCAACATGTGTACTGCCTGGCCCCCGGCCTGGGCCGCGCTCATCGTGCCACCCGAGCTTTGCATGACCGCCAGCCGAGTGTGGGGCAGCGCGGCTTGCAGACGCGCCAGGTAACGTTGTACCAGGGGACCCACCCAAGCGTTGAGCCAGGTCGCGACGCCACGCTCGTATTCTCGGTACTCCGCCAGGACAGCACTGCTTCGCGATACGAACAGCCCCTCAGGCAGCGCGGCCTCGATAGCGCGCTCGAAGCGATCGTCTAGATAGGAGAACAAGAGATTGATCGCGACGGCAGCCGGCTGCAGCGCGGCGACTTTGTCGCGCAGGGTACGCAAATCACTCTCCGTTAACGCTTCAACCACGCCGCCGTCCGCACCCAGGCGGCCCCCGGTCTCCAGGCACAGCGCAGCAGGCACCGGCGGCGGTATCAGCGCCGGCTGCAAGTCATAGAGCGCGGCGCGTGCCTGACGCCCGATCGTGAGCACATCCTTGAGTCCGCGGTTGGTCACATAGACGGTACGAACGCCCTTGCCCTCCAACACGGCATTCGTCGCCACGGTGGAGCCGTGAACCATACCGAGCGCAGCATCGCCTCTATCGAGGCCAAGCTCGCGCAATCCCTGCAGAATCGCTTCCTCGGGCGCGTGCGGGGTGGACAACACCTTGTGTACCCGCAGCCGGCCGGCGTCCAGCAATACGAAATCCGTGAAAGTGCCGCCGGTGTCAACGCCCAGCAAGGTCTTGCTCATAACTCACGACACGATTGCGACCACGCTGCTTGGCCAGGTACAACGCGCTGTCCGCGCGGCCCACCAATGCTTCGAGCGTCTCGCCGCGCTTGGCCTGGGCGACACCGATGCTGATGGTCAACTCGATGAGATTGTCTTCAATATGCACGGGCGAGGCCTCGAGTCGGCGGCGGATACGCTCGGCGATCTCAAGGGACACCTGAAGCTGGGTATCCGGCAACACGACAAGGAACTCCTCGCCGCCATAGCGACCCACTACGTCGGGATCACGCACGCAGGCCTTCATCCGCGAGGCCACTTCGTTGAGCACACGATCCCCGACGATATGACCATACCTGTCGTTGACCTGTTTGAAGTGATCCAGGTCGGCCATGAGCACACACAAATTCGTCCCTTCACTGGGTAACAACTTCAGCTCGCGTTCCAGGATCGCCATGGCATGGTGACGTGAGGCGACCTTGGTCAGGTCGTCATGTTTGACGTGCCAAGCCAAGCGCGCACGCTCGACCCGCAGGTTCGCCAGGTTGTCTTCGAGGCTCTCGACATGCGCTTTGTGGTAGGTTTCACTGGCTAACGTCATATCAAGCGTCGCAACCTTGAGCACGAAGTGGATCAGCTCCGCGTTCTGCGCGGCGGGCAGATAGCCAATCAGAATCTCCTGCAGACGTCGGTAGGCGCTGTAGTACAGCCCCAACGGCAGCCCGATACGGGCATGGGCCAAACCGATACGCAGCCGCCCTTCGAAATACTCGGCCTGGTCAAAGCCAACGCCCAGAGTGTGCAGATAAGCGCTCTGGGTATCGCGCAAGCGCGCCACCATGGTTGGTGATCCGAGGTATGCCTTGGTATCGGAGTGAGCCAGCAGGAAGTCGTAAAAACGCTCGACTATTGTCGTGGCGTTGGGGGAAATAACCTGCTCTTGCAGTAGCCGCGCCAGGTGGTGGTCTGCATCGCCCAACCCCAGCAGCGCCAGGCGCGCTGCTCGACCGGCGTCGTCGAACCCGTACTTGTGGCAGAGAGACTGTTGCATATAATCTGGCCGGCTCTACTTGTTATGCTAGCACAGCAGCTGGGGCATCAACGGCTGAGCTGCTGCCAGCTTGGGTCCGGCGGAAACCAGGGATGACACAACAGACACTCATCGAAGTCACTCGGCTCAGTCGCTATTACGGCAGCACACGCGCCATCCACGAGATCAGTTTCGAGGTTAAACGCGGCGAGGTGCTCGGCCTGCTGGGCCCCAATGGCGCGGGCAAGTCCACCACCATGCAGATCCTTACCGGCAACCTGGCGCCGAGCGCCGGGGCGGTGCGCATCAATGGGATCGACATACTCGATGAGCCGAAGCGTGCCAAGCAGGCGATCGGCTACCTACCCGAGCAACCACCGGTGTATCGCGAGCTCACCGTGGATGAGTATCTGCGCTACTGTGGCCGCCTGCACGGTCTGAGCGGCCAACGCCTGGCCAGCGCGTTGCAGCGGGCCAAGCAACGCTGCGGCTTGAGCGAGGTCGGCCATCGCCTGATTGGTAACCTGTCCAAGGGTTACCAACAGCGTACCGGGATTGCCCAAGCGATCCTGCATGGACCAGACGTTGTCGTCCTAGATGAGCCCACTGTCGGTCTCGACCCGATTCAGATCCGCGAGATCCGAAATCTGATTAAGTCTCTGGGTGAGGAGCACAGCGTTATCTTGTCGACTCATATCCTGCCGGAAGTACAGTCCATCTGTGGTCGGGTGCAGATCATCAGCCAGGGTGAGTTGGTGCTCAACGACAGCATCGAGGGCCTGCAACAACGTATGCATACCTCGAGTCTCACCCTGGGCCTGAGCCGCACACCCGAGTTAGCTCAGCTGCGCGCGGTCGATGGTGTGCAACAGGTGGAGGCGTTGGGTGAGAATCGATTTCGCGTGCATTACCAACCCGACAACAACCCCGCCGAGCGTCTGGCCGAGCTCGCCGTCGGCCGCGGGTGGGGGTTGCATGAATTGGCGCCCGAGCGCAAGACGCTCGAAGACGTATTTGTCGATCTCACCGCCACTGAGCCCAGCGTCGAGGTCAATGCGGCATGAGAGCAAACGTCATCGCTGGACGCGAGCTGCGCAGCCTGTTTCTCTCGCCGCTAGCCTGGGCCATTCTGGCCATCGTCCAACTCATTCATGCCTACCTGTTCCTGATAGGTGTCGATCAGTACCTGCAGATCCAAGGCCAACTGAGCATGATCGAAGGCGCCCCAGGTGTTACCGATCTGATCATCGGCCAATTGTTTGCCAGTGCCGGCTTCATACTGACGCTGGTCGTGCCATTGATCACCATGCGCTTGATCAGCGAAGAACGTCGCGCGCGGACCCTAACGCTGTTGTTCTCTGCCCCACTATCAGCCTTCGAGATTGTGCTGGGAAAATTTCTCGGTGTTTGCGCGTTTCTGGCCGCAATGCTGGCTCTACTCGCAGCCATGGCGTTGTCGCTGGGCTTGGGAACTACGCTGGATCTGGGCGTCGTCGCCTCGGGCTTGCTCGGACTTGCACTGATGTTGATGGCGTTCGCCGCCATCGGGCTCTATCTATCCAGTGTTACCAGCTACCCGGCGGTCGCCGCGATCAGCACCTTTGGCGTGTTACTGCTTCTCAAGATCATTGACCTGGCTACCAGTGCTGATGTAACCCAACCCGGATTGCTGAGCTACCTGTCGATGCAACACCATTTCAATAACCTGCTGCGGGGAAGCTTCAACAGCAGTGACGTTGTGTACTACCTGCTACTGACCGGATTGTTCCTCGCCCTGAGCGTGCGCCGTCTGGAAGCCGAACGACTGCAAAGCTGAGAGCGCATAGCGCCCGTTATCATCATGGAAGTCACCCCTAGAAGCCGCTGGCAAATACGACTGGAGAATACAGTCTTCAGGCTGCTGACGATCGCCGTTGTCATTTTGGTGGCATGGTTGAGCACGCGCTACAACTATCAATCCGACTGGACCGCCAATTCACGCAACACTTTGTCTCCTGCCAGTGTCGCGGTTGTGCAGGCCATGGCTGAGAGAATCCACATCACTGCCTATGCGCGAGACAGCGAGCTGGTACCAATACGCCGCCACATCTCGGAGCTGGTCGCGAAGTACCAGCGCCACAATGCCGCGATTGAGCTGGAGTTTGTCAACCCGGACGAGCAACCGGAGCGTGTGCGCGAGCTGGGCGTGATCAACGGCGAGTTGGTCATCGAGTATCAAGGGCGCACCGAGCGCGTGCGTAATGTTGACGAGCAGAATCTCAGCAATGCGCTACAGCGTTTGCAGCGCAGCGGCGAGCGTAGCATCGTGTTTGTCAGTGGCCACGGTGAGCGCAGCCCGGCGGGCAAAGCCAACCACGACTTGGGCCAGTTCGGCGCTGCACTGCAGAGCAAAGGGCTCAAAGTCAGCACGGTGAACCTGGCCGAGACCCTGCAAGTGCCGCCCGATGCGGCCGTTTTGGTCATTGCCGGACCGCAGATTGACCTGCTGCCTGGAGAACTCACTCTGATCAAAGGTTACATCGACGGCGGCGGCAATCTGCTGTGGCTCAGTGATCCCAACGATCCAGCGGGATTGGCGCCCCTGGCTGATACGCTAGGTGTCAAGTTCACCGACGGCACCATCGTGGACGCGACGGCACAACTGTTAGGCATCGATCACCCGGCGGTCGTGGTCATCACTGCCTATCCACGTCATGCCATTACTACTGATTTTGCCAATGTCACCTTGTTCCCGTTCAGCCGCGCGCTGACAGTGTCAGCTCCGCAAGGGTGGGAGGCACAGCCCCTGCTCGTAACCGCGGCCCGCAGTTGGGCCGAGACCGGCGAGCTGAGCGGGGATATCAGCTTTGACGAAGGCGCCGACACACTCGGCCCGTTGCAGATCGGCTGGGTCATGACACGCGCCTTGCAGCAGAACGAGCAACCTGAACAGAGCGATTCCGAACAACGTGTCGTGGTGATCGGTGATGGCGACTTCGTCTCCAACGCGTATCTGGGCAACGCAGGCAATCTGGACCTGGGTTTGAGCGTGCTCAACTGGCTGAGCAGCGACGATTCCTTCGTGAGCATTCCAGCCCGGGTGATCAGCGATCGCAATCTCGAGCTGTCCGAGACGACGGCGATAGCCATTGGCGCCCTTTTCCTCGTTGGTCTGCCGCTGGCCTTTCTGGTGGCGGGCATCACCATTTGGCTGCGCCGTCGCCGCCGCTGAGCGCGGTGCCATATCATGAACCGCCGTATGCGCATAAACCTGGTGCTACTCGCCGCAGCGGTGCTGTTGGCGGCACTCGCCTACTTCGAGCCCGGTCGCAGCCCGGCACCCCAGCCGCGCAAGCTCACCGCCGTAAGCGCAGACACCGTCGACCGCATCGACATCGAACGCCGCGGCAACGACACCATCAGTCTGCGCAAGCGGGGTGAGGCCTGGTGGATCGAATCACCGTTTGGCGTTGCCCTGTCGGCCAACGCCTTGCGCGTCAAGTCACTGCTCGAGATTAGCGATACAGTCAGTCAGTCCAGCTTCCCGGCCGGCGGCAAGGACTTGAAGCCATTTGGCCTCAGTGAGCCTGAAATCATTTTGCGACTGCCGGGAGCTTCGTTCGCGTTTGGCAACACGGATGCGCTCAACGGCTGGCGCTACGTGCTGAGCGAGAACACCGTCCATCTCATCGCCGACACCTTGTATTGGTTTCTCAGCGCCGACAGTGCCACGTTCGTAGGCCGTCAACTGCTACCCGAACATGCCACGCTAACGGCGCTGCAGCTACCGCAACTGCGCCTCGAGCAGGTGGCGGGCCGCTGGAGCGTTGAGCCACCGATGCCGAACGTGTCCGCCGATGCAATTCAAGCATTGCTGGAGTCGTGGCGGCGTGCCCAAGCACTCGTCGTGGAAAAGGCCGAACCACACTCCACTGGCGAAACAATACGTGTGACGTTGAAGGAAGCTGACGCCCCGCTCGAGTTTGTGTTGATCGAGACTGAGCCGGATGTGGTGCTGGTACGCCCCGACGTGGGTTTGCGTTACCGCTTGCCCGGGAGCGCCAGTGGCGACCTGCTCAGTCTGCGCCAACCCGATGCCGAGCCAGGGGCGGACCCGGGGCAGTGACGCCGCCCGGCAACGCCGTGACCAAACATGCCTGAATTGCCCGAGGTCGAAACCACATTGCGCGGTATCGCGCCGTGGGTATGCGGCCAACGCATCACGTCAATCGTCGTACGCCAACGCCAGCTGCGCTATCCAGTGCCACGCACGCTGGCGGCCACCCTGGACGGTACCCGCATCGAGTCCGTAACCCGGCGCGCCAAGTACCTGCTATTACATACCCAGCGCGGCACGTTGATCCTGCACTTGGGCATGTCTGGTAGCTTGCGCGTACTCGACGCTGAAGTACCCGTCCAGAAACACGATCACATCGATATCGTGCTCGACAACGGCAAATGCCTGCGCCTGCGTGATCCCCGCCGGTTCGGCGCCCTGCTGTGGACGAGCGCCGATCCCGCCCGCCATCGCCTGTTGCGCGATCTCGGTCCCGAGCCACTCAGCGCTGCATTCAGCGGCGAGTATTTGTGTGAACACGCGCGCGGGCGGCGGGTGGCGGTCAAGACCTACATCATGGACAGCCGCATTGTCGTGGGCATTGGTAACATCTACGCCAATGAAGCCTTGTTTCTGGCCGGAATACGACCGCAGCGCGCGGCCGGGCGCGTCTCGCTACAGCGTTACCAACAACTCGCCAGCGCGATAAAAGCGGTACTCAACCAAGCAATCGCCGAAGGCGGCACAACGCTGCGCGACTTCACGGCCAGCGACGGTCGCCCCGGCTACTTTAGAATTCGGCTCAACGTTTACGACCGCGCCGGTGAACCATGTCCAAATTGCGGCGAACCGATCTCACAGATGCGTCTTGGCCAGCGTTCGACGTTCTACTGCAAGCGATGCCAACGGTAAGAGCCACTCGACCATCGCCTCGTCGATAGAAAAGCCTCTCTCGTGCCGTGTCTGTGCGCGATAGGAACGTGGCGCAACCCCGACACCGGCAATGGGTACACGGTGACGCCCACCAAGACTTACGAGACGGCGGCCGGGCCATGTCGCGAGTACACGATTGATGCCATCATCGGCGGCAGCACGGAGAAGATCTACGGCACCGCTGGTCGGCAGGCGGACGGTAGCTGGAAGGTCCAGAATTGACTTGTCTCTCAGGGTGGCCCGTCGCGCGACACGGGCGCGACGGGTCGCATGTATGTGAAACGGGGTTAACAAAGGACAAAACCCAAACACTGTTGGCACAACGGCTGGCAAACCGCCCATGGCCAGTTGCCTAGCCGCACTATCAATTCGCCGCAAGGCCCTCTTGCCGGCATGGATTGCCAGCCACGGTGCAATTTGCCATCGCCCTTTTCGCTCAACCAACGAGACGCCGCGCGCCAGCGAGTGGTTCCAAGGTGACAACTTTGCCTATTGCGCACAACGAGTTAGTCCTCGTGGTGGAGGAAGTCAGCGTTCGTAAACCAAGTGTGTGGTCACCAAGCAGTCGTAGTTGGGCCCTCACTTAAATGCAAAGCGCAGCAGTTCCCATTCCATGACCGCTGCAGTTTGCAGCGAAACTGAACCAGGCTGTCCATTGTGCTCGCACCACCACGCTCGAAGCACCGACTCAGTCCGAACTTAATTTCCTTTCAGTACATCAAGTTGAATTCGCCGCCTCGCTTCGGAAACGAGAACCGCATCACATTGGCACACTTAGTGCTCGCAGTGCGCTCGCGTGCTGTATGCGCGTACACAGGGCGACTCGAGCATCGAGCATTAAATAGATACTACTAAGGACTCGCGACTGGATTTGCCCAGAGAGCGGCGGCTTAAACTCCTTTGCCGTGGCCTACCCTCCTGTGCGCCGCGCGAGGATGTCACCCCCAGGCATCCTGCGTAAGGGCGACCTCGTGGACATAACGTGTCCCACCTGTGTGCTTTTCGCTTTCACTTTGGTTGCTTCACAAACTTAACCTCGGTTGCAAGGAGGAGTTCCTGATGTTGTGTAAAAATAGACTGCTAGGCACTTGCGTCGCCTTCGCCTTGGGCGCAACGCTGAGTGTTCCGGCTCTCGCAGCACCGCCGTCTGGTGACAAGAACCTCACCCTGATTCATATCGGCGATATCCACGGCCATACCACGCCTCGTCCGAACCTGCGTAGCGACAACCCCGACGGGCGCATGGAGGGTGGTCTGGCGCGCATGTACACCAAGATCCACGAAATCAAGAAGCGCTCGAAGAACCCGCTGGTCGTCAATACGGGCGACACCACGCAAGGCTCGGGTGAAGCGCTCTATACCCGCGGTCAGGCACTGGTTGACGTCGTGGACATGCTGGGTGTGGACGCCTTCGCCCCGGGCAACTGGGAGTTTGTCTATGGCCCCGATCGCTTCAAGGAGTTCTTTGGCGACAAAGGCACCTCCAAGCGTTGGGGTGCGTTGGGTTCCAATCTGTATAACACTGCGCCTGCAGACGCCAACGGGAATATTGTCGGCGCGTATGATTCGACCAAAGCTTTCGACGCCGACGGCCACATTCCAGCTTCTATAGCTCGTGTTCATACTACTGCGCAATATGACGCCTGGTCGGATTGGTACGCCAACAACGGCGAACGTGTCCTTCCTCCCTATAAGATTCACAACATCCATGGCGTGAAAGCGGGCGTTATCGGTTGTACCACGCGCCGCGGTCCGCAGGTGGTGGGCAGCTGGGTCGTTGATGGCATCGAGTTCACAGATTGCATCAAGGAAGTACCCAAGTTTGTCAAAGAACTTCGCGCCCAGAACGTCGACGTCGTGGCACTGATCACCGAAATCGAAGTCGGTGTGAACATCGAGATGGTCCGTGAAAATCCCGAGCTCAGCGGCGACAACTATATCGACGTCATCCTGAACTCGGATATGCACGAGGAAACCGTACAGCCCGTTGAAATCAGCACCTATGATTTTGCCACGACTGGCCACAAGACCCTGCTGATTGAGGAAGGGCAGGACGGCACGATGCTGGGAGAGCTCAGCCTCGTTCTGAGTGGCGGTCACGTGAAGAGCTATGAGTTCACCGCGCACCGTATCGACGACAGCATCGAAGAAGACAAAGCTGTTGCGAGAAAAGTTGCGGAAGTTCGTGCGCCGTTCACGACTGACTTCGACGCTTGTGCTGCCAGTGACACCTGCCGCGAGACGTACCACAAGAACTCCTTCAGCGGCACCTATTTGCAGGGCTCACTGGATAGCGTGGTTGGCAGCACCCTCGTTGGTCTGCACCGCAGCAATTATTCGCATGAAGACATGCCTGCCGTACTGGAAGGTACGTCTCATGACTTCGTAGCAGACGCCATTCGCTGGTGGTCGCAAGCTGATATCGCCACTGTGCGTGGTTTCCGCTATGGAACGCACATTCCTGTTGGCGAGATCACCCGCAACGATCTGTATCACATCATTCCGATCGGGGCGCGTGTGGGTAAAGCCAGCCGCGTCCACGTTGGACAGATCCGCAACCAGGTGGACAACTCATCACAGGCGGTATTCAGCAGCGATCCGGGTGATCCATGGGTCCGTTCAGCACCTTACAACAATATGGGCTGGGCTGGCGGCTGGTTGTTTGCTTACAGTGCTGATGAGTTTAGCGTGAAGTTTGACCCTTACTGGTTCCGCACCGCACCTGGCGATTCACGTGCACGCGACCTGACGGTGGCAATGCCTTGTGATCGTTTGCCAAGTGTCTTAACTACGGCAGAAATTACTGCTGGAGAAACGAAAAGCGAAAAAGACAGGTGTCTGGATGGCGATGACGGCACCAATGACGGCAAAGCTATAACGCACATTACCAACGCGGTTACGAGAACCCAGTATTTTGCTCCTGGTTATAGCGGACCAAAGCCCGGTGCATTCACCCCGCAATGGAGCGCCACGCTTCCAGCGGCTGATCAGAAGAACACTTATGCTCTGCAGACTGATCCTCCAGGCGAGTACACATGGGCCTATGGTCCTGCCGTAGTAGCCAAGACCCAGGACAGATTGCCGGCACTGGTGGCCTCCGGGTACTGGTACGAGCAGAGCCCGTTCAAATTGAACAACTGCCCAAACTGCAATCCGATCGGGTTGTCGAACGACGACAGGCACCCAGATTCTGCCTATACACTACCGGTGAATGCCGGCGATGATGGCAATCCACTACTGTACTCCTACGGCAAGCCCAAGCTGCTTGACGTCAACGGTAGCGTTATTGAAGAAGCAGATCTGGCAACGATCGATCCCGACAACATCATGCGTGACAGCGAAAGGCGTCCTATCGCCGCTGGGCACGCGATTGAGTTGGTAGAAGTTATTGTCAAGTATCTTGCTGCTAGCGGCCCTGCTAACCCGGCACAACACCGCGTAACAACGGTGTCCGACGGCGCCCTGCCCGATTACACCGCGACGTACGGTCACCCAGTGATGCAACCGCTGTGCGGGACTATTCCGAAGACCGCAGCTGATACGCCCAAGAATGCTGCTGAAGCCGAACTTGTTGCCCTGCAGAGATGCTGGGAATAAGCGAGCGCTAGGCGAATGAACTAAGTCCGAAAGCCGGGCGCGCAATGCGCCTGGCTTTTTTTTTGTGTTTTCAGCGCTCGAAACGAGAGACCGCGCTCAAACGGCCGGATGTCACAACCTTCCTGCCTACCAACTCAACCAACTCGTTGACGACTTTCCCCTGCACCGATTTCTGGGGAACGACATCTGACACCATCGCCTCGCCTTCACCGCGCGGATCGCTGGCGGCTTCAACGTGGTGTGCGCGCTTGTCCCACACCACCACGTGCATATCACCATAGGCTCGATTGATCGGCTTGAGGTCGTGACCCAGTTCGCCGAGACCCAGTTGTTCATCCTTGTTCAACGCATTCGGTTCGAACTGAATTGCATCGGGCAGAAACTGATGATGGTAGCGTGGCAGCGCAACCATTCGCGCGGCATCCTTGCCCTCGGCGTAGCCGAGAACGGCATGCAACACCATCGTGATGATACGGCTGCCGCCGGGCGTGCCGACGATCGCAACGCCTTTGTCGCTGTCGACGATGGTCGGGGTCATGCTCGACAGTGGTCGTTTGCCCGGCGCGATGGCATTGGCCTGCTTGCCGACCAAACCGTAAGCATTGGGGACACCGGGCTTGATGGAAAAATCATCCATCTCATCGTTGAGCAACACGCCTGTGCCAGGCGGCACAAATGCCGATCCAAACGGGTAGTTAATCGACAGTGTCGCGGAAACAGCGTTGCCCTCGGCATCCAGAATAGACAGGTGAGTCGTATCAGACCCACCTGCGGGTGCTTCGATGCCGGGCAACATAGAACTGGGCGTCGCGCGGTCGGTGCGAATGCCCGCGCGCAGCCCGTCCGCATAAAACGGATGGATCAGTCGCTGCACGGGCACGCCAACGAAGTCCGGATCGCCCAGATACAACGCCCGGTCGCGGTAGGCGCGACGCATCGCCTCGACGATGAGATGCCTGCGCTCGGTGAGACCCACACTTTGCAGATCGTAGCCCGCGAGAATGTTCAGCATGGTGAGCAGGGCAACCCCACCCGAAGACGGTGGGGGCACGGTAGTGACGCGCAGGCCCCGATATTCGCCAACGATAGGCTCGCGCTCGACCACGGTGTATTCGTTCAGATCGCCTTGTGTCCAGATCCCGCCTGCCGCACGCACGCCTTCGACCATGCGTTGCGCCACAACCCCTGCATAGAACCCCGCCCGACCCTGCTTGGCAATGGCACCCAAGGTGGCGGCGAGATCAGGCTGGCGGACGATATGGCCAAGCGGCGGGACATCACCGTCAACAAGAAAGATCTCCGCTGCGGCGGGAGACGCGCGCAGCGCCTGCACCCGCATGCCGGCGAGTCGTCGGTAGCGGGGGCCAACAGCAAACCCCTCGCGTGCGGCGCGGATGGCCGGCGCCAGGGACTGGCCGAGCGGCAAGCGGCCGTAGCGTTCAGCGATGTGCACCAATGCTGCGGGTTGGCCGGGAATCGCGGCAGAGAGCGGACCGTCGAGCGATGCTCTGGGCATCGCCTCGCCCAATTCGTCGAGATACATGTCTTCGGTCGCGGCCAGTGGCGCACGTTCCCGGCCATCGATAACCACTGCGCCCGTGTTGCCGGCATGGCGCAGCAGCCAGAAGCCGCCACCACCCATACCTGAGCCTGCCGGTTCGACCACCGCTATCGTCGCGCTCACCGCCACAGCTGCGTCGAAGGCGTTGCCCCCTGCGCGCAGAATCTCGATGCCGGCCTGAGTCGCCAGCGGGTGCGCCGAAGCCACGGCGATTTGCCCTGGGACCTCGGCGGCCCACAACCGCGTGGCAATACAGAGCGTTATGAGGAACAACCACCGCCACATATGCAGTCTCTCGGGGTTAGCACAGGACTAGGCTAGCACGTGACACGCGACAACCCCAAAGCGAAACAGACCCGTATCGGGCCTGTCTCAGAGCAAGAGCAACTAGCAACGGCGGCCGGCGCCCCTAGCCTGTCGCCAGTTTCCGATACTTGAGCTGCAACTGTTCCCGTGTCTCGCTGTTGTTCGGATCGGGCAGTATGCAGTCCACAGGACACACATCCACGCACTGGGGCTCGTCGTAGTGACCGACACACTCGGTACACAAGGAGGGATCGATCACATAAATCTCTTCGCCCTGCGATATCGCTCCGTTAGGGCATTCCGGTTCGCAGACATCGCAGTTGATGCACTCATCGGTGATGTACAGGGACATGGCGCTACTCTGAGAAGAACTGTTCGCGTGGGGCGCGATCTTAGCGCAAAGATCTGACCAGTTCAGCCATGACCTTTGTGTGGACAAAGGGCGAGACATCGCCGCCCAGCGCCGCAATCTCACGTACCAGACTCGAGGAAATATAGGCGTACTTCTCGTCCGGAGTCAGAAACATGGTCTCAACGTCGGGCGCCAAACGCCGGTTCATGCTGGCGAGTTGGAACTCGTACTCGAAGTCAGAGACTGCGCGCAGACCGCGAACGATCACGGCGGCGCCACGTTCGCGGGTGAAATCGATCAAGAGAGTATCAAAACCACAGACTTCGACGTTTTCCATCGGGGCCAACACTTCACGAGCGAGTCCAACGCGTCGCTCCAGATCGAACATCGGCCGCTTTGATGGATTGGCTGCAACGGCAACGATGACTTTTTCAAACAATCGCGCCGCGCGTTGAATCAGATCGCTGTGACCATTGGTAATCGGGTCAAAGGTGCCGGGGTAGACGGCTGTGGCTTTCATCGCTTGCTCCAGAACGGCGCGTGGACGCTCTGTAGTCTACGCTCAACGGCAGCCGACTTGAATCAGTTCGTGACTGCGTCGCAGTAGGCAAGATGATAACCGACCTGCCCGGCCTGTTTCGAACGCGAGACAGTACAAGCCGCCGGCACGCTCGGCACGCCAAGCGCGCGCTCAGCTTCCAGGTACAAATGAGCTGGATGTCTCAGCCAATTGCCATCGACCAGTCGCTGGCAACACGGCACCAGCAATCCCTGCGCGTAGGGTGGATCGACGAATACGACATCGAAACGCGTATTCGCGTCGGCGCCAAGATAGTCCATGACATCGGCCTGAACGATCTCGGCGTTGCGGGTCGCGAGCATCTGGGCGTGTTCGCGTAGCTGACGCACCACCGCCATATGACGATCGACGAACACGACATGCGCCGCCCCGCGTGACAACGCTTCGAAACCCAATGCGCCGCTGCCAGCAAACAAATCCAGACAGCGTGCGCCCTCGATTACGGGGCGCAACCAGTTGAACAGTGTCTCGCGCACCCGATCGGGGCTGGGTCTGAGGCCCGGCACATCGGGGAAGCTAAGTCGGCGCCCGCGCCACTGGCCGCCGATGATACGAAGCTGGTTGGTGGGACGGCGCGCTGACCCAGAACCATTCACTGGGTCCGCGTCTCCCCGGCCCCAGGCTCACCGTTGCCAACCACGACAATGAGCCATCGCTGCGCATCAACGTGGCGTCGAAATGCGTCACGAACCTGCTCGGCCGTCAAAGCCTCGATGCGCTTGGGAAACTGATCCAGATAGTCGAGCGGCAGACCATAGAAGCCTATCGCGGCGATATAGCCAACGATATCCCGGTTGCTGGCCACTCGCAGCGGCCAACCGCCAGTGATATTGTCCTTGGCGGCGCGCAATTCCTTTGCCGTCGGGCCATCCTCGACAAACGCCCGCAATGTACTCATCAGCACGTCCTGGGCCTGCGTCGCTTGGTCAGTGCGCGTCTGCAAACCCATGATGAAAGGCCCTTGCACCCGCATCGGCGAAAAATAGGTGTACGCACTGTAGGACAGTCCCCGTTGTTCGCGCACTTCATAAACGACGCGCGAGCCAAAGCCACTGCCGCCAAGTATGTGGTTACCGAGATAGAGCGCGAAGTAGTCGGGATCACCACGCGCGACACCGGGTTGGCCAACGAGGATGTGAGTTTGCTGCGAAGGATGCGCAATCCGCAGCGTTTTCGGCTGCCCCAACTCAGGCGCTGGCGGCAGCGGCGGCGCCGCTTCACCCGCAGGCAGGCTGCCCATCACTTGCTGCGCCAGCATTTCGGCCGCGTTGCGATCAAGGTCGCCGACAATGGCATTCAGGGCATTGCTGCCAACGTAGTAGCGCTGATGGAAGCCACGCACATCCCCGCGGCGCAACGTCGGTACACTTTGTTCATTACCCAACTCCGGCTCGGCATAGGGATGGCCCGGGTACATACCGCGATAGAAAGCGTTTTGGGCAAGATTCGAAGGCGATTGGGCCTGATCCTGCAGCGCGACCATGGTGCGTTGGCGCTCGCGTTCGAATGCGCCTTGGGGAAAGTCAGGCCGAGTCAGGATCGTCGCCAACGTATTCAGCGCCGGCTCGAGCAGAGCGGGGTCGGTCAGGCTGCGCAGATCCACCACAGCGGTATCACGGCGCGCGCTAAGCCTCAGCTGCGCACCAAGGCTTTCGAGACGCAGCGCCAGCGCGTCGGCTGTGTCACCGCCGGCGCCTTGCTCCAACATCAGGTTGGTCAGGCGGGCCAACCCCGGCTTATCGCCGTCACGGGCACTGCCCGCGTCGAACACGACTCTGATGTCCACCATGGGCAGGCCCGGGGCGGGTACGAAGTACGCGCGCGCGCCGTTATCCAGCCGCCACGTCTGAATCGCGACGCTGGCGCCGTTGGCAGCCGAATCCGCGACGTGCGCGGGGCCGGCGCAACCCTGTGTCAACGCTGCCACCAGCCCCAACAAGGCGAAAACCAACCAGCGCCGCCCCGTCACTGGCTGACCCCATTGGCCGCGACGGCCTCCGCATCGCCCACCGGACCGCGCCGCGCGCCGTTAATCGGCAGAGGCTGCAACTCGGCAATAGTCAGCCCCTCGTCCAGGAAGTATTTCTGCGCCACCTGCTGCACTTGTTCAGCTGTCACGGCGCGAATGCGCTCGACATACTCATCCTTGCGCTGCCAACCGAGCCCGGTGGTCTCCAGCACACCGATTAATGTCGCCTGATATGAGATCGAATCTTGTTCGTAGACCTTTCCCGCAACCACTTGTGCCTTGATGCGCGCAAGCTCCGCCTCGCTCACCGGCTCGGTCTTCAGACGCGCCAGCTGCGCGGCGATCGCTGCCTCCACCTCAGCGACGCTGTGCCCCGGCGCTGGCGTCGCATCGATCACGAACAAGTTATCCAATCGCGAATACAAGCCGTAGTCGGCATCGACACTGGCGGCGATCTGCTGCTCGCGCACCAAGTGCTTGGTGAAGCGCGCACTGTCGCCCCCGTCGAGCACGCCGGCCAGCACTTCGAGCGCGTAAGGTTCCCAATCCTGCGCTGCGGTGCTCAGCGTCGGCGTCTTGTAACCCATGACCAGATAGGGCAGCTCTGCGGGTGCCTTGACGGTGACGCGGCGTAAACCGGCCTGCTGCGGCTCACGCCGAGGTTTGGGGCCATTGAGCTTGCTGGGCTCGAGCGGGCCAAAGTGCTCGCGCGCCAGCTCGAATACCTCTTGCGGGTCGACGTCGCCGACGATCACTAACGTGGCGTTATTGGGCGCGTACCAGCGCGCGTACCAACGCCGCAAGTCTTCGACATTCAGATTCTTCAGGTCATCCATCCAACCGATGACGGGATGCTGATAGGGGCTGGCGATGAAGGCCGCCGCGTTGAACTGCTCGTAAGTGAGCGAACGGGGTTTGTCCTCGGTACGCAGGCGCCGTTCCTCCATCACGACCTCGACTTCTTTGGCGAATTCCTCGGGCAACAACAGCAGGTTGCGCATGCGGTCGGCTTCCAGCTTGAAGCTGACCTCCAGGCGGCTGCGCTCGAGTTCCTGATAGTAGGCCGTGTAGTCGCGGCTGGTGAAGGCGTTCTCTTCACCCCCATTGGCGGCAATGATGCGGGAGAACTCACCAGGAGCGTGGGCCTCGGTTCCCTTGAACATCATGTGTTCGAGCACATGGGATATGCCCGTAATGCCGCCATATTCGTAGCTCGATCCGACGCGATACCACACCTGCGAAATCACCACGGGTGCCCGGTGGTCGGGCTTGACCAGTATCTTCATGCCATTGTCGAGCCGGAATTCGCTGACCGCGGCCTGGGCGCATACCGCCGGCACTACGGTCAAGCCAAGCAACCACAGCGCTTTGCGCCATTGCAACAACATACTGCCACTCCTTGCTAGAAACACGTTTGCACTGACTCCGCTGGCGCGGGGGTGGTAGGATAACCTATCCCAGATGCCACTATGCGCAATCTCGTTATTCAAACAACTACCTAACGCAACAACCGACTGTACGACAACACCAAGAGATGTTTGGTTTCAAGAGCAGCTCCAATGCCGAGGGTGACAAGAAGGGTCTGTTCGCCCGGCTCAAGTCTGGCCTCTCGCGCAGCCGCGCCAGCCTCGGCGACGGCTTGGCGGGACTGTTGCTGGGGCGCAAGAGCATCGATGCGCAGTTGCTCGAGGATATCGAGACCGTGCTGCTCACTGCGGACGTGGGTGTCGAGGCGACGCTGCGCGTCACGCGCAACCTGACCGGCCGCCTGTCACGCAACGAACTGGCCGACGCCGATGCCCTGCTCGCCGCACTGCGCGAAGAACTGGTCGCAATTGTTAGACCCATTGCGCAACCCTTGGAGACCACCACCGCCGCCCCCCCATTCGTGATCCTCGTGGTCGGCATCAACGGGGCCGGCAAGACCACTTCTATCGGCAAGCTCGCCAAACAACTGCAGAGCGAAGGCCGCAGAGTCATGCTCGCTGCCGGCGACACATTCCGTGCTGCGGCGGTCGAACAGCTGAAAGTGTGGGGCGAGCGCAACGACATCCCCGTGATCGCACAACAAAGCGGCGCCGACAGCGCGTCGGTCATCTACGATGCCGTCGAGGCGGCTCGGGCACGCAATTGCGACGTACTCATCGCCGATACGGCCGGGCGCCTGCACACGCAGACGGGCCTGATGGATGAGCTGAAGAAGGTCAAACGTGTTATCGCCAAACTGGACGCCACCGCGCCACACGAAGTGCTATTAGTGCTCGATGCCGGCACCGGCCAGAACGCACTTGCCCAGGCACAGCAATTTCGCCAGGCGGTTGGTGTGACAGGCATCGCACTGACCAAGCTCGACGGCACCGCCAAAGGGGGCATCGTATTCGCCCTTGCTGAGAAGCTCGGCTTGCCCGTGCGTTTTATCGGTGTCGGCGAGGGCATCGACGACCTGCGCCCGTTTGAACCCGATCAGTTCGTCGCGGCGCTGTTCGAGCGTTGAGCAGTGACCACGAGACTTGCATAGTTGCGCCATCCGCCGATTACATGATTCGTTTTACCAACGTCAGCAAACGCTATCCCGGTGGCTACGATGCGCTCAACAATGTGAGCTACCACTTGGCGCCGGGTGAGATGGCCTTTCTCACCGGACACTCGGGCGCCGGCAAGAGCACCCTGCTCAAGTTGATCGCCTTGATTGAGCGCCCGACCCGTGGCCAGGTACTGATCAACGGTCACAATTTAGCCAAGGTCAGTCGCCGGCGCGTCCCCTACGTGCGTCGCGACGTTGGCATCATTTTCCAGGATCATCGCCTGTTGCTGGACCGGACCGTGTTCGACAACGTTGCGCTGCCGCTCATCATCATGGGCTACCCGCATCGGGAACTCGGTCGGCGCGTGCGCGCCGCCTTGGATAAGGTCGGCTTGTTGGGCAAGGAGAGGGTCTTCCCAATCACGCTGTCGGGTGGTGAGCAGCAGCGGGTCGGCATTGCCCGCGCGATCGTCAACAAGCCACCGCTGCTGCTTGCCGACGAGCCAACGGGCAATCTGGACCCGGAGCTGTCGCGCGAGATCATGCACTTGTTCGAGCAATTCAATCAGGTTGGCGTCACGGTGTTGATTGCCAGTCACGACCTGGAACTGGTCCGTGAATTGGGGTACCGGGTGCTGACCCTGAAATCAGGGCAGCTGATCCACGATAGCGGCGGCACGTCTGAGCCGGGCGGGGAGTTCGGCTCGTGAGTCCCGCCGGCGAGCGACAGACACGAGTACGCCGTGGCGCCGCGCCGCGCGGCGGAGCATCCGGGCGCATCGGCACGTACGCGGCGCGCCATGCCCAGGTCTTTTTCGCCTCGCTCGGCCAGCTCAGTCGAACCCCACTGGCCAGTCTGATGACTGCAGCCGTCATCGGCATCGCCCTGGCCATGCCTGCGGGCATGAATGAACTGGTCAAGCACGCGCAGCGCCTGAGCGGTGGCTGGGACAGCGTCACTCAGGTCTCGCTGTTTCTCAAGCCTGGCACGTCGGCCACTCAGGCCGATAGGCTGGCCCAGCGTCTGCGCAAGCTGCCCAACGTCGTCGACGTCGATTACATTTCGCCCGAGGACGCCCTGGCCGAATTCCAGCGCCTATCGGGCTTTGGCGACGCGCTCGAGGCATTGGACGAAAATCCGCTGCCTGGCGTGCTGGTGGTGCAGCCAACCCTGGTCGATGCCCGTCCCGAGGCTTCGGCGCGGCTGCTCGAGCAGCTGAGCCAGGAGCCGGAGGTCGAGCTTGCCCAACTGGACATGCAGTGGGTCAAACGCCTCTACGCCGTAATGGAAATTGTGCAGCGCGGCGTGCTGGTTCTCGCCGCTCTGCTGGCCCTGGCCGTGGTATTGGTAGTGGGCAACACCATCCGTCTGGCGATTCAGAACCGCCGCGACGAAATCGTGATTATCAAACTCATTGGCGGCACCGATGCCTTCATCCGCCGGCCCTTCCTCTACGCCGGCTTCTGGTATGGCCTGTTCGGAGGGCTGATCGCCTACGCGCTGGTCAGCGGCGCCATGATTGCACTGAACGGGCCAGTCCAGCGACTGGCGGGGTTGTACCGCAGCCAGTTTGGGCTGCATTTGCCCGACCTGGCGACGGTAGGGGTGCTAGTGGCCGGCAGCATCGCCCTGGCGCTGGCGGGGTCCTGGCTAGCAGTCGGGCGCCATTTGCGTTCGATCGAGCCCACATGATGCTCAACTGTTGGGACGGGCGGCCGACACAATAGCTATTCAGGGGCCCCGTACCGACAATCGAGCAACGATGAGCCACAAGCACGCCAACATCATGGTCATCGATGGATCATCGGTGACCCGAACCATCTTGTCGCGCATTCTGCGCAATGAAATCGAGGACGTGAACATCACGGTCTGCGCCACAGGGCAAGAGGCCCTGCAGCAATTGACTGATGCGCGCTTCGATCTGGTCACCACAGCGTTGCTGCTACCGGATATGGACGGCCTGGAACTCAGCCGCAATATCCGTTTGTCGGACACGTACCACTACACGCCAATTATTGTGGTTTCTGGCGATGCCGACGCCCGGCTATTGCGCGAGGGCTTTGCCGCCGGGGTCACCGACTACTTCGACAAGTCCGAAGGCTACAAAGCCTTCGGTGACTTCGTTAAGTCGTTCATCGAGCGTCACGCCAAGCTGGTAGGGACGGTGCTGTATGTCGAGGACAGTCCGACCACCGCGAAAATCACCCGCGCTATGCTCGACAAACGTGGTTTGAAGGTCGTTCACACCAGTACAGCCGAGCAGGCGCTGGAGTTACTGGAACAGGCCCGCGATGCGAACGGCGCCCAGAAGACCTACGACGTGTTGATTACCGACTTCTATCTCAAGGGTCGGCTCACGGGGGGTGATCTGCTGCACGCCATTCGCGCGCGCTACCATTTCTCCCAACAGGAACTGCCCGTGCTCGTGCTGACCAGCGACGACGAGACGCAGAAGCAGATCGAAGTCTTTCATGCGGGCGCGAACGACTTCGTTACCAAGCCAATTGTCGAAGAAATCCTGATGGCACGCCTGCGCGCGCTGCTGTTGATCAAACACCAGTACGATGCACTCAAGCGCCAAGCTGAGACTATGCGCTGGGTGGCCGCGACGGACAGCCTCACCGGTGTACGCAACAAGCGCTACCTGGTCGACAACGGTGATGACTACATCACGAATCCGGCTCACCTGCCCGTGACCGCTATGCTGATTGACATCGACCATTTCAAGTCCATCAATGACACGCTGGGGCACATTACCGGCGACCACGTCCTGGCTGCTATCGGCGAGTTGCTCAACAGCAGTTTCCCGCACGAGATGGTGGTGCGCTTCGGCGGTGAGGAATTCTGCGTGCTGCTGTCCCAGGCCGACCAGGCCCAGGCGCTGACACAGGCCGAGGCTTTGCGCCGCGACGTCGAGCGCCTGCGCCCCGTGGACGTGGCGGTCACTGTATCGGTGGGATTGGCCTGCACCCTCGATCATCCCAACGAACGACTCACAAAACTGCTCTCGCTGGCCGACCGGGCGCTGTATCGCGCCAAGGCTACCGGGCGCAATCGAGTCTATGTCCACACCGCGGACGGGCTGATGGACGCGCCCAGCCTCGCGCGCGTGGGCACATAGCACCATCGCTCCTAGGGTTTTTTCTTATCGCTGTTTCGGGTAGCCTAATACCCGACTATTGAACTTAGGTATTATTTGGCACTCTAAAGCGCTGAGTGCTAATATTCCATCAACTTTGAACCAGAGTGGTAGAGAGCCATGGGTAAAGGATTCGACCTCCAGCTTGCTGTGCCAACCGGAAGCCTTGAGGCCTACATCGGCGCCGCCAACTCGATTCCGGTGCTCAGCGCCGAGGAAGAACGTGAACTGGCGACTCGCCTCCAGCGTGACGGCGACCTGAGCGCGGCCCAGCGCCTGGTGCTGGCGCACTTGCGTTTCGTCATCCATATCGCGCGCGGCTACAGCGGCTATGGCCTGGCCCAGGCGGATTTGATTCAGGAAGGCAACATCGGCCTGATGAAAGCCGTCAAGCGTTTCGATCCCGATGTTGGTGTGCGCCTGGTGTCTTTCGCCGTGCACTGGATCCGCGCCGAGATTCATGAATTCATATTGCGCAATTGGCGCATCGTCAAGGTGGCCACCACCAAGGCGCAGCGCAAGTTGTTCTTTAACCTGCGCAGCTCCAAGAAGCGGCTCGGTTGGTTCAGCAGTGAAGAAGTCGACGCTGTGGCCAATGATCTGGGGGTACCGCGTGAAACGGTGCTCGAGATGGAGTCACGGCTGAGTGGCCACGACGTCGCTTTCGATCCCGCAGCCGACGACGATGATGACGCACCGAGCGTGGCACCGGCGCAGTACCTGCGTGATGCGGGCGCCGATCCGGCGGCACAGGTGGAGGCCTCCGATTGGGAAGCGCACAGTGTGGCGAGCCTGGGCGAGGCGCTGGCGACGCTGGATCCGCGCAGCCGCGATATCATTTCCCAGCGTTGGCTGGGTGAAGCGAAGAGCACGCTGCAGGAGCTCGCCGACAAGTATCAGGTCTCCGCCGAACGTATTCGCCAGCTCGAGAATAACGCCATGAACAAGTTGCGTCTGGCGCTCGCTGGCTCAATGCGACCCGCAGAGTAACCGGGCGTCAGTCAGCTTCCGGCGGGGCAGATTCCTGTCCCGCCGGTGTTTCCGAGCGCCGGCGAGCCTTCTTCTTGTGCTCGTCGACCTTGCGCTCGCCGCCTTCGCGGCTGCCCTCGTACATCGAGGCGTATTCCTTGAGCACGTTCTCCACTTCGCGTTTGGCTTGCACAACCTGCTGTTCCATGGTCTCGATGTCGCTCTTCAGCCGAGCATTCTCGGCAACGAGCCGATCGTTTTCGCGTCGCAGCCGTTTGCCGGCGTCGGCATCCTGACCTCCTGGCTCCTCGTCGGGCCTGGCAGCGGCATCAACCCCGCCGCCGTGCTGTTGTCCGGCGAGCGCCTGATAGGCCGCCGTGAGCGCAGTGACACCCTCACTCAGTCGGCCCAAACCACCTGGGTCGCGGCGCAACAGCATGTCGATGGCAGTGCGGAACACCGAGCGCTCGCGCTCGAGCAGCGTTGCGGTGTGCTCGGCCGCTTGCGCCTCTTCCCACCCACATTGGGCTTCCAGTGAACGGCGCATACTGGCGCGGCGCTCGGGCAAGTCCGTCTTCCAACGTTTGGCAAACTGGCTGACGGCATCACGGGTGCGGCGACGTTGGGTCAAGGCGCGGTAGATGATTACGCCCAGCACCGTCAAAGTGACGAACAGCAGTTCAGCCGTCAGAACAATTGCACCGACCGCTGACTCGCTCATCCGTCAGCCTCCAAGTCGGCAGCGGCCGGCTCAGGGCCGCCCCGCCGGCGCAGATACCAGAACAGCGCACCAGCGACTGCACTCAACAACAGGTTGGCGACGACAACGCCGACGACGATGGCAGACCAGCGTACCCCGGTTTGGGCCTCAGCATGGGTCGGCGTCAGTTCGGGCACTACCGCAGGCGCCAGCACGCGCGCTGGGGCCAAACCGCGCTGCGCGAACACTTGCACGGTAGCGTCATCGCGCCGCTGAGCGGTTGCGGTCACGGCAATCAAGGGCGCCTGCTCGGGCGGCGTAAAGGTGTGCACCCACAGCCCATCCTCGTCAGCGGTCAGTCGCTGCGTTGCCCCACCTTCGACGCCAAAGTCCAGCTCGATCTCGACACTGTCTGTCCGGACCAGGGCGGGCACGGCGCTGACGCGGAGACGCCAGCTGTTCGAACCGTCCGACATGTGCTCCAGCTGGATCTCGAACGGCGCGCCGAACACCTCCAGGCGGCGCCGCTGCTGGCGTTCGAACGTCGGCGAGCTGGCCTCGATCATGAGGTCGTAGACACCGCTGAGCCCCGCCGCGTCGAGCCGGGCCGAATAGACATGGTCATCGGCACGCGCGTCACCGGCGCTGCCAGTGTCGACCAGTGGCACCACCCGGGGCAGTTCGTTGGGCCTGCTCAGCTGCAGGCGAAAGTCGGTTACGGCGAGCAGCGCCTCCGGCACCTGTTCACCCTCCTCGGCGATCAGGCGCGCCTCGGCCCGCAGGGGTTCGCCCCCCAGCACCTGGGCCGGCAGTGCACTGGTCACCAAGCGCAGATTGGTGACAATTTGAACGCGGTTGTCCGGATCGGAGGTACCTTCGATGACCCACTCACCGGATCGCGGTGTCGGGACGGTCACCATGTCGTAGTCGCTTTCGCGAAACCACTGCACCGAGGCCGGATGCTCGGCCTGAGTCCAGCGCCCCGATTTGGGCGGCCGCAACGCTGGCTCCGTGCCGTCGCCGGTACGAAACACCAAGACTGTCATATCGCTCACGGCGCCATCGACGCGAAAGCGGTTTTCCCGGATGGGTAGGGCCGTCGCAGGCACCGACTGCTCGAACAGGCGCAGGAAGGTGCGGTTGAGCGCCTCGGCACTGTCAACGCGTTCGTACCAGCCGCCGGTTTCCGCGGACAAAGTGCGGAGCAGGTCCTGGTCAGCATCCACGGACAACGCCACGGTGTGCACGGTGGCGCCCGCCGTGCGCAGCTCGGGAACCAGCGTCTCGAGGATGCGAGAGCGCGATGCGGCGCTGTCATCGTGACCGGCACCAACGTCGACGACCCCGTCGGTCAGCAGTAGCACGATTCGCCCGTGGGCCGATGCCGTGCCGTTCCAGTCAGCGGTCGCCTGCTTTAGTGCCTCTTCGATGTTGGTCTTGGCGCCGCGTGAGTGAATGCCAGCCGCCGCGCGCCGCGCCTGGGCGCGCCAGGCATCATCCACCGGTGCCAGTGCGACCGGCATGTTGACGTAGCGGCCAAAGGTCCAGACACCGCTGCTGGCTCCGTCGGGCAACAGGCCGACCAGTAGCCTCAGCGCCGGGCTGCGCAGATTGTGCGGGTCGTTGTGCTTCATACTGCCTGAGACATCGATCAGCACGCGCAAGTCGACAGGATTATCAGCGCCAGCGGCCACCGCCAAGGGCGCCCAGAACCAGCACCAAAGCGCAAGCGCTAGGCGCGCCAGCGCGGGGGAAGCGATGGGATGTGCGTGCGGCTGCCCTGCCATACGTTTGCCAATACGTC
>Ga0111154_1021_pt1 | contig 45830 bp, 46 predicted proteins | sample DeeMarSeWOR28_12_FD_80252 | JGI IMG/M metagenome (GOLD analysis project Ga0111154, IMG submission 80252) | Gammaproteobacteria bacterium SG8_47 | reverse complement strand
TGGGTGATCTGACGCGCCGTCTTGATGGTCGCCAACAGTGTCTTGAAGCTGTCCAGATCATTGCCCACCACTAGCGCGATCAGGTGGCCGAAAACGTTACAGTCGTGCAGGGTCTCGGGCTCGAAGGCCCCTTTCTCGTATGCATTGAAGAACACGAAACCGAAAAAGCTGCCGTGCAGGAACATCGGCATGGTGTAGCTCGAACGGTAGCCGTGCTGCGCAATACGGCGGCTGTGCTCGGCGCCGTGACCAGCGAACACTTCGAGATCGTTGACCACGCGTGGCGTGCCTTCATCCCGAATTGCGCTCAGCGAAGCGGAGTCGCTCAGCTTGGCTTGATAGTTGGTCAGGGGCGTGGCGCCGCCGCTGGAGTCGACGAAAGTCTTGAGCAGGTCCGTTTTCGGGTCATAGATGGCTATGGCCACACGCGCGACGGTGTCATGGCGTTGGCGCAGCACCTCGTGCACGAATTGCAGCTTCTCGGCGAGCGGCAGGTTCTCGTCGAGCGGATGCAACGAGTCCTGGTAATCGAAGAATGCGTGTAGGTTGGATCCTGAGCTCATTGCGGTTGTTCTCTGGTGGACAGGGTTCCTGGCGGCGTCGTTCTGCGCCGCGCTCCTGGCTATGCCAGCAGGGCGGCGACGATCCCTGTCAAAAAAATGCCGTCAAACGTACCCGCCCCCCCTATCGATGCAAACGGTGTGCCGAGATTGCGGATGTCACGCAGGCGCAGCACGTCGGCGCCAATGAGAACACCAAGAGTTCCGCAGACGTAGGCCAGGGGGGCGCTCTGAGCGGGTGCGATGAACCAGGCGACCAGCGCCGCACTGAGCGGGGCCACAAGTAGCGGCATGCCAATGCCGAGACCACGAATGGGTCGGCTGAACCGATAGCAGATCAGACTGACCAGCGTGATGGCCAGAGCAACCTGACCGAGCCCCAGGCTGTGGTGTTGGATCAGGTATAGGGAGATGGCAAGCGGCATGATGCCGCCGCCAACATTGATGGCAATCATCGTGCGCTGGGGCTGCGGTGGGGACGGGGCGAGCAGCCAGCCCCGAAACACGGGGTTGTCCTCGATGGGCGCCAGTGTGCGGACGCTGAACAGCGGCAGATTGATGGCGCTGCCCAAGAGCGAGCACAGTACCAGCAGCATTGCTGACTGTGGCGACAGACCCAGTTTGTCGAAGGCGATGCGGATCAGCCCGATTTGTACGACCGCAATCAGGACCAGCAACACCAGGAGTAGGATGGCCAATTGCGGGGGCAGGGTCGGCGGTCGCATCGTCACCTGTTTCAGTGCGTCAGCTCTGCTCGCAGGGCGTCGCCAAGACATCGGGCGAGCGCCACGGCATTGCTGCCGTGCGCAATGCTGTCGCTGCTCCAAATAGCCTCGATCCCCGCCTGCGCGAGGCGCTCTTCGGCGCCCGGGGCGAACAGTGCATGGGTAACCAGGCAGCGCACACTGCGCGCGCCAAGCCCGTCGAGTAGCCGGGCCGCTTCAGCGACCGTCCCGCCGGTACTGACAACGTCATCGACGATCACCACATCGCGCCCCCTGAACTGCTCCGCCGGCAGCGTCACTGCCACGGAGCGGTCGCCCCGTCGTACCTTGGTGGCCACTGCATACGGCAAGCCCGCCGCCTCGGCGAGGGTGGATACCCATTGGCGCGACTCCAGGTCGGGGCCCAGCAGCAGTGCGTCAATCTGTTGCTGGCGCAGGAAGCGGCCCATGGTCGCCGCGCTGGACACTGCTAGCGCGCGTGTGCCCGGTACGACCTGGGCTAGATTCGATATCCGGTGCAGGTGCGGGTCTACGCAAACCAACGCATCGACGAGATCGGCAAGAAACGCGCCGACGTGGCGTTGGCTCACGGCTTCGCCGGCGTTGAAAGCCGTGTCTTGGCGCATATAGGCAAGGTAAGGCGACACCAGGGTAATGTGCTTGGTGCCGAGCTCACGGGCAGTGCGCGCGCTGAGCAGCAGCTCCACCAGTTTGTTGTTGGGGTGGTCGAGCGAGCGGCAAATGACCAGTCGCCGTGCCAGCGGCTGGGGCAGACGCACGAGGCTCTCGCCGTCGGGGAAGCGGTGCAGGCTGGCTTCGCGGTAGGGCAGGCTGAGCTCCGCGGCCAGCGCACGCGCTGGACCGGCATAGTCGGGGAAACCCAAGATGGCCGTGTCGCTCATTGACCCGTTTCGTCTACGCCCCTGTCGCCTCAGAACTCGACATAGCGTTCAGGCAACTGCTCCTTGGTGCCGAGACGGTAACCGCTGTCCTGTTCCGCCAGGGCCTTGGCGAATTCGAAGTCGGCGCGGAATTCGGCATGCACCCGATACAGCGGCTCGCCCTGCTCGACCGGCTCGCCCAGCTTCTTGAGCAGATCGACCCCGGCGCGCATGTCCATCGGCGCGCCGGCCAGGCGCGCGATGCGGGCCAGCTGAAAATTGTCGATGCTCACCACAATGCCGGCGCGCGCGGCGGGGATCTCCAGGACCAAGGGGCCGGGTGTGAAATCCCAGGGCCGGCGGCCCTGCGCGTCGACGATGCGATCCATTTTTGCGCGGGCTCGGCCGGAATCGAGAATATCGCGCGCCATGCCGTAGCCATAGCCACCACGCACATCAGGGTCGAATTCCAACACGCGTCCGGCCAGGCGTAGGGCCTTCTGGCGCAGATCCGCTGGGGCATTTTGATCCAGATCGAGCACCTGCATCACGTCGCGCGCCTCGAGCACCGGCCCAATGCCGCGACCGACCGGCTGCGAGCCGTCGGTGACGACCACTTCCAGGTGCAAGCCGAGCCGATCGCCGACGTACTCGAACAGTTTGCGTAGGCGCAGTGCCTGGTTCATGTGGCGCACCTTGGCCGTGGGTCCAACCGGCACGTCTATCAGCAGGTGTGTCGAGCCCGCGGCCACCTTTTTCGACAGGATGGAGGCCACCATCTGGCCCATGGCATCAATGCCCAGCGGCCGCTCGACGGCGATCAGAATGTCATCGACCGGGGCCAGATGGGCCGTGCCGCCCCAGGCCAGGCACGCGCGCTCCTTGCGCACGATCTGGTGCAGAGAGCGCGGCGGCAGGTTCACCTCTGCCAGCACCTCCATCGTGTCGGCGCTGCCGGCTGGCGAGGTAATGGCGCGGCTCGATGTCTTGGGCATCAGCATGCCGTGAGCGGCGACGATCGGGACAATGAGCAGCGAGGTGCGATTGCCCGGAATGCCGCCGATGCAGTGTTTGTCTGCTACCAGCGATTCGTGCCAGTCGAGGCGCTCGCCGGTGTCCACCATTGCGCGGGTCAGGTGCAATATTTCCTCGCGATCCAGACCGGTCTGGCCGGATGCGACCAGAAATGCAGCCATCTCCATCTTGGAGTAGCGGTTGGCGGCGATGTCGCGGGCGATGGCGTGGAAGTCCTCGAGCAGGAGGCGCTCACCGTCGATCTTGCGGCGCACCGCATCCATTGATTTGGGGGGTTCGGCGTGATCGATCTGAACCGCACCGCCTTCGGCCAGCCCGATCTGATCGAACGCCTGCTCTGATAGGCCCAACTCAGTTGGGCCAACAATATTGCCGTCGTCGACAACGTTGAGCACCGCGTAAATGCTACGGCCGTTGCCAAGCACGACAATCTTGCTCAAGGCCTGAAAGCCTTCGGCGCGGTAGATTTCGCAGTCGCGGTTGAGGTAGGCGACGTTCTCGCGATATGTATCAATCGCCACACGGCGTAGACTGAGCTTGGTGCGGACCGGTTGCTTGGGTTGTTTCGTCCTCATGCCGCTGGCTCGTTTCTCAATGCGCGCCTGCCTTTTTCCGGGGGGCACTCGGCGGGAGCGGCTCGCTAGGCGGCGCTCAATAAGTCAGCGCCAGCACGTTGTCTTCGATGGCCTCGCTGAGAAAAGCGGCACTGCCGCGCACGCCATCCAACTCGGCGATGGCGTTATCCTCGGTGATACCGTTCTCTCCCATGGCGCCGCCGCATAGGTAGAATTTGACGCCGGCCTCATGGGCTTCCTTCATAAAAGCATAGACGGATTTGGGTTTGTCCTTGCCGGGGAAGAGATTCTCCGCGACTCCTTTGCGCAGCAACGATGCGGCCCGGGAAGCAAAGTAGATTTCCACTTCGAGGTCCATGGTGGCGGCGACCATCGCCTGAAAAAAGGGTGTACCCAAGGTGGCTGGGATGTCGGGGTTGCTGTTCAGAAGCATGATAACGAGCTTGGTGGTCATGGCTGGTGGTTCAGGTGGGTAGCGCCCCCTTGGGTTTGGGCCACGTCCGGCTGCGTTGCGCTAGTCAAGCCGGGGGTCGTCTTGGCCGTTATTCTTTCAGAAGGTCGCAGCAGAATAAATACGCGCCGCGCGCAAACGGTCCTGGTCGGATTGCCGAGGCGCCATGGTCTGCTATGGAGAGGTTCTTCAGCTATGAGGTGATGCAATGGGTAAACCGAAGAAACAGGAGCTCGAGACTGCGTTGGACGCAGCCAAGCGACTGCGTGAGACTGGACAGGATAAGTACTTCCTCGGCAAGGCATTGCTGAATTTGCACTACCGCATGAGCTTTCTTGAGAAAGTCATGGAAGTCGCTGACCGCTATTTGCATAGCGGTCTATCTGAACAGGAACACACCCGACTGATGCGTGCCATTGAGGCTGCCAAGCGAGCCGATGCCCGTTCCAGCGGCGAGGAAGAGCAACTCCCGGAGCTGATTTGACTGCGAAAGGACTTGAATCCGTTGCGCGGCGCACATATTTTGCCTCCCAACGACGTCACAACCCGGTGAGTTGAGGTATCCGCGATATGCCGATCTATGAGTATCAGTGCGCTGCCTGCGGGCACGACGTGGAAGTGTTGCAGAAGATGAGCGCCGCGCCGCTCACTGACTGTCCCGCCTGTGGCCAGCCGGAGTTGCAGAAGCTGATTTCGGCGGCCGGCTTCCGGCTCAAGGGGGGCGGTTGGTATGAGTCGGATTTCAAGAAGTCCGACCAGCGCAATATTGCCTCGACCGACACCAAAGCGGCGAGCGGCGACAGCGCCCAGCCAGCCTGCGGTACCGGCGCCTGCCCGGCCTGCACTACCGACTAGCGCACCCCCCAACATCGCTGCGTCTACTCGAAGCCGCCCGGGCGCCGCTGCGCATGCCCGGGCGTGCGGCGGTTGCACCGCTGCGGTTAGGCCCGTACCATTCCCGCCTCTGGCGTAACCTCCCGGGATTTCACGAGATATGCGTAGCCATTACTGCGGTCAGCTGAGCGAAACCAACATCGATAGCGAAGTCGCCTTGTGCGGATGGGTGCACCGGCGGCGCGACCACGGTGGCGTGATTTTCATTGACTTGCGCGATCGCGAAGGGGTGGTCCAGGTCGTTTTTGATCCCGACACGCCCGAGATTTTCGCCATTGCCGAGCGGGTACGCAGCGAGTACGTGTTGCGCGTCAGCGGCCGCGTCAGGCGCCGGCCAACGGGCACCGAGAACCCCGAAATGCCGACGGGTATGGTCGAGGTGTTAGGGCTGAACCTGGAAGTGTTGAACGCCGCCGAGACGCCGCCGTTTCAACTCGATGACGACGACGTTTCGGAAGAGACCCGCCTGCGCTTTCGCTATGTCGATTTGCGCAGACCCGAAATGATGCATCGACTGCGGATGCGCTCGCGGGTCACGCAACGCCTGCGTGCCTATCTCGATGAGCACGGTTTCATGGATGTGGAGACGCCGATGCTCACGCGCGCCACGCCGGAGGGCGCGCGGGACTATCTGGTGCCCAGTCGCGTTCACCTTGGTGCGTTTTACGCCTTGCCGCAGTCGCCGCAATTGTTCAAGCAGTTGCTGATGGTCTCGGGTATGGACCGCTACTACCAGATCGTACGCTGCTTTCGCGATGAAGATCTGAGGGCCGACCGCCAGCCCGAGTTCACGCAATTGGATATCGAGACCTCGTTTCTGAGCGAGGATCAGATCATGGGGATGATGGAAGACATGATTCGCGATGTCTTCGCCCATGTTCTCGAGGAGCCGCTACCCAGTCCATTTCCCCGGTTGAGTTACGCCGAGGCGATGAGCCGCTACGGCAGCGATAAGCCCGACTTGCGTATCCCGCTGGAGCTGACCGATCTCCGCGACGTCATGGGCAGCGTTGAGTTCAAAGTCTTTTCAGGGCCGGCTCAGGATCCCCAGGGCCGTGTTGCCGCGCTGCGCGTGCCGGGCGGCGGGGAGCTGAGTCGCAAGGACATCGACGAGTACACCAAGTATGTGGGGGTCTTTGGCGCCAAGGGCTTGGCCTACATTAAGGTCAATGCGCGTGCGAAGGGACGCGAGGGCCTGCAGTCGCCGATACTGAAGTTCCTGCCCGACGAGGTGGTGGACGCCATCCTGGCGCGCACCCACGCCGAGGATGGCGACCTGATCTTCTTCGGTGCCGACAAGGCCCGCGTAGTGAATGAGTCACTCGGGGCGCTGCGCGTGAAGCTGGGTCATGATCTCGGTTTGGTCGAACGCAGCTGGAAGCCGCTGTGGGTTGTCGACTTTCCCATGTTCGAGTGGGATGAGCACGGCAAACGCTGGGCCGCATTGCATCATCCATTCACGTCGCCGAAAGAAGATCACCTGGCGCTGTTGGACAGCGATCCGGGCGCCTGCCACTCCCGCGCCTACGATATGGTGCTAAATGGCAGCGAGATCGGCGGCGGCTCGATGCGCATCTATCGACCTCACATTCAGGCCAAGATTCTGGATCTGCTGGGGATCAGCGCGGAAGAGGCCGAGGACAAGTTCGGTTTCCTGCTCAAGGCGCTGTCCTACGGTTGCCCGCCGCATGGTGGCATCGCCTTCGGCCTCGACCGTCTGGTTATGCTCATGACGGGGTCCTCGTCAATTCGCGAGGTCATGGCCTTTCCCAAGACTCAAACGGCGAGCTGTTTGCTGACCCAGGCCCCGGCGCCTGTTGATCCGATTGCCCTCCAGGAACTGGGTATCCGTTTGCGCCCCCGCCATCAACCCTAACGCTCGGATCACGGCGAGCTCATGGCCGAGCGTGTCGTGCTGGTGCATGGACTGTGGCTGACGTCGATTTCGATGTGGCGTCTGGGCCAGCGTTTGCGTGCAGCCGGCTTCGTAGTCCACCGATTTTCCTACCCGACGACGCGCCGCGACCCGAGCACGAATGCCCGGGCCCTGGCCAGCTATCTGAGCCGGCTGGGCGATGGTCCATTTCATTTGGTGTGTCACAGTCTGGGCGGCTTGCTGGCGCGACACTTGTTGTGCGTCGAGCCACAGGCTCCGGTCGCTCGCCTGGTACTTCTGGGTACGCCCCAACACGGTAGCCGGGTCGCCAGCGCATTCATGCGTTGGCCGGGTGGTCGCGCGCTTCTGGGCCACAGCGTCGAGGCCGGCCTATTGGGGGAATTGCCGCCGTGGCGTGGTCAGCGTGAGCTGGGTGTTATCGCCGGAGATCTGCCGCTCGGCGTGGGTCGCGTGCTGTGCCCGCTGCCCGCGCCACATGATGGAACCGTGAGCGTGGCGGAGACGCGGCTGGAGCAAATGACGGACCATATTGTGTTGGATGTGTCGCACACGGGGCTGCTGATTTCGGCGGCGGTTGCCGACCAGGTGAAGCATTTTCTAGCGCACGGGCGCTTCTTGCATCCGCCTGCTGCGACAGCCTGAATATCTCGATTTGTTCAACACTTAGGCCGGAATCGACGCCGCGCGTGCCTAAAGCACTGCGCTGGCCAATCCGATACAAAGTGCTGACCCTGAGTTCGGGGCCAAGGCCCGGTATTGTGGTTCGGCAAGGGGAACATCGGACCACTCAAGGAGCTTCAGCTGGCGACAAGCATCGACCCGCCGCTGGCGCAAGAGGACAGAGTGAAAGCCGCGTTTTGGAAAACTAATTGGTTTCTCGGTCTGGTGGTCACCGTGATCGTATTCGCGGCAAACGAGCGCGGGGCGCTGCGGGATCTCGAATGGCGAGTCTATGATCTCGGTCTGCAAGCTACCACGCTGCGTCCGGCCAATGACGACATCGTCGTCATTGCGATCGATGACGAATCCCTGCGCCAACTGGGCCCGTGGCCTTGGTCGCGCAGCACACTTGCCGCCGGCTTGCGCCAGTTGATGAGCGCCAAGCCCCTGGCTGTCGGGTTTGTGCCGCCGTTGGTCGATGTGCAGAATGGGCACGCGGTGGCGTATTTGCGCCAGCTGCGCGAGGGTTTGGATGAGCGCAGCAAGGCGACCACCCGTGCGCGCGAAGTCCTGCGCAACGCTGAGCGCGGTCTGGATACTGAGGCCAGTCTGGCAGCGAGTTTTGCGCCGCTGCGCAACGTTGCCTTGGTGATGCCTTACAGCGTCGCAGAGACCCTTAAACCGGGTGAGCCCGACGGCGCCGTGCTCGATCACGCGCTGAGCGCAGCGCAGGCTGATACCGAGTCGTTTGGTTTTGCGCCGGGTCCCTTCCGTTCTGCCAGCGTTGTCGAAGCCACCCGAGTGCAGGCCCCGTTGGAGAGCGTTGCCAGAAAAGCTGCCGCGGCAGGCGTCTTCGCCAACGACGATCCCCAGGCGCGCCTTGCGCCGCTGGTGGTGCGCTATGCAGATCGCTATCTGCCCTCCCTGGCACTGTTGCTCACCGCCTACGGTAAGGGCGTCACAACGGCTGATATCCGCGTTGCATCGGGTTACGGTATTCGCGTTGGCGGGGAGTTGCTGCGCACCGATGGCGCTCTGCGGGCCTATCCCTATTTCTATCGCACCCGTGACGGACGCCCGCCGTTCCAGGTCCACTCCTTTCACGAACTGTATTCGCGCAGCCTGGAGCCGAAGGCATTGAGTGAGAAGATTGTGCTGATTGGACCCACTTCGCCCGCTCTGGTCGGATATCAGCAGACCCCGATCGGCGAAGCGATGGCGCCGACGCTGAGCTTGGCGCATACGGTGTCCAGCCTACTCAACGATGACCTCTATGAACTACCCGTCTGGGTGGCTGCGGCGCAGACTGCCGCGTTCCTGCTCGTCGCGCTCTACCTGATGATAATTTTGCCGCGCCTTGGCACCAGCGCGGGCTGGGTGTTCACGATCCTGCTTTTGATCGCCACATTCAACGCTGAGCTTATCATGCTGATGTCGAAGGAGCTGTGGGTGCCGTTGATGGCGCCGTGTGCGGCGATCGTGCTGGGTCACATCGCTTTCCAGCTCAAGAAGCTTGGCGAGGACCACAACAAGGCGTTGGTGTCGGAGCTTTCCGAGACGAACCGTGCCTTGGGGCAAAGTCTGCAGGAGCAGGGCAATCTGGATGTGGCCTTCGAGCGCTATAGAAGGTGTGCTGTAACCCCACCGTTGCTGAAGCAGATATACAGCCTCGGCTTGGACTATGAGCGCAAGCGCCAGTTCAACAAGGCGACAACGGCATTCCAGTACATAGCCGGATTTGAACCCGACTTCGAGGACATTCGTCAGCGCATCAAGAGTAACCAGGAGATGGAGCGAATGCTGGTGCTCGGCAAGCCCAGTGGGGGGAATGTCGCGGCCACACTCATTGTGCAGAACAACGGCTTGCAGAAGCCCCGCCTGGGCCGCTACGAAATCGAGCACGAGCTTGGGCGCGGCGCGATGGGGATGGTGTACTTGGGGCGCGATCCACGCATTGGGCGCACGGTCGCGATCAAGACCATGGCCCTTTCCCAGGAGTTCGAAGCCGAACAGCTCGAAGAGGTACGGGAACGATTCTTCCGCGAAGCCGAGACGGCGGGCCGGCTCAATCACCCCAACATCGTGACCATCTATGATGTCGGCGAAGAGCAGGATCTGGCCTACATCGCGATGGATTACCTTACCGGCGAGAATCTTCTCGCCTACTGTAAGACTGATACGCTGTTGCCCACAGCGAAGGTTTTCGATATCGGAATCCAGGTCGCCGAGGCCTTGGACTACGCGCACAAGCATAGTGTCGTGCACCGGGACATCAAACCGGCCAACCTGATATACGATACTAAGACGAGCCTGGTGAAGGTCACGGACTTTGGCGTTGCCTGTCTGACGGATTCGAGCAAGACGAAGACGGGAACCATCCTGGGCAGCCCGTCATACATGTCGCCCGAGCAGCTCGGTGGACAGAAGGTCGACGGGCGCTCGGATCTCTTTTCACTTGGGATTATGCTCTACCAATTGCTCGCCGGCGAGTTACCATTTGTGGGTGAATCGCTGGCAAGCCTGATGTACAAGATCGCGAACGAGAAGCATCCCGATGTGCGCATGTTTCGGCCTGATCTGCCCTCGTGCGTGAGCAAGATTGTCAACAAGGCCCTGCACAAGGATCTCGAGCGGCGATTCCAAACCGGCGTGCAGATGGCAGGCGCGCTGAGGCGATGCAAGGAACGCTTGGACAGCGGCAAGTAGGCGGTGAGAATGAGCACGGTGCCGAAACTGGCGATTAGCGGTAAGACCGACGTAGGCCGCTTGCGCGAACACAATGAAGATAGTATCGCCTGGGATGCCAAGCTCGGCCTGGTGGTGCTGGCAGACGGTATGGGTGGTCACAACGCCGGAGAGGTGGCGAGCGAGCTTGCCGTCAACACCGTACTCAGCGTGCTGCGCACGGCCCTAACGGCGGACGAGGGCGATGCGAATAGAACCGAACTGTTGCAGGATGCGGTGGATGACGCCAACAGCGCCATATTCAATCAATCCCACGAGCAGCCGCAGTGTGCAGGGATGGGTACAACGCTTGTTGGCGCGCTGTTCAGCGATGAAGGCATGATCTGGGCTCATGTCGGCGACTCGCGCATATATCGGTTGCGCCAAACCGAGCTGAGTCAGATTACGACCGACCATTCGCTGCTGGAGGAGTTAGTACAGAACGGTTACCTCACCAAGGAAGAAGCGCAGTTGTCGGTGAACAAGAACCTGATAACGCGAGCCTTGGGAATTGAAGCCGACGTTGACGCCGACGTCGATATCGATACTCTAATGGCCGATGACATCTACCTTTTCTGTTCTGACGGCCTGTCAGACTTGGTCAACGAACAGGATATCGCGTCGATTCTCAACGATCGTAGCCGCGACCTGGATACGGCCGCTGCATCTCTCGTATTCGCCGCCAATGCAAAAGGCGGAACTGACAATATTTCGGTGATCTTGGTGCATGTCTTGCCGACCGAGGGCGAGACCCACGTGGACTAACTTGGTCGCAAGCGACGTAGGAAGAATGGCTATGGCAAAGCTGACAATATCCCTGGGAGGCTCGGTGTTGCGTGAGTTCGAAATAGACCAGGATCGAATCACCATCGGGCGCCGACCCTCCAACGACATCGTGCTCGACGACTCCACGGTCAGTGGTAACCACGCGGCGGTATTGAATCTGCAAAACGTCTATATCGAGGACCTGCGCAGCACCAACGGCACCTTGCTGAACGGCAAACCGGTGCAAAAGCGAATGCTGAATCACGGCGATGTCATCACTATTGGGCAGCACGAGCTGCGCTTCGTTGACGAACAGGCACAGGACTTCGAAAGCACTGTGCTGCTAGCGCCTGGCACACAGGAGGCGGCGCCAGCGCCCGCCAAACAGCCTTGTATTACGGTGATGGACGGGCCGAAGGCCGGCGAAGCATTGGCGCTGACCAAGTCCTATACAACGGTCGGCAAGCCTGGCGTTCAGGTGGCGGTTATTGCGCAGCGGGGCGGCGGTTACTTTCTCACGCCGTTGACGGGCGGTATGGGCGGTGCCACCGGGCCCATACGGATCAACGCAGAGCCTATCAGCGGCAGCAGCGTGCCGTTGAACGAGGGCGACGTGATCGAGGTCGCCGGAATTCGTATGAAGTTCTCCTGCGCCTGCTAGCAGGGCGGTGCCGGGAAGTCACTTTTAACTATTGCCAGTCAGAGGTCTTGCATGACGCCGAAATTGATCGCCAGCTACAACGGTATCGTGATTAAGGACTATGCCCTGGACAAGGACCAGATGATCATCGGCCGGCACTCGGCCTGTGATATCCACATTGATGATGCCGTCGTCAGTAGTCGCCATGCCGAGCTGCGGCTGACGCCGAACCGGTATCTGGACGGTTTCAAGGATGTGGTGTTGCGCGACCTTGGCAGCACCAATGGTACCCTCGTCAACGGTGTGCGCATTGACGAGGTTGAGCTCAAGAACGGCGACGTTATCCGCGTGGGCGAGCATCAGTTTACCTTCCAGAATCAGGACTCGGATGACCTGGAGGAAACGGCGATCTACCTCCCCGACGGCGACGATTCCAGCCGCTGAGCGTCAATCTTCGCGGGGGTGGTGTGTCGCGGTCTTTCGAGCGACTTCGCGGCGATGCTAGAATCCTCGCCAACTTCTCTTTCGTCTCTTTCAGCATCTGAGGTTGTTTTCTATGGCCGGGCACAGTAAATGGGCCAATATCCAACATCGCAAGAAGGCACAGGACGCCAAGCGCGGCAAGCTGTTCACCAAACTCATCCGTGAAATCACCGTAGCGGCCCGTACTGGCGGGGGCGATGCCGATGCCAATCCGCGTCTGCGTACGGCGATCGACAAGGCGCTCGCGGCCAACATGACCAAAGACACCGTTGAGCGGGCGGTGAAGCGCGGCAGTGGTCAGCTCGACGGCGCCAACTATGAGGAGGTGCGCTACGAAGGCTATGGGCCGGGCGGCGTCGCCGTAATGGTTGACTGCCTGACTGACAATCGCAATCGCACGGTGTCCGAAGTGCGTCACGCCTTCAGCAAGTGTGGCGGCAATTTGGGCACCGACGGTTCCGTTGCCTACTTGTTCAACGCGGCCGGCGTGCTGAGTTATCCCGCTGGCAGTGATGAAGGTCGTATCATGGAGCAGGCGCTGGAGGCTGGCGCTGAGGATGTGCTCGAAAACGATGACGGCAGCATCGACGTGCTGACGGCGCCCGAGCAGTTTCTGGCGGTCAAAGACGCCATGCTCGGCGCGGATCTGGCCCCCGAGCATGCCGAGGTTACGATGCGGCCGGCGACGACCGTCGATCTGGAGTTGGAGGATGCGCAGAAGGTGATGCGCATGGTGGACATGCTCGAGGACCTGGATGACGTGCAGGAAGTCTACTCCAATGCCGATTTTTCCGACGAGGTTATGGCGCAATTGCAGTGATTCTCGGGCGCCACGTCATTCATCGCGCGAAGCCGGGCTCGGCCGTCTGCAGCGGCCTCGACCCGGCGTGACTCGATGACACCCCCCGCGCTGCGAATTCTTGGCATCGACCCAGGTTCCAACGTAACCGGCTACGGTATCGTCGAGTGGCATGGCGGTCGGGCTACGCATATCGCCAGCGGTTGCCTGCGCGTCAGTGGGGACGAGTTGGCTGCGCGCCTCGGCATGATATTCGACGGCCTGAGCCGTGTGCTGGACACCTACCAGCCTCACGAGGCGGCGGTGGAGCAGGTGTTCATGGCGCGCAACCCAGATTCTGCGCTCAAGCTGGGTCAGGCACGGGGGGCGGCGATTTCGGCGGTTGTGACGCGGGCGGTGCCGGTTGCCGAGTACTCCGCACGGCAAATCAAGCTGGCCGTGGTCGGTCGCGGCAATGCGGCCAAGCAACAAGTCCAGCACATGGTCACGGCGCTACTCAAACTTCAGGCGACGCCTCCGGCCGATGCCGCCGACGCGCTCGCCACGGCGTTGTGTCATGCCTATCATCACACCTCACCAGCAGTGCTTGCCAGCAGCAGCCGGCGCAGGGGACGCTGGCGGCTGTGATGGCGGGGCCAGCGCGAGGAAACGGAGCATGATTGGACATCTGAGAGGCAGGCTGGCGAGCAAACATCCGCCGGCGCTGGTGGTTGACGTCAACGGTGTTGGTTACGAACTGCAGGCACCAATGTCGACGTTCTACCAGTTGCCAGAGTTGGGCAAGGACGTCAGCCTGCATACCCACCTCGTCGTCCGCGAGGACGCGCATCAGCTCTATGGTTTCGCCTCTGAGGCCGAGCGACGTCTGTTCCGTGCTCTAATCAAGGTGAGCGGCGTCGGCGCGAAGATGGCGCTGGCGATTCTCTCCGGCATGTCCACAGACGGTTTCTCCGCCTGCGTGCAGGAGGGTGATACCGCGGCTTTGACCCGCATTCCGGGCGTTGGCAAGAAGACGGCCGAGCGGCTGGTCGTGGAGATGCGTGATCGACTCGGCGACTGGGGTGGCGGCGTGGGCGCGGTCGCTGCGCCGGGCGGCGAGGTGGCGGCGGCAGGCGGCGATGCGCAGCGCGAAGCGTTGAGCGCACTGGTCGCTTTGGGCTATAAGCCGCAGGAGGCCCAACGCATGCTGCAACGGCTCGATACCAGCGAATTGAGCAGCGAGGAGATCATTCGAGCCGCCCTCAAGGCCGCGGCTCCATAGCAATTTCTGCTGCTGAAGTTCGCCCGGCGCTTCGTGTATCATTGCCGGCAGGCCAGCGTCGGCGACAATCCCGGTCCGCCGCCTGGCAACGGGAGGTCGCGCGCGCAGGATGTTGGATTCTGACCGTCTGGTGGATGCTCACGGTGGCACTGAAGAGGATGCGCAGGATCGGGCGCTGCGGCCACGAACGCTCGTCGACTACGTCGGTCAGGCGGCGGTGTGCGAGCAGATGGAGATCTTTGTGCAGGCGGCGCGGGCGCGTGGCGAAGCGCTCGACCACGTTCTGATTTTCGGTCCTCCCGGTCTGGGCAAGACCACACTCTCCCACATTATTGCCAATGAGATGGGTGTGAGCATGAAGCACACATCCGGGCCGGTGCTGGAGCGCCCGGGCGACCTTGCGGCTCTGCTGACCAATCTCGAGCCCCACGATGTGCTGTTCGTCGATGAGATTCACCGTCTCAGCGCGGTGGTCGAGGAGATCCTCTACCCGGCCATGGAGGACTACCAGCTGGACATCATGATCGGCGATGGCCCAGCGGCTCGTTCGATCAAGCTCGACCTCCCACCGTTTACCCTGGTCGGCGCGACCACGCGCGCTGGTTTGCTCACCTCACCGTTGCGCGATCGCTTTGGCATTATTCAGCGACTGGAGTATTACAGCGCAGAGGATTTGGCAAAGATTGTGAAGCGCTCGGCAGATATTCTGGGCGTCAAGATTGATGATGCCGGGGCGAAGGAGATAGCGCGGCGTTCCCGCGGCACGCCGCGGGTTGCGAATCGGTTGCTGCGCCGGGTGCGCGATTATGCCGAAATCAAGGCTGACGGCATCGTGACCAGCGCCGTGGCCGATGGCGCACTGCGCATGTTGGACGTCGACGCGCGGGGGTTCGACGTGCTGGATCGCAAGCTGCTGGAGACCGTGATCGACAAGTTCGGTGGCGGCCCGGTGGGACTGGACAATCTCGCCGCAGCCATCGGCGAGGAACGCGATACCATAGAGGATGTTTTGGAGCCCTATTTGATTCAACAAGGTTTCCTCATGCGCACGCCTCGTGGTCGGATGGCGACGCGCAACGCCTACCTTCACTTCGGTTTGACGCCCCCCCACAACATCGAGACGCCCTCCGCCGAAACGCTTGATCTCTTCAACCGAGCCTAGTCGGGTCTTGCCTACGACCTTAGAGAGGATAGGGAATTTTCTCGTGCCAGCATTGTCACAGGGGGTGGATTGTTGAAGTCGTTCGACTGGCCGGTCCGTGTGTACTACGAGGACACGGACAGTGGGGGGGTTGTTTACTACGCCAACTACTTAAAGTTCATGGAGCGCGCGCGCACTGAGTGGTTGCGCACCGCGGGTTTCGAGCAGGATGCTTTGATCAGAGATAGACAGATAATTTTCGCCGTGCGGACCGTCCAGCTCGACTATCTGAGGCCAGCCCGGTTCAATGATCAATTGATTGTTAGCGTTGCGCTGGTCAAGGCGGGCAGAGCGAGTCTCACACTCAACCAGTCGGTTCACAAGGTCGACGACGATCGGCCGTTGTGCACAGGTGTGGTGAAGATCGCATGCCTGGACAGCAACAGCTTCAAGCCGCGGTCCATTCCGCAGGATATCGCGACCTGCATGGTGCACGAATAGGGAGCAGCGTGTGAGTGCAAATATGTCGATAGCGCACTTGGTGTTGGGCGCCAGTCCAGTCGTTCAGTTGGTGATGCTGATGCTGTTGTTGGCCTCACTGCTTTCGTGGACGGTGATTTTCCAAAAGTGGTCGGTCATCAAGCGCGCGCGTTCGGCGGCCGATCAGTTCGAGCGCCGTTTCTGGTCCGGAACCGATCTGACCGAGTTGTACAAGCGCGTTAGCGCCGAGCGTGACAAGAGCGGCGGCATGGCGGTCATATTCGAGGCAGGCTTCAAGGAGTTTGCCCGCGCGCGTGCCAAGGCTGGCATCGAACCCAGGGCGATCGTCGAGAGCGCGCAACGTACGATGCGCGTCGCATTGAGTCGCGAGATCGATGCGCTGGAGCTGCACTTGTCATTTCTGGCGACAGTGGGTTCGACGAGTCCCTACATCGGCCTGTTCGGAACGGTGTGGGGCATCATGAATTCGTTTATTGCGCTGGGTAATGTACAACAGGCGACCATCGCCTCAGTCGCTCCGGGCATTGCCGAGGCGTTGATTGCGACGGCGATGGGGCTGTTTGCTGCGATTCCGGCCGTCATTGCCTACAACCGCTATTCCAATAACGTGGAGCGGCTGGTGAATCACTACGATGCCTTCCTGGAGGAATTTTCTTCCCTGCTGCAGCGTCAGGTGCATGCCTAGGCCGCTGCGCGACTTGTTGACAGAGAGCACGACAGGTAAATGAGTCAGGGCGGGAGCCACAAACGCTATACACGGCGCCAGATGGCGGAGATCAATGTCGTGCCATATATCGACGTGATGCTCGTGCTGCTGGTGATCTTCATGATTACCGCGCCGTTGTTGGCCCAGGGCGTGAAAGTCGAGTTGCCGCAAGCTGCCGCTGAGGTGATGGATCAGAGTAAGGGTGAGCCGGTGGTCGTCACGGTCGACGAACGCGGTACGCTGTACATGAACATTGGCGATGATCCCAACAAACCCGTGCAGCCAGATACCGTCGTGGCACGCGTGGCGGCGGTTCTGCGCAACAAGCCGCATACCGAAATTTTGGTGCGCGGCGATCACAGTGCCAGCTACGGTGAAGTCGTCCACGCGATGGTCTTGCTGCAGCAAGCAGGGGCCCCCAACGTTGGGCTGATTACCCAGTCTCCCGAAGCGAAGATCGAGCGCTGAGGCTAGTGGCTTGATATGTGGAATCTGATTCGATCCTATCCTCGCAGCGTGCTGCTGGCGGTCCTGATTCACCTCACCATTGTGGTGTTGTTAACTGTTAGTCTGCGCTGGCCGAGCACCCGTCCAACGCTGTCCAACGCGCCCGTGGACGTAGTCAAGGCGGTGGCTGTTGACGAGGCCAAAGTCCAAGCTGAGCTCGACAAACAGCGTGCTCGCGAACGAGCCCGTGAACAGGAGATCAAGCGCGCGCAGGAACAGGCTCGTCGCGCCGAAGCCGAGCGCGTCCAGGAGCAGAAGCGGCTGGCGGCCGTGAAAGAGCAGCGCGCCGAGGAACAACGCAAACTCAAGGAAGCCGAGCGCAAGCGCCAGGAGCAGGCGCGCGTCGAGAAGGAGCGGCTGGCGAAGATCGAGGCGGAAAACAAAGCCCTGGAACAGAAGCGCCGCGCCGAGCAAGAGCGGCTCGCCGCGCTGGAAGCGAAACGTAAGGCCGAAGAAGAGGAACGGCGCAAGGCGGAGGAGGCACGCCAGCGCCAGGAAGAAGCGCGCAAGCGCCGGGAAGCCGAAGAGGCGCTCAAGGCTCAAATGGCCGCGGAAGAACAGCAGCGTTTGGCAGACGCACGCCGGGCCCAGGCCATGTCGACGATTGATAAGTATCGCGTTCTGATCGAGGCGAAGGTCAGGCAGAACTGGTTGGTGCCGCCAAGTGCCCAGCAGGGCATGGTGTGTGTGCTGTCCGTACGCCTCATACCCAGCGGTGATGTGGTGAGCGTGCAGATATTGGAGAGCAGCGGCGATGCGGTGTTTGATCGTTCGGTGGAAAATGCTGTCCGCAAGGCTTCGCCGCTGCCTTTGCCGCCTGCTGAGCTTGGGCTATATGATGAATTCCGCGAGTTGCGTTTCCCGTTCGAATTGCAGAGAAAGGGTTGAGGTATTGATGTTGGGAAGAATGCTGAGTGCTCTGTTCGTGGCGATAGTGCTGGTCATGCCTGCCCGAGCCGAATTGACGATCCAGATATCCGAAGGTGTGGAAGGGTCGCTGCCAATCGCTGTCGTGCCTTTTGGTTTTGAGGGCCGCGGCGCGGCGCCAGCGGATATCGCTGCCATTGTCGCCGCGGATTTGCGTCGCAGTGGCCGGTTTCAGCCCTTGCCACGTGAGGATATGGTCGGTGAGCCGCACGAGGCCCAGCAGGTCAATTTCCAGAGCTGGCGTGCGGTTGGAACCGACAACGTCGTTGTCGGCAAACTGCGCGCCCTCGCGGACGGAAGCTATCAAGTACAGTTTCAGCTGCTCGACGCGCTCCGCGGCAAGCAACTCGCGGGTTACAGCATACCCTCGCGTCCCGACCAGTTGCGTCAGACGGCGCATCAGATCAGCGATATCATTTACGAGACGCTTACCGGCCAGCGCGGCGCCTTTGACACGTTCATTGCCTACGTCGTTGCGACCGGCAAAGGCACCGACAAGGCGACACATCGACTCGCGGTGGCCGATGCCGATGGCTATGGCGAGCAGACTATTCTGGAATCCACGCAACCGGTGATGTCGCCGGCGTGGGCGCCCGATGGCAAGCGCTTGGCCTATGTATCGTTCAATAAAGGCCGTCCGGCTGTGTATGTTCAAAATGTCGTAACCCAGGAGGTTCGTGTCGTCGCCGAATATCCCGGCCTGAACAATGCGCCGGCCTGGTCGCCGGACGGCAAGCGACTGGCACTTACTTTGTCGAAGGACGGCAATCCGGAAATCTACGTCGTTGATATGGCGACGCTGCGGCTGCAGCGGATAACGCGACACTATGCGATTGACACCGAGCCGGCTTGGGCTGCCGATGGTCGCGAGCTGTTTTTCACCTCCGATCGAGGCGGTAGCCCGCAGATCTATCGAGTGCGGCTCGACGCCAGTGGCGCAGCGACTCGCCCGCAGCGGTTGACTTTCGAAGGCCGCTACAATGCGCGCGCCAGTGTGTCGCCCGATGGCAAACATATCGCGGTCGTTCATGGCGCCGACGGCAAGTATCGGATCGCCGTGCAGGAGCTCAATACCGGCATCCTGCGGGTGTTGACGGACGCCCGTTTGGATGAGTCGCCCAGCTTCGCGCCCAATGGCGCCATGATTATCTACGCGACGGAGGAAAATGGCCGCGGCGTGTTGGCGGCGGTGTCAATCGACGGTCGCAGTCATCAACGGTTGAGCTTGCAGAGCGGGGATGTCAGAGAACCTGCCTGGTCGCCCTTTAAACGGTTGTGAGCATAGGAGAGCAGTGATGGAGCGCAGAATACAGTGGGTTTTGATTGTGGTGTTTGTCCTCGGTCTGGCCGCGTGTGCGGCGCCACCGCCCAAAGAGGATGCTGGGGCGGCAGCCGACGCTGGGGCGGCTGCAGGTGTCGATCAGGGCGCGGATCAGCGTCAGGGTGCCGATCTGGGCACGGGCTTCCAGGGCCATCCACTAGATGATCCGGCGAGTCCATTGTCCAAACGGGTGTTCTACTTCGAGCTCGATAGCAGTCAGCTCAGCGAAGAGGATCGCGAGATCATCAATGCGCATGCCAAGTATTTGGCAGAACACCCCGAAGTGAATGTGGTCATTGAGGGTCATGCCGACGAGCGCGGTAGCCGCGAATACAACATGGCATTGGGCGAGCGGCGCGCATTGACGGTGCGCCAGCTGATCCTCGTGCAGGGCGTTGGCCAGCAGCAGATTCAATACATCAGTTTTGGCGAGGAGCGACCGGTTGCGCTGGGGCACGACGACAGCGCCTGGGGCCTGAATCGCCGAGCAGAGTTACTGTATTCGGGCTATTGAGATGCGCCAGGACAACCGTAAGACAAAGCGGGTCGCGTGGCTGCTCACCACCGTTCTGGTCTGCGCATGTCTGAGCACGGTCTCGGCGCAACAGTCGTCCAAGGGGACGGCACCAGGGGCGCAGACCAGTATTGAAGAGCGCTTGGCTCGTGTTGAACGCCAGCTCGATAGTCAGGCTCAGGTCGATATGTTGTTGCGACTGGAGAATCTGCAAAACGAGGTGCAGCACATGTTGGGTCAGCTCGAGGCGCTGACACATTCGGCCGACGAGCTCAAAAGCAGGCAGCGTGATCTGTACCTGGATCTCGATCGGCGTTTGTTGCAGCTGGAACGTGGCGGTGTTGCCGCGGCCGCGCCGGCTGCTGCCGGGGCGGGCGCGGCGACAACGATGCCAGATACGCCGGCGCCAAAGGCGGCGGCAACGAGCGGCGCTGCGGCGGCCGCCGCGAGCGCGGCGTCAAAGACTTCGGCCGCAAGCGTGGCGCTGCCAAGCGCCGATCCTGCCAAAGAGCAGCAGGCGTACCAGGTCGCCTTCGACCTGCTGCGCGAGTTGCGTTATGCGTTATGACCAGGCCATCGATGCCTTTCGTGCCTTTCTCAAGGACTATCCCGACGGGCGCTATGCGCATATCGCCCAATATTGGTTGGGTGAGGCCAACTATGCTCAGCGTCGATTCAAGGAAGCCGTTGTCGATTACCAGAAGCTGATCGATCAGCATCCGAACAGTCCCAAACGCGCTGAGGCAATGCTCAAGATTGGCTATAGCCACTTCGAGCTCGGGGAAACCGAGAAGGCACGCGCGACCTTGGAGCAATTGGTGGCTGCCTATCCGCAGACCACTGAAGCTGGTCAGGCGCAGAACCTGCTGCAGAAAATGCGCGCCAATACCGCGCGCTAGCGTGTTCTCGCCGTACACGCTCGTGATCGTTTGCAGTTCGGCGCGACGAGGCGTGATGTGATGAGTGCACAGCCTGCCAGTGGCGCCCAGGAGGCGACTGACTCTCGCCTGCGCGTCACGGAGATCTTCTATTCCCTGCAGGGTGAGTCGCGTAGCGTTGGCGTGCCGACGGTGTTCGTGCGCTTGACGGGTTGCCCGCTGCGCTGCGGCTACTGCGATACGACCTATGCTTTCCAAGGCGGGGAGTGGTACAGCATCGATGCCATCCTGCAGCAGGTCAGGCAGCTTGACGCTACCCACGTTACCGTCACCGGCGGCGAGCCGCTCGCGCAGAAGCCCTGTCGCGCATTGTTGACCAAGCTTTGTGACCAGGGCTACGCAGTATCACTGGAAACCAGTGGTGCGCTCGACATCGCCGGTATTGATACTCGGGTCAGCATCGTCATGGATATCAAGACACCCGGTTCGGGTGAAGCCGAGCGCAATCGCTGGGCGAACCTCGAGCTGCTCGGCAGCAAGGATCAGGTCAAATTCGTTATTTGCGATCGTGCAGATTACGAATGGGCGCGGACGGTGCTTGCCGACTACGATTTGACGGCGCGCAGTGAGGTGTTGTTCTCGCCGAGTCATGGTCACTTGGACGCCCGCCAGCTTGCCGAGTGGATTCTGGAGGATCACCTTGGCGTGCGCATGCAGATCCAATTGCACAAATTGCTCTGGGGCGAGAAGCCCGGGCGCTGAGCGCAGCGGTCGAGGCGACATGAATACGAAAGGCAGGGCTGTCGTGCTCGTCTCCGGCGGGCTGGACTCGGCCACCGCCCTGGCGGTGGCGCGTGACCAGGGCTACCAGTGTTATGCCCTGAGCTTTGACTATGGCCAGCGTCATCGGTCGGAGTTGGTCGCTGCCGACGCCGTTGCGCGGGCGCTGGGGGCTACCGAGCACAAGACCGTCACTATGGACCTGCGCACTATCGGCGGCTCGGCGTTGACCGACGAGCACATCGAGGTGCCAACATCACCCACAGGCGGCATCCCGCCGACCTACGTGCCCGCGCGCAACACCGTTTTCCTCGCCGTGGCGCTCGGCTGGGCCGAAGTGCTGGGTGCCCATGAGCTGTTTATCGGCGTGAATGCCGTTGACTACTCCGGCTATCCCGACTGTCGACCCGAGTTCATCGCCGCATTCGAGCGCCTGGCCAATCTCGCCACCAAGGCGGGCGTGGAGGGGCAGGCCTTTCACGTGCGTGCGCCACTCATTGCGCTCACCAAGGCCCAGATTGTTCAGCTTGGCACACGCCTTGGTGTGGATTATGGCCTCACGGTGTCCTGCTACGATGCCGATGAGGCGGGGCGGGCATGCGGGCACTGCGATTCCTGTCGCCTGCGTGCCGCGGGCTTTGCGACCGCGGGGCTGCCCGACCCCACCCGCTATCGCGATCTCCGCTGACGCGCACCCTCGTACGACGGTGGCACGCGCCCGAGCCGAGGGGTAAAATGGGGCGGTTATCCAGCTCGGAGACCTAAGACGCGCGTCCGCAACGCGCCAGCCGAGTTCGGCCCAGCCACGTGGTGGAGGATTTGTCATGACATTCGAGAGTTTTGCCGCGGCCCAGTCGTTCTTCCTGTGGGCAACCTTTATCACCGCACTCGTCATGGGCGCTGTGGTCAACAAGACCAATTTCTGCACCATGGGAGCGGTGTCCGACTTGGTCAATATGGGCGACAGTGGCCGCATGCGGGCCTGGTTGCTTGCCGCGACCACCGCCATGCTTGGCGTGGTTGTCTTGGAGGCCAGCGGCCTCATCAATCTCGGTTCGACGACGCTGCCGCCTTACCGCGCCAGCCAGTTCCAATGGGGGCGCTACCTGCTCGGTGGCATCCTGTTTGGCATAGGCATGACCCTGGGCAGCGGTTGCGGCAACAAGACCTTGATTCGTATCGGTGGCGGCAATATCAAGTCCATTTTCGTGTTCGTCATCATTGCCGTGATCGCCTATTACATGGTCGATCCGTTCAAGACGCTGCCGTCAACTTGGTACCAGACCTTGTTCGCACCGTGGCTGGATGTCGCCTCGATTTCGCTGACCACCAACCAGGACCTGGGCAGTGTGGTTGGCAAAGCGGCCGGGGCGGATGCCGGCACCACGCGCACGATTATCGGTCTGATTCTGGGCGCAGTCGTCTTGTTCCTGGTGTTGCGTTCGGCTGATTTTCGCAAGAGCTTTGACAATGTGCTGGCCGGGCTGGTCGTCGGCGGTGCGGTTATTGTCGCCTGGTATTTCACCTCCAACATTCTGGTGACGACGTCGGACGGCAACATGTCGTTGGGCCAGTTCTACTCGAGCTGGGACTTCCTGATGGATTCCGAGGCGGGCAAGCCCAAGAACGGCTCCACCAACTTGTTGCCCCAGTCGTTCACATTCATCAGCCCGATGGGTCAGACCTTCGGCTACGCCACGGGTGGTTTTGCCAGCACGTTCCTGACCTTCGGGGCCGTATCGGTATTTGGCGTCATTGCCGGTTCGCTGCTGTGGGCGTTGATTAGCCGTAGCTTCCGCATCGAGTGGTTCGCGTCGTTCAAGGACTTCGTCATGCATGCGATCGGTGGAGTGCTGATGGGCTTTGGCGGCGTGCTCGGCTTGGGCTGCACCGTGGGCCAGGCCATCACCGGGGTGTCGACGCTGGCGCTGGGTTCCTTCATTACGTTCGCAGGCATTGTGCTCGGCAGCGCCCTGACCATGAAGGTTCAGTACTACAAAATGGTCTACGAAGAGGAAGCCACCTTCGCCAAGGCGCTGATCACAGCTCTGGTGGACCTGCGGTTGTTGCCAGCCGGTATGCGCAAGCTGGAAGCCGTCTAAGTAACCTCGTATCGACTCGCCGGGGTTGTCACATTCCCGGCGAGTCCGCTATGATCCCGCGCTTGCCATTGCAGCGGGCCGTTAGCTCAGTTGGTAGAGCAGTGGACTTTTAATCCATTGGTCGAAGGTTCGAGTCCTTCACGGCCCACCATTCCATTCTAGCCACCTGGCGTCCTGTTCTTGAGTTCACGCCGATTCCTGTTACCTCGGTTGACCGCTGCGTTCTCGCGTGATTCGTTTGAGCTCTGGCACGACTGTGCCAACGTTGAAGTGGCGTTTGCGGAACACGCGAAATTGTTCCTTGGTGTCTCGGGACCGGAACGCCGTCGAGTCGGTCCTCTCGTGCCCAAACTGCGTGCAGTGACCGTTTCGTTCGGACAATGTGGCTCGTTCGATATTGGACTTCTGTTGCGCGTGGGCGCGACTCAATCGATCTAGACGGAGGAGTCTTGTATTCGAATCATGACACCCGCTAGAAAAAGAAAGTAACGCCGGTAGAGAGTTCCAGGTTATGCGTGGTCTCACTCTTGTTCAGAATGTCTGACTCGAAAATGTGATCGCGGTAGTCGATGTGCCAGGTCAGCCAGTCGCGCAATACAATGCGATAGCCCGTGCCCAGCGTGATCGTGAAATGTTCCTCTCCCCCAAATTTGGTATTCCCGACACCGCCAACCAGAAAGAAAGCCGAGTTAAAGGTCAGCTTCGATGTCATGAACACCTCGCCGGGAAAAATATTGTAGCCGACCAAGAGGTTATAGTACGTATATTCGCGCTCGGAGTCGGTCAGCAGGCGCACGTTCTCGCCACTGAGCTCTTCAAAAGATGTCTGACCAGCCTCAGAGATGCCGTAGTTGAACTGCAAGAAGAAGTCCTCAGTGGCGTGAAAAGCAGCATTGATCCCGTACACGGGTGCGCTGCCGAAGTTATCGATTGTCAGAATCCCGATGTACGCACCCACTTCGAAGAATTCCTTATCTATCTGCGCCTCGGTGATTTCTCGTGGTTGCACTTCGGGCGCAATGACCTGGACGGGAGCCGGTTTGCTTTGCTCATCAGCAGCCAGGGCGTCGTTCTGCGCTAGTACTAGGCCAGCCCAGCACAGGGCGAACATGACGATTGATCTCGGTATGATTGAGTTCACCTGGGAATGTCCTCGACGTCCTAGAAAAATGTGTTTAGACCAATTGCCCATGCGGTTAGACCTCTGCTGCCGTCATCGGTTGAAATCGAGTATTGGCGGAATTCAGCACGCACGAGGAAATTTCGTCCGATGTAGTAGCTGACGCCTCCGCCAAGCCTGACGTAACTCGGGGAGCCGACGTCGTCGACTAACACCTTCTGCCTGCTGTCGAAGGAGAATTGGCCGGCTCCGGCCGAGAGGAATGGCGTTACGAGCCAATCTGTAAAAGGCTCTACCGAGACGTTGGCGCCGTAGTACTCGCTGGTCACCGATTGGTCAAATACGTTCCCTGCTTCGAGCTCGATGCCGGCCCAGCTAAACGGCCGATAGCCCGCTGTCACGCTGAACGTGCTTGCCCCTTCCAACTGACCCGCGGTGAAACCCACTCGCCAGCTGGAAGTCAGGTAATCGCCGTGTCCAACCTCGGGCAAATCGACCGGTACACCTGTGGGTTTGAGCGTGTGCGCCAACTGCGCGGCTTTGGTCCATCCCGTCTTGCTATCCGCGCTCCTGACCTTATACCAGTCAGGTTTTCGCTTGAGTATCTCGATGGTCTCGCCCTGCTCAACCACATTGAATACGGGATAGCCACGACCGGGTCCGGTATGCATTTCGATGAACGGTTCCACGACTTCGAGCACCAGAACGTCATCCGCGCGTTCTTCGCTGGATGTGTCGGCCGAGGATGCTTGTGACGGCAGCCAGATAAAGAGCAGCAACGCACACAGGCCGAGGCGAGCCTCACGGAGGACACGCCCGATTCGAGGTGGCTTCAAGTCCATGCAGTCACTTGTCCAGGGTCAGCTTGCCCAAAAAAATCAATAACTCACACACAATCGGTGCACGGAGCCGGGCGCTTGAATCATCCTTGGCAAGTTGAGACCTGGTTCTCACTCTTGCGATTCTTCGCCCGCCGTAACCTACAGGTTGCGCCAGGAGGGTTCGATATAGCTGGTGCCAATCAGGGGATCAAATGGCGTGCTCGTCTATGAGAACAAAGTCAACCATGAGCAAAGCGGTCATCGCACTGGTCGCACTATCGTTCGTATTGCCGCTGAATAGTTCTGCGCGCGAGCAGGACTCCGACGTGCTCGAGGCTGCGCTCTCTCGTGAGGACGCCTCACAACTCGAAGAAGGTGCGATGCCGGCGACGGCGAGCAGGGCGCAAGCGCAGGAATCCGTCAATGCGTTGTCGGCGGAGATTCAAGATCTCAAGCAGTCGGTCATTGCGCTGAACAAGAACCTGCGGGTGCTGGAAGAGGACCTACTGTTTCCTGCCAATACACAGGTCACCGTGTTTCTATCTCTCGACGTGGGCGAATTCTTCACCCTCGAGTCCGTGAGGGTAAAGCTCGACGAAAAACTCGTCACCAGCCACACATATTCAGACAAGGAGATCGCGGCCCTCGCCAAAGGAGGCACTCATCGACTGCACGTGGCTAATCTGAGCGCGGGTGATCACACGCTGTCAGCGTTCTTCACCGGCGTAGGGCCCCACGGCCGGGAATACAAACGCGGGACCACCCTCAAGATCCGCAAGGAAACCGGTCCAAAGTACGTCGAACTGAAAGTTACCGATTCAACCTCGAAGCTCCAGCCCGAGTTCTCCGTCAAGCAGTGGTGAGCAGATATGAGCTCAACAAAGTTCGACGGCATTCCAGCCAATAACCGCTTGCTCGCCAGTGGCGCGGCGTATGTGGTCGCGCTTGTGATGTGGAGCTCGGCCGCCTTCGGCGACGGCGTGAAAGACCTGAAGTACGGAGCAATACTCTACGAGTTCTACCAACAGAAGTACTTTGAAACGTTAGTCGAGTACGACTACGCGTTCGAACGGGGAGGCATTCAGAACCATGGTGACTACCCGGAACTGCTCAAGGGCGGGGTGAGCCTATCCTACGGTCTGGATCTGCAGGCGAAGGACATATTCTCGAGGCTGATCGCTGAGCACAGTCCGGAAGAAGTGCAGAACCGAGCTTGGTTCTATTTGGCCAAGATGCTGTATCTGAGGGGGGATGTCGAGCGCTCCGCCAGAACATTGGCAAATGTCCGTGGTGCCTTACCCAGCGAAATCGATCCAGAGTACCGCTATCTGGGCGCGCTCGTGAACATAAAGCTTGGTTACCTGAACGAGGCCGAGCAAATATCGCATAGTTTCAAACGTACCAGCCCTTATGCGCCATATCTGCATTTCAACCTCGGCGTGGCGCTCGGCAAGAAACGCGAGTATGAGCGAGCCATAGCTAACCTCACCAAGGCGGCCTCATTCGCCGATGGGACTGCTGAGCTAGAAGGACTGGCCGACCGCGCGCACATGGCGATCGCCTATCTGTTTGCCGATAAACAGGATTACGACAACGCACATTTGGAAATAAGGAACGTCCGCACCTCCGGCGTGTACTCGAATCGAGCGCTGCTTGGCGCGGGGTGGGGTGGCTCATATCGCCAGGCGTTGGCTCCCCTGAGTACGTTGCAGAACCGCTCCATCGCAATCCCGGAGGTGCAGGAGGCAGTCCTGCTGGTTCCACATGTCTACGAGAAGCTTGGCCTGCGCGGCCGCGCTGCCGAGGGATTCATCAGTGCCTACGACCTCTACGGAGACGCGCTGACGCAACTGGACAAGGCACGCGAAGCGCTCAAGGAAGCCGATGTATTGGAGTTGTTCGTACAGAACCTGGACGAGGTTCTGGGTGAGAGCGACTGGTACGGGACTGCACCATCGGTGTCCCTCAATGCGCTATCGCCGTTTCTGCTCGACCTCATGTCCGATCACAGCTTTCAATCAGTGCTCAAGGACCTGCGCGACCTGTACGCCATACGCAACAACCTCGACGGCTGGAAACGTAAACGTGATGACTTCGACGTGATGATCGAGGCGCGCGCGGCATCGATCGATGCGGCCGGCCGCAAGCAGGCGCTGGTGGAGTATTCGCATCAACACGACGAACACAGCGCCCGCTACCAAGAGCTTGCTAGTCGCGTCGCCACCCTGGGGGAAGATGATCGCAAGCGCGTTGCCTGGCTTCTCGAAGGCATGGGGCATGAACTGGCGGCCGGGGCGACCATGGTTGAAGAATTGCTCAACGCCTCGGGAGTATCGACACATACGGATAGCTATGAGCGCCGAGTAGTCAGCAACATGAAAGCGCTCGAAGTTGAGCTCGAGAAAACAAATCAGATGATCGCGAAGGTCGAAGATGTTCTCTTGCAGCTCGTTCGAGCAGAGCTGGATCTTCACGAACAGCGCTTGAAGTACTACCGCATTCAGTCACATCTGGCGAAGGCCCGCATTCTCGACAAGTCACTGTTGGACGCGGACGCGGCCAACGTCGAGAAAGGTCTTGACACGCAGACGGAGCAGGAGGCACCGGAACCTGACGAGGGACGCAAGGCGGCCACTCCAGGGGACGACAATGCGGCGTAGTGCATCCATTGTCCTGTTCGCGCTGATCAGTGGCTGCAGTCTAACGCCCAGGACCACTACCATCGCCGAGTTGGAAGCAGAAGGCGTTGACCTCGTCGACGTGCCTCTGCCACGCGTCTCGCACAAGATCGTGCGGGATGAATACCGGTCGTTGCTCGAGATCGTAGAGGACCCCGAGCTCAAGGAACAGATTGAGCGCCGCATCGCCGGGGTCTACATGCTCGAAGGCGATTACCAGCAGTACTTGGGCGTCGCGCGCCCTGAGAAGGGCTACTTCGCACCCGCCATTGAGTCCTACCAGGAAGTTATTGAAAAGTACCCGGGCGATCCGGACAACGCCGAATCGCTGTATCAGCTTGCCAAGGCCTACGACCTCGACGGCAGCGACACCCAGGCGCTGGTTGTTCTCGATCAGTTCATCGAGCACTACTACGCCTCGCCGCGTTTGGCAGAAGTGTACTTCCGCAAGGGCGACATTCATTTTCGGCACGAACAATATGAACAAGCCGAGGTTGCCTACCAGGCGGTGGTATCGATAGGTCAAGAATCAGCGTTCCTGAACAATTCCTACTACCTCCTCGGTTGGTCGCGCTACAAGCAGGGTGACTATGACAACGGCCTCCTAGCGTTCTCGGAAGTGTTAGAGCGCTTGGTGCCCGAAGACGGGAAGGTCGAGCGTCTGGACAAGGTCGCCAGATCACTGGTCGACGACACGTTGCGAATCATGAGCCTGAGTCTCGCGTACAACGGAGGCGCCGAAAGGATAAACAAACTTTCCGCCAGCCGCCCGCAGAGCAAGAAGTATGTCTGGCTGCTGTATTCAGGCCTGGGCAAGCACTTTCTCGAAAAGGAGCGTTACGAAGACTCGGCCTCATCGTTTAGGGCCTTCGTGGAGTTGAATCCGACGTCGGATCGGGCGCCGGAAATGCACTCGGACATGATTCGGGCCTACATCGATGGAGACTTCCATTCACAGGTGCTCCCCGAGAAGGAACGCTATGTGCAGAACTACGGCATTTCGTCCCAGTTCTGGCGTACCAAGGGAGAGGATGTCAAAGCCAAGGTCACGCCGAATCTAAAGACTTACCTCGATGAGCTGGCCCGTCACTACCACGGTACGGGACAGAGCTTGAAGACGAAGCGTGCCGACTCGGAAGCCGATCCGGAAAAGCGGACCGCGCTGGCAAAGCAAGAAGGCGAAGCGTTCCTCAAGGCGGCGGATTATTACGGGCAGTTTACGCAGACGTTCCCCCGTGATCCGAAGGTGCCTGAGATGGTCTACATGCGGGCAGAGGCCTTGTTCGACGGTGGCAATTTCGCCGGAGCCATCCCCGAGTATGAGAAGACCGCGTATCAGCACAAGCATCCCAAGTACGGAGCTGACGCGGGCTATGCTGCGATCATAGCCTTTCAGAAACGGGCCGAGGAACTGGAGTCAGAACACGGGGCGGGATCGGAGCGAGTTACCCGCTGGCGCGAGGCGGCAGTGGACAGCCAACTGCGGTTTGTGAAGACCTATCGCGAGGACAAACGCTCCGGCGCTGTACTGGCCAAGGCTTCCGAAGAGCTATTCGCTCTGAAACAGTATCCGAAGGCGCTGGAGGTCGCGACCAGCGTCGTCTCCCAGCAGGGCAACATCGACCCGAAGTTAAACAAGACGGCTTACGGCGTCATCGCACACAGCCAATACGAGCTTGGCAACTATGCCGAAGCGGAGGCCGGCTACCGCAACCAACTTCGCTACATTCCAAAGTCTGACAAGGAACACAGTCAGGTTCTCGAACGCGTGGCCGCGACGGCCTATAAGCAGGGTGAAGTCGCGCGTCAGGCCAACGATCTAGATGCAGCGATCAATCACTTCCTGCGCATCAAGTCCATCGCGCCAACCTCCAGTGCGCGCGTGGCGGCCCAGTACGATGCTGCGACATACATGATGAGCCTTGAGAGGTGGAGCGCAGCCCTCGTGGAGCTGCTCGAGCTGCGCGAGAAGTTCCCAGGCCATGAGCTGACCAAGGACGTATCCGAGAAGATCGCCTATGCCTACGAGCAGGATGAGCAGTGGTCGAAAGCCGCCGAGGAATACCTCGCCATCTATCGCAAACCTGGCGACGAGAACGTCAGGCGTGACGCCCTGTTCCTGGCAGCCGAACTCTATGAGAAAGCCGGCCAGGATATGGTGGCAATCGAATACTTCAAGCAGTGGGCGCATGCCTACGAAGAACCATTCGACACTCGAATGGAAGCACGCTATCACCTTGCGTACCTATATAAGAAGACCGACGACATGAATCGCCATCTCTACTGGCTGCGACGAATCGTGGACGGCGATAAAGAGGCGGGCAGTCGCCGCACTGACCGTTCCCAGTGGTTGGCCGCTTGGGCCAATGCCGAATACGGAGACTATTGGACCTGGGAGTTCGACCGGGTGAAGTTGCGAGCACCTCTCGAGAAGTGGATGCCCAAGAAGAGCGAAAAGCTCAAAAACGCCCTGGACAGGTATGAGCAAGCCGCCGGCTATGGAATTTTCGAGATCTCCTCCAGGGCCTCCTACAGCATCGGTGAGCTGTACGCGCAGTTCGCCAAAGAGTTGATGGATTCGCCGCGACCGAAAGGTTTGACGCCCACTGAGCTTGCGCAATACGAGCTGATCTTGGAAGAGCAGGCAATCCCCTTTGAAGACCTGGCGATTGAGATACACGGCAACAACGTCCGGCAGGCATGGGACGGCAAGTTCAATCGGTGGGTGCAGCAAAGCTTTGCCGCCATGGCGAAGCTCTCACCCGTACGCTTCGACAAACAAGAGATTCAGGTGAGCTATGACAACGGTATCAGGTAAAGCGGCCGCCGGGCTGACCGTGGCGCTATTCGCGTCGGTACTGATTTCTGGGTGCACCGCCTTGATGCCCGTGGAACGGCCGGCGCAAGGTCAAGCACCGGTCGACGACCCGCGCGATCGGTCTCAGCGTGTCAGCACCGTTGTTCAGGATGCACCTCTGCCACAGCAACCCTATGACCGTACCGGCAAGAAGCTTCCCTTCGTGCCGCAACCGAATCCTTACGCGGCGCAGACCAACGCTGTGCCCGACGAGGCGACCGCGGGTTTCGTCGTCGCCAGTGGTTTGGTCAAGCAAGGAAAATTGAAGGCGGCCAAGAAGCAATTCGAGAGCCTCACAGTACGCTTTCCCACGCTGTCAGGACCCTGGGCGATGCTTGGCGTCATTGCCGAGAAGGAAGAGAAGTTCGACGAGGCGATTGGGAATTACCGAAAAGCGATTTCTGTGAATGAGAAGAACGTGAACGCCTATCTTGCTCTAGGCCTGGTGCAGCGTAAGCAAGGCTATTTTGGCGATGCACAGGCGACGTACGTCGAAGCCCTGGAGGTCTGGCGAGATTTTCCCGAGGCGCATCTGAATCTAGCGATTCTGTATGACCTCTATGTGAACCAGCCGGAGCAGGCGCAGAAGCACTATGAAGCTTACCACTTTCTCACCGGCGGGAGGGACACGAAAGTCCACAAGTGGCTGGTTGAGGTCAAGCAAAGAACCGGCATCGAGCGCAGCTTCATTGATGTTCCGCCAAAAGGTGTTGCCGAGGTGGCCGTGAAAGAGAGCGGCAGCGCGAGTCCGGGGGGCGACAAATGAGCCGTGTCGTCAAGACTTGGCGTTCGAGCGGGCACTCCGCCGCGATACGCCGTGCAATCCGCGGAGGAAGGCTGACTATGGTACTCAGAGGAGTCCCTGTGACCCTGTGCCTGCTGGCGCCCCTGGGGGTAGTGGCTCAGGAGAGGATCGATCTGGAAAGTACCTTTGTCGGCGACAAAGAGCAGCCATCGTCGATTTCCGGGAATGCGCTCGATCCCGTGGACCGTGATGTTCTGGCGAGAAACATTCAGTTCTACGACGAACTCGCGCTGGAAGGTTCGGCAGGGAGGGAATGATATGAGTAGCTATTAGCCGGTGGTCTATCCAAGCAAACTCAATTCGTGATCTCTTGTTGTTGATTTTTTAGGAGAACATTATGGACGCATACTCATCAATTACTTCGTTCTTCCAGTCTGGCGGAGCATTCATGTATCCGATCGCATTGGTCCTGGTCATCGGTCTGGCGATAGCTGCCGAGCGCTGGGTATTCCTGAGGAAGACCTTGTCTGCCAACCAGAAGGCCTATACGGACCTGCTTCCGATGCTGCGAGCCAAGAGCTACCAGAAGGTGCAGTCCTACGCGAACGATAGCAAGTCTGCGATTGCGCGAATCGTTCTGGCGGCGGTGGAAACGATGGAATCATCTCCGCGCCGGGATGACATTCACTCGGCAATGCAGGAGGGCGTCCTGGAGACGGTTCCCCGGCTGTCGAAGCGTACGAACTATCTGTCCATCCTGGCGAACATCTGCACGCTACTTGGACTTTTGGGCACCATTATCGGTCTGATCGCTGCGTTCAGCGCCGTGGCGCACGCCGATCCCGCGGACAAGGCGACGCTGTTGTCCGAATCCATCTCGGTCGCAATGAATACGACAGCTTTTGGCCTGATCTCGGCAATTCCGCTGCTACTGGTTCACTCGATTCTGCAGAACAAGACGGTCGAGATCGTCGACAGTATTGAAATGGCTGGCGTCAAGTTCCTGAACGCTATAGTCAAGAGCAATCATGCCACGGTCGCCACGCGGGCGTCAGAGGCCTGAGCTGTTTCCGGAGACACACTATGTTCCGAAAGCGAATGGACATTGAAGAGTCTGATCTCGATATCACACCCTTCATGAATCTGATGATTGTACTCGTGCCCGTGCTCTTGATGAGCATGGTGTTCAGTCACATCACGATTCTGGAACTCAATCTTCCCGATCTCACAGGCTCTGTTACGCAGAGCGCGGAGAAGAACCGCCAACTCGAAGTCGTGCTGCGCAAGGACAGCCTCGAGGTGTATTTCCCGAGTGGCAGACTGGTGAAGAGCATACCGCCGAAGGAGACCGATCAGGGCGGCAAACTGGACTTCGATACGCTGTCGCTGGTTCTGCAGGAGATCAAGAAGGAAGTGAAGGACAAGTCCGATGTCCTGGTGCTGTCCGAGGCCGACGTGAGCTACCAGTCGCTGGTGTCGACGATGGATACCGTGAGAGCGTTCAGAACGGTAGTCGCGACCAGTGCGGTCGAGGTGGAACTGTTCCCGGAGATTTCGCTCGGTGACGCGCCACCAAAGAGAGGCAAGTCATGAATCAGTCAACCATAGCGGAGCGCATGGAGCAGAACCACAAGCGCTTTCTCAAGCCAGCGAAGCTCAATTTGGTATCGCTGATGGATATCTTCACCATTCTCGTCTTCTTCCTGCTCGTTAACTCGGGAGACAACGAGATTCTGAAGGTGAGCAAGCACATTGAGCTGCCTGACTCCGTCGCGCAGACGCCGCCCAAGTCGACCATCACGGTTATGGTGACCGAGTCGGACATCATTGTCGACGGACGGCAGGTGGCCACCATGGACGACGTGGTTAAGGGCACGGGAGTCATCCCAGGACTCGCTCGCGAACTCCAGTATCTGGCCTCCAAGCGGACCGAGTTGACGGCCGAGGAGAGAACCAACGGCAGGGCAGTCACAATTCTGGGTGACCAGGCCGTCCCATACGAGATTCTCAAGCGCGTCATGATGACCTGCGCCAAGTCGAATTACCGGGATTTGTCCATGGCAGTGTCCCGAGTAGCGAATTCCGGAGCATAGAGGGCGATTGGATGACGGCGACTGCAATAGCATTCAACGACTTCGTTCTTCCGTGGGAGGCCACGCGAAAGGAAGACGAACGCTTCAAGAAGATTCTGAAGCGGCTGCTGCTCATTTTCTTGCTGCTTGCATTTGTCTTTCCGTGGCTTCCGCTGCCAGAGATCGAACGCGAAGAGGTTGAGCGGATACCCCCCACGATGGCCAAGGTCCTGTTGGAGCGCCGGCTACCCGCACCGCCCCCGCCGCCGCCACCCGCACCCGAGCCTCAGCAGGCCAAGAAGGAGCAGCCCGCAAAGAAGGAGCCGACTCCGGCCAAAGCGAAAGAGGTCAAGGAGGCCCGGAAGAAAGTGGCGTCCATGGGCGTTGCTGCCTTCTCCCAGCAGCTCCAGTCGCTCCGAAGCTCGGTTGATGTGGCGAAGCTGCAGGCGAGGAACACCAACGTAGAGACCGGGGCCGCGGCAAAGGCGACGCGGTCCGTGCTCGGGCGTGACGCAGTGTCCAAGACCAGTGGGGGAATCGACTCATCGGTGATGAGTAGCAATGGTAGCGGCTCCCAGTTGGCCGCACGCACGGGCGTGGCCGTCGATAGCCCCATCGGCGGTGGTGACGGCACGGGGGGCGGCGCGTCTGCAGGAGCGGGCGGTGGCAAACATCGCTCGTCCGTAGCGGGTGGGCGGGATATGGAGTCGATACGACGTGTCTTCGAACAGCACAAGGGAGCGATCTATGCGATCTACAACCGCGCCTTGCGCAGAGATCCGGAGATTCGCGGCAAGTATGTGTTCCATATCGTGATTGAACCAAGTGGTGTGATCTCCAAGATCGAATTGGTCAGCAGTGAGCTTGGCAATTTGGCGTTGGAGCAGAAGCTCCTCACGCGTATTCAAGTGATCAATTTTGGTCCGGACGATGTCGCGGCCACACCCGTTAACTACAAATTTGATTTTCTGCCTAGCTGATAGGGTAGGGACCCGCAGCAATAGGTCGCCAGCGGATTGGCTCTAAGCACTGACGGTGACCCCGCGTGCGACAGCGGCCTCTTGTGAGTCGCGGTCCCGCGGGCGGGAGGTTTACGATGAAAGCAAAAGTCATAAGTTTCTTATTCTATCTACTCGTCCTGGTAGTGCTCGGGGTTCTCGTAGCCTGTGAGGAAGGGGGGTTGACTGGCGTTGAGGGTGTGACGGTAGACCGACCTTTCGCCTACATCGTTCGCAACTTCCCCGACATGGGCGACACGTCCTCTGTCGACAGCCGCCCGGTACTCGATCCGCGTTCGCCCTATGACTTCAACCCCGGAGCAAGACTCTACGTCCGCGACAGGATCGCGCTCACCTCTGACGAGGTGGATGTTCTGAGCAGGTACTTCGGTGGTGGAGACTATGACGTCAAGGACCTGACCGTGTCGCCCGACGGCACGCGCATCGCCTTTGCCGCACACGGACCGGAAGGCAGTGCGCAGCACAGCACTTGGAATATTTATGAGTACGATTTCTCAACGCGAAAGGTGCGCCGTTTCATAGGAGACGATGAACTCGCCAACGCCGGGCAAGATACCAGTCCGGCCTATTCGAATGATGGTCGCATTGTGTTTTCGTCCGACCGTCAGGTTGCCACGGGCGATTACCGCATCGTCGATGCGAGGGAGTATATCGGTGACTTCGACGAGCCGGCGTCACTGCTGCATATCATGCAGCCCGATGGCAGCGAGATGGTGCAAATTACCTTTGGGGCCTATCATGACGTCGAAGCCAACTCGATGAACGACGGGCAGATCGTATTCATCCGCTGGGGGCGCGAGTACGAGACGCTCTATGACTGCACGGAGCAGAACATCGACGATCCAAATTTCAACACGCACCCGCATGGCGGTGGATACGGCCACGGCAACGGCAACGGCTTCCCTTCCGGTCTGGATGAGCCCAAGACATGGACCATCGACGACAAGTGCGGCGGTTCCGTCGCTGGCGACACCAACGAAACGCGGCTCTTCATTCAGGATGTCCTGAGTCTGTACCGGGTCGCTCCGAGTGGGGCGAACATGCACCGCTATTTTGGCAGCAAGAATGAAGCAGCCAGCGACGCGTCTTTCATCCATTACATGGATCCAATTCCTTTGCGCGATGGGAATCTCATCACCATCATGCGCCACATCTACAATCCGATCTATGGCGGCGATGTAGTGAAGATCAATAGCGAAAACTTCTACGCTGTGGGCAAGCCCATCGATGACATGGTTACCGGCGTGGCCGAGGAGTCAATGACCCCGGGCCTGGTTAACTTCTATCCCGACCAGGTGTCACCGACCGGCTGGTACAGTGCAGTGTTCCCCTATCGCGATGGCAGCGGTCGCTTGCTGGCGGGGTGGGCGCAGTGCCTGGTGCGAGAGGGCGAGGTTAGCGCGGTTTGCGAGGGCAGTTCGACCACGACGGACCTGCACGCGCCACAATACGGGATTTGGGTGATCGATCCGTCCGACAATACCCGACTGCCGGTCGTCAAAGGCCACAACGACGCGCTCTACACCGATATCGTAGTCGGCAACTACAACGACAATGCTAGACCCTACGTCAGTCCGCAGGCCGAGTTCCTGCTGGACGACGGCTTTGGTGCCTTCCACATTCGCAGCGTTTACGACCTGGATGGTGTGGACATGGCAGAGCCTGATGGTGGTATTACCACGATGCGTGATCCGTCGGTGACTGCGCCGGATGATCGCTCTGAGCGCTTCATTCGTGTTCTGACACGGCGCGATATTCCGAGCGAACTTGCACAGGCGATCCTGGACCATCCAGAGCTTAATCCGACTGATGGCAGCGGGCCAATTATGGGGCTGCGGCCAATTCTCGGCTCCGGTCCGCGGGGGCTCTACGACATCCTCTCCTACGGTATGGTCGAACCCGATGGTTCTGCGATCGTACAGGTGCCGCACGACACTCAGTTTACATTCGAAGTGGTCAACAAGTATGGCAAGCGCGTCAATCTCATCGCCGAACCAGGTTACAACTACAACTACCTGACCCAGCATCCAACGACCTTGTTGCTGGAAGAAGGTGAGCTGCGCGAATGTGGCGGCTGCCATGACCCGGACAATGATATTCCCCATGCCCGCAGTGACATTCCGACCGCCTGGGCAAATCCGGGCGCGCCGGGCGACGGCACGCCTTTCCCGAATGCGAATCCTCAGATTCTTGCCGCTCGCTATGGCGACACGATGGCGGAAGCACTCACGCTGTGGCTGGGCTACGTGCCGGGCGGCACGGGCGATGTCGATTATGAGGACTACTGGACCAATCCGTTCGGCGCGACATCGTTACAGCCGTCCTTCGCCTATCGCTACAGGGATCTGACGACGCCCGCGCCCGTGAACGATCCTGCTTGCGTGGAGACGTGGACGGCGGAGTGTAAGATCACCATAAATTACCTCGAGCACATACAGCCGATCTGGAATGTGTGCCGCCCGCAGGCCGACAACCGCTCGTGTACGAGTTGCCACGACAAAGCCGACAATACGCCGGCTGACAAATGTCCCGGCGGCGGTGGTCCCGGCGGCGATTTGGTCCTTGGCGGCGATCCCGATCCCTGGAATCCGCAGGAAGTGGCCTCCTACGTGCAACTGTTTGAGTCCGATTACTATCAGAAGAACGAGAGCGGCGAATGGGTACTGGTTACCGACCCAGATACCCAGTGCCCGAACGGCATCGAAGGCGATTTGTCTGTCGAACCGCAGGAAGGCATCTGTATCACGCGACGCCTGATGAGCGCACGGGGTGCAATTGCGAGCGCTCGGTTCTTCCGTTTGTTTGACAATGATCCCGACGACGATGCCTATGAAGTCGAGTCCATCGAGCCAAACACGGGGAACAAGAAGGACCTCTCGTTCCACAGGGGTATGCTCACACCCGCGGAACTCAGAGTGATCGCTGAGTGGCTGGATACAGGTGCTCACTACTTCAACGACACCGAGAAGTACGATCTGCCGCCGCAATAACGATACCTGCAGACAAACGTACTTCTTCGGACTGGCCGCGGTGACGGCGTCCAGCGATCCGCCCGCCGTTGCAGGCGTGGCGGATCGGCTATCGGGCAGGTAGACCATGCCTCGCCGAACGTTCTGGTCTAACTCGCTCGCCAAGGATTCGACACCGCCCGCCGGCATGGCGGCTTCTCGGCTCCCCATCGCTTCCAACAACCATTAGACTGTGGTGGAACGGTCTCAGCTTGCGGGGCACCATTCGACGATGATCACGCTCTTCACGGATTTCGGGTGGGAGGGCCCATACGTTGGCCAGCTCAAGGCAGCGCTGATCCGAGAGGCACCCGGGTTGGCGATTGTCGACCTGATGCACGATGCGCCGGTATTCAATCCCCGTGCCTCCGCCTACCTGCTCGCTGCGCTCGTCGAGGAGTTTCCACTTGGTTCCGTCTTCTTGGCTGTTGTGGACCCCGGCGTCGGTGACCCCGAGCGGCGGCCGGCTGTCGTGCACGCCGACGGGCGCTGGTTTGTGGGCCCGGATAACGGTCTGTTCAATGTTGTCGCGATCCGCTCGAGCCGTCCGCAGTGGTGGGATATTACCTGGCAGCCGCCGCACCTATCGCGCTCCTTTCACGGGCGCGATCTGTTCGCTCCAGTTGCTGCCCGTCTCGCCCGTGGCGAACCCCCGCCGGGCAAGCAGCGCGCGCTGGAGCAGCGGGTCCGGACCGATTGGCCCGATGATCTCGCCGAGATCATCTACATCGATCATTTCGGCAACGCGCTGACGGGACTACGTGCCGCGTGCGTAAACGATACAGCGGAGCTCCAGGTCGGCGGGTGTGCGTTGAGGCGCGCAGGCACCTTTGCTGAGGTCGGCAGCGGTGAGGCGTTCTGGTACGAGAACTCCAGTGGCCTGATTGAAATTGCCGTCAACCAGGGGCGCGCGGACAAGCTTCTGCACCTTGGCATCGGCGACGCTGTTGAGGTGGCATGAGCCCGCCTACTGCTCAGGCGGGTGTGGCTTGCGTTGCCTGCGCTATAGCGGGGTCATCCAACAGCGGGCGCAGATAGCGGCCGGTATACGATTGAGGATGAGCCGCGAGCGCTTCGGGGGTGCCGCACGCGACGATACCGCCGCCGCCTTCGCCACCTTCCGGACCGAGGTCGATGATCCAGTCGGCGGTCTTGATGACGTCCAGGTTGTGCTCGATGATCACAATCGTGTTGCCGTGGTCGCGCAATCTGTGCAGGACGCTGAGCAGCTGCTCGACATCGTGAAAATGCAACCCGGTGGTCGGTTCATCGAGGATATAGAGCGTGCGGCCGGTATCGCGTTTGGACAGCTCGCGGGCCAGTTTGACGCGTTGCGCTTCACCACCTGAGAGCGTGGTCGCGTTCTGGCCGAGTTTGATGTAGGACAGGCCAACATCCATCAGCGTGTCGAGCTTGCGCTTGAGCACCGGTACCGCTGCGAAAAACGCACTGGCTTCTTCCACGGTCATGTCCAGCACTTCGTGGATCGATTTACCTTTGTAGCGAATTTCGAGCGTCTCGCGGTTGTAGCGTTTGCTTTTGCACACATCGCAGGCGACATAAATGTCGGGTAGGAAGTGCATTTCCACTTTGATGACACCGTCGCCCTGACAGGCTTCGCAGCGGCCGCCTTTGACGTTGAAGCTGAACCGACCCGGGCCGTAGCCGCGGGCACGGGCCTCTTGAGTATTGGCAAACAGATCGCGCACCGGAGTGAATAGCCCGGTATAAGTTGCCGGATTGGAACGCGGCGTGCGTCCGATCGGACTCTGATCGATATCCACGACTTTGTCGAAGTGCTCGAGGCCGACGATTGCGGTGCACGCAGCGGGATCCTCGCCGCTGCCGTTGAGTGCCAGGGCAGCGTGACGGAAAAGTGTGTCGTTGATCAGTGTTGACTTGCCAGAGCCCGAAACGCCGGTCACCGCGCTCATCAGTCCGACGGGAATATCAACATCAACGTGCTTCAGATTATTGCCACTCGCGCCTTTGATGCTCAGCACGCGGGACGCGTCAAAGGCCATGCGCTGGTGCGGCAGCGCGATGCGCTTGTTGCCGCTGAGGTATTGGCCGGTCAGCGAGCGGCTGGCGTGCCCGAGGCGACCACGCGCCCGCCGTGCACACCCGCCCCTGGTCCGATGTCGACCACGTAGTCGGCGCTGCGGATCGCTTCCTCGTCATGTTCGACGACGATGACAGTGTTGCCCAGATCACGCAAATAGATAAGGGTGTGCAGCAGTCGCGCGTTGTCGCGTTGGTGTAGGCCGATCGAAGGCTCATCCAGTATGTACATCACGCCAACCAGCCCGGCGCCGATCTGGGAGGCCAGCCGGATGCGTTGGGCTTCGCCACCCGAGAGCGTGTCGGCGCTACGATCGAGCGACAGATACTCCAGGCCGACATTGACCAAGAAGTCCAGACGCTGTTTGACTTCCTTGACAATCTTGTCGGCGATTTCGCCCCGTCGCCCAGGCAGACGCAGTTCGGCAAACAGTTGTTGTGCGCGGCCAACCGGCAACGCTTCGACATCAGCCAAGGAATAGTCCGCGATGTATACATGCAGGGCTGCGCGATTCAAGCGTTTGCCCCCGCAAGTCGGACAGGGCTGATGACTGAGATACTTGGCCAACTCCTCGCGCACCACGCTCGATTGTGTTTCGCGGTAGCGCCGCTCGATGTTGGGCAGGATACCTTCGAACGGGTGTCTGCGTGTTGTCGTGCCGCCACGCTCGTTGAAGTAGTGGAAGTCGATGTGCTCGTCGCCGCTGCCATAGAGGATAACTTGCCGGGCAGTCTCATTGAGTTCGTCGAACGGCGTGTCAATGTCGAAGCCATAGTGCTTGGCCAGCGAGGTCAAGAGCTGAAAATAGTATGCATTGCGCCGATCCCAACCGCGGATCGCTCCGCTGGCGAGACTCAGTTCGGGACGCGACACGACGCGCATGGGATCGAAAAACTGTTGCACCCCCAGTCCATCACAGCTTGGGCAAGCACCGGCCGGATTGTTGAACGAGAACAAGCGCGGCTCCAGCTCAGCCAGCGAGTAGCCACACTCCGGACACGCGAACTTGGCCGAATAGACCAGGTCGGGTTGCTCCTCGCTGTCCATGAAGGCGATGCGGGCCACGCCGTCTGACAGATGCAGTGCGGTCTCGAACGAGTCCGCCAACCGCTGTTGCAGATCCGGACGCACTTTGAATCGATCGACTACCGCTTCGATCGAATGCTTCTTGTTCTTGTCCAGTGGGGCGTTCGCCTCAAGCTCCTGCACTTCGCCATCGATCCGGACCCTGACGTAGCCCTGGCTGCGCAACTCCTCCAATGTCTCGGCATGCTCCCCCTTGCGTGCCGAGACGATAGGGGCAAGCAGCATGAGCCGCGAGCCTTCCGGCAAGCCCAGAACATGGTCCACCATCTGGCTGACCGTTTGCGCCTGCAGTGCGATGCCGTGCTCCGGGCAGCGTGGCTCGCCTGCGCGCGCGAACAGCAAGCGCAGATAGTCGTGAATCTCAGTGATCGTGCCAACGGTGGAGCGTGGATTGTGCGAGGTGGATTTCTGCTCGATGGAGATTGCCGGCGACAGTCCCTCGATGTGGTCGACGTCGGGCTTCTCCATGATCGCCAGGAACTGACGCGCATAGCTCGACAGTGACTCGACATAGCGGCGCTGGCCTTCGGCGTAGATGGTGTCGAACGCCAGTGACGACTTGCCTGAACCGGAAATTCCGGTGATCACAATCAGGCGATCACGCGGAAGATCCAGGTCAATGTCCCGCAGATTGTGGGTGCGCGCCCCGCGGATGCGAATGCGGTCCATGGCGTTCCTAGCCGGAAGGTAAAACTGCTACTATACGCGCTTCGCGCGCCGCCAGGCAAAGTGACTTTCCCCGCGATTTTGCTGTCTGCAACAGCATACAGACGACGCCACGCGTCTCGAAGCCGTGGGGCGTGGCCCGGAGTGCGCGCCTGAGAATAACGCTGGATTGTGCATCGAACCATGGTTCCAAAGCAGACGCAGTTCGACAATGAAGCAATGACTGGCACTGAGCGGCGGGCGGTTGTGTCGCTGGCGGTCGTGTATTCACTGCGCATGTTGGGATTCTTCATGATCGTGCCGGTCTTCATGCTGTATGCGCCTGATCTCGACGGCTACAGCGCCACCTTGGCCGGTCTGGCGATTGGCACCTACGGTCTGACCCAGGCGCTGTTTCAGATTCCGTTCGGCATGCTCTCCGATCACATTGGTCGCAAGCCTGTCATTGTCGGCGGCCTGCTGATCTTCGCCCTGGGCAGCGTCGTGGCGGCCAGCGCCGACAGCATCCACGGGGTTATTCTGGGCAGGGCGCTTCAGGGTCTGGGTGCCATCGCCTCCGCAGTCATGGCCTTGGCGGCGGATCTGACCCGGGAGGAGCATCGCATGAAGGCGATGGCGACCATTGGCGTGAGCATCGGTCTATCGTTCGCTGTGGCCATGGTCTTTGGACCGGTCGTCGCCACCTGGATCGGGCTGGGAGGCATCTTCTGGCTGACCGCGGCTCTGGCGCTGGTGGGTGTTGCGCTGATCGCCTTTGTCGTGCCGCGGCCGGCCGTTTCCCGCTTTCATCGCGACGCCGAGGTTGAAGGTTCTGCCTTGGCCTCAGTGGTCAAAGACACCCAGCTCTTGCGCTTGGATATAGGTATTCTCACCCTGCACGCTATTCTTACTGCGACCTTTGTGGCTATGCCCATTGCTCTGCGTGATTCGGCTGGTTTGCAGGTCGGACATCATTGGCTGGTGTACCTCGGCGCATTTGTTGCCGCGGTGGCGACGATGGTGCCCTTTATTATCGTCGCCGAGCGCAAGCGGCGCATGAAGGAGGTGTTTGTCCTCGCTGTTGCGGTGCTAGTGATTGCCGAACTGGGCCTGTCAGTGCTGCCGCACACCGTATTCGTGCTTGCCGTGCTGATGTGGTTGTTTTTCGCCGCATTCAATCTGCTCGAAGCAAGTTTGCCATCGTTGGTGTCAAAGATGGCAGCGCCGCAGCGGCGCGGCACCGCGATGGGAGTGTATTCGAGTTCCCAGTTCATCGGTGCATTCGTGGGTGGCGGTTGCGGCGGGCTGGCACTGCACCATTTCGGCTTGCACGGTGTCTTCGCCCTGTGTGCAGCGCTGGGTGCGCTGTGGTTGCTCGCTGCCGCAACCATGCGCCAGCCGCGTTACCTCACCAGCCGCCTGCTCAATGTTGGCGCGGTCGATGCAGGAGACGCCGAGGCATTATCGCGCCAACTGCTTCAGGTGCCTGGCGTGGCCGAGGCGGTAGTGATTGCCGAAGAGGGCGTCGCCTATCTCAAAGTCGATACCCGGTCACTGGACCGCGAGGCGCTGAGCCAATTCTCGTTGGCCGAATCGTAGTATGATGGCCGTGGTCGCCGAAGTGCGGCCGTCGGGCAAGGACGCCCGGTTTCACACAGCAAAAACCATTAAGGAGCGATAGTTATGGCACGGGGAGTCAACAAAGTCATTCTCATCGGCAATCTGGGTGCGGACCCGGAAGTGCGCTACATGCCCAGCGGCGGTGCGGTCGCCAATGTACGGTTAGCGACATCCGAGCAGTGGAAAGACAAACAGACAGGCGAGACGCAGGAGCGCACCGAATGGCACCGGGTGGTCTTCTACGGGCGCTTGGCTGAGATCGCGGGTGAGTATCTTCGTAAGGGATCCAAGATCTACGCTGAGGGCCGGTTGCAGACCCGCAAATGGCAGGACAATCAAGGGATGGATCGCTATACCACCGAGATCGTGGCCAACGAGATGCAGATGCTCGATTCACGGGGCGGCACGGCGAATTTCGGCGGGCCCGAGGAGGAGGGTGGCGGTAAGAGAAGCGAGCCAGCCTCAGCTGCCAGCGGGCCGGACAGTGGTTTCGATGACGACATTCCGTTCTGATCATTGAGCGCCGGGGTGCTCGAGCAAACGGGCTGGCCGCAGTGCCGGCCCGTTTGCGTTTATGTTCCGCGCAATGCTCAGTCGGTACGGCTCTCGTCACCCAGGCTGAACGGGTCCTGGTGAATGACGATGTCAGCGTCGGGGAATTGAGCTCGGATTGACTGGCTGACGTCAGTTGCGATGGCGTGAGCTTGTACCAATGACAAGTTGTCATCGAGTTCCAGATGCAACTGGATGATGGGCGTGCGACCGGAGAGGCGGGTGCGCAGGCCGTGGATCCCGTGCACGCGCGCATCACTTAGCGCAATGGTCTCGATGCGTCGGCGCTCATCGTCGGGCAATTCACGGTCGATCAGCAGATGAAATGCTTCATGGCCAATGCGCCATGCGCTGAACAAAATGTATGCGGCGATCAGCAGAGCGAAGACGGGATCCAGCCCGGGCCAGCCCATAGTGGCGAGCACCAGCGCGACCAGCGTGGCCGCGTTGGTCAGCACGTCAGTGGCGTAGTGCAAGGCATCGGCACGCACCGCGGTGGATTGAGTGCGTTTGATCACGTAGCGCTGGATAGTCAGCAACACCATTGTCGCGGCGATCGCAAAAACCATGACCAGCACACCGACGCCAATCTGTGTCAGCGGCTGGGGGTGCAAGATGCGGTCAATAGCGTGCAGAACCAGAAAGACCGCGGAGCCCGCGATGAAGGTTGCCTGGCCCAGGCCGGCCAGTGACTCGGCTTTGCCATGGCCGAAGCGATGCTCGGCGTCGGCGGGCTGCAATGCGTAGTGCACTGCAATCAGGTTAACGGTCGACGCCCCGGCGTCCATTGCCGAGTCGACCAGTGACGCCAGCACGCTCACCGAACCCGTCAGCAACCAGGCGACCAACTTGCTGGCAATCAGTACCACCGCTGTAATCACAGAAGCATAGGTCGCAATGCGCAGTAATCGGGCTTTGTCGGGGCTCATTCTTCGTTGCCAGACTGCCTAAGCGGCGGGATGTTCGTTTGGTTGCATCGTTGACACTATAGTCGGTTGGACGCGACAACGGCATGGCCTGGCGGGAATCTATCGATGGGCGAACTCGACAATATCTGCAATTTCCGGCGACTGTCACCCCTGCTGACAACCGCAGGGCAGCCGACCGAGCCGCAGCTCAGACTCGTAGTCGTGGTCAAGCTTGGTCTGACAGGAACGGACGATGCCTTGGCGGACGAGCGGGGAACCGTCGCGGCTCTCGGTGTGAGTGACGTCCACATCCCGGCGCGCTGGGATGCGCCCAGCGACAGCGATCTGGAAGAGTTGTTCGGCGCGCTGCGGCACCACCAGGGCAAACGAGTTTTCGTCCACTGTGCCAAGAACATGCGCGTGTCAGTATTCATGGCGCCATATCGGGTGCTGGAACAAGGCTGGACGCCGGCCGCGGCGCTTGCGAGCGTGCGCAGCGTATGGGAACCCAATGCCGTATGGCATGCCTACTTTTGGCGACAGCTCCAACGCTATGGCGCCCGCTAGCGCGGGCCGTGCAGTGTCCACGAACAACGCCGATGAGTTCAGCAGCGCGCGATTGGCGCTGCATACTGGGTGGGGCAAGATGGTCGGGGTGAGAGGATTTGAACCTCCGACCCCCGCCTCCCGAAGACGGTGCTCTACCAGGCTGAGCTACACCCCGATGGTCGGATCAGTAGGCGCGGTTGACGGCGAATTCAGTCAGAGCGTGCAGGGCCTCTTTGTAGCGTGAGTCGGGAATACACGCCAGGGCCGCAACAGCCTGATCTGCCTCGGATCGCGCCGAGCGCGCAGTGTAGTCGATGGCGCCGGTTGATTCAATTGCGGCCTTGATGGCATCGATTTCCTC
>Ga0111154_1016_pt1 | contig 54719 bp, 53 predicted proteins | sample DeeMarSeWOR28_12_FD_80252 | JGI IMG/M metagenome (GOLD analysis project Ga0111154, IMG submission 80252) | Gammaproteobacteria bacterium SG8_47 | reverse complement strand
CGCGATACGGCGAAAGGTTCGCTGCATAGTCACTGCCCTTATGTTGTTATACGTTCTATAGCCGAGTAGTTCTGATGTGGGAGCAGCAAATAATGTGCCAGAGGAGAAGAATCCCACTCATACCGGCATGTTAGAGGCGCAGTTGGGGCTGTCGGAACTTGGCTTGTCAAATAATCCGACGAGGCCATTAGACAGCCTTATTGGGCGATAAGGCACGGCGGTCGCCGTCATCACGGATTCTAGGTAACCGGGGATAGATTTCAGTTCGGTGAAGTACAGGGACCGTTCAGCGGCCGCTCTATACTACATTGCGGACGAAAAGAGCCGAGTCCTAGAATGACCGCAACGGGTCGGAAGCCGCCGAATTGGCCTCCAAAACCGACCAGGGGCGTGGGGGTGGCCCCTATCGTCAGGATGGTCAGTTCCAGTTGGTCTCGGCGGTCAGGTAATTCCGGAAAACTGGTCAAATAGGTCTCGCGCCCGCAGCCAACGAGCCCGACAACGCGGACCAGCCAGGAAATCAACTAGGCAGAGTAGTTGCTTATGTGGAACTGACAGGTAGGCTCACTCCTTGAGCCTGACGCGCAGTTGCCCGTCCTTGATCTCGATCTCCTCCACGCCATCTTTAAGGCCTTGCCAGAAGCCGCCGGCGTTGCCGAACTCCTGAATGAGATTGATGTTCTTCACGTTCCCGAGCCAGCCATTGGGCAGCGGCACACCCCACACGCTGACGCCTTTGAGCACGGCGCGCGGATTGGCTTGATCGAGGCGCAGCTCCAGACCGGCCGTGACTTTGAGCGTTTTGCCGCCAACAAAGGGCATTTCCGGGTCAAGGTCAATCAAGAGCTTGGCGCTGGCGAGATCATCTGACAGATCAATGGCCAGCTTGTCGGCAAGATCAGTGTTGTGCGCCAGCATTGCGTTGAGCTCTCGCTCGGTGAAGAAGATTTCTCGATTCGCACCAGTCTCGCTGTAGGCTTCGGGCTCCAACGCCGGCCGCTGTTCCGACGGGACACCCAAGCGCTGCAACTTTTGATCGAGGCGCTGTTGTTCCTGCTGGCTGAGTTGTACCGGCGTGAACGAGGTTGGAAACAGATACTTGCTGACGACCCAGTAACCCACTCCGAGCGTGAGCACGATGGTGAGCACCACGATGCCGAAGGTGCGCCAGCCGTTGCTTCGCGGTGCAGCGCCGCCAGGCTGCTCAGTCGACACCCCCTGCCCTGTGGTGGTGGTATTCTCGATTTCGTCTCGATTCTCGTTCATTGCTCGCGCTCGTGATAGTTCGTACACGCTCGACTGTGTGGAATCGCCTTCATCGGCGAAGAATAGAACATGACGACGATAGCGGTGTATCCTTTTTCTGTCGCACCGGCCTGTCCCATTGTGGCTGCTGCAACTTCAATACACTGCTTCACCTGTACTGGTGAAGAAATACAACATTGACTTGTCAATACGGAGCGACGCTGCACCAGTCAGCAGGTCCCCAGCCCCGCGGACGCGCGCCACCAGAGTCTGCTCCCGGGCCCACGGTGCGGTGAAATACACCAACTGTTCATGGCCGAGAGTCTCCACACTGGTGATCTGCGCCGGTAGACCCTCGCCACCCTCCCCACTCAGGCTCACCGCTTCCGGTCGCACACCGATGGTAGTGATCTCCTCTCTGTTTCGGCGCAGCTCACCATGGCCCACCAGAGCTGGCTCGGCTAACCGCAGTGCGTACCCTCCCACCTCGACTGATAGGCCAGCTCGTTCCTCGATTACCCGACCCGCAATCAAATTCATGCCAGGCGTGCCAATAAATCCCGCCACGAATGTATTGGCTGGCCTGTTGTATAGAACCTGTGGCGCCGCGAGTTGCTGTAGTCGCCCTTCGTTCATGACCGCTACCCGGTCGCCCAATGTCATTGCCTCCACCTGGTCATGCGTAACGTAAACCGTGGTTGTGCCCATCTTGCGCTGAAGTACCGCGATGTCATTGCGGATCTGCACGCGCAACCTGGCGTCGAGATTCGACAGCGGCTCATCCATGAGAAAGACTTGGGGATCACGCACAATGGCGCGCCCCATGGCTACCCGCTGGCGTTGGCCGCCGGAAATCTGCTTGGGCTTGCGATCCAACAAATCAGTCAGCTCCAGCACACGTGCGGCCTCTGCCACACGCCGCTCCACCTCGTGGCGCGGCAGCTTCTTCATACGCAGCGGGAATGCGAGGTTCTTGCGCACCGTCATGTGGGGGTACAGCGCATAGTTCTGAAACACCATCGCCACCTGACGGCGTTGCGGTGGCTTGTCATTCACGATTTGATTGCCAATCAGAATGTCGCCTTCGGTCGCAGCCTCCAGACCCGCGAGAAGGCGCAATGTGGTCGACTTGCCACAGCCCGACGGACCCACCAGGACCATGAACTCCCCATCCTCGATATCGACGTTGAGATCGACCAATGCGCGCGTACCGTCTGCAAACGACTTCGAGACATGCCGGAAGGTCACTGCTGCCATGTACAGATATCCTAGCCTTTGATCCCTGTCGCCACGACTCCGCGTACGAACCAAGGCTGAAATATGAGGAATACGATGAGAATCGGGCTGATCATCATGACGCCGAAGGCAAAGATGTCACCCCATTGTAGAGGCGGCAGGCCATAGAACGTCGCCACGGCCAGCGGCAGTGGGCGAACCGCCTCGCCACTGGTCACCATGAGTGGCCACAAAAACGCCCCCCATTGCATCAGGAACGTGAGAATCGCCACCGTCGCGTACACTGGCTTGCTGTTCGGTACAACGATACTGACGAAGGTACGCAGCACGCCGGCGCCGGCGACGCGAGCCGCCTCTTCCAGCTCGCGCGGCAGTCCTACAAAAAATGTGTAGAAAAGAAAGATGGAAAGGGCATTGGCTACAAAGGGGATAATCTGCACCAGATATGTGTCGCGCCAGCCAAACATGGTCACCTGGTAAAACAGCGGCACTGCAATGGCCTCCAACGGTATGATCATGATGGCCAGTACTGCGGCGAACAAGACCGTGCGTCCTCTCCATTGCAGCCGCGCGAAGGCGTAACCCGCCATGGAATTGACAACCAGGCCAACCAGCACAATCATGGCGGTGATAAACAATGAGTTGAGCAGGTAACGGCCAAAGCGCACGCGGTCAAAAACGTCCAAGTAGTTGTTAAGCTGCACCTCATCCGGGACGAATGCGCGCCAACTGCCAGCATCCACCAGCACTTGGTGCTCGGGTTTGAGACTGCCGACGACCATGAACAGCAGCGGCGCGACAAACACCGACGCCGCCACCATCAGCGTCAGATAATGGAGCAGCTGCCGACTCATCCGGACGGCCATCACTGAATTTCGCGCTCTTGTCTGGCAAAGCGTTGCTGAACCATAGTGACCGCCAGGACCACCACGAACAACACCACGCTCATTGCAGCACCCGCGGCGACCTGCTGACGACTGAACGCAGCCTGCACAGCTTCGAACATCACCGTAGTACTCGCATTGCGGGGCCCGCCCTGGGTCATGATCTGGACCTGATCGAACAAGCGAAAGGCCAAGATAGTGGTAACCAGGACGACGAAGATCAAGGTGTTGCGCAACTGAGGTATCGTGACGTGAAGGAAGGTGCCAAGGTGGCCGGCGCCATCGATGCGGGCCGCTTCGTAGAGTTCTTCCGGAATGGCCTGCAGGCCTGCCAACAGGATCAGCATCTGAAAACCGGTGCCCTGCCAAATCGACGTCACCATTATCGCGGGCAGAGCAAAGAGCGGATCGTGCAGGAAGTCTCTTGGTTCCCAGGCCCCGAAGCTCACAACAGTCAGAAAGCTGTTCATCATGCCGCTGGGGCCTGGTGCGTAGATCAGAGTCCAGACCACGGCGACCAGCGACAAAGGAAACACTACAGGCATGAAGAACAAAGTGCGAAACAGAATGCGGCCCCGAAAATTCTGGTGCAGCAGCAGTGCCAGACCCAAGGCCAAGCCTGTTTGCAGCGGCACCACGACCAGGGCAAACAACGCGTTATTCCAGAGTGCACGCGTGAACGCGGCATCGGCGAAAATTCGGCGAAACTGTTCGACGCCCATAAACTCAAGCGGCAACGGCGAGCCAAGGCGTAGGTTGGTGAGCGCGAGGATGAGCGCAAGAGCAAAGGGAATCGCGACGAATACGAGAAGGCCCACCAATGCCGGCGCGGCGAATAGCAAACCCATGGAAACTCTCGGCTTGGTTGACATCGCTTTGGCGGGCTACGGCGGTGCGACCACCGGATAGCCCCGATTGTCACGCACGTCGCGATCGATCATCTCGACAGCGCGATCTAGGGCAGCCTGTACATCGGCCATGGTGCGAATATCCGCGAATGCGCGGCGAAAGGCGTTGCTGATCACGGGGTAGCCTGGAGTCTGCGGTCGCGGTACCGCATAGCCTTCGCTGAGTTGCACCACAAACAAATGCAGCGGCCCCCCCTCACGATACAGCGGCGAGCGCTGTATCGCGGTACCTGTCGCCGGCACGGCGCCATTGCTGTCAGACATGGCCAATACCTGCTCGGGGGCCAACAGGTATTCGAGAAAGTCAGCGGCCACCCGTGGTTGTCTGCAGTAGCGGGTCACACCCCACACCCATGAGCCCTGGCCCGTACGACTGCCTCGACCGAAGTCGGGCAAGGGCACCAACGCCAAATCATCACCCCAGGCGGCCTTGTAGCGTGGGTACTCCCAATGTCCCGCCCAGGACAGCGCAACCCGGCCGCTGGTAAACGCCGCGTCGTCGACATTGGCGTCGACCAGCCCTTTGCCAATCCAGTCTTGCAGTGCGCGCATTGCTGCCACGGCTTGTGTGCCGTTCAGCGTACCATCGGCCGACTGATAGCCGTCGCGCGAGATGAGATCGCCACCAGCTGACTGGATGATCGGCGAAAAAGCGTAGGCAAACCACTCGTCAGGGTAGTTGAATTTCAGATCCAGCACGGCGCCGTCCGCGTCGTTGCCTCCAAGCTCCCGGAGCAAGTGGCTGAACTCTTCGACCGTCCAGGCCTGTGCCGGATGCGTGGGCAATTGTGCTACCCCCGCTTGGCGCACGAGACTCCGGCGCGCGTATAGGGCAAGACCTGAGTCAAACATGCCAACGCCGTAAAGGCGGCCGCGGTAAGTACCTTGTGCACGAACAGAGGGTAGCAAGTCATTCTGCAGCTCTGCGGACACCAGTCCTTCGAGTGCTATGAGGTGCTCCTGCCAAACGTAGTTGTAGAGATAGGGGCCGTCGAACTCGAGTATGTCCGGGAGTTCGCCCGCAATCGCTGCCGCTTGGACCTGAGCGTTATAGGACCGTTCGGGGATGAACGTAACTTCGACCTGCAGCTCGGGATGCGCTTGATTGAAGCGCGTGACGTGTTGTGCCAGGGTCTCTCGTTCGCTGCTCTGACCAGCGTGGGCCCACACCGTCAGTGTTGCGCCACTGCTCTCGGGTTGCGCGGTCTCCTCCCTTTGACAGGCAACCAGAAAGGCGAACAACAGGACGAGGCCGAACGAACAGACTGGGCGGATTCGCGTTACCACACATTCAGTGTAACGCGTCAGGCGGGGCAAGGGAAAAACACGAAAACATGCGCCGGTGGCCGAGACGATTCGGGCCTGGTGGGTTCAACTGAGCAGACCCGGAGTCGCATATCCCTGCCAGGCGCAGGTCGTGAGCGAATGGTGGCTCAAGCGACTGCCGGCACGGCGTTGGTATCGGAGCGGGCGTAGTCCGCCAAGGTTCATTTTCCGAGCTCCAGAAAGGGCATTGTCGAGAGGTAGATGATGAACGCGATCGCCAGCAAATAGAGAATGTACTTGAGGGGTTCCTGCTTGAACCTGTCCAGCAGGCTTGGGGCCCTGCCTTCGCGCTCGAGCTGCTCGTATTCTGCTCGCACGCGGCATGCGCGTTCTGACTGGTACTGGTCAATAAGCGACTTGGCGGGTTCGAGCTGCGTCTCATCGTGCAGCCAAATCGCGGGGATAGATATGCCCCACCGTCCGGCCGGGGTCTCATAGAACTCTATCCCGTTGCGATTCAGCAGTTCACGAACGTCGTCCGCTTCATCTTCGGGCACGCCACGAAGCCTAAACAGCAAAGCTGGCATGGTCCTATTCTCAACCGTGCGCTGACGGCGAGTGCTCCTTACTTCGTTTCCTTGATGAGTCGCACGCCGTGGAGGGCGTCGGACGGCCAAGCCGGCGGGCAGGGCGTGATTTCAATGCGCAAAATGCTCTGTTTGGGAATCAGCATTAGGCGGTCTTCCATATGCAAAAGCAGATCTTCGCGTTTGCGCATTGTATCGATGCGTTGAGACACAGAGCTCGCCTCGCCTTGCTGCGGAAAGACGAACGTCTGCACAGTGCTATTAAGATAGTGAATCCGCATCGTGTAGACCTGCTGATCGGACATGGTTCCCCCACTATGCTGGTGAGTTCAGTGGCGTGCTCGGCAACAAGCCTAACCGGCTGCTCGCCGAGTTGTCTATCGAGTACGGACCGTGTTTCAGGTGGCCCGCGCCACAAAGCTACCAGCGCGTTGCCCTGCTGGAGACGCGGGCATCTCGCGCCGTTGATCGCAGCGGGTTGCTGCGCAACCGTGGCAGAAGACTCGCCTAGCCCGATACTAGCGATCCACAAAAACGCAGCATATTGGTCAAAAATCCCGCGTATATCTGCAGATATTCAACGAGTTGACACGGTTTCTTCGACCAAACCCTGCACGGCAACAGCATGCTCGTATGACTACGTAAAATTACGTATTTAAGTATTGCGAAACTTCGCCGACTCTGGCTATACGAATAATGGCACGTGGTGGCGTGACACACGCACCAACGTCAAATATCTGCCAAAGGAGGCACCCATGAAGGCAAGTCGGGAGCGAAGCGATTTCTTTCCATGGAGCGGCCCGATCAACCTGCAGTCCTACCTAGACGAGCTAAACATCGCGCCGGAGGACGTGCAGGAAGTCGAGTGGTCCACACGCGCGGATGGTCATCACTTGATGACGGTGAGAATGCGGGACGGCAGCACGATTTCGCTCAAGCGCGAAGCAAAGGCCAGCTGACGCGATACAGCCCTCGCGCCGCGGCGCGAACGGCTAGGTAACGTCAGTCGCGACTCGCCGCGACGCCGTGACGCACGGCGGTCAGCTCAGCCATAATGGAGACGGCGATCTCCGCTGGGGTATGGCTGCCGATGCGCAGCCCCACCGGCGCACGCAACCGCTCGAGCCGCTGCGCACTGACGCCCAACTCACGCAGGCGTTCACGACGCTTGTCATTGCTTGCCTTGGATCCCAGAGCACCCACATAGAATATTTCCTGGTTCAACGCCTCGACCAAGGCCAGGTCATCGAGCTTGGGGTCATGGGTCAACGTGATCACCGCGCTGCGCGGGTGGCCGCAGTACTCCTGCACTGCCTCATCGGGCATCGCCGCCGTCACATCAACGTTGTCCAATGACCACGCCCGTTGATACTCTTCACGCGGGTCGCAGACGATGACGCGATAGTCCATGCTCAGCGCAATCTGCGCTACGTAGCGTGACAGGTGCCCGGCGCCGACGAGCAAAATCGTCCAAATGGGCCCGAAGACCTTGCTGACGGCGTCCGCGTCATAGCGGAACTCCGCTTCCACCTGCGCAGGGTGCAGAGTGACTTCGCCGGTATTGAAACAAATGCGGCGTTCGAGCAACTCTCCGTTTGCAAGGTGCTGCAACAGCCGCTCCAACTGGGTCGAGTTGTCAAGCGACTCCACCAACAGCTCGAGCCGTCCCCCGCAGGGCAAGCCGAAACGGGTGGCCTGCTGGTGGTTGACGCCGTAGTCGACCACGGTCGGCAGGTTAAGGGCGAGCTGATGCTGGCAATAGCGCGCGATCAGGTCGTCCTCGACACAACCGCCTGATACAGAGCCATGGTGAACACCATCCTCGCGCATGATCATGAGCGAGCCGATCGGTCGTGGCGACGAGCCCCAAGTCTTGAGCACTGTCACCATCGCCACGCGATACCCCTGCTCCAGCCACTGCCGCGCGGTCTCCAAGACGTCGCGATCAACGCCGTGCTCAAACATTGCCCAAGCGCTCAAAGTACGCGCCAGCATCGACATCGAGCGGATTGAACGTGCCGGTGTCCATGAACTCAATCATGTCGAGGCTCTCCAGTGCCCGTTTCCAAATGCTAGCCAAAAACCTGGAGTGTACCAGTGTGAATCACGGAACCGGAGGTCCAAGGGGTCGCCGGTGTCACCAGCCTGCCTCACTATCGGAGCCCCCTAGCGCTTCGACTGGGAGCAGTTGTATACTCGCGCGCCGTCCCACATCCGTGGGCGCTGAATCCACCGCCATCGGTGTGGTCTCTGTCTAGTTGAGGCGTTTGCTGGCGTCATGGGCAACCCGTGCCTGTCCTGCGGAGCGTGCTGCGCTCACTTTCGCGTGTCTTTCTATTGGACCGAGGCCGAACCATTTCTGGGCGGCGCGGTGCCAGCGCATTTGACTGTACCCGTATCAACCCATCGTCTGGCAATGGGTGGCACCGATCGCACCTGTCCGCGCTGTGTTGCGTTAGAGGGCGAACTGGCGCAAGAGGTGCGCTGTTCGATCTACGCACAGCGGCCTTCACCCTGTCGTGAATTCGAGCCCTCCTGGCATTCGGGTCAGCCCAACCCTCGTTGCGACCAGGCCCGCATCGCGCTCGGCCTGGAGCCGCTCGAGCCGACGCCATCCAAACCACGCCGCGTGCCAATAGCGCCGTTGCGTGAGACGGGCTGATCACGGTTTCTGAACGACACGATACACCAGCAGCGTTAGCGCAACGTGGGTGGCACGACACCAGCTAACCGCTCCCCGTGCTGTTCGGACCAGGCGCTGCAAGATTGTCTAGGGGCCTACCGCGGCAGATGAACGTCTTGGTCGAGTGGTCCTGCGAACCCTACTCCTCCTGAACGAAGGATTTGATGATGTAACCGCCGGATTTCTCGTCGTACTCGAGCTCCAGCAGCTTGAGGGTCTGCGCCTCCTCCAGAAGTTGACCGAAGGTACGAAATCCATGGTACGCCTCGCTGAATCCCGGCTTGCGGCGCTTCAGCGCCTGCTTGACCATCGACCCCCACACTTTCTCCTCCTCGCCGCGCTCCTCGAATAGGTCCTCGACGGTCTCCATGACCAGATCCAACGCTTCCTGCTTCCTGTCCTCTTCGAACTGCGCTTCGGTCTTGCGCGCCACCTTTTTCTTCGCCGTGCTCTTGCGTCGCGTGCGGCGCTGCTTCTCCGATTCACGCACCAAGTCGTCGTAGTAGATGAACTCATCGCAGTTGGCCATCAGCAGGTCAGACGTGGACTTCTTTACGCCGACACCGATGACCACCTTATTGTTCTCACGCAGCTTACTCACCAGTGCGGAGAAGTCGGAGTCACCGCTGATGATCACGAAGGTGTCGAGATGCAGTTTCGTGTAACAGAGATCCAGCGCATCGACCACCATACGGATATCGGCGGAGTTCTTGCCCGACTGGCGCACATGCGGAATTTCAATGAGCTCGAACGCGGCCTCGTGCATCGCCGCCTTGAATTCCTTGTAGCGTTCCCAATCGCAATAGGCTTTCTTGACGACAATATTGCCCTTGAGCAGTAGCCTTTCGAGCACCTTCTTGATGTCGAAGGCAGCATACTTGGCATCGCGCACCCCTAGAGCGACATTCTCGAAGTCACAGAAAACAGCCATGTTCTGGGTTTTGGGTTTTGTGGTCATAATGTCCCTACTTGCGTTGCCAGGATTCGGGATGAACTGCGCTTAAGTTCAGGTCGCGGTGCCGCTATCACGAATACTAGCCTAGATCGCTCGATGACCCCGAGTCAGCTGCACGTGATCCCGTACTTGGGCGCGTCCGCACTGAGACACGACGGCGGGCACTACCACACAGTTTCTATGTGAAATAGTTGACTTGAAGCGTCAGCAATCAGGTGCTATCAAATCAGTATCGCTGAACTGACGAGCACGCTCACTGTGGCTCGGGCGGTCGGCGTCCGAACCGGGCGCGGTCGCCGCGCTGCTGCGTGTTGCGCGGCCCCGAGCCTGGCAAGGCAGCCCAACTGGCGCCTGGCCATGCGGGGCGCCCCCCCAGCGAGGATCCCGCACAATGCCGACAAGGAGGCTCATGTCATGACCGCAGATTCCCAGCACTCGACCATACGCGCGTTGTTGGGGGCCGCTCTGAGCGCAGGACTGGCGATCTTGATCGGCAGCTGCGGTGGTGGTGCTGCAGCAGTGATTGCCGCGCTCGGCAACTCGGGCGGGGCAGCCGTGCCTCTCGTCCTGTTTCCTGGTGATGAGAGACCGAAGCCCGCTGTGATTCTCCCGTTCACGGCTGAGGTACGGGCAATCGCCGCAACGCCGGATGGGAAGAAGCTCTATGCGGCAGATACGCTGCACAACACTGTGTCAGTCATTGACACCGCTACGCGCCGAACGATCAAGGTCATCGACGTGGGCACAGGGCCCCGCTTTCTGGCGGTAACACCGGACGGCACGCGTGTGCTCGTCGCCAACTATGGCCGGCTGAATCCTGACTTTGACCACCAGACAGAGGGCGCGGGCAGCACGGTTTCCGTGATCGATACAACTACCGACTCGGTGGTTGCTGAAATCGAAGTTGGGCAACGACCCTTCGCCATAGCCTTCACCTCCGGTGGAAACGGCGGAAAGGCTTATGTTGCGAATTACGACTGCGAATCGCCCTGCGGCACAGCCGCCAGCCCAGGGACCGTATCAGTCATCGACATGGCAAGACTTGACACCCCCGCAGTGCCGATCCAGCTAGCCCATGGCGGCGCGCAAGGCAGTGCACCCATGGCGATCGCGGTTGTGGGAAACGCCCATCGGGCCTTTGTGGTGAACCGGGAGTCCAACAATGTCGCCGTCATCGACACGACCAATAACCAAGTCGTCGGGATGATCGACGTTGGCCAACGGCCTTCGGGGATCACCATGAGCCCTAAGCAAGACAAGGTCTTCGTCACCAACAGCGAGGACAACAACGTCGTATTTATCGATGTCTCCTCAGCAAGTATCGAGGGTTCCCCTGTCAGCGTTGGCCAGGGACCGATGGGTATCGTGGTTGACAAGGAAGGGAAGTACCTATTTGTCGCCAACGCCTGGCGCATCGATGAACAAGATGCCTGCGCCCCGCAAACCTCGTCACCTGAGCCCAGATTTGGCAGGACTGTGTCAGTCATCGACATCGCGGCGAAAAACACCGTGGGTGCGGAAATCGACGTGGGTCAAGCACCCTTGGCTATCGCCATCACCGGCAAGGGCGACAAGGTCTATACGATGTCCGCTTGTGCCGACCAAACCACACGAAAAGGTGAAGTGTCCTCAATTGCTACGGCGAACGCTACTCACTCGGGGACAGTGGTCCCGACTACCATCCAGGTTGCGGCGCGCGGCACGGCCATGGTCATTGCCGGCGAGGATAGTGAGGAGCGCGTTTACGTCGCCCACCCTCACGCCGTGTCGGTCATCAACACCACCACCGACGAAGTGGTGGGCGCACCAATCCCAGTGCGCGGTGACGGTCCAACCAAGCTGGCGTTCAGTTCGGACGGCGACAAACTGTATGCCATCCGACCTGGGACGGATTCGGTAGTCGTAGTGGATGTCGACGCACAAAACAACACTGAGCAGGTTCTGGGGGTGCTCAGCGTGGGAAGCGGACCCAGCGATATCGCCGTCACACACGGCCGCACTGGCGGCGACGTGGTGCTGGTCACCAATGCCGGTTTCTCGCGCACGCCCGATAAACGTCTCTCCGTAATTGACGTCCGCCCGCCGGGTGAAACAGGTTCGGTCGTCGCCACTGTAGAACTAGTCGATGCCACCAACGATCCCGCGGAGGCGCTTGGCCCGATTGCGGTTGCTCTCACGGCCGATCAGAGCAGCGCTGTCGTCGCCAACTTCGGCGATTTCTTTCCCAACAATCGCGTCAGGGGGGAATACATCTCGATCGTGGACGTGGACTCGGTGTTGACACCTAGCCCATCTGTATTCAACGTCGCTGGACTCGGCGACTTCGCTACTGACGTCGTGACTCGACCCGACGTCAGCGATGAGTTTCTCAGCGCTGGTTTCTTCTCTGACAACGTGTCACGGGCAACCACGACCGGCCAGGACCTGGGCGACCTCGATACAAGCATCAATGGCCCCACCGATGTTGCCATTGCGCCGCAGCTTGCCGGTGGCACATTAGCCATTGTGGCCAACTACGACGTACTCGATTTGCTGGGCAACCCCGCGCCCAACGTGACGCAGGTGAACCCAACCGATATCGCGTTCATTGAACCAACCTCGGAGACAGCGGATTGCACGGATCTCGAGCTGAACTGTGAGCGCACGAATCCCGCGCGACTGGCAGCCACACCTGACGGCGGCAGAGTTTTTGTTCTCAACAGCGGTGACCGTTCGTACATCTGCGACGCCACGCTCGGAACCTTCTGCGAAACCGGTCATACCGTCACGATCTTTGATCTTCCGTTGCCCGACAGCTCGACGCAGCCCACTGGAATGGTGGTCGATGTTGGCCACCGGCCAACGGACATTGCGTTCGTCGACGGCACAATCCGCCGCGCATACGTCAGCAACTATTTCGACGACACTGTCAGCGTCATCGACACCTGGGATGCGGCCCCCTCTAATGTAACAGTGCACACGTTGGACAGCGGCCGCGGCCCGTCGGGCATCGCCGTACATCCGACCGGACAAACTGTCTACGTCGCTGACTCCATCAGCAACACCATCACGGTCCTCAACGTGGGCGATGCCGGCGTACCAAGTGCTGTAGCCCGCACGATCAATCTGCCGGACTAGACCAGAGAATTGGAGCGCACTGATTCTGAAGACACAATGAAGCTGTTCGGACTCTGTCCAGCGAGTTGCCTGAGCGGCAAACAATGCAGGCGTAGGTTTGCGCAAGGACTATTGGCGGCAGCATTGCTCATAGTCACTTGGTACGCGCCGTTCGCCGCCGACACATCCGTAGCTGTCAGTCAAAGTGACAAGCTGTTTGCCGAACAGCGGTATGACGACGCGCTAACGGTCCTCAGCCAGGCCGTAGCAGCGGTAGAGGCCGAGGCGCCCCGGCTCGAGATTGCCGAGATGATTTCTCGTCGCGGACTCGAGTTGTTCCAACTGGGCAAGTACTCGAAGGCAATCGATTACTATGTCACCGCCCTGCGAATAGAACAGCTGTCAGATGACAAACCGGCCGCCATTCGCACCCAGAACAACCTCGGCCGGCTGTATAACCTGGTCGGCGACTACTCGAGCGCCCGCGCAACACTGACCGAAGCGCAACGCCAATCGAGGGCGCTCAACGACCCCGAACTCGTTGCCCTCACCCTTATTAACCAAGGGCACCTTAGCTTGAATCTGCGCGACTACGCCGAGGCCATCACCTATCTCGACGAAGCAGAGAGCCTCGCCCAACGACTACCACCAAAGTCGTTGCTCATCGAGGCCCTGCTCGTTAGCGGCGCAGTCTACCGCCAGCAGGGCGATTTCGAACGCGCTCTCGGCTACTACGCGCGCGCTGAAGACATCATCGATAAGAACACTGCGCTTGCCGGCTACCGCGGCATCACTGCTCGTGTTATCGGTGAGCTCTATTTGCACCGAAAGGCGGGCCCCCGAGCCGGGAATCTGCAACTTGCCGAGCACTATCTCAGCGCGGCCCTGGCCACTCACCGCGCACAAGGCGATGCGTTAGGTAGCGCAATGGCGCGCAGCCATCTGGGCGAACTCGATCATCAGCGAGGCGACTATGAGGCTGCAATGGGGCAGTTCGAGGCGGCGCTTGCCTATTTTCGTGGCGTCGACTACCGCGACGGTATCGGTCGTATGCATGTCCACCTGGGTTTTGCACAAGGCGAGGCCGGCGAGTGGAAAGCCGCGGTATCGAGCTTCGATGATGCCATTGCCGTCTACGAGGCTTTGGGCGACCGCGAGTGGCTGCGCGTTTCATGGTTCGGACGCGGGGTCTACTTGGAGCGGGTGGGTGAGATCGAGCGTGCCGTGTCGAGTTACAAGCGCGCCGTGGAGGTCTTCGAATCGCTGCGCGCTGGGGTAGCGGGGGGGCGCGAGGCGGAGGATCTCTTTACCAGGGTCAATGTTGAGCTCTACCAAAATCTGGTCGCCCTACTTATTGAACAGACCGACTATGAAACCGCGCTCGAATATGTCGAGCGCAGTCGCCTCGAGGCCATGAGAAGCGGCTTACTGAAGGGCCTGATCAGCGGGCGCACCAAGCGTGGCCCCGAGGACGCTACACAGGAAGCGACGCGGCGAGCTCATCGAGACATTGGCGCGTACCGAAAAGGAGACCCGCCGCTTGGTCTTCCAACTCATGAGGCGCTATCCGGACCGAAAGCTGACTCTTGAGCTTGAGCCCGACACCCGCTCCTTTCGAAATAGCGACGCATTCCCGCTTGGTTTAGCCTTAGTGACCTACTTCTTTGAACGTGATCACCTTCTCATCTTCGTGGTGCGAAAAGGCGACGCCCTGACTGTAAAGAGGGTAAAGGTGGTGCCGTCTGAGGTGCGCGATCGCGTGGCCAAGGCAATCGGCCTGATCTGGCTTGGTGGTGAGATCAGGACGGACCGCGATAGCGCGAAACTGGATGCAGAGTTGGAACGCGAACTTGGCGAGCTATACAACGTGCTGATTGCACCTGTCGAGGATACGTTGCAGGATGCTCAGACACTAGCGGTGCTGCCGTCGGCATGGTTGAACTACCTTCCCTTCGAGGCGCTGATTTCTCCAGGGACCCAGCCAAGATACCTGGTCGAAACGAGGAATATCGTCTATCTCTCGGCTCACACGTCCGCCGAGGACGCGTGGAACGAAGGCGTAGAACGCACGCCCAACGACAAACTCGGAATTGTCGCCTTTGGCAACCCCACCAGCGGGCGCGAAGACCTGCCCGCGGCCCGTGAAGAAGTCGAGACGATACGCCGGCTGTACCCCTCTTCCACCGTGTTTGTAGAGCAGGAGGCAACCAAGGAGAACTTCAAGGTGCACTGGGGGCGCCATCAAGTGATCCACGTCGCAGCCCATGCGGAGCTCGAGGGCAGCGATGCCAAGATCCTCTTGGCCCCACCAAAGACCGGCACGCTGTTTGTCGAAGAATTTTTTGATTTGCCAACGAACTTGAAAACGGTGTTGGTTGTTCTATCGGCTTGCCAAACAGCACTGGATCCGGCGCTGAGCAAGCCAACATGGGGTACTGACGCTGACAGTAGTCGAGAGATCGTCGCTACTGGAGGACCACTTGGAAGCGCGGCACATGCGCTGATTTTTGCCGGTGTACCATCCGTCACGGGTACACTGTGGAAGGTCGACGATGAGGCAAGTGCCCGACTCATGCAAGGATTGTACACAAACTTGAAACAAGGACATGGCTACTACGGCGCCCTGCGACAAGCGCAGATTGATATGCTCAGTCGAACTGATCGCTTCCGTCGGCCTTACTATTGGGCAGGTTACGTTTTCTACGGCCGTGACCAATGACCGCTTGTTAGATCTATGACCGGCACCACAAGGAACTGCCCATGACATTCGTCTCTCGCACAAGAACCGCCCTTACCCTAGTGCTCGTAGCGTGCGCGGTGGGACTCGCTGCCACACCATACAGCTATGCCTATGACAAACGACCGGTGAAGCTCGCACTGAGTGCGAGCGCGCCAACGGTCGACGTGGGAAGCTCAGTGGCGGTGCAGGTCACCCTGCTCGATGAAGCCAACGAACCGGTTGATGCAACCCAGGCATTTTCCGTTGACGTTGACATCGTGACATCTTCTGGTACGACCGAATTCCGCGGCGTCACCATAGACGTTGGGAAATCGACGGGTGACTTCACGTTCACTGCCGCCGAAGCGGGAACGGTCGAGTTTCGTGCCGATCACAAATCGCTGCTGGCTGGGGGCATGGTGCTGGGCGTAAGGGAAGCTGAGACATCACGCCGTTCGGGCGGCGACTCCGCGGTCATGGATGACATTTTGCGCCTCATTGGGGATCGCGAGCTACTACGTCCAAAAATCGAACTGCGATACAAGCCTGAACGCAAGCTATTGGCCGACGGCAGTGACGAGGCCTTGGTCTATGCTATTGTGTCGGAGCAGAGTCCGCCTCCGGCGACGGATATCCAGATCCAGCTGCACAACAGCGACGGTGAGCTCACCCCAAACCCCCTGGTAATTGCTCGTGGAGAGTATGCTGCGACCGCCCGCTTGCGCTCTCAACGCGCAGGCACAGTAACCGTCGAGTATCTGCGCGCCAGCCCGGCTGTGGATGTGCTTGGCAAAGCGGCTGTTGCCGTACAGTTTGGCCCACCCATAACTCGCCTGGAGTTAATCGCCAGCCCACGCAAGATTTCCCTGGTCGACTCCGCCCAGTTCGTGGCACGTCTCACCGACCAGACTGGCACGCCCCTGGCGACGGACCAGGAGCGGCGCGTCTCACTGTTTATCGAGCAAGGTAGCGGCCAGCTCAGTTCGGCGGAAATTCTCATTCGACCCGGTGAAGCGGAAGGCCGCGGCGACTTTCGACCCAACGCGACGGGCAGCATCGTCATCAGCGCCGCGACAACTGGCATGCTGCCGGCCTCGGTCGAGCTCAGTGTCGGTTGGCCGCTGCTCGCCATCGCACTTGCCCTGGTCGGTGGCCTTGCCGGCGGGTGGCTGGCCCACATCACGTCGAATCGTGAGCGACCATGGCGAATTCTGGTTGGCCTAGTCACCGGTGTCGTGGCCTATGCTGCGGCGATGCTGGGGCTGCTCGAGCCCATCGCAGCGCTCAATCTCCCACACCCTTTCGTTGCCATCGTCGTGTCGGTTGCCGGTGGATGGCTGGGTATCGGGCTGCTCGACTGGCTGCTCAAACGCCTCGGACTGTCGGACCAAGCCTCGCGTTCGGAGTGACACTGGGGATGGCTTGATGCACCGCGGTCCAGGCCCGCATCCCGGACCACGAGCGCAGGTCAGCTCTACACCCGCTCGACACGCAGCTTGACGACGGCGCGCTCCGTTGCCTCCGCAACTGAGAAACGCCATCCGGACTCGACGACACTCTCGCCAACCTGAGGGATGCGGCGCAGTGTCGTCTCCACAAAGCCACCGACGGTGTGGAATTCCGTCGCCGGCAGATCAATTTCCAGCAAATCATTAACGTCCGAGATTGGCACCCGCGAATCCATCAGATACACATCCTCACCCAGACGTTGGTAATGGCGCTTGCGTCGCGGTCGGTACTCGTCGAACTCGTAGCCCACCTCGATCTCGCCGACGACTTCTTCGAGAATGTCCTCGACGGTGATCATCCCGATTGCCGAACCGAATTCATCCACAACAACCGCCATTCGGTCATCGCGCTCGCGCAGCGTCGGTAGCAGTTCGTCAATATTCTGCATGGGCGATACGTACAGCGGCGCCTCGACGAGTTCCGCGAGCGGCCGCGACACTAACGCGTCCTCCATGAGCTCCCACACCGTCAACGTCACGATGCCGATGATGTTGGCGACATTGCCATCATAGACGGGCAGGCGATTAAAGCCATGGCGGCGTATCAGCTCCACCGCACTCCTGGTTGCGGCGCTTTGGTCGATCGCGACCATCTCGGCGATGGGCACCATTGCCTCACCGACGGTCGTGTTGGCGAAGCGGATCGCCCGTTTGATGCGCATCTGATCGAACACGTCGACATTCGCACCGCGCTCTGCCATCTCCACAACAGTGCGAAGCTGCTGGCGGGTAATGAACAGGCTCTGCGGACTAATGGGTTGGCCCGCCAACTTAGCGGCAAGACGTGCAACGAGCGAAAAGCCGAATATGATCGGATAGAAGATGAACTTGAAGGCGCGCAGAGGATACACGACCACTGGTGCGAACTGATCAGCGCGCTGCTGATAGACACTCTTGGGCACCACCTCCCCAAAGATGAGAAGTAGTGGGGTGAACACCATGACCGAGTATAACTCACCCACGTCGCCGAACCAGCGGATCATCAACACAGTACCCAGTGCCGTCAGCGTGACGACACTGACATTGGTGCCCACCAATGTCGTGGTGAGCAGCACCTCAGGACGCTTGAACAAGTTCAGCACCAGCTGCGCACCTCTGCTGCCCTGACTCGCTTTGGCGCGCATGTGGATTTTGTCTACGTTGACCAGCGCAATCTCGGAACCAGAGAAGAACCCCTGCAGCAAGAGCAGTATGATCATGGCGAATACGATTAGGACAACATCCATTATTCAGTCCTTCGAAACCATCTGATTTGGCTCCTGGTCACTCGGCTGCGCGGCGCCGGGCGCAGTCTCGCTTTGCTCGCTCGCAAGTCGTTGCTCAGTCTCTCCACGTGCGACACGCAGCCGTGCGATGCGCTGCTCCTCAACCTCGAGGACGGTCATCTCCACGTCTTCCACCACAACTTGATCGCCAACGCGGGGTAAGCGGTCGAGATGACGAAACGCAACACCACCGATTGTCGTCATGCGCGGATCCCGGATACCAAAATTGGTAAGGCTGTTGAAATCCGTGAGCTTCATATCTCCCGGCACCTCGTATACGTTCTGGTCGCGTTCCTCGTACAAGGCCTGACCCTGCACTTCCCCGGAGAGGTGTCCAAATATGAAACGGAGCACGTCACGCAAAGTCACAATACCTTCGATCCCACCAAATTCGTTCAGCACCAGCGCTGCGCGCGCGTGGTTGCGTTGGAAAAAATCGAACATCTCGTCGACCTTCTTGGTCGGTGGCACCGCGATCGGCGCACGCATGAGCCCATCGATGGTGTACTGGCCAAGGTCCGCTCTGTCCATGACCAGTGGCAAGATCTGCTCGATGTGCAGGAACCCGATGATGTTATCGCGGTGGTGGCGAAACACAGGCACTCGCGAATGTCGGATATCGCGAAAGCGCTGCACAATATCGGGCAAAGGTCTATCGGCGTCGATGAACGCAACGCGCGTTCGCGGCGTCATCACTTCGACAACCTCTGAGACGCCCGCATCGAGCAGATGATAGATCAACGTGCGCTCTGTGCTGCGTAGCTGTCCCTCGTTGGCCACCTCATCGACGATGCTGCGAAATTCATCGATATGCAGGATGTTCTCTGGCGCCTTCTCCTGCCCCACAATCCAGGTCGTTACCCGCTCGGCGACGGCGCGAATCGCCCAGCGCAACGGCGCCACCACACGTACCCACACCCTGAGCGGCGCCGCGAGCACATCCGCACTGAGCCGCACCGGATTGGAGACCGCGATCGTTTTGGGGGTAATTTCGCCCAGCACCAATAACAAGGGCACCATGACCACGATGGCTAGTATGGCGGCTCGCTCCTCGCCATAGAGCACCACCAGAATACCGGTCATATTGGCCACGGCGGCGATATTGATGAGCTCATTGCCGCACAGTATCGAGATAATCAGGCGTCGAGGCTGATCGAGTAGCGCATACAAAGTGCCCGAGTGGGGATGACGTTCGCGGTGCAATTGCCGCAAATCGAGGCGCGAGAGCGAAAACAGCGCCGTCTCCGATCCGGAAAAAAAGGCAGAGCCGGCCAGCAAGGCGACCTGCAGCCCCAGGCGCAGGATCATTCCAGGTTCCGCCAACAAAGCTGGCTCAAAGGCAAAGAAATCGACAAGCGAAAGGCTGGGAGGAACGAGAGTTTGATCGGCAGCTGCCATCAACAAATATCTCGGCTGTTCTCGGGTCGGATCGGCTGAGCTCCTGCACAAAGTATACGACCAAAGTCCGCCAGCCGCAGCGAGTCGCGACTGGACGCCGCGGCACTTCTAACGACTAGGTCACTATCTGGGCACGACGAATGCCTGCTCAACGGTGAAGTTACCAACTCCCTGATAGTTGGTCATCGCCCACCCGTTTTGCTTGAGGTAGTCGCTCATCTCCCGATTCATCGCGGGGTTACCACAGAGCATGACGCGGTCTTGTTCTGGCGCGGCCGGTGGCAGACGGAGCCTGGCCGACAGTTCTCCACTGCGAAACAGATCCGCGCCGCGCTGGACGATCTCGAACGGCTCCCGTGTGACGGTCGGCACGTAGCAGAATCGATCACCGGTCCGTGCCATGAGTTCTTCACGGTAGGCGAGACCGTGCGCGTTGCGAACGGTGTGAAGCAGGATCACGCGTTCGAAAGCATCGAATACTTCACCGGCGCGGATCAGCGACATAAACGGTGCCAGCCCCGTCCCGGTCGCGAGCATATAAAGATTGCGGCCCGGCAGAACGTGTTCGAGCGTCAGTGAGCCTGTGGTCTTCGTGTTGATCCAGATCGGGCTGCCCTCGCTGACCCGTGCCAGGCGGCTGGTCAGTGGTCCGTCCGGGACTTGGATACTGAGAAACTCCAGTTGCTCGTCCGCGTTCGTCGAGACGATCGAGTAGGCGCGAGGTATCAACTTGCCCTCCGGGCGCAGCCCTAGCATGACAAACTCGCCATTCTGGAATTCAAATCCGGCGGGCCGAGTGGTACGGAAGCTGAATATCCGCTCAGACCATGGGTGTACTGCGGTGACGTGTTGTTGTGCGTACGGCATCGTACATCTCAGTTGCTTCGTCTCTAACGACTTAGAGATGGGGATGTGCCGGGCATTTCAAAAGGGGCTGGGTGCCGAGCGAATTGGCGCAAAAACATCAGAACCGCAGCACGACGGAAACCATGACTTGGTTCTTCTTAATCTGCGGTGCAGCGCGCTCATAGCCGTGCTCGTAGCGCAGCCTCAGTAGCGCATTGTCGTAGCTTTCAAATGGCCAATAGTCAAGCGTAGCCGTGAACAGGTCCTTGTATCGGTCGGCATCAGGATCATCCTCGAAGCTATACCACCCCGACCACTCCGCGTAGGCCGACAGAGTCGGTTGATCGGTGATCGCGTCGGCCTCACCCCGTGCCATCTCATCGAGCACCCTACGCCAGTTCCGGTCTTTGTCCTCCGCACTCATACCCGGATCCGGCTCGGCCTCGCCAACGGCGTCAAGTACGAACTGCTGAACCTTGGTCCGCAGCCTGCCTTCGGTCGCACGCTCAATCTGCTCGGCCAATGCCAGCGCTGACACATAGGTCGGCGCCTGTTCGAGCACGCGGTCTCTGATCATCGCCTGGGTGCTACCTACATCAGCGCTCTTGCGCCACCCGAATGCCTTGCCCAGAAAGGCTCGAAAAGTCACTAGCCCAAAGCTCTTATCCAATTCGGAACTGTCGGCGTCTTCCTGGTGTTGAGCGCCAACACCGAGCACCAGCCAGTTCGAGAAACCGTGCCCCGAAGCAAGGGGCAAGCGCATGGGTGGCGACTCCAGGCCGAGCGCAAATTGATAGGTTCTGTCGTCCAGATTCCCGGCAACAACCGCGGTGCCGCGCAGATTGAGCTTTTCCAGACCCCGCAGGTTCAGCCCCATCGCGCCCGCGCCGTCGAACAGCGAACCACCAGCGGCGGTGGTCCCGTTTTCGTAGCGAAACGTGAGCTGCGGTACATCTCCCCCGGCCGACTCCAGCTCGGGCATCAGGAACTCTAGTCCCTTGGCGTACTTGAAGGGCGTGCCCTCCTCGTTGAGCATCCTTCCCTTGTAGGCAATGCGATAAAAATACTCATCCTCCTGGCCCTCGCGAAGATTGGCGTTGTAACCACCTTCGACCTCCCAGGTGTTGACGGCCGCTGGATACAAGAAGCTCGGATCGCCCATCTGATCCCGCGATCCCGGCAGCGGACTGTCTTGGGCACAAATGTCGTCGACCAGCATCAGGGCCAACACGACCAGCAGTGGGCGTAACAGCGTTTTCATCCGTCCATATCCCCTAATGCTGATGGTCTCAAGGGTTCGCCCGAGCCTCACGCGTTCTCGGCGAGCGCCTGCAATTGCTTCACATCCGTAGTTCCGTCCCAGCCGCCGGGATCAGTTGTGCCCGGCTTCTGCATGCGCTGGGTGATGTTCATCCATAGCGAACGACGCTCGTTGGCATTGGGCTTTGAGGGATCGACATAGAAGCGCGTCAGCGTCAATGCTCCCACGTAGGCGAACTCGGTGGTTGGAGCACCAATCGGATCCGCCCGGAACGCCTCGACCCGTGCCGCCGCTGCATCGCCACCGTTGGAGCCGGTCTCTTGATGGAGTGCATCAAGGACGTGTTTGCGGTTGACTCGCCGTTCACTCCTGGTCAATCCCGACATATCGCCTCCCTATCTGGATACGAACCGGGCTATGCGTATTCCTCCGCGCGTGGCGCAATCCTCTATGGCCGGTTTCCACAGAGAACTGCGGCTGCTCGCACCACAACCGACACAGACCAGGCCATTGCGCTCCCATTGGTTTCACAGCTCGCACCAGCCGACCGCATTCTCCGTGCTGGCGACCCAACGAACTCTGTGCTGCGTTTTGGCGACGCCGCGATGAACGCATGGATGAACGCCTCGACCCGTTTCACTTCTCCACGAGCAAAGCGGCTCCAAGACCCACGCCTCTAGATGATAGACGAATTTTCGTTGCTGCTCAGTGCACGCTGCGCAACATATACTGCCGTTACGACTCGAGCAACACTACCCGCGCATACACACCGCAGATGGACTGCGGAACTTTTCTAACGGATAGTGTCTGCGCCAGGCAGCAGACAGGATACCAAAGGAGCAAACATGAGCATCAATATTTTGCGCAAGGGAAGTAAGGGTGCCGACGTTACGCGCTGGCAGAACTTTCTCATCGGTCAGGGTCATCTGGCTGCTACGGCGGACGGCGATTTCGGGCCGAAAACCGAGCAGGCCACCAAGGCCTTTCAGCGCAGCCACGGCTTGTCCTCGGATGGCATCGTCGGACCCTCGACACTCGGTCATGCACTCGTACTGGGTTTTGACGCTGGCTTTGCCGACCGGGTCGATCCCGAAACCAACCCCGTACTCGTGGGCCAGTCGGCGCTCAAACCAGCGAACGAGCGCGCCCGACAGCGCATGTTTGGTCAGTTCGAGTTCGAGGCCAATCCGACGTCCCGGAATCCAGAAGGCATCCGCGTGCTGGGCGACTGGGAGCAGCAAAATATCAAGACGGTAGTGCTGCCCCAGCTCAAAGGTGTTCCCGTCTACGGAAGACCAAGCAGCGGCAAGCTCAGCTTCCACGTCAAGGCACTCGAGCAACTCAAGTCGATGTGGGCCGCCTGGGAGGAAGCTGGATTGCTGCGCCTGGTACTGACCTATGAAGGTTCCTACAACCCGCGCTTCATTCGCGGCAGCCGCACTACCTTGAGCAATCACGCCTATGGCAGCGCGTTTGACATTAACTACAAATGGAACCGCCTGGGCGCGGTGCCCGCATTGGAAGGCCAGGAGGGTTCTGTGCGCGAGTTGGTCGGCATCGCGAATGAGCATGGCTTTTTCTGGGGTGGGCATTTCAAAGACCGACCCGACGGCATGCACTTCGAAGTTGCCAAGCTGCTGTGACGTCACGGCAAACTGGCAACGCGTGCCGCCACCCTCTCTTGGCGCTCACAAATCTTGTGCGTCAAACAGCACCAATGCTGTGACCAGACCGTTGGTCATGCGTGCGAACTCAGCATAGTTGAGCTTCTCGGCGGTATCGGCGGCGCTGTGATAATAGGGGTAGCGATAGAACGCCGTGTCGGTGAGCATCATGGCGCGGTAGCCCTGTCGCCAGAACGACAGGTGGTCGCTCCACGCCACGCCCGGCACCAAGGCAGGTAGTGCCGCGTATTGTATCGGGAAATCACTGCCCGCACGAAACGCGGTGACGAATCTGCGCATCATGCGCAATGAACGAAAGTTCGATATGCACGCAATGAAGTTACCGCACGGGGGAAAGAAATGGCGCAGCAGTGCAGGATAGGATTGTGTGCCTGACTCACTGCGGAAGCAGCCGATTGTCTCTAACGCAATCATGAATTGAATGCGGTCGCCGCGCCGGCGTGCCGCGCGCGCATACACATCGCTACCCTGTCGCCTGGTGAAGAAGAATGGCGGCTCTTCATTGGTGAATGCGACGAAACGAATGGTGTGATACGGCTGGACGCCAGCGAACACGCGTGACAACTCGAGCAGCGCCGCAACGCCACTGCCGTTGTCGTTGGCGCCTGGACTGCCCGCGACCGAGTCGTAGTGAGCACCGAGCACGACAACGTCGCTCGGCGCGCCCGCGCCACGACGTTCGACCGCGAGGTTCGCGCATGGCACACCCTGTACCGTGTACGCCTGAGGCGACACGGTATAACCGAGTGCTTCCCAAGACTGACCGACGTAGTCCTCGGCGCGTTGCAGAGCCCTTGGGCGCAAGACATTCCGCTCACCGATGGTTTCGGCGAGTTTGTACACATGTCGTGATAGCCGTTCGGCGCTGATGCCGGGAAAGGTGGGATGCGGTGCTGGTGGACGATACGTTCCCATTCCGGTGGTGCCGATCCCTATCCCACCTAATTGATTCAGGTGGGCAGACTGTTAGAGCTCACCCTGCCACGGTTCTTCCTTCATGAAGCCTTCGCCCAGAGCGTCGCCAGACTCCTCCGCTTCATGCGCCAGCTTCTCTCTGGCCGGTGCGGAGAACTCCTGTTCGGATTCGGTCCAGTCCCCGGGCGCGGTATCGGTGATTTCGGTGCCAAAATCATCCGCCTCGGCGACGTCTATCGGGCCACTCCAGTTCTGCGGCTCCTCGCTGAGCTCGAGCTCCAAGCCAAACCAGTCTTCCAGGCTGACTTCCTCGACATCCCCGTCGAAATGCTGCAATTCAACCAATCCCCGTTCTTCATCGACCTCGACGACGAAGAACCGCTGCCCCTTGTCCAAGTGGTAGTACCAGTTTCCAGCGATAGGTTCGATGTCGGTTGGCATGGGCTGAGTCCTCCCGCCGGTTGGGGCTATCGACGCGCACCGGCCCATTGAGTGACCTCGCGCGCTCGCGTCACCAGCGAACGTCAAAACCGGTACTTCTTTTCATAGTGTAGACAGTCGGAGTCGACCTCTCACGGAGCGTGGCGCGAAATCTCGGCGCAACAATCTTCCGATTCCTGCGCCAGCACTAGATCAGCACAGCGCCAGCCGAGCCGAGCAAGGCGCCGGCGGCGTCAATAAAGACGTCGCGCCAAGTCCCATAGCGTCCTGGTATGCGCAGCTGGTACCACTCGATCAGAGCACCGAAGCCAGCAGACAGACTGCTCGCCATCACTAGTACCGTCAGGGTCGAGAGCGCCAGTTGATCAAATGCCCGGGCCCACGCATAGCCCAGCACCATATAGACGACAAAATGGAGCGCCTTCTGTGCCATGGGCGGCGTTGCGGCGACGAGCGCCCGTAGGCCGGAGCCCGGTGGTTTGGGTTGAGCGGGAATGGTGGAAAGCACAAAGATGACCATCATGATGCCCAGCACGAGCACCAGCCTACCGCCCACGCTTGCCTCCGACGGTCTCGTTGCCGCTCAAGTCTGCAGTCCGTGAACATTCGTCTCGGCGCCGCCGATGCGTTCGTATTCCGCAATCACTTGTGCACCAAAGAGCAGAATAACCGCCGCGGCTTCCAGACTGATCAGGATAATGATCGCCGTAGTAAAGGCGCCGTAGATGACATTTACCAACGACAGCGTCGAGAAATACCAGACAAGGACGTGCCTCGTCACCTCCCATAGCAGGGCGGCGGTGACACCGCCGATGAGAGCGTGGCGAAAGGACAGCCGTCCAACCGGCATAACGAGGTAGAGCGATGTCAGCAGAACAATCTCGCCGCTCACACCGAGCAGATAGATCAAGCCCGTATCCAGGTATCCCAGCGACCACTGACTACCAAAGATATTCACCGTCGCGGTCTGCAACGAATGGAGAAATCCGCTGACCACACTCACGACAAACAGCCCCACTGCCAACAGTAGGATGTAGACATAGGGAATAATGGCCGAGACGAAGAAGTGCCGGCGCCTGATCGACACCCGGTGAAAGAAAATCACCGACATTGCATTCTCCAACGCCGTAAAGGCAAACGAGCTGAAGAACAGCAACAGTACAAGCCCGAGCAAGCCAATGACCTTCCAGTTCTGGAGAAAAACATGGACTTGATCGACGACCGCCTCAGCCTGCCCCGGCGTGACCAGCACCAGATACTCTCGCAAGGCATCGAGCAGGTCCTGAGGCTCTCGGAATTGTGAGAGCACCACCAGGATCAGGGCCACCATTGGTATGATCGACAACAAGGTGTAATAGGCAATGGCCCCCGATAGCAGGAAGCCCTGGTTGGCCCGAAAACCGGTGATGACCTGCCTGACGAAGCGCAGCGGGTTGTTGGCAACTAAGCTGGCCGGTGAGTGAGACATCGCGGTTGTCGAAGCGCGTCTGGGCCCAAGAGTCCAATCATCTCTAATAGTAGCGGAAATCGCTCTGCCAACCGCCGCAGGCCTGGCATGGGACGGCGGACCGCACACGACGGCCAGTCTCAGTACCCATTGCACCCTCGGGAGATCGATTCAACGTGTTCTGGGCCACGGCAATAGCGAGGACGCACGGGCCGGGCCGTACGCCTGCAGCACAGGTGGGTAAAGGGTGCGCGGTAGCGCCGCTTCGCCGCCACGGGCAGCATGCGAGGCGCTAGAGCAACTTTGGGTCAGCGGTCAATGGTGCGCCGCCGTCACGTCCGGCCGGTTCTGCCTCGATGGTCTGCTTCGCAGCGGCGGCAGCGAGTTTGGTGCACGCCGCCAGATCGGTGCGCAGAGCGAGCAGCTGCTGTTCGACGTCCTCAAGCGCGTCACGAATAGCCGGGCTGTCCTCGTCCTCGTAGCGTGCCAGGATGAACTCCAACAGCGCGATTCGCTTCTGCAATCCTCGGCGGACATCCATGCTACGCCTCCTCTGCTGGAAGGACGCTACCACGGGCTGGACCGGTATGAACTCAGGCAACTACTCGAATAGGTCTAGGATTCGTCCGATATTGAGTGCGACCGGGTGCGTGTCCCAAGCCCCGGCTGCGACGCACGTGGGTTGGAGTCCACCCCAACCGTGTCTAGCCTGCACAGAAGGCGGCGGGTGCCTTCATATTCCGACCTATCTTTGCAGCCGGATCGGGCCGCGTGTTGAGCCCGACATGAGCCGGGCGCTACAATCGATGCCGGAAGAACTCCTGCAAGGCCATCCTGAGTTCATTTCGATCGAGTCCGCAGGACGGAGTCGGGACGCGATTTGTTGCATTGGCGCCGTGGCCCCTGGACTATTACTTAGGGAATGAACCGTTCCAGCTTCTTGATTACTCTGGCCGCGGCTCTGCTCACAGCAAGCCTGTGGGCCTGGTTCAATGCACCCAGCGAGGAACCTGACTGGCCCAAGCGAATTGAAGGTTTCTGCTTCTCACCGTTTCGCGCTGATCAAAGTCCGCTCGAGGAACGCTTCCCAAGTATCGAGCAGCTTGAGGCCGATCTCGCCCTGCTGGCCGGCAAGACCAACGCAATTCGCACGTACAGCCTCGAGCACGAATCCCTAGAACAGGTTCCGGCCTTGGCGCGCAAATACGGCATGAACGTCGCCGTGGGCGCGTGGATCAACGCTGACCTGGAGCGCAATGAACGTGAGCTCGACGCCCTGGTTCGCGTGGCGGGCGCCAATTTCGCCAACGTGATTCGAGTTATCGTCGGCAACGAATCGATCCTTCGGGGTGACGTTTCTGTGGCCCAACTCACCCGATACCTTGACCGCATGCGGGCCACGCTGGTGCGGCCAGTAAGCACAGCCGAACCCTGGGATATCTGGGTGCGCTATCCGCAACTGGTTGACCACGTCGACTATATCGCGGTACACCTGTTGCCCTACTGGGAAGGCATCGACGTCGACCTTGCCGTCGACTATGCCCTCAACAAGATCGACTACCTCGAATTGCTCTATCCGAACAAGCCGATCGTTATCGCAGAGGTGGGCTGGCCCAGCCGCGGCCGCATTCGCGCTGGCGCCGTGGCTTCCGCGGCCCATGAGGCCGTTTTCCTGCGCCGTTTTCTTGCTGAAGCAACCGAGCGCAAGTACATCTATTACGTGATGGAAGCATTTGATCAGCCTTGGAAGCGCATCTCCGAAGGTGACGTCGGCGCCTATTGGGGAGTCTACAACGTGGACCGGCAGCCGAAATTCGCGCTGTCCGAACCGATCATTGCGCTACCCGATTGGCCGGTCCTGGCCGGTATATCGGTGAGCCTGGCCGCCTTAGTCGTGGCCATCATCTTTCGTCACAGCGCTACCCTGCTGGCGCGGGGCCGAGGTTTCGTCGCGGTGATCGTGTTCGCGGCCAGCACGGTCATGGTCTGGATCATTAACGACTATTTCGATCAATACCTCACGCCCAGCGCGATTGCAGTCGGGGCCTTGATGATACTCAGCGTAATGGGCGTTCTGGTCATACTGCTCACCGAAGCCCATGAATGGGCGGAAGCCTTGTGGGTATCGGAGAGACGGCGTGCGCTGCGGCCAATTGTGCTGAGCGATCAGCAGCTACCCATGGTCTCGATCCACGTGCCGGCGTACAACGAGCCGCCGGAGATGATGATCGAATCACTCAATGCGCTGGCACGGCTCAACTACCCGCACTTTGAGGTGCTGGTTATCGACAACAACACGGCTGATCCGGCAATTTGGGAGCCGGTAGAAGCGCATTGCAAGACTCTCGGCCAACGCTTTCGCTTCTTCCACGTCGCACCGCTGAGCGGGTTCAAGGCCGGCGCCTTGAACTATGGCTTGGCGCGCACTCACGGACGGGCACAAATCATTGCGGTCATCGACAGCGACTACATCGTTGAGCCGAATTGGCTACGTGATCTGGTACCGCAATTCGTCGACGCCAAGCTTGCCATCGTCCAGGCTCCGCAGGACTATCGCGACGCGGAAGAATCCATTTTCAAGTCCTACTGCTATGCCGAGTACAAAGGCTTCTTTTTCGTGGGAATGGTCACGCGCAATGAGCGTAACGCCATCATTCAACATGGCACCATGACTTTGGTGCGACGCCAGGCGTTAGAGGAGGTTGGCGGCTGGGGCGAGTGGTGCATTACCGAGGATGCGGAGCTGGGCCTGCGCCTCTTCGCCAAAGGGTACGAGGCGCTCTATGTGCCGGACAGCTACGGCAGGGGGTTGATGCCAGACAACTATTCCGACTACAAGAAACAGCGCTTTCGCTGGGCCTACGGCGCCATGCAGATCATGCGCCATCACGCGGCGAAGTTGTTCGGCCGCACCGGTACCGGGCTAACCCTGGCGCAACGTTACCATTTCGTTGCCGGCTGGTTACCATGGATCGCCGACGCCATGAATCTGCTGTTCAACATTGCCGCGCTCGGGTGGAGCCTAGCGATGCTGATCGCCCCACGCCAAATTGATCCGCCATTGATAATCTTCTCGGTGCTACCTCTGGTGTACTGTACCTTCAAGCTGGCCAAGATCATCTACCTGTACCAGTCACGCGTCGGCGCCCGTGGCATACAGACGTTCGGCGCCGCACTCACCGGCCTGTCGCTTTCGCACACGATTGGACGTGCCACGCTGCGCGGTCTTGTCACTCGCAGTGAACCATTCTTCCGCACGCCCAAACTGGCGCCAGGCTCGGGTTTGCTCGCCGCGCTAGCGGCGGCGCGGGAAGAAATGCTGTTGCTGGTCGCCTTGTTGCTCGCCGCGACCGGGATCGTGCTAGATCAAGGCATCAGCAGCTTGGATCTGCTGCTGTGGGTGGTAGTGCTAGTCGTTCAATCGCTGCCGTACCTCGCCAGCCTGTTCACCGCATTGGTTGCCGGGCTGGGTCGACAGGCGCGCCCCCCGTTGACGGTTCAAACCGCACAGTAGCCACCGCCCGTGCTCCACAGATCGGGGAGCGTGAACAACGCCACCTATCCCAGCAAGCAAGGTTACTCAGTCGGTCGTCGGACGCTTCTTGGCGACGCGCTTCTTCTTGGCGGTCTCAGTTTTCTCGCCAGCTGCGCTCTTTGAATCCTTTTTCTTCTTCGCTCCTTGCTGTGCCGGCGCCTGCTCGCGCTTTGTGTGAGCCGTCTTTTTCGCTTTCGTCGGCTTCTGCCCCTTTTTCTGGCCACCCTTGAGCGAGGCGGGGTTGCGCTGGAGCCAGCTTGTCACGGCATCCCGCACTGTCTCTATCTCGTGTTCCGCACTGACACCAGCCGAATGAAGTGCCTCTCGCCCCTTCGCCAGCAGACCGATCTCCGCGGCAAGGCGTTCGTCGATCTCCCGCTCGGCAGCGTACCAATCCTCGTCGGCGGAACCGCCGATAAACCCGCGACGCGCCGCGCGGAGATATGCGGCCTCGCGGATCATGTGTTCACGCTCTGACTCGCTGACGTGGTGACCGAAGATCTCAGTTCGCACGGAACCAGTGAACACTTCGATACGCATGCGTCCTTTTTCCACATCGTTGAGGAAGGCCTGCACATGGGGTTTGACCTCATCGCCAAGTGTTTCCTTAGCGAACCGGCCAAGGTCACGAATGTCGCGACCTGCCGCGACAATATGTTGCAGTGCGGCCTGAAGATAGGATCTTGCCCCCTGCGCCGCATGCTTCTTGCTTGAGGAACGCTCATTCATAGGCTGTGCCCTGTTGTTGCATTCGGGAATTATTCCAGTCGCTATCGATTGGAGTGTAGAACACCCGTGTGACACCCAGTGGACAGTATCCTCCCGGCACAGCAGGCGACACGGCGAGGGAGGTCGATGGCAGCTTAGCGGAGTCGTTGCCGCGCGGGGGCAGACCTGCGCGAGCGGACTTTGCGGCTGGACCATCGGCCCCCTATATTTAGTCAGAGACCGATCTGGCCCACTGACTATGACGCCACGCCAATATCCCTTGTTTGAACTATTCGGCTTTCAGGTTCGGGTCGATGTCAGTTGGTTCCTGATCGCGCTGCTGATTACCTGGACGCTCGCCGCCGGACTCTTTCCGCAAAGTTATCCGGGCTTGTCACCGGATACCTATTGGTGGATGGGGCTGACCGGCGCCGCTGGCGTATTCGTTTCCATCGTGTTCCATGAATTTTGTCATTCATTCGTCGCCCGACAATTCGCCATGCCGATTCGGGGGATTACGCTGTTCATATTCGGTGGCATTGCCGAAATGGAAAAGGAACCGCCAACGCCCAAAGCCGAGTTTCTCATGGCGATCGCCGGTCCCCTCGGCAGTCTGCTATTGGCCGCCGTATTTCACCGCCTCAATGCGTTGGCCACTTCGTTTGAATGGCCGACGTTCATAGTCGGTGTCACCTACTACCTGAGCTACCTGAACACTGTATTGGCTGTATTCAACCTCGTTCCTGCCTTTCCGCTCGACGGCGGACGCATGCTGCGGGCCGCGCTGTGGGCGTGGAAGAAGAACCTCACGGCGGCGACGCGCGTAGCAAGCCAGATAGGGGCGGGCTTCGGACTGGTCCTGATGGGTCTGGGCCTGCTCGCCGTGCTTCAAGGACTGTTCATCGTGGGAATGTGGTGGTTCCTCATCGGGATGTTTCTTCGCGCCACAGCCGCGGCGTCCTATAAACAGGTCCTGGCTCAGCAGACACTGCAGGACCAACCCGTGCGACGCTTCATGAGTCGAGAACCGGTCAGCGTTGACCCGTCCATCTCGATCGAGCAACTGGTTCAGGATTTCGTCTACCGTCACCATTTCAAACTGTTTCCGGTCGTCGAGGACACCCGCCTGCTGGGCTGTATCACGACCGCAGACATCAAGAGGGTACCGCGCGAGCAATGGCATGTCCGAGCGGTGGGTGAACTCACCCACCCTTGTTCGAACGCCAACACTGTCTCGCCCGAAGTCCATGCGATGACGGTGCTCACTAGCATGAGTCGACCAGGCGCCCCAAACCGGTTCATGGTGGTCGAGAATCAACGCCTCGTTGGCATAATCTCGCTCACCGATCTCAAGGAATTCATTGCGTTGAAACTCGAGCTCGAGGCACCCGATTGATATGAAGCAACGACGCCGCGCTCAGCGTGCAAGATGCCCATCGGCATCGGCGTGACAGAGCTGCGAGTCTTTCGCTCGAACCGTACCCCCGGTAGCACCGCCTCGAGCTCGGGCGCCCACTCAAGCGGCAAACAGCGGAAGCCGATAGTCTGTGAGCAGTCGTTAGCTGAGCATTGGCGTGCGCCGCAGTCACCTTACAAAACTGCGGGTAGATACGCTCCGCGGCGCCGTGCGACGATGTCCAGATCGAATGCCGGGAGTACACGCATGGCGGCATCCAATAGCAAACCGATCGCTGACATGACGGATGGCGAGCTCGAGCAGGCGTTACACGATGTGCGGGCAGAGCTGGCACACTTGCAGGAACTCTCTGCCGCCCGCAAGGTCGTGGAAGCGTTCAACGGCGACTCCTGGCTGCAGCATTCGGCGCGAACGCGGGCGAAGACACTTTTAGACCAAGCCGGGCAGCAGGGCCTCAATCCCCACGACGTGAAGCTCAAGGGCCGCATCTCGGCTCAGGCGAAAGCAACGGCAGAGACGCAGCGGCGCGCGTTGGCCGATGCAATAATGGACTGCCGGCGACGCCTGCTCGAGATCGAACACGCCCGCGCGCAGCGTCGCGCCAAGTAGGGCCAGAGCCAAGCATCGGACGTCTTCAGAAAACGCAAGCGCGGCTGGCCATGATCAGCCAGGAAGGTCCAATGGTGGTGCGCGGCGCCCGGATCGGCGCTCCCCTCACCTCATCGCTGGAGACCCACACCCTGAGAGCCAAACCGGCGCAGGACAGCGCCACGACAAGCAGTGCGACCAAGCGCTGCATGTCGAGCCATGTTCATCAAACTCAGGCTAGTTCGCTCACGGCGCGGCTGTTGGTGCAACGAATTCCTGGATCTTGGCAGCGACATCCGCAGCAAACGCGTTGTAGTCGTCTTCTGGCAGGTGTTGGGCGGCTTCCTTGAGAGCACTGTTGGCGATCTCGACGTGTAGCTTGGCGGTTTTTGCATCGCCGTCGTGAGCGATTCTGACCGCCTCATGGATGTGGTCCCAGACCCGCTTCTTGAGCTGATCGCCCACGTGAGGCTGCAGAGCCGACCCGGTTCGAGTCGCCTTGAAGTGTCGTGACAGACCGTCCGAAGGCGTCGTGGTCAGGGCTTGCGGAATATCAATGCGATGCGCCTCCGACGGTGAGATCGGCTTGGCCGCTTGGGGACCCGGGTGGGCGCCCTCTGGCGCGGGTTTGCGCTGTTTCGTGCTGGTACGCGATACCTGCTCGACATATTCCGTCAACGACCGGCCAATGTCGTGCGGTGTCGCTCCGCCACGCTCCTTCGACGCGTAACTCATGCGCTGGCCGAGTACCAAGGACACCAACTGAGAGTAGAGTCTCTGGAGTGCTTCGAGCAGCGCGTTGTCGTCACGTTCGTCGGCCATGAGCCTCCTGCATAGCACGGTGTTAGTGCTCCCATTACTTCAGAATATAGGCCAGCGGAGCCTTGCGCGGTAGGCTGATTAGCATGGCCATCGCGTTGCCGACGGCATCGGGTTCGGGCCATATCGGCGCCAACACCTGGCCGAGCCACAGAAGGCAAAATATCGCTTCGTTTTCGAAGCGCCACGGTCGTAGAATCGTGCCTCCCAAATCCGGGACCCCAGGAGCGGGCGCACTGCCAGCGCACCGGATTGCTAACCTGAACCCCTGGTGCCCGAGTCGTCGCCCAGTGCCTGGGCCGCCAATGGGTTCGGAACCGCGCTCAAGCTAGCGCTCGGGTGGCGCACTGCACGGTCGGCCACCACGCCTGAGCGATCCAATGATCTATGCTTTCTTGCAAACCGGAGCGGTACCTGCCGTATATCAACGATGATTCGCCCCGCCTCACTCGCTGACTTGGATGCGCTGGTGCGCATCGAGGATGCCTGCTTCGAAACCGACCGGTTAACGCGCCGCAGCTTCCGCTACATGTTGACCAAGGCCAATGCGACGACTCTGGTTGACGAGTTGGATAGACGAATTCGTGGTTACGTGCTGGTGTTGTTCCACTCTGGTACCTCGTTGGCGCGGCTCTACTCCATTGCCACCGATCCTGCCTGCCAGGGAAAAGGTATCGGCCATGGCCTGGCCAGCGCTGCCGAGGAAGTCGCGCTTGAGCACGGCTGCGTCGCCATGCGCCTGGAAATTCGCCGGGACAATCCGGCCTCGATTGCTGTGTTCAAGAAACTCGGTTACCGCTTCTTCGGCGAAATCGAGGACTACTACGAGGACCACATGGATGCCTTGCGGTTCGAGAAGCTCCTGGTCCCGCCCCAGAACCGAGCTCTTGCGGCCGTCCCCTACTATCAACAGACTTTGGAGTTTACCTGCGGTCCAGCGTCGCTGATGATGGCTATGCACGCGCTGGACAATGGCGCCCCGCTCGACCGGCGCGAGGAAATCCGGCTGTGGCGTGAGTCGACGACTGTGTTCATGACCGCTGGACACGGCGGCTGTGGCCCGTATGGTTTGGCACTATCTGCTCACCATCGCGGCTTTGACGTCAGTATCTACGTCAAGGACGAGAGCGCTCTATTCATCGATTCCGTACGCAGTGAGGAGAAGAAAGAGGTCATTAGGCTGGTACAGGCGGACTTCCTCGACCAGATCAAGGAGTCGAAAATTGCGCTGCACTACGGCACTGTATCGGTGGGGGAACTACAACGCCAGTTCGAGGACGGCGCCATACCCATGGTCCTGATCAGCTCCTACCGCATCTATCAGGAGAAGTTTCCGCACTGGGTGGTGGTCACAGGCTTTGACGACCATTTCATCTATGTGCACGATCCCTACGTGGATGTCGACGCGGCTAAGAGCCAGACCGACTGCATGAACATGCCGATTGCCAAGCGCGAATTCGAGCGTATGGCACGCTACGGTAAGACCGCCCAACGCGCTGTGCTGCTGCTGCGCCGACCGCGGCGCGGCCGCAAGAGCAAACAGCAGTAGTATTGAAGAGGCAACCAAATGACGAACCAAGTCATTGTATTGGACAAGCTGAGCGACTGGAACTTCGAGGCGGGAACTGCCGAGTTGGTCACAGCTGACGACTACCTGAGCGAAGCGCGCTTTCTCAAACAACGCGACGTCCAAATTATCAACCTGTGTCGCAGCTATCGTTACTTGAGCACGGGCTACTATTGTTCTCTGTTGGCCGAAGCCCGCCGCCACCGCCCGCTGCCGACGGTCAAGACCATGCTCGATCTGAGCAGCAAAGCCATGTACAGCCTCGACGCCGAGGATCTGGACGACATGCTACATCGCAAGCTCCACCGCGGCCGCAAGCAGGTCGAGGCCCAGAGTTTTACGCTGGATGTGTTCTTCGGCTATTGTCAGATCTCCGATTTCGACGACATCGCGCGCCAGATTTTTGAGTTGTTCTCAGCACCACTGCTACGCGTTGAGTTTCAGAAGCAGGAGCGGTGGCGCGTCAATACCATTCGGTCGCTCAACGTCAATAAACTCGATGAGGCTCAACAGGCGTTCTTCCAGGATGCCTTCCGCCGCTATCAGACGAAACGTTGGCGAAGCCCGCGCGCCAAGTCGGTGTCGCGCTACGATATCGCGATCCTGATCAATCCCCAGGATCCCCTGCCGCCATCCGATACCAAGGCGCTCAATCAGTTTATCAAGGCGGGCAAAGACCTCAATGTTGACGTCGAAGTGATCGAGAAGAAAGACTTTGGGCGTCTGGCAGAATACGATGCATTGTTCATTCGCGATACTACACGCATCAACCACTATACCTATCGCTTCGCCAAGAAGGCGGAAAGCGAAGGCATGGTTGTTATCGACGATCCCGGCTCGATTCTTCGCTGCACCAACAAGGTTTATCTGGCCGAACTGCTCAGCAGCCGCCGCGTCCCCACGCTGCCCACGCGCATACTCAACAGTGGCAACTTGAAGCGAGCGAGCCGCGATATGAGCGTGCCGCTGGTGCTCAAGGTACCCGATGGCTCATTTTCGCGCGGCGTCCACAAGGCCGAAACCCCGGCTGAGGTGCTGGAAAAAGGCAAGAGACTGCTCAAGGACTCTGATCTGATACTGGCGCAGGAGTTCTTCTTCACCGAGTTTGATTGGCGCATCGGCATTCTCAATCGCAAACCAATCTATGCGTGCCAATACTTCATGTCGAAGCAACATTGGCAAATCGTCAACTATGACGAGAAAGGCAAGGCGACAGAAGGGGGCTTCAAGGCTTGGCGGGTCGAGGACGTTCCACCCAAGGTGATTGAAGTGGCACTGAGCGCAGCCAACCTCATCGGCGATGGGCTCTACGGCGTCGACCTCAAGCAGCGCGGCGATCAGGTCTACGTTATCGAGGTCAACGACAATCCCAATCTCGACTCGGGAGTGGAGGACGGCGTCCTGGGTGCGGAGCTATATCGCACAGTAATTGGCGATTTCGTCCGCCGGCTGGATCAGCGCCATTCGCGTGATGCGGTGGGGAGCTGAACCGTGGCGCTTTGGCAGCAGAAGATTCTCGCAAACTGGTGGCAGGGTTGAGGCAGACGGCGAGCGCATTGCACGATCGAACGTCCCGGATCTCAACCTCACATCCATTCCTCCTCGGCCACGGGGCGAAGCTCACCCCAGAGGCTACCAAGCGGCAGGTCGAACAGACTGTATGCGCGGCGACCGCGTGTTGCGATGCTGCGTGCCGCCGCCAGCATCACTTGAGCGGCGAGCGCGCGCTCCGAGAAGCGCCCCTCCAACAGGAGCAATTGGTGCTCTACCGGCCCAGCGGCGCCTCGGCGCTCCAGTTGGACACCGTGGCCTTCATCCTCCAGCGCCTGGATGCTGTCAACCGCAAATACCAGGACCTCCTCATCAAGAAACAAAGGGTCCGCCCTGATTGCGCGCTCAACCTCTTCCAGCGTGGTATCGGTTTCGAGCTCGACATAGATGTAATGCTGTTGCCGGCCGTCGCTCGCTCGCAGCTCTGTCGACAAAGCGCCCTTAACGCCGTCAACCGTCTGCGCCAGGGTGGTGTGGTGTAGGCTGACGCCGGGGCGGCGCGTGATGTCGGTGTGACCGTGCGGTACCACCAGCGCAAACAAATCGCGGAACAGCGACAACACACCGGGATCCCAACCGGCACCGACAACCGCAGGGACCTTGTGGCGTCCGGCCATGCGGTCGATCTCATCCTTGTGCCGCTGGAACTCATCACCATGCACCGCGGCACACTCAACGATCGAGACGTTGTGCTGCAGGAGATCGTGGGCGACACCCACTACATGCGGGGTAGGCACACAAATGAGCGCCACGTCTACCCGTCCCAACTCACTGATGTGGCCAGCAACCGCAATATCGCGAAACGGCGTGGGCCGCGGTTCGCCCACTTGCTCGGGCCGGCGCACGACGCCAGCCAGCTCCGAGTGCTCGTCGGCGCGAATCGCTTGAATACAAGCGCGACCCAATTCGCCGAAACCAACGACTGCCAGACGCAAAGTGGTCATCGACTGTCCTTACAGCGTCATCCCAACCGCTCACGCTGCGATGAAGCGCAGGCGTGTCTCGCTGTCACTGTGAGTCACGACCAGAGTCCCCTTGTCCTCAAATGACATCGATACGCGCGCCCCACCGATCACAGGCTCGGTAACACAGTCGGTGATGAGGCAACCCTTGATGTCGAACTGTTCCCCAAGATCGACCAGCGGGAAGTCAAAGGGATCATCCGGTTTGTGCTCAGCCGGGACTGGCCCTTCCGACCGCATGCGCCAAAACACTACGCCCGCGTCGAAGTAGAGCTGGTGCCAGCGTCCGTTGACCTTGAGCGATAGCGCATCGACTTCCTGCGCCAGCTTACCTCGATACCAATATTGCTGGCAGATGATCGCTTCGCACACCTGATTGTTCAGCCTTGGGGGTATCCCGTCGGTCTCAAGCATGTGTCACCACTCCGATTCCCAACTCAACCCGTACAGGGGCACTGGGCAAACAAGCCGCCTGCCCCGCCCTGGTCCGCGCGGCTCGGACCCGGTGCCCAGTCGGCCCTGCACGCTGGCCATGGCCAGGTCGCGCTCGCCAAGGTCTCTAAGTCGCGCCTCTGCTGTGGACGCCGGCGGCCCTCGTCTGCGTCTAACTATAGGACCCGGTACGGGCCTGCAATGCGTCGCCAACCCGACCAAGGCGCTGGATCCCCGGGATGGAGACGAAAGACTGCTAAAGTTTCAGTATGGACCGGGGGTACGGCCGAGATGAGCCCCACGAATCAGCGCCAAATCAAATACCCGCCGTGGGCGCCCTACGCGGTGTTCGCGCTACTCCTTCTGGGTTTGTACTTGTTGTTCTATCAGGCTGCGCCGCCACGCGAACCGCAGTTCGAGATTCCCTACTCACAGTTCAAGAATTTCGTTCATCAGGACCGGGTCGCCGCCGTCGAGTTGCAGGGCAACGCCGTGCGGGGCCGGTTGCGCACGCCCATGAATATCGGGCCGCGCGGCGAGAGCGCCGAACGATTCTCGACGAGAATGCCCAGCGCTGGCGATGAAACCGTACTGTCGCTGCTGGAGGAGCATGCGGTCACAGTGCGGGTCGCGCCTGAGTCGGAGGGCCGCGGGCTTGCCACCGTACTGGTGGCATTCCTGCCCTGGCTGTTGTTGCTGGTGTTCTTCTTCTGGGCCTTTCAGCGCACGTCGCGGGCACTGGGCGGGCGCATCGGTGGACCGGGCGAGTTGAAGAAGTTTCTCGAGGCACCCGCACGACGCGCCGAAGTGCCCAAGGTGACCTTTGCCGACGTCGCTGGCCAGGACAACGCCAAACGTGAAGTCACTGAGCTCGTCGAATACCTGAAACGTCCAGACCAGTTCCGTGCCTTGGGCGCCGAGATCCCTCGTGGCGTTCTGCTGATGGGTGCCCCGGGTACAGGCAAGACGCTGCTGGCCCGAGCGCTCGCGGGGGAGGCGGGAGTGCCGTTCTTTTCCATCTCAGGCTCCGAGTTCATTGAAGTATTCGTCGGTGTCGGCGCCTCGCGGGTGCGCAATCTGTTTCAGGCCGCCAAGACCAATGCACCCAGCATCATCTTTATCGACGAGCTGGACAGCGTCGGCCGAACACGCGGGACCGGCTTGGGTGGCGGCCACGACGAGCGTGAGCAGACCCTGAACCAGATCCTCGCCGAGATGGATGGTTTTGAAGAACATGAAGCGGTCATTGTGCTGGCGGCGACGAATCGCCCCGACGTCCTGGATCCGGCGCTGTTGCGCCCCGGGCGGTTCGACCGCCACGTTACCCTTGACCTGCCCGACCGACGCGATCGGGTAGCGATTCTGAAGGTGCACACCCGCCGCGTGCCGCTGGCAGCCAACGTCGACTTGGACACCATTGCCGCGGGCACCCCCGGCTTCTCGGGCGCCGACCTGCGCAACCTGGTCAATGAGGCCGCCATGTTGGCGGGCAGGGAGAAGCGACAGGAAGTCCGCATGAGCGACTTCGACGAGGCCCGTGACAAACTCCTGCTGGGCACAGTTCGCACGCTTGCCATTCAGGAGGAGGAACGCCACCGCCTGGCGGTGCACGAAGCTGGCCACACGCTGGTCGCCTACCATTTACCCCACGCCGATCCCTTGTACAAGGTCACGATCATTCCCCGCGGCCACGCGCTCGGGGGAACACAACAGCTGCCCGTCGAAGAACGGCATACACTGGCGGAAGACTACTTGCGCGAACGTCTGGCGGTGATGTTGGCCGGGCGCTGCGCTGAACGTGAGGTGCTGGGCACTATCAGTTCGGGCGCTGACAACGATATCCGCCAGGCCACGTCACTGGCCCGCGCCATGGTCTCGCGCTGGGGTATGTCCACTGAGGTGGGGCCGGTCGACCTGCGCGCCAGCGAAGAGCATCCATTTCTGGGCCGTGAGATCCCAACCCCGCCACTACAGCGAGCATTCCGCGCAGGTGGTCGACCAGGCGGTCCGCGAACTGCTGTTGGCTGCCGACGAACGCGCCACAGCAGTGATCAACGCTCACCAAGCTGCCCTCGAACGGTTGGTTGATGCGCTCGAGCAGGCTGAGACGCTGGAACGCGAAGCCATCGAGCATTGCCTGCACGAACCGGCGATTCCGCGAGCCCGCCCACGGCCCGCCGCCACCGAAGCCGATCAGGCGAGCAGCGTACCGACTGTCGGCAGAGTCGAGAGGAACGACAATGACTGACCAGCACCGAGCGCGCGCGGCTAAGGTAGTCGCCGCTTTCCAGGAGAGCCTCGATCCAGGCGTACGGGCTCAAATCAGCCAAGCCCAATATGAGCAACTTGTCTTGACGGTAGCCGAGGCGCTATCCGAGGAGCGCGATGCCGCCGCCACTGCGCTCGAAGAGCTGGCGCGCACCCTGCGCGCAGGTAGCGACACCCCCGAGCTCGGTCTCTAGTCAGGATCACCCGCGTCGCTCACGCACGGGCCGTAGAACCGTCTTTAGTCGAGCTTGAGGTACGCGTAGCGCAAACGCTGTTCGCGGGTCCACAACGCGACACCGGCCCGCTGGCCGACGGTTTCAACATCGATGATGTAGTCCGGATCTGCGAAGTCAATCGTGGCGCTGGCACCCTGCTCGCGCAACTGCTCGGTGACAAAGTGGTCCACGAACTGCTCTTCGTGCTGACTCGATAGCCGTCCTTTGAAGCCGCGGCGATGCATGCGCACATGAAAGCGTGCACCGGCCAGTTGTGACAACCATGGCGCAACAGCCTGTTGCACCTTCGCTTCGAATTCCGCCGGTTCCTGAAAGTCGAAACTGACGGCTGTCGGTATGACACGACTGAGAATAGTTCCCAACTCGGGAGCCGCCTGCAGCTCCCAGTTTAACTCCGCGAGAAAGCGGTCAATATCGTCCACCTTCATGACGAGTACATTGAAATAGTCGGTCTTGCTCAGCTGGCCGAAGGTTCGCAGGAACTGCAGGGCCGCCTTGAAGCGGCCCTCGTGGACGGTTGCCACCACGTTCCAGTCACGCATCGCCCGCTCCCCGCGCGTTGCTCCTGCCCCGGGAGGCTGCAGCCACGGCTATCTGGCCTACCGCAGCACCCAACCATTCAGCTGCAAAAGGTCGCTTCTATACTTGTAGAACACGGTTGTCGCTGGGCAAACCCGGCTGCTCCTAGACCGCGGACTGTGCCGGGGAGCGCGGCCCAGATGCGCTGCGCCAGTGTTGCGGCGCTGGACCCACTGGAACTCAGTTCGCAACGACGACGGCCACAGGAGGACTTTGCACCATGGAGATCACGGTAAGCGTCATCAAGGCCGACATCGGCTCCATAGGCGGCCATATTTGCCCGTCGCAACGACTCACTGAAGCTGTGCGTGCGCACGTGCAGACGCACGGCAAGACTCTGCTCATTGACACCTATATCAGTCACACCGGTGACGACATCGCCATACTCATGACCCACACGCACGGCGTCGGTCATGAGGCCATCCACAAACTGGCCTGGGACGCCTTCATTGCCGGCACCAAAGTGGCCAAGCAACAGGGCCTCTACGGCGCCGGCCAGGATCTGCTCAAGGATTCATTCTCCGGCAACGTGCGCGGCATGGGCCCCGCAGTCGCCGAGTTGGAATTCGAGGAGCGCCCCAATGAGCCATTGCTGTTCTTCGCGGCCGACAAAACCGATCCGGGCGCGTACAACTTGCCGCTGTATCTTGCTTTCGCCGATCCGATGAATACGCCAGGGCTCATGCTTGCTCCTAGCATGGCCGAGGGTTTCCGCTTCGTCATCATGGACGTCAGTCATACTGAGGGTGACCGCATCATCGAGCTCAACGCGGCGGAGGATCTCTATGCCATCGCTGCACTGCTGCGCGATCCCGAGCGCTATGTCATTGAATCAATTTGGTCGCGCTCAACGGACCAACAAGCCGTCAGTGCGTCCACTTCCCGCTTGCACAATATCGCGGGTAAGTACACCGGCAAAGACGATCCCGTCATGTTGGTTCGGGTGCAGAAAGATTTCCCGGCCACCGGCGAGGTACTCGCGCCCTACGCACTGGGACCCTACGTCGCCGGTTGCATGCGCGGATCGCATCAGATGCCCCTCATGCCCGTCGCATTGAACTCGGGGATCAGCTATTTCGATGGCCCACCCGTGGTGAGTTGTGCCGCGTTTTCAATGCATGAGGGCAAACTGACCGAGGCGGTCGATGCCTTTGCCCACCCCTTCTGGGACACAGTACGCAATACCGTATCCAACAAAGCCATCGGCATGCGTCGCCAGGGCTTTTTCGGGGCCGCCATGCTGCCAATGTCGGAGCTCGAATACACCGGTATCACGCAAAAGCTCGCGGCACTCGACGATCGATTTCACGTGCGCAGCACTTAGGTAGCGGAGCTGCCCGTCGGGCATCTAACCGGACTGTTGGTATGTGCCAACCAGTTCCGCTTGGGCGATGACATGGCCCTTCATCGCCGCTTCAACATCCGCCTTGGTCGGTTCACGCAGGCCGGTCAGGACCGTGTCCAACGCGTAGAGCTTATGAAAGTAGCGATGACGGCCTACCGGCGGACAAGGACCGCCATAACCGACCCGCTTCCAATCATTGCGACCTTGCGCCGCGCCTGACGGAAGACCGGCGGCGCCAACAGCGGCGGGCAGCCCCGCTGTGTCCGGGGGCATGTTGTAGACCACCCAATGGACCCAGGTCATCTTTGGCGCCTTGGGATCCGGCGCGTCGGGGTCGTCGACGATCAACACCAGACTGCGTGCCTGATCGGGTACACCCGACCACGCCAACGGCGGCGACGTGTCCTGGCCCTGACAGGTGTGGTGTGACGGTATCTCGCCCCCATTGGCGAAGGCGGAAGAGCTGAGTTCGAGCGCCATTTCTCTCCTCCCTGCGCATCGAACCGCAATCGACAGGATCGCGGATAGCTGGTCCGCTGCGCATAGACTGCTATTAGCAAGTCTAGACCCGCGGCTCGATAACAGTCGGCCGCTATGTCGTCCAACTGCTAACCCGCCACGGCCAGCGGGTGCGCATGCGCAACGCAGGTGAATGTTTCACGCACTACGAAAGGTGAAAGTGAGAGACAATGACCGCAGAAGAGCTCAATCACACGCTTAAGCAATGAAATCTGACAGCGGCACAAGCCGCAAAAGTCCTCTGTGTGCACACCAACCCGATCAGCGAATATCTCGGCGGCGTCACGCGGATATCCTGTTCGGTTGCGTTTCACGTCGACGCCTTGCCTCAGATTCCAGAAGAACGGCGCACACAGATCTTCCAACAACGTATAGACCGTCAGGCCCATCAGCCTCCTCGAGCGGACTGAACTGGATAGGCCAAGCGCAAGGGCCGGTCTGCGACTAGTCGGTTAGTTTCAGTGAGCGCAGGAAATCGCGACGAAGCTCACCGAGGCGCGCATGTACGTCGTCGGCGTCACCACCCAGCTCTTCGAGCGCTGCCGTCATTTGACGGCATAGCTCATCGAGTCCCGCAATCACTTGTGCGCTCGCCACCGTCTCCGGACGCGTCGGCAGGCTCCTCTGGGCGCCAATCTCGCTGATGCTCGCCGATCGATGTATCAAACGGCTGGCCCCCGTTACGACATGATGCGCCATCAAGGGTGACACCTTGGCATAGCGTTCACCTTCGAAGACAAACTCGGCACCCAGGGGCAGTTCGGAGAATTTCATCACTGGCTCCATTCAGTCGCTGTCACTCGCCACGGCCGCTACGAGAGCCAAATCACCGGGACGCACCGAGTCGAAATTGAATTTCCTCGCCGCCGCAGTCATACGTGTCAGTCCTGCCGCGAGCGACATGGGTGGAGTACTGTCGCCCTTCTTGGCACGGTGAAAGCGCACCGGGTTGATGCGGGCCACAACGTACGTGCGCAGATAAGGAGATCTGAAACCGCGTGCCTGTAAGCGTGCGATGATGCGTTTGACTTGGGTATCAATATCCAGCAGCCGCGCCGCATAAGCTTCGCGTTGGCGCAAGCTCACCGGTAACGTCCGGTCGCTGAACCGATCGAGCTTCTTGAGAAATGGGCTGTAAGCGCCACCCGCAAAACGCGCTTGCTGTTCATAGACAATACCCAGCGTCAGCAGCTCTGCCGCTTCAAACTCAGCCTCGTAAGCGATCTCCTTGCTACGCGGCTTTCGCTCGGCGAGGTTGCGTGCCATGCGGATCACCTCGAGGCTGCGGTCCTTGAGGTTGTGGGCCTTCTCGGTGTTTAGCGCCAGGATCCGAAAAGCCAACTCTTCGTCGGGCGAAATCAAGGCGGTGATCTGACGCAGGCCAAGCACCTTGGCTGCCGCGAGGCGATGGCGGCCGTTGGGCGTCCACAGACGCCCGTCCTGACCCCGAACCACGATGAGGGGATCAAGGAACGAGGCGGCCTCTTCGATCTTGGCCGCCAGACGCTTGGTATGCGTCGGCGATAAATCGCGCTGAAAGGGCGTTGGTCGCACCGCGGAGATAGGCAACGCTGCCAGCAGCAGTGGTCGGCCGGAGAAGGGTTCGCGATAGGCACCGATGGCTGCACCACCGACCGCCGTCACCTCGGCGACCAGTTGCACCACTTCTGGTGCAGACACCGTCAGCACCATGTCTGTGGCTTTCAGACCGCGCTTGTCCTTGCGCGGCGTCAGCCGGGTGCGGGCACTCTTGCGCTTGCGGGCGGCGGTCTTCTTCTTGGTGAGCCGTTTCTTGCCAGCCATGCCAGCCAATCCCTCATACCGATGACGTCTTCAGAATGGCCGTTCCATCTGGCCCCTGAACGCGAATGACTCCCGGCCAATAGTGCCGCCGCCTCGTGTCGGAGGCAACTGCGCCGCTGGCTCAGCGCCTACACGTAACTGAAGATTGTCAGGTAGTGACTGATACTGCCGGCCAGCACAAACAAATGCCAGATAGCATGGGCGTAGATGTATTTGCCCGACAGGACGAAGAATACAATGCCGCCGGTGTAGAACAGCCCGCCGGCCAAGAGCCATTTCCAGCCCTGTTCGGGTAGAGCGGCCAACAGCGGTTCGAGCGCAAGCACGATCAGCCAACCCATCGCCACATAGATAATGACCGGTAGTATGCGTCTTCCTCGGCGTACAGCCGGAAGCGTATCCAATACAAATCCAACCACGGCAATCGTCCAGATGACTCCGAACAATGACCATCCCCATGCACCGTTGAGTGTAACCAGCGTGAACGGTGTATAGGTACCGGCAATCAAAAGATATATGGCCTGATGATCGAGCACGGCGAACACGGCCTTCGATTTGCCTGGCAAACCGTGATAGAGCGTCGAAACGAGATAGAGGGTGAACAAGGCAGTCCCGTAGATCGTGAAGCTGACGATCTTCCACGGATCACCCTGGAGTGCAGCGTGCACGATCAGCACCACTACCGCGGCCAAGGCCAGGGCGGCGCCGACCAGGTGTGTCAGGGTATTGAGTTTCTCGCCGCGTTCCATCTGCCACAACGCCATGGCGGCATCAAAGCGCTTGTCTTGGTTCGATACTCAACTATCAGCCGACGCAGAACTCGTGTGACGCGAATAAGAGGCGGACCGAGCCCATCGCACCAACGCGTGAGCACCAGGTCGCTTTACACCTAAAGTGTGGATCTGCCTTGGTCGATCACTCGCAGTCGTAGCCCAACAACGTCAGTCCTTCCAACAGATAGTCCGCCAGGAATGGGTGAGCCATGAGATATTCGGCCGTTTCGGAGGTCCACTGCTCACGCGCCTCATCCAAGGCAGCGTTCCACTCGCTCGCGTCGAAATCGCCGCGACCAATCCACAACAGCGCCACGACATTGTGCTGCTGATCGGGCTCAAGATCATCGATCGTTGATTTGAATTCCTGGAATGTGGGGTCATCGGCATGGGCAGCCAGTGCTTGGCGGCCCCAGTCCTCAGCCGGGCTGTTGGGCACATCTGGAATCACCACCTCTTCCTGCGCGTGAAATTCCCGCGCTTTAGCGATCAGGAAACAAACCGTATCAGGATTGACATCGAGCATGCTTAGCCCTTCCCTGCTGGCATCATGCCAGAAGTATAGGACGCCTCGACTTACCCACTGCCGAAGTCTGATAGAAGTGGGGGCAGATTCATTTTACGTGTGGAAAATAGATCTGTCCCCTGCCGGTTGGGTTCGTTCGGGGACAGATTTATTTTTCCTGCGGAAAACAAATCTGTCCCCCTGCGGTCCTTAGCTTGGCTCCAGCCGGTACAAGATGACCGCCAGCATCGCCGCCGAGATACACAGGGCCGCGCCGCTCAATGCCGCCGTTAGTGGCGCACCCAGGAAATCGGCACACGCACCGAGCGCGAGTTGTCCAACCGCGACCATACCGTGCAAGCAAACTGTGAACAGCGCCATCGTACGGCCACGCAGATAGTCCGGCACTGCCAGCTGGATCAACGTGTTGCTGGACGCAAACACTGTCGTTGACGAAAAGCCGATCACAAACAACAGACCCAGTGCAAGCGGGTAGAAGACGTTGAGTGAAAACAGGAACAGACCGACTCCGACCGCAATACCGGCGAGCGCAACGCGGCGCTCGAGCAGCTCGAAGTTTCGTTGATGGGCGAGCGTCAACGCGCCGGTCAGCGAGCCGGCACCAAGCGTACCCATGAAGATTCCCAGACTTTGCGGTCCATGGTCAAACACGTCAGCGACGAAAATGGGCATCAGGATGATCGCCGAGCCCCCGAGTAAGCTGACCGTGGCGACCATGGCGAGCAAGGAACGGGTCAACTTGTGTTGCTTGGCGTAGTGCAGACCGGACCAGATCGTACGTAGACCGCGTTGGGCATGGTCTTGATCTGGCATCGCCGGCAAGTCCAGGGCGAACAGACTCGCCAGCACCGCTACGAACGTCACTGAATTGAGCAGGAAGACTGGCCCCTCGCCGATCAGAGCCACCAGCACACCGGCGATGGCCGGACCAATGAATCGGGCGAGGTGAAACATGCTGGAATTGAGCGCGATCGCATTGGGCAAGTCCTCTCGGGCTACTAACTGAGCGATGAAGGACTGGCGCACCGGGGTTTCAATGGCCTGCACCAGGCCCAGAGCCAACGCCAGCAGCAAGATATGCCAGGGAGCTACCCAGCCGCCCACGGTGAGGATCCCGAGCAGCAACGCCTGCACCATGGCCAACATCTGAACGATGATCAGCAATCTGCGGCGGGCGAACCGATCGGCTAACCAGCCCCCGTACAGGCCGAACACCAGGTTGGGCAGCAAGGTCAGCGTACCGACCAGACCCAGCATCAGACCGGAGTCAGTGAGGCGGTAAACCAGCCAGGATTGGGCCACTGACTGCATCCAGGTCCCGTTCAAGGACACCAGCTGACCAAGGTAGTAAATGCGGAAGTTGCGCTGGCGCAGGGAACGAAAGGCGTGGCTGCTGATCACGTCGGCTGGACCGGTTGTTGTAGCGGTATGTTGCCCCGTCATACTGCCGGCTACCCAGGCGGGGCACAATCGATGCCGTGGCCGGTGACGCCGCGTCTTCGCCGGCGCAAACGTGCGACGGTCGCGCGAAGCAGTCCCAGATCGAACACGACCCTGACCACTCGCGGCTTGGCGCTGGGGCCTCGACTGAGAACAACTTTCAGCGCAGGCGGCAACTGGCCCAGCCGCTCGATGCATCAGCCGACGTTGAGACCCGGCACCAACACGCCGTCCCCAGCTCCGCGAATCTTTGTCTATGCTTTAAATTAGTGTATTAGTGACTTCTTAATATCAGGGCAGTCAACTATGAAACAACGGCTCCGCCAATTGCTGCGCAACGAACTCTTCCTGTTGCTCATCAACGCTGTCGTCGGTCATACGGCTTTCGTGGCGGTAATCCTGGTCGTACTCGGAACTCCGCCCGAGGCAATCCTGGACAGCGGTCTGCGTGAGGTGCTCGCGGTCTTCGAAGAATGGCCCACTAGCGGCTAGGCACCCATCCTGCGCGAGCATCGTCCCGTGCTGCGGGGGGAGTATCGACTGGCCGCACATGCGTCGCCAGGGTCGCTGCGGGTGCTCGCAAACTGAGCAACACGGCCCGTAACGGTTTGCACGTCGCAGATGTTCCAGGTTACCTGCCCCACGCCGGCTTGCCGGCTCGTGCGAGGGCGGTCTGACACAGGGCCGGACTCAATTGTCTGCCGCGTTCGAAACCAGTCCACCGCCGACGCCGCGTAGCCCTTAGAAGAACCATGGCACAAAAATGAAATCAGGCCCATTGATGATGCGCGAGTTGGCACTGTGCGCGGCCCGCTAGAAGAGTAACGGCGTAAGCGTTAAGATTGTTCCAGGCATGGCGGCTCTAGCCTGACAGCGTTCTTATGCCAACAAGGTTTTGCGTGACGCATAACGGCTTCTTCAAACACGCCTTTGGCCCGATCTTCTGGCTCGGGCTGTTACTTGCCGTAGCATTCTGGATGGGTGACTCACTGCTGGACGCCATGGTACTCAATGGCGGCTCCTGGTCTGCAGATCTCCTCCCTGCCTCACCCAAGGAAATCTGGATGCGCATCGCCGTGTGCGCGCTGCTCATGGCGCTCGGAACCCTGGGCCAGCTGTACAACGCTCACAAGACACACGCGGTCGAACAAATGCGCCTGGCCCAGCGCCTGTTTGAACACGACGCCGACGCCATCGTCATTACGAATGCCGGGCGCCATGTGGTCACGGTGAATTCGACATTTGAGACCGTTACCGGCTATAGCGCGGGCGAGGTTCTCGGCGAATTTCCGACTATGCTGGTCTCGCACCAAAATGATCCGACTTACTACGCCCAGGTCTGGCGGGAAGTCGATGAATTGGGGGAATGGCAGGGCGAAGTCCAGACTCGGCGTCGTAATGGCATGACCTATCCAAGTTGGCTGACGATCACCGCCCTGCGCGACGGCAAAGGCCGAGTCACCAATTACGTCGCAACATTTCGCGACACCAGCGCCATTAAGCGGGCAGAACAACGTCTGCAGCACATGGCTCACCACGATCCGCTTACCGGCCTGCCCAACAGGGCTTTGCTTCATGACCGGCTCCAGCAGGCCATGAGCCATGCCCGCCGCCACAAGCAGCTGGTCGCGGTGGTACTGCTGGACCTGGATCAGTTCAAGGAAGTCAACGACTCACTTGGCCATGACATCGGCGACCAATTATTGCAGGCCGCGGCCTTGCGCCTGCGCGGTTGTGTACGCGAACAGGACACCATCGCGCGGCTCGGAGGCGATGAGTTCGTCCTCGTGTTGGAAGAATTGGCAAATCAGGAGACTGTCGTTGACGTGGTCTCGAAGCTGCGCCGGGCGATGGCTCTACCATATAACGTTGCCAATCAGGAGCTGGTGATTACCGCCAGCACGGGCATTAGCCTGTTCCCGCAAGATGGCCGTGATATCCGCGAGCTGCTCAAGAACGCCGATGCCGCGATGTACTTCGCCAAATCGCAGGGCCGCAATGCGTTTCAGTTCTATTCGAGTCATATCAATGCCATATCACAGGCGCGGCTGCGGCTGAGCGCCGACTTGCATCGCGCCGTCGAGCACAGCGAGTTCCATCTAACCTATCAACCCCAGTACACGCTGCCCGAACACGAGTTGCGCGGGGTCGAAGTGCTGCTGCGCTGGAACCACCCCGAGCACGGCGCGGTCTCACCGACGAGCTTCATCCCGCTGGCGGACAAGACTGGCGTTATCGAGGAGCTGGGACGTTGGGTGTTGCGCGAGACCTTGCGCCAATACCGCACCTGGCAGGATCTGGGCTGCGCCCCGGTGCGCGTCTCGGTGAACATATCGCCGCGTCAGATCCGACAGGTCGGACTGGAAGACTACATCTATCAACTATTGGTCAACAGCAACATCGACCCCAAACATCTGGAATTGGAACTGACCGAGACGGCGCTATTGGAGGCCAACCAGCGTGTGCTGGACTTCATGACCAAGCTGGACAGTGTGGGCGTGAAGTTCGCGTTGGATGACTTCGGCACGGGCTACTCCTCGCTGACCCACCTACGGACGTTTCCTCTGTCTACGGTCAAGGTGGACCGATCGTTCGTTCGTCATCTGCCAACCAACAGCGGGGATGCGGCAATCGTCAGCGCGGTCGTGTCGCTGGCGAACAACCTGGGCATGCAGGTCGTCGCCGAGGGTGTCGAAACGGAAGCCCACGCCAGGACGCTCGAGCGCCTGGGGTGCCGCAGTGCGCAGGGCTACTACCTAGGAGTACCGATCAGCGGTGAGGATCTTACCCGGCGCTTACGCCAACAAGCCCAAGCTAGCGTCGCGCTACATTAGGCGAGCGTGGAACGCATCCCAAGCCAAGCGGCCGCCAAAGTCCGGCACGGATCATTCGAATAACTCACGCTCCATTTCCCGATATACGAAGTTGGCGTTGGCACGGTGGTTCTCCTCATAGAGGCGAGTGTCATGCCATTCTGGCAGGTCTGATCGATTCACTGCCTCGTATAAATCGACGCCCTCGTCGATCATGCGACCCATAGTCTCGCGCAGCTGCTCCATATAATCACGCGTGGCCGTCACCATCGGAAATCGCGGCGTCTGCGCGCTGCCATGGCCGGGCACCATTAGCTTTGCGTTCGCGAATGTGTCCAACAGCCAAGATTGCGCGGCGATCGCCTGTTTGCTGCTGCCGTCGCCCATGAAAGTCGTGCGCTGATTGAAGGCCAGATCAGATATCCATACGATATCGTCTTCGACCTGGTGCACGACCAGGTCACCGTGGGAATGGTGCGCGCCGACGTTGTAAATATCAAAGGTATATTGCCCCAGCCGAACACGCTGCGCCGCGAATGGCGGCCCGCCGATCGCAATATCCGGCTTCACATCGACGAAGCCCGCCATGTCAACTTTGAGCAAGTTACGCCGGTAATCAACCGACGCCTGATATTGCTGAGATCCAAGGTACTCCACCATCCCGGCATGGGCGACGATCCGAACGCCGTCCATGGCGCGAAACGCGCTGGCGCCATAGGCATGATCGGGATGATTGTGCGTGATGACCAGATAGCGAATGGGTTTGTCAGTGACGCTGCGGATTGTAGCGATCAAACGCTGCCCCAGTTTCGGCGTACCCAGGGCATCGATCACCACTACCCCCTCATCGGTAACCACGAAGCCGGCGTTGCCGTTCCAACCGCGGTTGTCATTATCGATTTGCGCAATGTTGCCGTATAGAAAATAGGTGTTTGGAGCCAGGCGATACAGGGGCAGCCGATCGTCGTCCCGGTCGCGCTCGGCCAACATGGTGTGCGGCAACTCGTCGTTGTCGATCGCACGCTGCGGCAGGCGGTGGCCGTCGGCACCGGGCCCAGTGCCGCGGCTGACCAGCTCGCCAGCACTGTCATCGGCCGCCACAACTGAGTTGAACGCGCAAAGCAGGACGGCAACCGTGGTTTGGACAGCGCCAGCTCGGTGCGACTGCGCGGACGAGGCGTGCCCCATGTGTCTGCTCCTGATCAGTGGCGGCTGGATGACCGCCTCGATTGAGTGCGTCAGCTGTGTCTGTTGAGACCGTTCCGATACCTTAGAGTTCATACGCAGGCACTCGGCAACACGCTCTTGCTCCGCAGCGCTGATCGCACGGGTCAAGCGCGCCACGCGGTTGCCTTCGCAGCCGATATTCTCCACCGTCAATGCGAACCCAGCGCCCTCGTGTGTTGGACCCGATGCTCCGCCTCAATCCAAATCATGACCTTGACGGTGTCAATGGCCTCGACCGAGGCCCTGCACTTTGCTTGCGCCCGATCAATAAACCTCGCAATGGTATGGAAAAGTACTCCGAACGGGTCTAAGTTTCTCGTAGGCAATGATTGATTTGCCTCAATTGTAATTGGCGGGTGAAGTGCAAACTGAACCGGCAGAAAAACCAGACAGATCGGCCGACTGCGTCCCACGGATGATGTGCGCAGCCGTGGTTGTGCCGCACAAAGGAGGACACTCACCACGCCATAAGGAAATTGATCCAGCGCAGTTCAACCTCGTCAATGCCAATTTTTCTTCTTGGGACGCCCGGCACGGTCCGTGCGTGCTGCGGGGCGACATCCCGGACACGGTATCAGTCACTTGAGGGGACGGCCAACATGCTAACTCGATCGGGCCACATCACTTCGCACTCTCTCTTAACCGCACTCGCTTGTTTTACAGTACTCATGCTCGCCGCGTGCAGCGGCGACAAGGGCGATACCGGTCCGGAAGGACCTCCCGGCCCGCCCGGGGATCCCGGCACCATCGCCACAATAGCCGCCACAACAATTGACGTCACCATCGACGGCATCACCATCGATACCGCCGCGGCAACCCGAATTCCGGTGGTGAATTTCTCGATCAAAGACCAGGATGGCGTACCGTTCATCGGTCTGACCTCTTCCAGTATTCGCTTCACGGTCGCCAAGCTAGTGCCAGGGTTAAATGGCGAGGCCAGCGCCTGGCAGAGCTATATCAATCGGGAGCGCGATCCTGGGGCCACCATCCAGGCAACTTACGAGCGCGACGGTACCTTCGAGAACCATGGCAATGGCACCTACACGTACACCTTTGCCACGGATCTCGCGGCAGTCACTGATCCCCTCGCGGTCAGCTATGAGCCGACCTTCACGCACCGCGTGGCCATGCAAATCAGCGGCGGGGACGTGCCGGTCGCGAATCCGGTCTATACGTTCCAGCCCTCCACCGGTGCCACGACCGGGATAGACAGCCGCGACATGGTCAAGACCGCGACCTGCAATGAGTGCCATAACCGCCTGGCGCTGCACGGCAGTCGCATCGAGGTCAAATATTGCGTGACGTGCCACAATCCCGGTTCCACCGACGCCAGCAGCGGCAACACAGTCGACTTCAAGGTCATGATTCACAAGATCCACATGGGTGAAGACCTGCCCAGCGTCATTGGTGGTACGCCTTACATGATCGGTTCGCATGACTATTCGACGGTCGTGTTTCCACAGGATCACCGCCACTGCAACCGTTGTCACAACGAGGAAGATACCGATACGCCCGACGCCGGCAATTGGAACTCCGTGCCGACCATCGAGGCCTGCGGGTCCTGCCACGACGATATTGATTTCGCGGCAGGCGTGGCCGGCGGCCATCTCGGCGGTTCTGTTGACAACAGTCTATGCACGACCTGTCACGTGCCTGGGGAACCCGGGGGGGGCGTGGCGGAATCGCACATCATCCCGGCGGAAGTCGCATCCACGAATTTTGCCTACAACGTCATCAGCGCAACATTTGATGCAGGTACCGACGAAGTAGAGGTGATATTTGAAGTCACTGATCCGGTCGCTGATGAAGCCTATGACATCCTCGCCGATCCGGAGTGGACCCAGACAGCGACCGGTGCCAGCCGTCTGGCATTGGTCATCGGCTACGATACGCTCGATTACCACAACACTGACAGCGGCGCGGAGACCAGTCCATTCGAGCCCGGGCAAACGATGGCCTTTCCGGAGCCGGCGCAGCCCATCTCAATCGATGTACTCAACGCCGCCAACGTAACCGATAACGGCGACGGAACCTACACGGTTTCCGTGGTGCTGCCGGGAGCCGCGACGGGAACGGGAGCCGCAACGGGAACGGGCGTGGCGGCGCTGGAAGGACACCCCGCAGTGGAAGGCGCCACCGCTGGCACCTTTGACCTGCGCGTGCCGGTGAAGAACGCGCTCGCCTACTTCGCGATTACGGACTCCGAGGCACAGCCCCGGCGCGAAGTCGTCAGTATCGACAAGTGCAACCAGTGCCACGCTCAGCTCAGCTTGCATGGCAACAACCGTACCGACGAGCCACGGGTGTGTGTCATCTGTCACAACCCGAATGCCACCGACATTATTGTGCGGCCGGCAACGCTGGACGTCGCCCCACAGGATGGAGTCTTCGATGACTTCACTGCCACAGGGCCCGACGGCAAACGTGAGCAGGCTATCGACTTCAAGGTCATGATTCATGCCATTCATGCCGGCGCTGTCGATGAGCACGGCTTCCGCGAAAACGGTATCGGCATCTATGGCTTTGGCCGGTTCAGTTTCTTCGACTTCAGTCACGTGCGCTTCCCCGGCATTCTGTCGGATTGCACGACTTGTCACCTGGCCGGTACTTATGAGCTGCCCTTGGCCGATTCCGTGCTAGGCACCACCATCCAGACCGGTGAACCAAGCCTCACCGATCAGGGTGACATCGATACTGCTTTAGCCGATCCGAGCGATGACTTGAACATCACGCCGACCGCAGCGGTGTGCTCGTCCTGCCACGATGGTGAATTGGCACAGGCACACATGGAGCAGAACGGTGGCGCGTTCAACGCCCTGCAAGACGATATTGATGCGGGCGTCACGATCGAAACCTGCGCCATCTGTCACGGCCCGGGACGGTATGCAGACGTGGACCTCGTCCACGGTATCGAGTAGCGGCAAGCGGCGGAGCGCCCCACACGGCGCTCCGCCCACTCGTCAGGAGGTACACGATCGCGCGATTCCCAAGACGCAGCCGTATCGGTGGTTCATTCTCCAAACACGCGCTCTAGCAGCAGTCTGCTAGGGACAAGTACAGGAAGAAAACAATGCGTACCATTCGCCCGCCAGTCCGCATCACCCGCAACATCCTCCTGTTGGGTATCCTTATCTGTATCTGGCCACTTGCAGCGCTGGCAGCCGAGCCCGAGGCCGCTGCCACTGAGGCCGCTGCCACTGAGGCCGCTGCCACTGAGGCCGCTGCCACTGAGGCCGCTGCCACTGAGGCCGCTGCCACTGAGGCCG
>Ga0111154_1009_pt1 | contig 55750 bp, 63 predicted proteins | sample DeeMarSeWOR28_12_FD_80252 | JGI IMG/M metagenome (GOLD analysis project Ga0111154, IMG submission 80252) | Gammaproteobacteria bacterium SG8_47 | reverse complement strand
GCGAATCGCAGAGATGGAGGCCGATGATCACCAGGACCCGGATGCGCTTCGCGCAGCGCTCGAGCGGCTGCCGTGCTGCGCCACCGGCGCAGACGCCGAGGCGATGGGCGAACCAATTAACGTGGTCATTGTTGGGACGATGGCCGATGTTGCCGCGGCGTTCGTGCGCCGTGGTTACCGCCGCGACGAACGCGAGTATGACAATACGCAGCGACTCTTCGGCCGGTCGCCCGATTTCGTTGCTCGCAAAACGGGACAAGGTGGCGGTGCAGCCAATTGGGTGCGAGTCTGGGTAGCGCCTCTGCGCTATCGAGGTCAGGAGGTTCTCGTCGGCCAGGTAGGTCGTCCTGTGGGGGGACGCTTCGCCGCGTCTGAGGGTATAGCGCCTCGTCTTCATCCGAAGGTGGACGAAGCAAGGGATCTGTTGATCCAGGATCTGCTGTACTCCGAAGGCTTGGGTAGTCTTGCGTTTGCGACTGGCGTCGGTCAAGTTTCTCCTGAGCAACCGCGAGGAAGCACAGGTGCCGTTCATTACTACACTGACGGTTTGCGGGCGGTATTGTTCTTCGTTACCCGTCCGCTAGACTTGTCGGATGTCGAGATCCTCGACTGGGTTCCTTATTTGCGGCGCCGCGAGGCCGACGCTGCAGACAATAAGTGAGGGTATAGGCGATTGAAGTGGCCCCTGTGATTCGCGCACCCTGGCATCGCCACATCGGTTTGTCATTGGCTAGAAAGCGGCAACGCGCGTTGCCGCTGATGGCCGCGACGCTCGGTGTCGTCCTGGGCGGCTGCGCCAGCACGCCGCTAGTGCCTTACTCCGAAGATGCGCCACCTCTGGTATTGGTTCCTGCCTCTGAGGTTGGAGTCAATGACAAACGCGGGCGCTTTCGCGAGATCTTCTGCAAAGTTCTCGAAGAACGCGGCTCAACGTTGCCGGACTATCGACCTTGCGAGGAGGCGCTCACCCGGTTGGGCAGCGAGTCCGGTGGGACCGGCAAAAGCGTCGAACTGGGACAATCCAAGCGGCGCCTCGTCGCAGTGGTCGTGCCGGGAATAGGTTGGGAGTGTTTCGAGAAGTGGCTGGAGCCCAAAGGCAGCGTGACCAAACACCTTCGCCAGTTTGGCTACGAGCAAGTCAATGTGCAGGTTGATGGTCTGTCGAGCAGTGCGCACAACGCGCGCCAGATCCGCGACGCCATAGTGCAAATGGAACCGGCGGCTGAGCAGCCGCGCCTCGTGCTCATCGGCTATTCGAAGGGGGCGCCAGATATTCTCCAAGCGGTTGTGTCTTATCCGGAGATACGTGGTCGCGTCGCCGCGGTCATTAGTGCGGGCGGTTCGGTGGGCGGTTCACCTCTTGCCAATGACGCAACGCAGTCGCAGGTCGAGATGTTGACGCACTGGCCCGGCGCGAAGTGTACGCCGGGCGACGGTGGGGCTTTGGACAGTTTGCGACCGGCAACGCGCAAGCAGTGGTTGGCGGAAAATTCCCTCCCCAACGACTTCCCATACTACTCATTGGCGACATACCCGCAGCCCGAGCGTATCTCTTCGGTGTTGCGGTCCAGTTACAACAAGCTCAGTCGTGTCGACGCACGCAATGACAGCCAGATGATTTTTTATGACCAAATCATTCCGGGCAGTACCCTGCTCGGTTACGTCAACGCAGACCATTGGGCGTTGGGTGTTCCGATCGCCCGGTCGCATTCGACGCTCGGCTCCACCTTTGTCGACAAGAACGACTACCCGCGCGAAGCATTGGTTGAAGCAATGATGCGATTCGTCGAGGAGGATCTGGAAACGCTCGGCGGTGGCAGGTAGCTCGCCGGCGACAGTTGCCGCGATCGGGGAAGTGGTTGATCGCAAGAGTCCTGAATCTAGCGCGGCGCTCAGGGCTCTAGCCAGTGGAAGGATATGGTGGCCAGGGGCGGAATCGAACCACCGACACGGGGATTTTCAGTCCCCTGCTCTACCAACTGAGCTACCTGGCCAGAAAATCAGTAGCGAGATCCGAGGATCTAGGTGGGAGGATAACCTAGAACCGAGACAATTTGCCTCAGAGCCAGAGGTTTCCCCCGCTTCCGTTTTCCAGTTCCTAGGTCCTAGCGCCTAGGTCCTTATCCGGAGCGCGCTATTAAACCCGCGGTGGGTGGGGGAGTCAAGGGTGGGGCATATGGCGCCTACTTGCTGGGCGGGACATAGCCCTCGGGCATATCGCCACCCTCGCCGAACAGAAATGCCTCCATCTGCTGCTCGAGATATTTGCGGTGTTGCGGGTCGACGGGGGTAAGCCGGTTCTCGTTGATGAGCATGGTCTGCTGGCGCAACCACATCTGCCAAGCTTCCTTGGAGATATTATCGAAGATGCGCTGCCCCAATGGTCCCGGGTAGGTGGGACGATCCAGGCCTTCCGCTTCCTTACCCAGCTTGACACAGTTGACCATACGAGCCATTGGCAGTTCTCCTCATGCGTGTTTTCGGCTGTCGGCAGCTGCGCTCAGCCACTGATAGCGTGTTGTGAATCCACTATCGCTCTAATGTGGGTTGCGATTGCTCCGTAATCAACCGCTGGTTTCCGTCGCGAGCCGTTCCAACAGCGCGCGCACCGGCGCCGACAGTCCCAGGGCATCGGGACGATGCAGCTCATACCACACGGTCTTCCCGGGCTCCATCACGGCCGTGTCGAGCACTCGCACCCGCGCCACGGTTGGATGTATATCGAGATGAAAGTGGCTGAACGTGTGGCGCAGTGGAGCCCAGTCCTCCCTTTCTGCCAGCTCGCAGCCGAGCCGCTCGCGGCACCAGTGGCGTACGTCGATGTCTGATGCGCATTCAGGTAAGCTCCAGAGCCCACCCCAGATCCCCGCTGGCGGGCGACGTTGCAGCAGGACTTCCCCCGCTGTGCGGTTGAGCAACAGCATGCGCGTGCTGCGGACCGGCAATTTCGACCGGGCCCTAGGCGTGGGGTAGGCCTCGACGTTATCGCTGGCGTGGGCCTGACAGCTTCCACGCAGGGGACACTGATCGCACGCTGGCCGGCGCCTGGTGCACACCGTCGCGCCCAGATCCATGATGGCCTGGGTGTAGCGGCCGCACTCGCGCGCCGGTGTATGGCGCTCGGCCAGCTCCCACAGTTGTTTTTCGACCGCGCGCTCGCCCGGCCAGCCCGGGATGGCATGGTAGCGCGTCAATACGCGTTTGACGTTGCCATCGAGAATGGGATGACGCTGCCCGCAGCTCAGCGACAGTATCGCACCGGCGGTTGAGCGGCCTATGCCTGGCAGTTTGCTGAGTGCGTCGAATGTGATTGGAAAAATGCCGCGATGTTCGTCACGCACGTTCTGCGCTGCGCGATGCAGATTGCGCGCGCGGGCGTAGTAGCCCAATCCTGTCCAGTGATGCAACACCTCGTCGAGTGAGGCGTCGGCAAGGGCCCGTACTTCGGGAAAGCGGCTCATGAAGCGCTCATAGTACGGAATCACTGTTTTGACTTGGGTCTGCTGCAGCATGATCTCCGATACCCAGACCCGATATGGCGTGGGCTCCTGCTGCCAGGGCAGATCATGGCGACCGTAATGTGCATGCCAGCGCAGCAGTTTGTTGCTGAGCTCAGCGGCGCTCATGATTTCGCCGCCAGCTGTTCGAGGTTGAGGATGGTTTGTTCGCTCTGATTGCGCAGGCGCAGTTTGAGTAGCCACGGACCGATGATGGGCGGTATCCAGAATCTGGGGACGAAACGCATATTCAGCGTGACCCTGGTGCCGGGGCCGTCGGCGTCGATGCGCCAGTTGAGCTGACCCGAGTCGAAGTCGCCATGGTGAGGATCCAGGATGGCGTCAATATTGCCATCCTCGTGTTCGGTCACGATCTGGACCTGCGTGATGCGCTTGCAGAAGACCAGTATGCAATCGTAGGACACGACCAGCAGGCGCAGCGCGTCAGCGTCGTGGCCAACGATTCTGCTTTGCTCGACGTTGCTGATGACCCGATCCAGGTGCGCGTAATCGGTCAGCGCGCGGTGAACCGCATCGCGTGGTGCGTCAACGCGCGCAACCAGCAGCATTTGATACTCGCGTCCCTGATGCTCCACCTGCGATGTCACCACCTCGCCGGCGTGGAGCCTTGCGGTGTAAAGCAGCAACACCAGCAGCGTCGCGCCCCAGCGCATGGGTCATCAGAACTTGAGGTTCTTGAGCAGGTCGTCCCCGAGCTGTTTCTTGAGCGAGTCGTCGAGCTGATCGCCGAGTTCTTTCTTGAGCTTCTCTCCCCCTTTGTCGACCTCTTTCTGGAGCGCTTGATATCGACTCCAGCGAGCTGATCATATTCCTTACCGAGCTGGCCCTTGGCCGAATCGGTCAAGCGCACTGTGGCGCGGTAGTCGATCTTTTCGTTCACGAGGTTCACATCACCTCGGCCCTTGACCCGCATCAGCGGCGCCTTGGCATAAAGATCGTCGTTCTTGACGACACCGTTTTGGATATTTGCGCTGCCCGTGATGGACGAAAAATAGGTGCGGCGTTCTTTGTCCTCCGGTTTCACGCTCTGGCCGACGAGATCCGCGTAACCGGTTCTGATGTCGCGGATGACGTCGACACCTTTGACGTAGCCGTCCTCAAATGCGAATTTGACGGCACCGCCGAGCTGTTTCTTGATTTCGGGCACAGTGTCACCGGCACTGGCAATTGTGGCATTGAGGGTAGCCTTGCCCGTCACGTAGTCATCACCAACCATGTCCTTGAGCAAGGGGCCCACTTGAACGTTGGTCACCGACTCGTCCGCGCTGTACTTGGGTTTGTTGCCGCGCACGTCCAGGCGCAGGTCGCCGGCGTAGTTGCCCTGGTACAGCTTGGCGGTGAACGGATGCACCCGAACCAGACCCTCTTTGGCGACTGTCGTAACGACTACTTTCAGCAACTGGAGCTTCGTTATGGTGAGCTGCCCGACGCTCAGTGTGCCGTTGAGATTGAGCCCACGCAGCGGCTCGACCGGGATACCCAGCGCAGCGGCCCCGGGCGTGGCCGCGGGCTGCGCGGTCTCGCCTTCAGCCGGCGGTGGCAAATAGCGGTCGGCGTTGAGCTGATCCACATCGAGTTTGAATGCATAGGCTGGCGCGTCGAATTGACGAATGCTCGCCGTCCCGGTGGCGGTGGTGTCGTCCAGCCGCAACTCAATCCCGTTGAGCTCGACCGCATCTGTCGTCGCGCTCAGCTTTGTCTTGAAACTGGCTTCCTCGAGCACTGCCTTGTCGGCCGTGGCCGGCAAATCAATCTGCAACACCTTCATGAGTGCCCGAGGACTGAAGGGTTGGACGACTATCTCACCGCCAAACTTCGGCGCCGTACTCAGCTTCTCGCCGCTGAGCTCTGTACGCAGCTCCATACCTGCGGCTTTCGCGGACAGATCCTGCACTTGCAAGGTGTCGGCTCCGGCGTTGAACTTGATGGCCGGGACTTTCACTTGCGTGTCCAATTTGCCACCGGGTAGGGTTTCGCCACGCGCGAGCACATCCAGTTGCGTCGTCTGCAGCGTGTAGTGACCGCTATCGAGGTCAACAGTCACCTGTGTGCTCAGCTTGAACTCACCCTCAACGGCCGGACTCGCATTCTTGAACTCGAAACGAGTCGAGACAGGAAATGCCTTACCGAGTTGAAACGCGCCGACGTCGAGCGCAAGCTTGTCCACGACCACCTTCTGGTCGCTGGCGTGATCGACCCACACCATGCGCGAGTCGCGCAACTCGACTCCCGCGATGGCCAGCGCGCCCAATGGCGCCGCCGCGGGCTGCTCGGCCGGCTGCGTTGCTGCGGCAGGCTCAGCGGCATCTTTGCCAGTCAGGTCGTCCCAGTTGGTCTTACCGTTCTTCTTGCGGATCAGTTCCACGTCAAGCCCGTGAATCACGACTTTGGCAATTTCGATCTCGCCCTTGAACAGTGGCAGCAGTTTTACGCGTACCGAGGCGCCCTCGAGGCGTGCGAACGGCGAACCCCGGCGCGTTGCCCAACGAGACTTCGCCAATCTTCGCGCCCAGCCACGGGAAGAACGTCAGGCCGATCTCGACGGGGATCTGCAGCTCGCGTCCGGTCTGCTTCTTGACCAGTTCCGCCACCTCATCGCGATACGCGTTGGGATCGAATGTCGCGGCAAAGATGCCGATCGCGACCACCAGCAGCACAAGTACACCGGCGAGCAGAATGACGAGCCATTTTAGAATACGTTTCACGGGACCGAGTCCTCAACGTTGGATGGTGTGGTATTGGAGTGGAGCGGGTGATGGGAATCGAACCCACGTCATCAGCTTGGGAAGCTGAGGTTCTACCATTGAACTACACCCGCTGTAGCCGTGCTCCCGAGGAGCACGCCGTGGTGGCCGTCATTGTAGAGATACTCGCTCAGCCGAGACAAGGGCGATAACTGCCCGGCCAGTGGGCGGCCTAGGCCTCGTACAACACCTCGATTTCGGTGGCGAAGCGCTCGATTACTCTTGCGCGTTTGAGCTTCATGGTCGGTGTCATCAAGTCGTTGTCCAGGGTCCACGGGTCCAAGGACGCCACCACGCGCCGCACCTTGGCATAGCCCGGGAAATCCCTCAGCGCCTCGCGCATGTGTGCCACGAGCGCGCTGTGTACGTGCTTGTCGTGCAGACTCGTCTGATCGAACGGGTCCAGATGGTTTGCCTTGGCCAAGGATATCCATTGCTCCGCATTGAGCACGACGACGGCGCTGAGAAACGGTTTGCCCTCGCCGACGACGATGGCCTGATCGAACAAGTGATCCATGGTAATCGCGGCTTCCATGTCGGCGGGAGGGATCTTCTCACCGTTGGACAGGACCAGGATATCCTTGATACGACCCGTGATGTGGATGAAACCATCGGCGTCGACCCGAACCTGATCGCCAGTGTGGAGCCAGCCATCTGGCTCGAGTATCTCGCGCGTAGCCTTGTGATTGTTCCAGTAGCCCAACATGACATTGGGGCCCTTCACCAGCAGTTCGTCGTTGGCGCCCACTCGGATCTCGACGCCGGGCAGCGGCACGCCGACGCTCTCCGGTTTGTTGGCGTGGGGCAGGTTAGCGGCCACCACCGGGCTGCTCTCGGTCATGCCGTAACCCTGCAAGATGGGTACGCCCAGGCCAACGAACGTCCTGGCGATGGGAAACGGCAGTGCCGCACCACCGCTGACGGCCAAGCGGACCCGTCCGCCGAGGCGCTCGGCGACCTGGGTTGCGACCAGTTTGTGCAGCAGTGGCCAGAGCAGCAAAATGGGGGAACTACGCGCGCGACCCTGCGCAACCAGGAACCTGCGCCAGCCCACCCGCACGGTCAGATTGAACAGCAGTCGTGCGACAAACGATTTCTTCTCGAGCTGGGCCTGGAGTTTCGGCCAGTTGTTGCACGGAACGCGCGTAAGTGACCGTACAGCCGGCCATCATCATCAGATAGTAGCCACAGGTGCGCTCGAAGGTGTGCGAAAGCGGTAGGAAGGAGAGCATCACGTCTCCCGGCCCTGCATCGAAGACGCGCGCAGCGGCGTCTGCGTTCGACAGGATGTTACGATGGCTGAGCATGACACCTTTGGGCCGGCCGGTAGTGCCCGAGGTGTAAACGATCGTGGCCAGATCGTTGGGGTCGCCGCCGCGCTCGGCCAGCGCGTCGGGTTCCAGGGGGAGCCACTCGCTGCACAGTCGCAGGCGCTCATCCGCCGGCACAATGGCCTCGTTGCCGCGGGCGTGGTCGATGACGATGCGTTGCAGCGCCTTGAGTTCACTTTGCTCGGCCGCCAGACGCCGCCAATGCCGCTCGTCTTCGAGCAACAGCACTTTGACACCAGCGTCGTTGAGGATGTAGCAGACGTTGTCGGCCCGGTCCTCGACATAGAGGGGCACCACGACGAGTCCGAGCCCCAAGGCGGCTTGTTCGAAGGCGACCCAGTCGGGGCAGTTGCGCATCACCAGCGCTACGCGATCACCCGGTGACAAGTCTTCCCGCCGCAGTGCCGCGCGCCAGCGCCCCACCCGATGCGCCATGTCAGCCCAGCTCAGCGCCTGCCAGGCACCGCTGGCCCGGTCATAGTCGCAGTAGGCCACCAGGTCGGGCGATCGGCGGACGCGCTCACGGAACAAACCGTCCAGGGTGCCAGCTTCGCTGGCGGTCACAATATGGGACTTGGATGTCACCTGCGTTAAGCTACCTTCCGTCGGGGGCCGAAGATTGACCCTGTCCAGGCAAGACCGATAGGCTATTGAACATGCAGATCATTGTAAATGGCGACACGCACGAGGTACGGCAGGACTGCACGGCGGCGGAGCTGGTGCAGGCACTGGGGTTGACCGGGCGGCGCATCGCCATGGAAGTCAATTTGGAGATCGTGCCGCGCAGCACGTTCGCCGAGCACCACCTGCGGGCCGGCGATCGGGTCGAGATCGTCCACGCCATTGGCGGTGGCTGACCGGCAAAAGCGGTATACTTCACCCACACCTGAGCGTGCTGGACCGCGTGTCCCACGTGCCCCTGTTCCAACTATCCATAGTGCAGCTGAGTACCATGTCTGATCCGACTCAATTGTCCCAGGACACGCCATTGGTGATCGCCGGCGTGGAATATCAATCGCGCCTGCTCGTTGGCACGGGCAAGTACAAAGACTTTGACGAAACCCAGCGCGCCATCGAGGCCAGTGGGGCGCAAATCGTCACAGTGGCGATTCGGCGCACCAACATCGGCCAGAACCCGAACGAGCCGAACCTGCTCGCGATTCTACCGCCGGATCGCTACACCATCCTGCCCAATACGGCCGGCTGCTACACGGCTGAGGACGCGGTACGCACCTGTCGCCTGGCCCGTGAGCTGCTCGACGGCCACGACCTGGTGAAGCTCGAGGTGCTGGGTGACGAGAAGACACTGTTTCCGGATGTCGTGGCGACCCTCAAGGCGGCGGAGACGCTGATCAGCGATGGGTTCAAAGTGATGGTTTACACCAGCGACGACTTGATCATTGCCAAAGAGCTCGAGTCCATGGGTTGCGTCGCGGTGATGCCGCTTGCGGCACCAATTGGTTCTGGATTGGGGATACGCAATCCGTACAACATCCGCTTCATTGTCGAAGAACTCAGCGTGCCGGTGTTGGTCGACGCGGGTGTCGGCACTGCCTCCGATGCTGCGGTCGCGATGGAGCTGGGTTGCGATGGCGTGTTGATGAACACGGCCATTGCTGCGGCCAGGAATCCCGTGTTGATGGCCTCGGCGATGAAGAAGGCCATCGAGGCCGGTCGTGAGGCCTACCTGGCCGGGCGTATGCCAGCCAAGCGCTATGCTTCAGCGTCGTCACCGACCGAAGGCTTGTTCCTCTAAATCATGATCTAACCACCGAGAACACGGAGTCCACGGAAAGAGATACTGGCGACACAATCGCCAACATTGCGTGCCACGTTCAGACCATGGCCGCGAGCGCTCAACGCGCGCTCGTGACCTCAGACCGCACCCGGTCGCTAACGATGGTGTTTGGGTTGTTGCGGCTCAGGTGCGGGCCACCCAGCGCAGCGTGTCGCACCAGACGGTTTTTTGCCGATTCTGTTCTTCTCCGTGTGCTCCGTGCCCTTCGTGGTTCAATCGGTTGTCTTTTGACGGCTTCTCAATCATCGATGACGGAAGACAAACCGCAGCGCCGTATCCGCAGCTTTGTTCGCCGCGAGGGTCGCCTGACCAAAGGTCAGCAGCGTGCGCTCGATGAATTGCTGCCGCGCTACGTTATCGCACCAGAGCTGGGTCTGGTTGATCTCGACGCCGTGTTTGGCCGCCACGCGCCACATATTCTCGAGATCGGCTTCGGCAACGGTGCTGCGCTCGCCGACATGGCCGCCAACCATCCGCAAAACGATTACCTCGGTATCGAAGTGCATCGTCCCGGCGTGGGCAGCCTGCTGTTGCGCATGGAAGAACTCGAGCTCAGCAACGTGCGCGTGGCCTGCACAGACGCGGTCGATGTACTGCGTCACCAGATCTGCAGCGAGGCCCTCGATCGCGTGCTGCTGTTCTTTCCTGATCCCTGGCATAAGAAGCGCCATCACAAGCGTCGTTTGGTGCAGCCGGAGTTCCTCGAGCTATTGCGCAGCAAGTTGAAGGTTGGTGGCACCTTTCATGCTGCGACGGATTGGGAGGACTACGCTCAGCACATGATGCGCGTGCTCAGCGAAGCGCCGGGTTGGCGCAATGTCGCCGGTCCAGGTCACTACAGCGAGCGGCCCGACTACCGACCCCATACCAAGTTCGAACGCCGGGGCCAGCGGCTGGGCCACGGTGTGTGGGATCTCATGTTTGACAGAGTTGAGTAGTTGATTGGAGAGATTGGTTGAACAGCAGGCTAGCCTACCGCTTCTTGGCTCCCGAATCCTCCTAATCAACTAGTTTCACCAATCAACTACCTTCACTCCCACAGCCACGCTGCCCCGCGCACGCCACTGGAATCACCATGTTTGGCCGGTACCAGTAGGGTGTCGACCACGTCCGAAAAGACGTACTCACACCACAGCTGTGGCACGTTGCGGTAAAGGCGTTGCAGGTTCGACACGCCGCCGCCCAGTACGATGACATCGGGGTCCAGGATATTGATCACGGTAGCCAGCGCCTTGGCCAGGCGCCGCTCATAGCGCCGCAGTGATGCTTCCGCCAGCGGATCTCCCCGTTCGGCGAGCGCGTTGATCGCCATGGGGTCGTCCCCGTGACCACCATGAGCATGATGATCGCCAGTCAGCCCGGGGCCTGACAGAAAGGTTTCGATGCAGCCACGCTTGCCGCAATAACAGGGTGGGCCCGGCAACTCGTTCTCGTCCGGCCAGGGCAGGGGGTTGTGTCCCCACTCCCCGGCAATCGCGTTGAGGCCAGTGAGCACGTGTCCATTGATCACCAGGCCACCGCCCGTGCCGGTGCCGATGATCACGCCAAAAACCACCTGGCTACCGGCGCCGGCGCCGTCGCTCGCCTCGGACAGCGCAAAGCAATTGGCGTCGTTGCTCACGCGCACCGGTCGCCCCAGCAATGTGGCCAGATCGTCGTCCAAGGCCTTGCCGATCAGCCAGGTGGAATTGGCGTTCTTAACGCGCGCTGTGCGTGTGGACAGTGCGCCCGGAATGCCGACCCCGACACTCGCTCCTTGGCCGAGGTCGCGCTCGAGGTGGTGTACCAGTGTGACGATGGCGCGCAGCGTCGCGGCATAGTCGCCACGCGGTGTGGGTACGCGCCGGCGCTGAAGCGGACTGCCGTCAGCGCCCAGCGCAATGGCTTCAATCTTGGTGCCGCCGAGATCTACGCCAATGCGCAGCGCTGACGCGCTGGTCGACATCGGTGGTACCGATATCAGAAGAAGCCGAATACGAACCCAGCAGTGATGAACGCCAGATCGGGCTCGATCTGGGTGTACTCAATTTCGAGCAGGCCACCGCCCAGCGCAATGTCAACGCCGACGCCGGCGGTGAGATCCACGCCATCATCGTCCGGTCCGTCGTCCACGCGCAGGTCCCAATAGCCTAGCCCGAGCTTGCCCTTGAACATGACCTTGGGACTGCCGGCGCGAAAGACGCCGTAGGCGGCGACATTGCTGACCGTCCAATCGTCGTTTGTTGATTTGACGTCACCGCTGAGCAGCGAGGTGGTCAATTCACCTTCAATGGCAAAGTAATCATAGTTTGGGATCCGCCAGCCAAGATTCACGCCCACGTTCCACGCAGGATCCAGGTTGCTCGAGTCGGGATTCATTGCCCCAAACTTCAATCCTAGGTAAGGTTGTGCGGCGAATGCGCTGGTGCTGCTCAACAGGGCGATGACTGCGACAACTCCGATCAGTTTTCTTCTCATTGCGGGGCTCCTGACTCTGTTTAGTTCGTCGACGGTAAGTATAGAGCGAGCACTGGACGCTCACTCGGATTCATTGCCATGTGGTTCCAGCAAGACGGTATCCGCATGCGCATAGGCCGGTGCGCAGCAGCACAGGATGCGCAGCGATTCCTGCCCCGTGTTTTCGATGCAATGCGGCGTCTGCGGCATGATGCAGACGGTATCGCCTGCCTCAACTGTAAAGCCCGTATCACCGAGGGTGAGCCAGCCCTGACCGGCGATGATGTGGTAGAGCTCTTCGCTGTGCTCATGGCGGTGCAGGAGCGTTCTTTGGCCAGGTGCGACCGTGGCCTCGGCCAGGCTTTGCGCGTGATTGCCGTGCACCCTGGGGTGCATGAGCTCGCGGATCTGAGAACCATCGCGGGTTCGATAGACAACTGATTCGTCGTAACGGCTGCGCTGTGTCATGGCAACTCAACCAAAGGCGGCTGACATCAACGGTTCACAATGCACCATCCAATGCAGCCGCAAGCGCTGGCCATCGAGCGTGCCCGCAAGCAGGAATTCCTCGCCCTTGCGCGTTTCGAGATCCAGGGGCGGCAGCGTGCGCAGATGAACTTCAGCAGCGAGGGCACGCCAGGTGAGGCGCAGCTCTTGGCGATGCATGATCGCCCGCTCATACTCACTGTACGCCTCGCACCCGATGGGGCGGTAGGGCGTGCGCTCGTCATTCATCCTCGCGGCGGGCCTCCAGGTCCACCATATTCCCTGTATTGTCCGTGTGCAATACGAACACAATCGGTTGGCAACAGATCTGGCAGTCTTCGATGTAAGTTTGGCTGCCGGCCGAGTAGTCGGCGATCGTTGTAAAGGACTCGCCGCAGTAGGGACACTGTACGTCAACGTCTTCCAACATTCACGCAGCCTCGGGTAGGAACAGCAGCAACACCTCATTGAGCACCCGCATTCCCTCAGCGCTGGGGCGAACGTTTGGCTCACGCCAGCTCAGCCAGCCACGCTGTACAGCCTCCCGCAACGGTGTTTGGATCTGCGCCAGTGATAGCCCGGTTCGCTCGACGAATAACTGCGCATCGAAGCCATCGACCAGGCGCAATGCGTTGAGCACGAACTCAAACGTTGCGTCTGCCGCCGACAATGTTTTGCGCTGATCAACGCGCGAGGCACCCGCCGCATTGGCGAGATAGTCGCGAGGGTGGCGCCGTTTGCTGATCCGGGTGATGGTTGCCGAGCTGGCGTCGGTAATCTTGGCGTGGGCACCGGCGCCGATGCCCAGATAGTCGCCAAAGCGCCAATAGTTGAGATTGTGGCGACAGCGTCGGCCGGGCTGTGCGTAGGCGGATACTTCGTAGCGCGGGTAACCCGCAGTCCCGAGTGCATCGAGGCAGGCTTCGTGCATGTCCCAGATCAGATCATCTTCGGGCAATCGCGGTGGACTATGGTGAAAACGCGTGTTCGGTTCGATGGTCAGCTGATAGTGCGAAAGGTGCGTCGGTGCGAAGCTCAGTGCTGTTTGGATATCGGTGAGCGCCCCGCTGAGCGTTTGTTCCGGCAGCCCGTACATCAAGTCCACATTGAAGTTATCAAAGCCTGCGGCATGCGCGGTCTCGATCGCGCGCCGGGCTTGGTCTGCATCATGGATGCGGCCCAGGCGCTTGAGCGCCGCCGTATCAAAACTTTGGATACCCAGCGACAAGCGATTGATGCCGGCGGCGCGATAGCCGGCGAAGCGCTCCTGGTCTACCGTGCCGGGATTGGCCTCCAGTGTGATCTCGGCGTCAGCGCGCAGCACCAGGCGGGCGCGAATGGCCTCGAGTAATCGTTCCAGCGCTGAGGCCGAGAACAGACTTGGCGTGCCCCCGCCAAAGAAGATGCTCACCACCTGGCGTCCCCAGATCTGGGGCAGGTCCTGCTCCAGATCCGCGATCAGCGCATCGACGTAGCGTTGCTCCGGGAAGTCATCCTGGGCTTGATGGGAATTGAAATCACAGTAGGGGCATTTGCGCACACACCAGGGCAAGTGCACATACAGTGACAACGGGGGTAGGGCGGTAAAGTTGAACATAGCCGGCGTCGCGCGGATTGCGTGCAGTGTAGCATCCTGCGCGGTGGCGGGCGCGCGGAACCTGCATGGAAAAAGGGGGCCCGACGGCCCCCTTTTTCGCATTCCAGTCGGCGCTGGGTCAGAACTTGTAGCCGACCGCGACGGTGTAGACAAACGGGTTAATGTCGACGCCAATCGTATCGATACCCTCTGCGGTCGCCTCCGTACTCAGACTGATATAGCGAACATCCACGTTCAGGAACCAGTTGGGGTTGAAGCTCCAGTCCAGTCCGGCCTGGGCGCCAAAGCCGATCGCATCGTCGACCGTGACGTCAACGCCGCTGATCTTGCTCTCTTCGTCGAGCACCCAGAAATAGGTCAGCCCGGCACCAACGTAGGGCTTGAGGTTGGACTGCGGCATGAAGTGGTACTGAATGCTCAACGTCGGCGGCAGTTGCGTGATCTCGGCGATGTCGTCGCCGCCCAGCGCACCGCCGTCGCCGCTGATCGTGTGCTTGAACGGCGTGGCGGCCAACAGCTCCAAGCCGAGGTTGTCGGTCAGCATGTAGCCGACCGTCAGGCCCAGTTGGGTATTGCTGTCGATATCGACTTCGGAGCCGGTGCCGGTGATCTCGTCGCTGCTGGCGTTCGGGGCTACCGTGGTGGCGCCGCCCCGAGCAGCGAGTCGCCTTTCTCCACCGCCGCGGCGGGGCCAGTGAGCAGCACAAGTGAACCCAGTACAACACCGGGAACAGCTAGTTTCTTCATCACTTTCATATCCTTAGTTCCCGCAACTAGCTCGGTATCGCCGAGTTTGGTTTTGCCAGTAATTAAGCATATTCAAACTTTCTAAGGGCGGCGCCTCTGGCGTGCCACAACATTGATCGGGATCACAGTATTAGGAGGGGCCAGGAGGGCGGCCGTGCTAACGGTCCAGGGCCGCGACCAGCTTGCGCAGCGCCTGGCCGCGGTGGCTCAGCGAATTCTTGATCTCAGCGCTGAGCTCCGCGGCGGAGCAGTCATGGGTAGGGACGTAAAAGACAGGATCATAGCCAAAACCGTTTGCACCGACGGGCTCGAACAGGACGCGTCCGTCCCAGGTGCCTTTGCAGATGATCGGCGTTGGGTCTTTGGCATGACGCATGAAGACCAATAGACATTGGAAGCGCGCGCTGCGCAGGTTGCGCGGCACATCCTTCAAATCGAACAGCAACTTGTTGACGTTATCCTCGTCGCTGGCGCCCACGCCGGCGTAGCGCGCCGAGTAGATTCCGGGTGCGCCATTGAGAGCATCCACCTCGAGCCCGGAATCGTCGGCGATGGCAGGCAGGCCGCTGTGCTCGGCAGCATTGCGCGCTTTGAGGATGGCGTTTTCCACAAAGGTGAGACCGGTTTCCTCGACCTCGGGCACGCCGAAGTCGGATTGCGGCACCACTTCCATATCCAAGCCGGCGAGCATCTGGCCGAGCTCGCGCACTTTGCCCGGGTTATTACTGGCAAGAACAACCTTGTTCATGACTTACATCACCGATTGGCTGGGCTGCATCAGATACTCGTTGGGAACGTGAACGACAACTCACGCCTCCAGTGCTTCTCTTTGCTGGTCCAGCAACTGGCGAATGCCGTGCACGGCCAGATCCAGCATGCTGTTGAGCTCGTCGCGGCTGAACGCGTGACCTTCGGCGGTCCCTTGGACCTCGATGAAACCGTCGGCATCGTTCATTACCACGTTCATATCGGTCTCACACTTGGAGTCCTCGGCATAGTCCAGGTCCAGCACCGGTGTTCCCTGGTAGACGCCGACCGACACCGAGGCGATGCGGGCGGTGAGCGGGTTGGTTTTGAGCAGCCCCCGCTCGCCCAAGTGGGCAATAGCATCCGCCAACGCGACGTAGCCGCCGGTAATGGAGGCGGTACGTGTGCCGCCATCGGCCTGTATGACGTCACAATCGACGGTGATGCTGCGCTCGCCTAGGCCCTTGAGGTCAACCGCAGCGCGCAGCGACCGGCCGATCAGGCGCTGGATTTCCATGGTGCGACCGCCTTGCTTGCCCCGCGCTGCTTCGCGGCCCATGCGCTCGGTGGTCGAACGTGGCAACATGCCGTACTCGGCTGTCACCCAGCCGGAACCGGCGCCGCGCAAGAATGGTGGCACACGCTCTTCAACGCTTGCGGTGCACAGGACCTTGGTGTCGCCGAATTCAACCAGGACGGAGCCTTCGGCATGTTTGGTGTAGCGTCGTGTCAAACGCACGGCGCGCATCTCATCGGGTGCTCTTCCGCTAGGGCGCATGGTGACCTTCAAATTGGCGATTGGAATCGGATGGTGCGCGCATTATAGCCCCTGCCCGTGCGGGCAGGCGAGGCGCACTCAGCCACCCATCTCGTCGCGATATTGCTCGAAGGCGCGTTCGATGTCGGCGATCGCGGCGTTGAGTCGGTCGCTAGAGCTCTCCGGTGGCGTTTTTTCCACCGGCTTGGCGGGAACTTGGGTTGCGTGGGTGTTCAGGTCGACGATGCGTAGCGCGGCTGCAGTAATGTTGTCAGCGCGCGGGTAGCGCGCCTTCTCGGCAGTACTGGCCAGATCGTCCAGTACCGTGTCCAGGTCATCGTCCTGGAGCAGCTTGCCCATCGTCTCTTCGTCCGTGCCTTCCCAGAATCCGTCTGAACACAGCACGATGACATCGCCTGGCTGCAGCGCGACGGGTCGACCCACGGCAATCTCGGGGGGATTCGCACGCAGGCCTAGGCAGCGCGTTACAAAATTGCGCATCGGGTGCTTGCCCCGCTCGTCTTCATCAAGCTTACCCTTCTGACAAAGCTGTTCGACGTAGGAATGGTCCCGCGTGCGCTCGACGATCGCGCCATCACGGACAAGGTACAGGCGGCTGTCGCCGACGTGAGCCCAGCACGCGAATCCCTCCTGAATCAGGCAGGCGACCGCGGTGGTGCCGGGCGTCAGCGGTGGATTGCGTCGCCCCGCTTCGAGTACGGCCTCGTGGCCACGAACCAGCAATCGGCGCAGCAGGAAGGCCGGATTGGCGACCGGCGTTGCCAGCTTGTCGAAGATGTCGGTTGAGGACTCGACCAGGGTCTGGGCGGCCAACTCGCCCCCGGCCCGCCCGCCCATGCCGTCTGCGACTAACAACAGCACCGCGTCCTCCCCTTCGAGGATGCTTACCCGGTCCTGGTTACTGTCGCGATTACCGAGCCGTGTCGTCCTGGCTGCTTCGTATTCCATTACTCACTCGTCAGTTGCGTGACCAAGGCAGCGCAATGCTCAGCAGGCCGGAGCCATTCTTTTGCTCAACCGCGGCGCTTTGCGGCTGCGCAGGTAGCTCGAATGCGGCCAGCAAGTCATCGACGCTCTGCGGCCGGCACAGTGGATCGACTTCCATTGCCCAGTCAATCGCCTCCAGTAGGGCGCTCGGATAGCGTTTGCGAAACGCCACGGCCGCTGGCCGCATCGTGTCCTGTTCACGGCGCTTTACCGATGGTGGCGGTGCTTTGCCCTCCATGCAGGTGCGCATCGTGGCGCCGATGGCGTAGATGTCCGTCCATGGTCCCATGTAGCCACCGGGGTCGAGCTGCTCAATGGGCGAGAAGCCGGGGGTAACAACCTGAGTTGCTTGGAACTGGCGCGTGTGCATCATCTCGTGCACGGCGCCAAAGTCAAGCAGCAACGGGCTGGCGCCCTGGCGTAGATGAATATTCCCCGGTTTGATATCCAGGTGGAGCAGCCCGCGCGAGTGAATCAGCCGCAGTCCATCCAGCAGCGGCGGAAACACGGTGCGCAGGAACGTTTCACTGAGATTGCCTCGGTGGCGCTTGATATAGCCCTGCAAGTTGGCGCCTTCCTCATATCTCATCACCATATACACCGTGCCGTTGGCACGAAAGAAGTTCACCACGTTGACGATGTTGGGATGGCGCAGGGTGGCCAGTGTGCTGGCTTCCTGGAAGAACAGTCGCCTGCCGTGCGCGAAGCGCTCGGCGCTGTTGTCGTCGATCGCACCCACAGTCAAGGTTTCGGTACGCCGCGCCAGTTTGCTCGGCATGTATTCCTTGATGACGACCGTCTCATCGGTGTGCAGCGCGCGGGCCAGATAGACGATTGAGAATCCGCCCCCACCGAGTTTGCGCTCGATGACGTAGTCGTCCACCTGGATGCCATTTGGCAGGTGTTTGGTGCTCATTGGCCCTTTGTCGGTCGGCCCGCTCAGCGGGTTTAGGCTAGGGTAGCACAGCGTTGGATACCGCCGGGCCGGCCGCGGCTTTCTGGCCTGGCGCTCATCGGGGTAGTATCGTGGTGCCGGCAGCGCATTGGGGCGCGGTCCGCCAGCCAGAGAGATTCGCTCATGATACGAAGCATGACCGCCTTCACCCGCCAGGAGCGCAGCGGCGACTGGGGTGCCATCGCCGTCGAACTGCGGTCAGTAAACCACCGCTACCTGGATATGAGTATGCGCTTGCCCGATGAGCTGCGTGCCTTGGAGCCGAAACTGCGTGAGGCCATCCAGGCGCGTTTGGGTCGCGGCAAGGTTGACTGCACCATTCGTTTCGAGGCGCCGCGAGCCAGTGCTGGTGAGTTGGTGGTCGACAAGGATCTCGCCAAACAGCTTGCCCACGCCAGCCGGGAAGTGGATGCCCTGCTCTACAGCCCGGCTCCCGTGAGTTCTCTCGACGTGTTGCGCTGGCCGGGGGTGCTGCAAGCCGCGCCGACGGATTGGGAACGGCTGCACGCCGAGGCGCTGGGCGTGCTGGGCGAAGCCCTCACCGATCTAGTCAGCGCCCGCGAGCGCGAAGGTGCCAAGTTGCGCGAGCTCATCGAACTGCGCTGTCAGGCGTTGTCGGATGTGGTGCAGGCGGTGCGTGCTGAGCTGCCCGACATTCGGGCACGCTGGCGCGAGAAGTTGCTGGCGCGCCTGGCGGAAATACAAGCCGAGGCGGACCCCGCGCGTCTGGAGCAGGAGATGGTCTACCTCGCCCAGCGCATGGACGTTGACGAAGAAATTGATCGGCTCGAGGCGCATGTGGCGGAAGTGCGCCGAGTGCTCGACGTCAAGGAGCCGGTCGGGCGGCGCCTGGATTTTCTCATGCAGGAGCTCAATCGCGAGGCCAACACGCTGGGTTCGAAATCGGTCGATGCCAGCAGCACGCGGGCCAGCGTCGACCTCAAGGTGCTCATCGAGCAAATGCGCGAACAGGTCCAGAATATTGAATAAAGGAATGTCATGACCGCGACCAAAGGCATCGGCACGCTGTATGTCATCTCCGCGCCCTCCGGCGCGGGCAAGACCAGCCTGGTCAAGGCGCTGGTGGACAGCACTCCCGACATCGTCGTTTCCGTGTCGCACACCACGCGCGCGCCCCGCCCGGGCGAGCAGGACGGCGTGCATTATCACTTCGTTGACCTGGAGACCTTCAACGCCATGGTGGGCGATGGCGCATTTCTCGAACACGCGCATGTGTTCGGCAACCACTACGGCACCTCGCGTTCCGCCACGCTGGATCTGGTGGCCCAAGGGGTCGACGTGATCCTGGAGATCGACTGGCAGGGCGCGCGCAACGTCCGCGCCCAGATCTCGGAGGCAATGAGCATTTTCGTCCTGCCGCCCTCGCGCGAGATTCTCGCGCAGAGGCTGCGCGGCCGTGGTCAGGACAGCGAGGACATCATCCAGGGCCGTATGGCCCAGGCGCTGTCCGAATTGTCCCACTATGGGGAGTTCGACTACCTGGTCGTCAACGATGACTTCGACCTGGCCCTGGCTGAGCTGCGCTCTATTGTCGTGGCTCGGCGTTTGCGCGCAGAATCGCAGCAGGGCCGTCTGGCACCCCTGCTGCAGTCGCTCCTAGCGTGAGCCTACCGCCTTGCAGTAGACTCTCGGACCTTTCAACAGCTTATCTGTTTGCACCAAATTTGCGGAGAATGATTCATGGCACGTGTTACCGTAGAAGACTGTCTCGACAACGTAGATAACCGCTTCGAGCTGGTTCTAGTCGCGACCCGCCGGGCCCGTCAGCTGGCCTCTGGCGCCCAGGCCCTGGTGGAGTGGGAGAACGACAAGCCGACTGTGGTGGCCCTGCGTGAGATCGCCGATGGTCTGATTAGTGATTCGATCCTCGACGAGATCAGCGCCAAGGAGCACGCGGCCGAGTCCCTGACCAGCGAGGATGAGGTGAGGGAGGAATTGTAAATCCCCCAGCCCGTCGCCCAAGCCGACGAGTCGGGCAATCGCCCGCTCCTGATTAGCGACCTATGCGAGATCCTCGAGCAATATCTGGAACCCGCTCAAGTCGCCGAGGTTTATCGAGCTTATCTTTTTGGTGCTGAGGCCCATTCGGGCCAACAACGCATCAGTGGCGAACCCTACATCTACCATCCGCTAGAGGTGGCCAGAATTCTGGCCGAGATGCGGATGGACCACCGCAGCATCATTGCCGCCATCCTCCATGATGTGATGGAGGATACCCACATCAGTAAGGAGCAGCTGCATGAGGCCTTCGGCGAGGAAGTCGCCGAGTTGGTCGATGGCGTCAGCAAGCTGACCCACATTCATTTCGAAAGCAAGGCCGAGGCCCAAGCCGAGAACTTCCGCAAGATGCTGCTCGCCATGGTGCGCGATATCCGCGTCATCATGGTCAAGCTGGCCGACCGCTTGCACAACATGCGCACCCTCGGGGCGCTGGCTGTCGAAAAACGCCGGCGCATCGGCCGCGAAACCCTCGAGATTTATGCGCCCATCGCCAACCGCCTGGGCATGAATGCCATTCGCCTGGAGCTGGAGGATCTGTGCTTCCAAGCGGTCTATCCGCTGCGCTACCGCGTGCTGGCCGAGGCCTTGCGTAAGGCGCGTGGCAATCGCAAGGAAGTCCTGCGCAAGATTCAGACCGCGCTCGAAGAACGCCTGCGCCAGGAGGGATTGGTTGGGCGCGTGGTCGGGCGCGAGAAGCACCTATATGGCATCTATCGCAAAATGCGGGTCAAGGGCGTGTCGCTCTCCGATGTGATGGATGTCTATGCCGTGCGCATCGTCGTCGACAATGTTGACGCCTGTTATCGAGTGGTCGGCGCCGTGCACAATCTGTACAAGCCGGTGCCGGGGCGTTTCAAAGACTACATCGCCATTCCCAAGGCCAACGGCTACCAATCGCTGCACACGGTACTGTTCAGCCCCTACGGTGTGCCGATCGAAGTGCAGATCCGCACCGAAGACATGGATCGGGTTGCCGAGGCCGGTATCGCCGCCCATTGGCTCTACAAAAGCGGTGACGGCGGCAGCCGCGTGCAGGTCAGCGCCAGCGAGTGGCTGCGCGGGCTACTGGAAATGCAGCAAAACGCGGGCAACTCGCTTGAGTTTCTCGAACACGTCAAAGTCGATTTGTTCCCCGACGAAGTGTATGTCTTCACTCCCCAGGGCGACATCATGGCGCTGCCACAGGGGGCAACGGCGGTGGACTTCGCCTATGCCGTGCACACCGACGTCGGCAATAGCTGTGTTGCGGCGAAGCTCGACCGGGTCTTGATGCCGCTGCGCACTGAGCTGCGCAACGGGCAGACCGTTGAGATCATTACCGCGCCGGGCGCGCGACCCAATCCGGCCTGGTTGAATTTCGTTGTCACCGGCAAAGCCCGGTCGACCATACGAGCTTTTCTCAAGAACCTGCAGCGCGACGAAGCCGTGGCACTGGGCCGACGTCTGTTGGAAAAGAATCTCACCACCATGGGTATTTCGCTCGATGACATACCCGCAGATCGGATTGAGAATCTGGTCGCCGAGCTCAAGGTCGAAAGTTTTGATGATCTGCTGGCCGAGATCGGCTTGGGCCGACGGATGCCGCTGTTGCCGGCGCGCAGCTTGTTGGCCGAAGGCGAACCGGCGGAGGCGCAGGCGGCGAGTTCAGCCGGCAGCGACAAGCGTCCACTCATCATCAAAGGAACCGAAGGCACTGTGGTGACCTTCGCTAAATGCTGTCGACCCATACCGGGCGATCCCATCCTCGGGTTCATGAGCACCGGGCGCGGCATCGTGATTCACACTGAAAGCTGTAAGAACGTCGCCGAGTATCGTGACCGTCCCGAGCGCTGGCTCGACCTGCAATGGGAGGATCACATCGAGGCCGATTTCGTGGTCGAAATTCGCATGCTCGTCGTCAACCGCCGCGGCGTGTTGGCGACGGTGGCGGCGGCGTTGTCGGAGATGGAAGCCAACATTGAGAACGTGCACATGGAGGAGCGCGACGGCATGTATACCACGATGACCTTTGCCATCGCCGTGCATGATCGCCAACACCTGGCGCGTATCATGCGCCGTCTGCGCTCCCTGGAAATGGTGATGCGCATCAATCGCACGCGTGGTTGAATGCGCCGCTTCACCCACCTGCGTGCAATACCAGAATTGCATCGAGTAGCGAGGAGGAACGTGCCGTCATGAGTCGACAGATCATCCAGACCGATCAGGCCCCGCGGGCTATCGGCACCTATTCCCAGGCGATCAAGGTTGGCACCACGGTCTATCTGTCGGGACAGATTCCATTGGATCCGCAGACCATGGAACTGGTTGATGGCGACATCCGCAGTCAAATCGGCCGTGTATTCGAAAACCTCCAGGCAGTCGCCCGTGCCGCTGGCGGCGAGTTGGCGCACGTCGTCAAATTGAATGTCTTTCTCACCGACTTGGCGAATTTCCCTGTGGTGAACGAAGTCATGGGGCAGTACTTCGCCCAACCTTATCCGGCCCGGGCGGCCATCGGCGGGGCGGCGCTACCCAAGGGTGCCGCCGTGGAGATGGACGCCGTGATGGAGCTGGTCTGAGTCTTTCGACCCCGGGTTGGCGCGTGGTATCTGAGCACCACCAGGATGAGCGCGTCTCAGCGCTTGCGCCTGTGACGACGTTGCGTGGGGTTGGTCCGCGGCTGGCCCAACGCCTGGCCCGCCTGGGCATTCACAGCGTCGCCGACGTACTGTTTCACCTGCCGAGTCGCTATCAGGATCGCACGCGCATCGTCCCCATCGGCAGCGTGCGGCCCGGTATGGAAGTTGTCGTACAGGGCAAAATCGAGCTTACCGAGATCAAGTTCGGGCGCCGGCGCATGCTGTTATCGCGCATCAGTGACGGTACGGGCGCGCTGACGCTGCGCTTTTTTCATTTCAAAGCGACACAGCAAGCGGCCCTCGCCCGGGGGGCGCGCGTGCGCTGTTTTGGCGAAGTGCGCAGCGGCGCGGTCACCTTCGAACTGATCCACCCCGAATACGAAATCTTGGCCGAGGATGCCCCGCCGACGGTGAGTGAGCATCTAACGCCGTTGTATCCGACTACTGAGGGGTTACATCAACTGAGCCTGCGCAACGTGACGGAGCAGGCGTTGACGCGTCTGGCCGACGACCCCGCGCTGCTGCCAGATTGGATTCCCCAGGTGCTGTTGGATCAGATGGGTTGGCCGAATCTCGCCGAGTCGTTGCGCTATGTGCACCGGCCGCCACCCGAGGCACCGGTGAAGATGCTACAAGACGGCTCGCATCCGACCCAGCGGCGCCTCGCTTTCGAAGAGTTGCTGGCCCACGTGTTGAGCAGGCGTCAGTTGCGTGAGCAGGCGCGCCAGGAGGCGGCAATGCCATTGCGGGCGCCTGGGCAGCTCAGCGAGCGTTTTCTTGCCGCATTGCCGTTTCAATTGACTCGGGCGCAGCAGCGCGTGGTCGACGAGCTGCGCCGGGATCTGGAACAGGACCGACCGATGCAGCGTCTGGTCCAGGGCGATGTGGGTTCGGGAAAAACGGTGGTTGCGGCGCTGGCCGTGTTGCAGGCGGTTGAGGCGGGTCATCAGGCGGCGGTGATGGCGCCGACGGAAATTCTGGCCGAGCAGCATTTCACCAATTTCGAACGCTGGCTGACGCCGTTGAATATCAATGTTGTGTGGCTGTCGGGAAAGCTGCGCCAGAGCGAACGCCGCCAGGCGCTGCAAGCGCTGGCCAGCGGCGCGGCGCCGGTCGCGGTTGGCACGCATGCGCTGTTTCAGGAGCAGGTGGTATTCGACGACCTCGCGCTGATCGTCGTGGACGAACAACATCGCTTTGGCGTACACCAGCGCTTGGCGTTGCGGGAGAAGGGCAGCACGGGTGGGCGCTCGCCCCACCAGCTCATCATGACCGCGACACCGATCCCGCGCACGCTGGCGATGACCGCTTACGCCGATCTGGACTGCTCGATCATCGACGAGTTGCCACCGGGCCGCTCACCGATAGAAACCGTCGCCATCCCGGATACGCGCCGGGCTGAGGTTGTGGCCAGAGTCCGTAGTGCTTGCCGCGAGGGTCGGCAGGCCTATTGGGTGTGCACGCTCATTGAGGAATCTGAGGCCTTGCAGTGCCAGGCGGCCGAGGATAGCGCGCGTCAGCTCGGTGAAGCCTTACCGGAATTGACGGTCGGGCTCGTCCATGGCCGCATGCGCGCCGAGGACAAGCAGCGCGTGATGGACGCCTTCAAGGCAGGTGCGGTCGACTTGTTGGTGGCAACGACGGTGATCGAGGTGGGTGTCGATGTGCCCAATGCCAGCTTGATGATCATTGAGAATGCCGAACGCCTCGGCCTCGCTCAACTGCATCAACTGCGTGGTCGTGTCGGGCGCGGTGAGCGCGCCAGTAGTTGCGTGCTGATGTATCATGGGCCGCTTTCGCAAGACGCGCGGCTGAGACTGGCCACTTTGCGCGAGACCAATGACGGCTTCGTCATCGCGCAGCGCGATCTGGATCTGCGCGGGCCGGGGGAGGTGCTGGGCACCCGCCAGACCGGTGAGTTGCAATTTCGCATTGCCGATTTGCGTCGTGATCAGGATCTGTTGCCCGGGGTTCAGCGCGCGGTCAACGAAATGCTGTGCCATTACCCACAGACGGTTGCGCCGCTGCTCGACCGGTGGGTCGGTCAGGCGGCGCAATACGCCCAGGTGTGAGCAGCGTGACCCCGTTTAACCACTCACTCTCGAAACAGGCGGCAGGACGGCAGACGTGCATTGGGTAGGACGACATGCCTTCGAACCCGTTTGGCAGCCACGTCGGCGCCTGCTGGGTAAAGCGCTGCCGGCGGTGGCGGCCCAGTGGCTGTTCGATCCGTCCTCGCTCACACGGCGCGTCTGCGATGCCTGCTCTGGCGCGTTCCGCGTGGATGTGCTGAGTCAGCGCTGGGGCCGGCCCATGCTCAACGAGGCGCGGCGCCTGGGTATGGCTGAGCGTTCCACTGCGTTGATTCGGCAAGTGCACCTGTTGTGCGACGAGGTGCCGTGGGTATTCGCTCGCACCGTCATGCCACGGCGCACCCTGTCAGGGCCGCGTCGTTATCTGACTCAACTCGGCACTCGCCCATTGGGCGCGGTGTTGTTCGCCGACCCCAGTATGCGTCGCGATGAAGTGGAAGTTGCCTGCATCCGACCGGGGCAATATGCGTTCGATCTCGCCACCAACAGGTTGGCCGTGGCGCCGCCCTGTATCTGGGGCCGCCGCTCGGTGTTCTTTCTCGATGAGGAACCGCTGCTGGTGAGCGAAATCTTCCTGCCGGCGTTGGTAGCATGTGGTGATTGAACGCGCACGGCGGCATCACGCGTTGGTGCGTCGCGGCCTGTGCCTGGAGTGATGCCTGGTGAGTTGGGAGCACATCAAGGAACGCCTACGCCAGTACTATGTGTTGACCCGGCTGAACAAGCCGATCGGCATTTTTCTGCTGCTGTGGCCGACACTATGGGCGCTGTGGATCGCCGGTGCAGGCCGTCCCGATGCGCTGGTGGTGTTCGTGTTTGTTAGCGGCGTCGTGCTGATGCGCTCGGCCGGCTGTGTCATCAATGACTACGCCGACCGCGGCTTCGATCCCCATGTCATGCGTACCCAAAGTCGGCCTCTCGCAACGGGCGCGGTAGCACCGCGCGAGGCGTTGACGCTTTTTGTGACCTTGTGCCTGGTTGCTTTCGCGCTGGTGTTGCTGATGAATTGGCTAACGGTGGCGCTGTCGCTCGGTGGCGCGTTGCTGGCCGCCGTGTACCCCTTCATGAAACGCTACACGCACCTGCCCCAGGTCGTGCTCGGCATGGCCTTCGGCTGGGCGGTACCGATGGCATTTGCGGCCCAGACCGGCGCGGTGCCGAAAGTCGCGTGGTTGCTCTATGTGACCACTGTGCTGTGGGCAGTTGCTTACGACACTATGTACGCGATGGTCGACCGCGACGACGACCTCAAGATCGGGGTTAAGTCCACAGCCATTCTGTTTGGTGATGCCGACCGACTCATCATTGGCCTGCTTCAGGCGATGATGCTTGTGGCGCTGGTGCTGGTCGGCGATCTCGCCGAGCTAGGCACGTTGTACTCCGTCGGACTCGCTGTAGCGGCGTTGCTGGCGATATATCAGCAGTACCTCATTCGCGACCGTGCGCCGGCGGCCTGCTTTGCGGCGTTTCTCAACAACAACTGGTTGGGTGCTGCGGTCTTCGTGGGGCTGGCGGCTGACTATTGGTCGCGAATCTGACCGGCTGCACGGCTACAAACACGTACTTTTTTCAAGAAATGTGATCTAAACTGTGGATTGCCGCACCCGTTGTGCCGACAATACTCGGAACCCTGGGGTGCGAGTCTGACTTGTCAGCACACTGCGGCAGCGTTTGGATAACTGCTATCCGACTGAAAACTGAGCAAATGTTTCCACGGCAACTCATCATCGGCTGTCTGTTCGTCCTGCTGGCTCCGGCCGGTCACGCGGATTTTGCGGCCCCGTTTCTCGAGGGCTTCAAGGCGGCTGAGACCAGCCCATTGCGCAGCGACAGGGCGGCCGTGGGCACGATGGTGAGCACCCGCGACGGTTGGTATGGCACGTCATTTTCGCTCGAACATGCCCTGCGCGTGCTGCCTAACTTCCGTCTGGAGCACTATCAGCACAGCTATCTGAGCGTCGGCGCCGGCGGCGATGCCTGGCGCTCGGTTGAGTTGGGCACCGGTTTTGATTCGAACTCGGCAACCGATGCGAGCGTGGATCAGATTGACGCGACACTGTACTACCCGGTCATGGCCAGCTTCGTAAACGTTGACCTGGGCGTGAATCTCAAGCGCATCGACACCAGCGTGCGCATGGATCAGCGCAGTGGTGGCCAGACGCGCAACTACACGGCGACGTTTCCCATGCTCTATGCGAACGCCCTGTTTCGTCTGCCGTTCCAGGGCTTGTCTGCTGGCGTTGAAGGCAGCGTGCTCGACTATGACAGCAATCGCCTAATGGACTATCGCGCCAAGCTCACCTACGAGACGCGCAGCAGTTTTGGTATGCAGGGTGGTTGGCGTACTCAGCAGTACTCCCTGGGCGAAGCGGATGGGTTAAGCCCCAGCCTCGAGTTGCAAGGGCCCTACCTCGACCTTTACCTGCGCTTCTAAGCGAGCGCTGCTTCCCCTGGCCGATATCCCTGCGTCGCTCTGGCGCAAACCCATATGTGGACGCATGCGGCCCCGGCGCGTTTGAGCTCCGTGGCCAGTTCGCGCGCGGTGCTCCCGGAAGTCAACACGTCGTCGACCACCACGCAGCTTAGCTTCCCCAGATCACGTTGTGCGCGAAAGGCTCCGCGCAGGTTGGTGAGCCGCTGCGCCGCGCGCAAGCTGCTCTGTGCCGCCGTGTTGCGTTGACGTGAGCACGCCTGCCACCACAGCGGGGCGCCGAAGCGCCGCGCCAGCGGTCGGGCCAGTTCGAGCGCCTGATTGAATCCACGTGCCCGCAACCGGGCGGGGTGCAACGGTACTGGAATGAAGACGTCAGGGCGCGCCAGGCCGACGGCCAGCGCCTGTTGAGCCATGAGCTCACCCAGGAGTCTCGCGTTGGTCAGTTTGCCCTGGAACTTGAGTCCGGCGACCAGCTCGGCGATGCCAGCCCTATAGAGAAAGGGGGCCCAGGCAGAGTCGAAGGGGGGCGGCCTCGCTTGGCAGGCGCCGCAGATCCCGGCACCGGGCAGTGGTCGGGCGCACAGGGCGCAGGCGCTGCCCAGCCGAGGTAGCTCGCCATAACAGGCGCGACACAGGTCCTGGTGTTCAGCGCCCGCGCCGTCACAAAGCAAGCAGGTCGGCGGATAGATGATCCGCTGAATACGATTTAACCACTTGTAAACCACTGGAGTCCCTTCCAGTTGACAGTGGATCGGGGGCGACTATGATGGCCCCACCTCTACCGCGTCATTTGAAGCGATGTCCGAGCCAAACACAACCCAGCCCGAGGCGCGCCTGATCTCAGCGCGCAGCGCGCGCTCGGCGGCGCGGTTGTTCAACTACGGCAACATCGTCGCCATGTTGGTGCCACTGCCGCTAGGCATCCTGTGGCTGGGCGCGTCGATGATTGTTTACGCAATGAATCGTCATCATCCCAATGAGCGGGTGGGGCACTACACCCAGCAGGCTGCGTATCGGATCTACGCCGTCGCCGGCTTCGTGGTGGTGGTGGCAACGTTTTTCGGTACCGATGTGCGCTTGTGGCTGGTGACCTGGGCACTCGCTGCCGCAATCATCATCCCCTGGTCGCTGCTCGACCTGTGGCGCATCGGGCGGGAAACCTGGCATGACACCGAGTTGGAGGATACCGAGGTATGACTCAGCCAATCCCGGTTGCGCAACAAGATGGTTTGCGCCACGACTGGACAGTCGCGGAAATCGAGGACCTTTTGACGCAACCGTTCAGTGATCTGTTGTATGAGGCGCAGCGTGTACATCGCGAGCACTTTGACCCAAACGCGGTGCAGGTGAGCACACTGCTTAGCATCAAGACCGGGCGGTGTCCGGAGGACTGCGCTTACTGTCCGCAGAGTGTGCGCCATGATACCGGTCTCGAGAATGAAGACCTGTTGCCGCTGGCGGAGGTCGTCGCGGCCGCTCAGCGGGCCAAAGGCCAGGGGGCAACACGTTTTTGCATGGGCGCCGCGTGGCGCAACCCCAAGGACCGCGATCTGGAGCGTGTCGTCGAAATGGTCGAGGCGGTCAAGGATCTCGGCCTGGAAACCTGTCTGACGTTAGGGATGCTGACGCAGGCTCAGACCCAGCGCCTCAAGGCCGCCGGCCTGGATTATTACAATCACAATCTCGATACCTCGCCCGAGTTCTACGGTGAGATCATTAGCACCCGTACCTACGACGATAGACTCGAAACACTGGCACACGTGCGCGCGGCAGACATCAACGTCTGTTGCGGGGGCATACTCGGAATGGGGGAGAGTCGGCGCGACCGCGCGCGCTTGTTGCAGGAACTGGCCAACTTGTCCAAGCACCCGGAAAGCGTTCCAATCAACATGCTGGTGCGTGTCGAAGGCACGCCATTGGCGGACACCGCGCAGCTTGATGAGCTGGAGTTTGTGCGCACTGTTGCGGTTGCCCGCATCTTGATGCCGCACTCATTCGTGCGCCTGTCGGCGGGCCGTGAGCAGATGAGTGAGGCGGTCCAGGCGCTGTGCTTCTTCGCTGGTGCGAACTCTGTTTTCTATGGCGACAAGCTGCTCACGACCACCAATCCACACATCCACAGTGATCAGGCACTCTTCGAGCGCCTCGGCATCCGTGCTCTGCAATGAGTCTCTGCGGCACGGGCTTGACCCCGCCGTATGGGCACCAACGTGAAACAGCTCCTGGTTGAGCTCGAACGGCGCGAGGCTGCTCACCTGTATCGCAGCCGCCGCGCGCTGGGGCCGAGCACCGGGCCCGAGATCGAGGTCGAGGGCCGGCGTTGCGTAGTGTTTTGCAGCAACGACTATCTTGGCTTGGCCCACCATCCCGAGGTCGTGGCCGCGTGGCAACGCGGGGCCGAGCGCTGGGGTGTCGGTGCCGGTGCGGCGCATCTGGTGTCGGGCCATACCACCGCTCACCAGCGTCTGGAGCAGGCCCTGGCTGAGTTCGTTGGTCGACCGCGTGCTCTGTTGTTCTCCACCGGCTACATGGCGAACCTAGGAGTGATCAGCGTCCTGGCTGGTCGCAACGCGCAGGTGTATGAAGACCGACTCAATCACGCCTCGCTGCTCGACGCTGCATTGCTGGCCCGGGGGACACTGGTGCGGTACCAGCACGCCGATCCCGCCGATCTGGAGCGCCGGCTCGGTGACATGCGCCACAGCGAGCGCATCATTGTGACCGATGGTGTGTTCAGTATGGATGGGGACCAGGCACCACTTGGCGAGCTGGCCGAGCTGGCGCGCCGCTTTGATGCGTGGCTCATGGTCGATGATGCACACGGCCTGGGCGTCCTGGGCGAAACAGGGCGGGGCAGCCTCGAGCATGCAGGGCTCGGCCACGACGACGTTCCCATCCTGATGGGAACCCTGGGCAAAGCCTTCGGTACCTTCGGGGCGTTTGTTGCGGGCAGCGACGCGCTGATCGAGACCCTGATCCAGCAAGCGCGCAGTTACATATACACCACGGCATTGCCGCCGGCGCTCGCCGAAGCCACCCAGGTCAGCCTTGAAGTTGCCCAGCGCGAATCCTGGCGGCGCCAGCGCTTGAACCACCTCGTCACGGTTTTTCGCGAGCGGGCCGTGCAACTCGGTCTGCCCCTGCTCGAGTCGCTCAGTCCGATTCAGCCGTTGCTCGTGGGTGACAATGCCCGGGCTATGCAGCTCAGCGACGCGTTGCTCGAGCGCGGCATCCTGGTCAGCGCCATTCGCCCGCCGACGGTGCCGGAAGGCACGGCGCGCTTACGCATCACCTTGTCCGCTGCGCACAGCGATAACCACTTGGAACATCTGCTTGCGGCGCTGGCGGAGCTGGATATCACACCCGCAGGTAAGTTGGGGGAGCCTGAGCGATGAGCGGTGCGAGCGATCGCCGCGGGCTGCATGTTGAGGTTCAGGGCGCGGGACCCGACGTCGTCCTCGTGCACGGCTGGGGCCTGCACGGTGGCATCTGGGATCGCGTCGCTGAGCACTTGAGCACAGCCCATCGGGTCGTGCGGGTCGACTTGCCCGGACATGGGTACAGTGGGCCGCTGGACGGTGAGTACACCGTAGATACCCTGGCGACTCGCTTGTGCGAGGAGCTGGCTGACACCCTGGCCAGCCCGGCTATCTGGCTGGGCTGGTCTCTCGGTGGGCTCGTCGCCTTGGCCGTTGCTCTGCGGCGCATCGACCTGGTGCGCGCTGTCGTGTTGGTGGCGGCCACACCGCGTTTTATCACTGCTCCGGGTTGGGCCCACGGCGTGAAACCCGGCGTGCTCGATGAGTTCGCCACTGCTTTGGCGCAGGACTATCGGGGAACGCTGCTGCAGTTTCTTACTCTGCAGACTGTCTTCAGTGAACACGCCCGCGACGAAATTCGTTATCTGCGCAGCAAGGTATTCGAACGCGGCGAGCCACACCCGCAAGCATTGTACGGTGGGGTGGAAGTGCTCAAATCTGCCGACTTGCGCGCGCAATTGTCCGCGCTGGCGTGTCCGCTGTTCTTACTTGGCGGCGAACGCGACACGTTGGCTCCGCCACAGGCTCTGCAGCAGGTTGCAACACTGGTCCCCAGCGCCCGGGTAGCAATCTTGCGCGGAGCCAGCCATGCGCCGTTCTTATCTGATCCCGACGCTTTCAACACCCAAATTGATGCATGGCTTGCCAATGTCTAGCGCTGACCAGTTCTTGTTGGACAAACGCCACATGCGCCGCGCGTTCGAGGACGCTGCCGCTGCCTATGACGCCGTTGCGGTACTTCAGCGGGAGGTCGGTGCGCGCTTGCTCGAACGACTCGATCTTGTTCGCCTTGCTCCGCGCCGGCTCATCGACGTCGGTTGCGGCACTGGCCTGTGCACTCTGGCCTTGGCGCAGCGTTACGCCGACGCCCAGACGGTTGCATTGGATATCGCGCCCTCGATGGTGCGCGCTGCGCGTGCCAAGACAACGTGGTGGCAGCGCTGGCGCGGTCGCTATCAGTTCATCTGCGGTGACGCCGAGGCGTTGCCCGTGGCTGACGCCAGCGTTGACCTCATTGTTTCGAACCTGACGCTGCAGTGGTGTTCCGATCTCGACCGTGCCTTTGCGGAGTTCAAGCGCGTCCTCGCGCCGCAGGGGCTGGTGTTGTTCAGCACGTTGGGCCCCGACACCCTGCACGAGTTGCGTGAGGCTTGGCGCTCGGCCGACGAGGCGACCCACGTCAACGCATTCATCGATATGCATGATGTCGGCGATGCGTTGATGCGCGCCGGCTTTGCCGACCCGGTCATGGACATGGAGTATATGACTGTCACTTATCCTGATGTGTTGGCGCTCATGCGCGATCTGAAGCAACTGGGCGCCCACAATGTGACCGCTGGACGCAAGCGCGGTTTGACCGGACGTCGCCAGCTGCAGCGGGTTGTGGATGGTTACGAACAGTGGCGCCGTGACGGTGTCTTGCCAGCAACATATGAAGTGGTCTACGGCCATGCCTGGGCGCCGCCAGCCAGCAGCGGCGGGCGATCGGAGCGCGGCGTTGCAACCGTGTCCTTGGAGGACATCAGGCGAAAGTGATTGGTATGGTCGATTCGAGAGATTGGTTGATGTGTTGATTGGGTCAGTAATCAGTCGGAGCGTGAGCGGGTTTGCGCCTTGTTCAAGATTGTTTCCAACGTGGCAGGGACGACGAACGACGCCCCCTCAGCGAACCAGTCTCTCTAATTCACCAATCAACCTTCCCCCGATTTTCACGCACTACGGCTAGACGACTACTCTGCTCACTATGAAAGGCGTATTCGTAACGGGTACCGACACAGGGGTTGGCAAAACCCGTGTCGCTCTGGAGCTGATGGCGGCGGCAAGCACGCGTTTCGCACGGGTCGTGGGATTCAAGCCGATCGCCAGCGGGGCGCGGCAGACGGCGCAGGGCCTGCGCAATGACGACGCGTTGGCGCTGTGGTCGGCCAGCACGGTGGAAGTCGACTACGCCGAGGTTAACCCCTACGTGTTCGAAGCGGCGATCGCACCCCACTTAGCCGCCGCGCGGGCCGGCGTCTCGATCGAACTGACGCACATCGCTGACGTCTATGACACGATCGCGCGCCGCGCCGACTACGTCGTGGTCGAAGGCGCGGGCGGTTGGTTGGTGCCCTTGAGTGCGAGCACCGATATGGCGGACGTTGCCGCGACGCTGCACCTGCCGGTGGTGCTCGTGGTTGCGATGCGCCTGGGCTGCCTCAACCACGCACTATTGAGTGTCGAGGCGATCGCTCAGCGCCGACAACGATTCGCCGGCTGGATCGCCAATTGCATCGAGCCGGACATGCCGCTGCTGCAACACAACATCGATACACTCAAGGCTCGCATCGATGCGCCGTTGTTGGGTGTGTTGCCGCACACAGCGAGTGCTGACAATGCCGAGTTGCCCAGAGCCCTGACACTGCCCTAGCGACAGCTCGGGCCGTTGCACGGTCCAACCCCGTGTCCGGGCTGTCCTCTAATCACAAAGTTTGTGGGGTTGGTTTATCAGTAAAACGGAAGCTCCTAATATTGCAGGTGAACATATAGCCGCAAGCTATCGGCCCATCGCGCATTCTTATTGCAACACCCTGCACCTTCGTCTAGCATCGCCCACTGAGTTAAAGAAGCTCTCTTGCCAGGAAGTTAAGAGACAAGAGTGGTAGACGCGCGCTGGGACCAACAAGAACTTACAGGCCAAATCTTGATTAGGCCGAACTGTTCCCTGTCATGGAACAGCACCCTGGCGTTCTTCGGCGTTATCTCCTTGGTGTCTCTCACGGTAGCGGCCTTTATCGCGCTACTGGGCGCGTGGCCAGTGCTGCCATTCGCGGGGCTTGAGCTTTTAGCGCTCGGTGGCTGCCTCTACTACAGCGCCTGCAAGGCGCATTGCTACGAGCACATCTCGATCGATGATCGCGAGATTGTGATTGCGCGCGGGCGCCGCCGTGAGCATGAGCGCTACGGATTTCAGCGGCATTGGGCACGCGTGGAATTTCACCGCCCGCGCCGCGGCTGGTACTCGAACCGCTTGCGAATAACCTCCCACGGTCGCGCGGTAGAGATCGGTCGCTATCTAACAGACGAAGAGCGGGAACAGTTGGCGGAATCGTTACGCGGCATGTTGAGTAGGCCTGTATCACAACCCGCATAGCCCACAACAACGCTCCCAAGTTTTTTGACTATTAAGACTGAAACATCCACTTAAGGAGAGGAAATAGGCATGTCTGTGAGAGGTCCAAGAAAGGCGTTCCATGCCTGGGCATGGGCGGCGCTGTTAGGTCTGCTTGGCTCGGGGGGGGCACTGGCAGACGAGCTGAACATGACGCCCGGTGTCACGTCCATTTCCAGAGAGGTCTATGACCTGCACATGCTGGTGATGTGGATTTGCACCATCGTTGGCATTGGTGTCTTTGGTGTCATCATTTACTCCATCATCAATCACCGCAAATCCAAGGGCGCTCAGGCGGCGCAGTTCCACGAAAGCACGACCGTGGAAATTGTCTGGACCATCATTCCGTTCATTGTCTTAATTGCCATCGCAATCCCTGCCACCAAGGCGCTGCTCGACCTGGAAGACTCGAGCGACCCGGACATGACTATCAAAGTCACCGGCTGGCAGTGGAAGTGGGAGTACGAGTACCTCGACGATGGCATTCATTTCTTCTCCAACCTCGATGCGGAGAGCAACAAGGCCCGCCAGCGCAACTCTGGCATTGATCCGGCGAGCGTGGACCACTACCTGCTCAATGTTGACAAGCCACTGGTCGTACCCATCAACAAGAAGATCCGTTTTCTGCTGACGGCCAATGACGTTATTCATTCCTGGTGGGTGCCAGCGCTGGGCTTCAAGAAAGACACGATTCCTGGCTTCATCAACGATGCGTGGGCTCGCATCGAACAGCCGGGCATTTACCGCGGCCAGTGTGCAGAGCTTTGCGGCAAGGACCATGGTTTCATGCCTATCGTGGTCGAAGCCAAGACCGAGGAAGATTATAAGAAGTGGCTCGTGGCGCAGAAGGAAGCGCGCGCGGCTGAGCTTGCTGCTGCCGGCCAGGCCTATACCAAAGCCGACCTAATGAAGAAAGGTGAGGAAGTCTACGCCGCGAATTGCGCGGCCTGTCATCTACCTGGCGGCGAGGGCACCGGTCCGTTCCCCGCCCTCAAGGGCAGCGCCGTTGCCACGGCAGGTCCGATCGCAGACCACATCAAGATCATTGTGACTGGGAAGGGCATGATGCCTCCATTCGGAACACAGTTAAATGATCTGGACATTGCCGCGGTAACGACCTACGAGCGTAACGCTTGGGGTAACGATACCGGCGACATCGTTCAACCATCTGACGTCAAGTCGGCACGCTAGTCCGCGGTACGGAGGGTTTTCATAATGAGCACTGCAGAAATGGCACATGAGCACCACGAGCACCCGACTGGCATCACCCGTTGGTTGTTCACCACCAACCACAAGGACATCGGTACACTTTACCTGTGGTTCAGTTTCATCATGTTCATGGTGGGCGGCGCTATGGCGCTGGTTATCCGCGCTGAGTTGTTTCAACCGGGTTTGCAGGTCGTCGATCCGTTGTTCTTCAATCAGATGACAACGATGCACGGCCTGATTATGGTCTTCGGCGCTGTCATGCCGGCCATGGTGGGTCTGGCCAACTGGATGGTGCCGTTGATGATTGGCGCCCCCGACATGGCCCTGCCGCGCATGAACAACTGGAGCTTCTGGATCCTGCCCTTTGCGGCCACGATGCTGGTGAGCACCATGTTCATGGAAGGTGGCGGCCCGGCGTTCGGTTGGACGTTCTATGCGCCGCTGTCGACGACGTTCGCGCCGAAGAGCACGGACTTCTTTATCTTCGCGGTCCACATGTTGGGTTTCTCCTCCATCATGGGCGCCATAAACGTTATCGCGACTATCCTTAACATGCGTGCGCCCGGCATGACCCTGATGAAAATGCCGCTGTTCGTGTGGACGTGGCTGATCACGGCGTTCCTGCTGATTGCGGTTATGCCCGTGCTTGCCGGCGCCGTGACCATGATGCTGACCGATCGTAACTTCGGCACCAGCTTCTTTGATGCCGCTGGTGGTGGTGACCCTGTCCTATTCCAGCACGTGTTCTGGTTCTTCGGTCACCCTGAGGTCTACATCATGATCCTGCCGGCATTTGGTGTGGTGTCGCAGATCATCCCGACGTTTGCGCGCAAGCCGTTGTTCGGTTACAGCTCCATGGTCTACGCCGTGGCCGCCATCGCCTTCCTGTCATTCATCGTTTGGGCGCACCACATGTTCACGGTCGGCATGCCGGTCGCCGGCGAGCTGTACTTCATGTATGCCACGGTGTTGATTGCGGTACCGACGGCGGTGAAGGTGTTCAACTGGACTGCGACGATGTGGAAAGGCGCAATGACCTTTGAGACGCCGATGTTGTGGGCGATTGCCTTCGTGTTCCTGTTCACGATTGGTGGTTTCACGGGCTTGATGCTCGGTGTGGCGCCATCTGACTTTCAGTACCATGACACCTACTTCGTGGTGGCCCACTTCCACTACGTGCTGTTGACTGGTGCGGTATTCGGCATTATCGCCGCCGTGTACTACTGGCTGCCAAAGTGGACCGGTTACATGTATGACGAGACGCTCGCGAAGTGGCATTTCTGGATTTCGGCCATTTCCTCGAACGTACTGTTCTTCCCGATGCACTTCAGTGGTCTCGCTGGCATGCCCCGGCGTATTCCCGACTACGCGGTGCAGTTTGCGGACTTCAATATGTGGTCATCGATTGGTGCCTTCGTCTTCGGTGCGGCCCAGCTGCTGTTCCTCTACATCGTCATCAAGGCCATCCGCGGCGGCGAGAAGGCGACCGACGAGGTTTGGGAAGGTGCCGATGGATTGGAGTGGACGGTCGCCTCACCGGCGCCGTATCACACCTTCGAGACTGCACCGGAAGTGAAGTAGCGGTTGTGCCGCTTTGGCGGCGCGCGCCATCCCAAGGCTGATCAAGTGAATCAGGCGAGAAAATGGATCACGGTGGCGATACTGCTGGTGCTGGTCGTAGCTATCTACGTCGGCTTCTTTGCTTTGCGTTGGTGAGTTGAGCATGGCGGACTCGAATACTTCCCATAGACCACTGGTACGCAAGCTCAGCTTGATCGCGTTGGGCATGTTCGGCTTTGGCTTTGCTCTGGTGCCCCTGTACAACGTGTTCTGCGATGCTTTTGGCATCAATGGTCGTTTTCTCGAGATCGCGTCGGGACAGTACGATGTCAACGCCGCGATCGAGCGCGGCGAGGAGATTGCAAAGCGTCGCGATGACAGCCGTACCATCACAGTGCAGTTCACCGCCAATCGCAATCGCGATTTACCGTGGGAGTTTCATCCAAACGTGACTGAGGTCCGCGTGCACCCTGGAGAGATTAAGGAAGTGACTTACTTTGCGCGCAATCTCACCGAGCAGTCGATGGTCGGTCAGGCCGTGCCAAGCGTGGTTCCAGGCAAAGCTAACAAGTATTTCACGAAGATGGAGTGCTTCTGTTTCACACAGCAGCTGTTCGAGGCGGGAGAAGGGCGCGAGATGCCGCTGCGATTCGTTGTCGATCCCGATCTGCCGAAGGACGTACATACGATTACGTTGGCGTACACATTCTTCGAGGCGCCGGCAAGCAGTGCCGCAACTGCCGAGACCAAGCGTGTCGCAAGCGCTCATGTTCAAGAGAACACAACGACATCCCGCAGTGGCAATTAGTGGATGTTGAGAACAAACATTTGATTTAGAGCTACCAAAGAGAGGGGTAAAGATGGCACACACACAGGGTAGTTACTACCTACCGCAACCCAGCCACTGGCCGGTGGTCGGGTCGGTCGGGATCTTCTTGCTGCTGGGGGGATTTGCCAGCTACCTGCACGGTGGCACCAGCATTGTGATGATCGCCGGCGCGGCTATCGTGATCTTTATGCTGTTTGGCTGGTTTGGCACCGTCATCGGTGAGAGCGAGGGTGGCAAGTACAACGCTCAGGTCGATCGCTCGTTCCGAATGGGCATGATGTGGTTCATCTTCTCCGAGGTGATGTTCTTCGCCGCCTTTTTCGGCGCGCTCTTCTATGTGCGCCAACTTTCCGTGCCGTGGCTCGGCGGTGAGGGCGACAAGGTCTTAACCAATTCTGTGCTGTGGCCCGAATTTCAGTCGACCTGGCCGACCAATGGTCCCGGCAAGGTAGGCGGTGATTTTGAGGTTATGGGTGCCTGGGGCATTCCCGCCTTGAACACGCTCATACTGTTGACCTCGGGTGTAACGGTAACCTGGGCCCACTGGGGTCTGAAGCTCAACAAACGCGCTCATCTGATTCTGGGGCTCGTTGCCACCGTCGCGTTAGGTTTTATCTTTGTGGGCTTCCAGGCCTATGAGTACGGCCATGCCTATGCTGACTTGAACCTCAAGCTCACCACTGGCGTTTACGGCTCCACATTCTTCATGCTGACCGGGTTCCACGGCCTGCACGTCACCATCGGTGCCATCATGCTGCTGGTGATGCTGCTGCGTGCAATGAAGGGCCATTTCACTCCGCGCCAGCACTTCGCTTTTGAAGCGGCGGCTTGGTATTGGCACTTTGTGGACGTGGTCTGGCTCGGTTTGTTCATCTTCGTCTACTGGTTGTAGACCGGAGCCACATAGAAAAAAAGGCGCCGTCCGAGAGGGCGGCGCCTTTTACTTTGACAAAGCCGGCACAGCGTTGGCTTGTGCCAACCCTTTCGGCTCTCTACATTGCGTGGGGTGTGATCAGTCCCAGCCCGTAGCCAACCATTAACAGCACGAACAGACCGACGGACAATGCTACGCGCACCGTCAGGGCTTTCACCGCTCGCTGGCCCTGACCGTGGTCTTTGACCACTCCAAACAGCGCGCTGCCCAGACTGACTAGAATCAGGACCAGCACGCCGACGACAAGGATCTTGAATAGCATTTAGATTTGCTCCGAAAGTGCCACAACTCCGCTCAGTATAGCCCATGCCTCTCGCCGGTAGACAGTTTCGTCCCACCTTGGTGCCCACGCTGGTAACGCTGGTGCTGCTACCCGTGATGATCTCACTCGGATTCTGGCAGCTCGATAGGGCCGACCAAAAGCAGGCCATTCTGGACGAGTATCGTCAGCGCGAGCAGCTGCCACCGTTGGATTTGGCCGCCCCCGTGGCCGAACCGGAGCGGATTCGCTATCGCCGCGCGCGCCTGGTCGGCGAGTTCGATGCATCCCGCATCGTGTTCGTCGACAACAAGGTCGTGCATGGCGTGGTTGGTTTTGACGTCCTCGTGCCGCTGCGCGTCCAGGACACCGCGCGCTGGGTGGTAGTCAATCGAGGCTGGGTCCCAGGCGGCACGCGGCGCGATATCTTGCCCCAGGCGGACATTCCCGCGGGCGAAGTCGTCGTGACCGGCCGGGTTAGTGTGCCCAGCGACAATCCGTTCGTTGACGCGGAACTGAATTGGTCCGAAGGCTGGCCGGCGGTGGTGCAGTGGCCTGATCTCGAGGGTTTCGCGCGGCGCGCCGGCTTGGCGCTGCAGCCCGTCGTGGTGCTCGAGGATCCCGTCGAGGGGGCTGGCTTTGTGCGCGAGTGGGCGCTAGTCTACGCCCCGCCCGAGAAAAGCCTGAGCTATGCGGTGCAATGGTTCGCGCTGTCCACGGCCCTGCTAATCATCTACGTCGTCGTGAATTTGAAGAAGCCGTCTGCGCCCGAGCGTGATTCAGAATGAGTGCTCCCACACCCGAAAACCCCGCAAAGAAAAACCGCATCATTATCGTGGCGCTGGCCTTGTTGTTCTTTGGGCCGCTCGCGATTGCTCCGTTCGTAGTCGACTACATAGAGAAGACGCGACCCACTGAGACCAAGAACACAGGCGTCTTGGTTGACCCTGCTGTACCACTGAAGGAATTCACGTTGCAGGGCCTCGAGGGACAGGCTTACGGCCTGGAACAGATGCGCGGCAAGTGGTCCGTGGTGTACTTTGCCAGCGGCTGCGACGCGCGCTGTGCGGAAACGCTGTACAACATACGCCAGAGCAGGCTCGCCCAGGGCAAGGAGTATCACCGTGTACAACTCCTGCACATACCCCTGGAGGGCACGGTTTCCGCACCGCTGCAGGATTTGCTGCCTGAGCACCCCAAACTCACCGTGCTCACCGGGCGACCGCGCGATGTGCAGAACATGTGGCGCCAGTTCGCGGCGGTGGACCCCATCGCCGAGTCGGAGCGCTCGGGCGTATACATCGTCGATCCGCTGGGTAATCTGATGATGAGTTACCCCGGCGACTTCACGCCCAGGCAACTCATCAAAGACCTGCAGCGGCTGCTTTACGTATCACAGATCGGGTAGAGCTGATGTTAATGAAAACAGGTACTAAGCGCGTCGCCCTGGTGGCGACGGGATTGGCTCTGGTGGTGGTGGTGCTCGGTGCCTATGTGCGGCTTTCCGATGCCGGCCTGGGGTGTCCCGACTGGCCCGGGTGCTATGGCAAGGTAGGTGTTCCGACCGCTTCGCATGAGGTCGAGGCTGCCAACCAGGCCTACCCCGAACGCCCCGTCGAGGCGCCCAAAGCCTGGAAAGAAATGGTCCATCGCTATTTCGCCGGCGCCCTTGGACTATTGGTGTTTGCCCTCGGCTTCCTGGCCTGGCGCGCCCGGGCGCGCCAGCCCGGCTATCCCGTGGGCGTGCCCACCTTCCTCGTTGCCTTGATCATTTTCCAGGCGTTGCTGGGCATGTGGACGGTGACGCTCCTGCTCAAACCGGTGGTGGTGATGTCGCATCTGCTCGGCGGCCTGACGACGCTGTCGCTGCTGTGGTGGGTGGCCCTGCGCCACGGTGCCCAGCCGCGACCGGTCCGTGCCACGCCGGAGGCGGTGGGCCTGCGGCCGTGGGCGTTGCTCGGGCTCGTGATTCTGGTCATGCAGCTGGCCTTGGGCGGCTGGGTCAGCGCCAACTACGCCGCGTTACACTGCCCTGATTTTCCCACCTGCCAGGGCCAGTGGTGGCCGCCAATGGATTTCGCTGACGGATTCACCTTGTGGCGCGGCCTGGGCATTGACTATGAAGGCGGCGTGCTGCCCAACGACGCGCGGGTGGCCATTCATGTCAGCCATCGCATCGGCGCCCTGGCGACGTTCCTGTATCTGGGTTGGCTGGGGTTGCGCCTGCTGCGCGCGACGCCCAACTCCGCCTTGCGGACTGTCGGTGTTGTGCTGCTCTTGGTTCTATTTACTCAAGTTTCACTCGGAATTGCGAACGTGGTTTTGAGCCTGCCATTGCTCGTCGCGGTGGCGCACAATGGGGTCGGCGCAGTATTATTGCTGTGCGTGGTCGCGCTGAATCACGCCCTACGACCATTAGAACAAGAGGTTGCCTGAAATGGAGGAGTTGCTACGCCGTCATGCGGCCGGCGTGGGGGTGGTGCGTCATTGGCGCGACTACTACGAGCTGTGCAAACCCCGCGTCGTCGCGTTGATCGTGTTTACCGCTATCGTTGGTATGTTTCTGGCGACGCCCGGCATGGTGCCGTGGTCGGCGCTAGTGTTTGGCACCATCGGTATTGGCCTGTCGGCTGCCTCTGCTGCCTGTATCAACCAACTGGTGGAACAGCAGGTCGACTCAATCATGTTGCGTACCAGTCGCCGTCCGTTGCCCGCGGGTACCCTCGGGCCACGACAGGCCATTGTGTTCGCCGCCATCATCGGGGTGCTGGGTTTGGGCATCCTCGTATTGCTGGTCAACCCATTAACGGCCGCGCTGACCTTCGCATCGCTCATCGGCTACGCCGTCATCTATACCCTATTTCTCAAGCGTGCCACGCCTCAGAACATCGTTATCGGCGGCGCGGCCGGAGCGGCGCCGCCCGTGCTGGGTTGGACTGCGGTCACCGGCCAGGTCGATCCACATTCCCTGCTGTTGTTCCTCATCATTTTCGCCTGGACGCCACCGCATTTCTGGGCGCTGGCGATTGCTCGGCGTGAGGAATACGCCAAGGTCGATATCCCGATGCTGCCCGTGACCCATGGGGTGGCCTTCACGGGCCTGCATGTATTGCTCTACACCATCATTCTGACCGCCGTAACTTTGCTGCCCTATCTGACCGGCATGTCGGGACTGCTCTATCTACTGGGCGTGGTGGCGCTGGATGCGGTTTTCCTCTATCACGCCATCTGCCTGTATCGCAGCGGGGATGGCCGCGTCGGCATGAAGACTTTTGGTTACTCCATCATTTACCTGATGTTGCTGTTCGCGCTGCTGATGGTGGATCACTATTTCCCCATCGTGGCCAATCCACTGGCGGTGGCCTTGGCCGGCTAGCCTGATGGTCCGCCTCGCCGCCCACGCGGCGAGGCGAAAGCTGCGTCTGGCCATTCACGCAATTAATCTGCCTATCCAAGGTTTTTTGGCTTCGGCCACCCGCCTTGTTCTATACTTGGGCGCCCGAACGGTTGTCCGGCGATAGAGCGCTCAATTATCATATTAGCTTGTCCTGATTCAGTTCTGCGGCGCGTTCAAGGCGCCGCACTGTGAGACCCAAACCCCGATTATGGAGTAGAGAGGCGGTAACGGATGGCGCAGACGATCACCACAACAACGACGGAGCAATACAACTACGCCATTGTTCGCCGCTTCACGATCATGGCCATCGTGTGGGGCGTGCTCGGCATGCTCGCTGGCGTTTATATCGCCTCTGAACTGGCCTGGCCGGCGCTCAATTTTGATATTCCCGCCTTGACCTTCGGCCGCCTCCGTCCCGTGCACACCACACTGGTCATCTTCGGTTTTGGCGGTGGCGCACTGTTCGCGACCTCTTACTACGTTGTGCAACGTACCTGCCAGGCGCGCCTCTACAGCGATGGTCTGGCGACGTTCACCTTCTGGGGTTGGAATATCGCCGTGGGTGCCGCGGCGTTGTCCTACATGATGGGATATACCCAGGCGCGCGAGTATGCCGAGATGGTCTGGCCTATCGACTTGCTCATCGCGGTGACGTGGGTTGCCTATCTATGGATCTATGTGCAGACGTTGCGCCGTCGCAGTCAGCCACATATTTACGTTGCCAACTGGTTTTACATCTCGTTCATTCTCGCCACTGCCATTCTGCACATCTTCAACAACTGGGCGGTGCCGGTGAGCTTGTTCAGCCTGTCGTCTTATAGCTGGCACGCTGGCGTGCAAGATGCGATGACCCAGTGGTGGTACGGTCACAACGCTGTTGGATTCTTCCTGACCGCAGCGTTTCTCGGCATGATGTACTACTTCGTCCCGAAACAGGCCGGTCGACCCATTTATTCGTATCGTCTGTCCATTATTCACTTCTGGGCGCTAATTTTTCTCTACATGTGGGTGGGCACCCACCACCTGCACTGGACGGCAATTCCGGACTGGACCTCAACGCTGGCGGCCACCTTCTCCATATTGCTGTTGATGCCGTCCTGGGGTGGCATGATCAACGGCATCATGACGCTATCAGGCGCATGGGAGAAATTGCGCACCGATCCGGTTATGCGCTTTTTGATCACGGCGCTGGCGTTCTACGGCATGTCGACCTTCGAAGGGCCAATGATGTCCTTGAAGAGTGTGAACGCCTTGTCGCACTACACCGACTGGACCATCGGTCACGTACATTCCGGCGCGCTCGGCTGGGTCGCTATGGTATCGATGGGTTCCTTGTATCATCTCGTGCCGCGCTTGTGGGATACCAAGATGTACAGCGACCGACTCATCGCTCTTCATTTCTGGTTTGCGACTGTGGGTATTGTGCTGTACATCTCCGCGATGTGGGTCGCCGGCATCGGCCAGGGTCTGATTCTGCGCGCCTTCGATGACTACGGTAATCTGCTCTACACGTTCGTGGAGTCGGTTTCGTTCCTCTACATGCCTTATGTCGTGCGCGCACTGGGTGGCGCCTTGTTTATGGTCGGCGCTGTGATCATGGCATACAACTTCTACATGACCGCGCGCCAAGGTCGTCGCGAACAAGCCGAGCTCGAAGCCAAGCTTGCTGCAAAGCTGGCTAACGCCTAGGGGCGGGGACAAGGGATATGAGACACGAACACATTGAAACGAATGCCGGCCTGCTCATCGTCCTGGTCCTGATTGTGATCAGCATCGGGGGGTTGGTCGAAATCGTGCCCCTGTATTTCATCGAAGGCACGATTGAGAAAGTCGAAGTCGCGGGTCGCGAAACGATTCGCCCCTACACGCCGCTCGAGATTCGCGGTCGCGATATCTATATGCGTGAGGGCTGTTATTTGTGCCACTCGCAGATGGTTCGCCCATTCCGTGATGAAATGCTGCGCTACGGTCACTACTCACTGGCAGCGGAATCGCAGTACGACCATCCCTTTCAGTGGGGATCGAAGCGCACCGGTCCCGATCTGGCGCGGGTCGGCGGCAAGTACTCGAATCAGTGGCATACCCAGCACTTGGTGGCACCGCGTTCCGTGGTACCTGAATCGATCATGCCCAATTACCCCTGGTTGCTGGAGAATCGTCTCGACTTCAGCGACATCCAGCAGCGCATGAAAGCCTTGGCAACGGTTGGCGTTCCGTACAGTCTGACCAGTGACGAGTACGAAGCCAACGTCAAGCGTTTCGGTAAGGAAACCGCGGATCTGCTCGACATCAATCGCGGCCAGGAAAATCTGATCGCGCAAGCTCGCTCTGGGAACTATGACGGCAATAGCTCTGACATCACGGAGATGGACGCTTTGGTCGCGTATCTGCAGATGCTGGGTACCATGGTGGACTTCCGTCAGTTCGATGAAGGCTACTTCGCGGAGTTCCGCTGAGTTGCGTGTCTAGCCAAGGTTGATGGTCGAGATACTCGAGTGGTTTGGGCACGGGAACAACGCCAAAACGTTTGTGCTGATTCTTTTTTCGGTGACGTTTGTAGGTTTGATCATCTATGTGTTCTCTGGCAAAAGGCGTGCGCAGCGCTTTGAGTCGTACAAGAACATCCCTTTCCTGGATGATGAGCACGATCGCGGTCACGACAAGGATTTGAAGCAATGAACAAAGAACGAGGCCAGCAGACTGTACAGACGACCGGACACTCATGGGACGGCGATCTGCAGGAATTCAACAATCCGCTGCCGCGCTGGTGGGTATGGACCTTCTACGCCACCGTCGTTTTCGCCATCATTTACTGGGTGCTGTTTCCGGCCTGGCCGGTAGGCAACACGTTTACCAAAGGTGTGTGGAACACCATTACCTACGAAACCGGCGCTGGTGAACAGAAGACCACTCACTGGAATACCCGCGCGCTCCTGCTTCAAGACATGCAGCAGGGCGACGAGGCAGTCAAGCAGCGACAATATATGGAGCGCGTTGCTGCCGCGAGCTACGCCGAAATTGCCGCCGACCCGGAAATGACCGATTTCGTGCGCAATGTGGCCAAAGGATTGTTCGGCGACAACTGTGCAGGTTGTCACCAGCAAGGGGGTGCTGGCGTCGTTGGTCTATATCCGAACCTGGCGGACGATGGCTGGTTGTGGGGTGGCAGCTTCGATGATATTCACAGCTCTATAGCGGCTGGACGCAACGGCTTCATGCCATCATTCAAGGACACTTTCTCCGCTGAACAGTTGGACGATGTGGCGAGCTATGTGCTGAGCCTTTCCGGTCACAGCGTTGACAAAGCAGCCGCGGCGCGCGGGCAGGCTATCTTCAACGGCGAGACGGGCGGTTGCTACTACTGTCACACGACTGAGGCGACAGGTTTGAAGTCGCAAGGTGCGGCCAACTTGACCGACAGCATCTGGACAATCGCCTCGGTTGGAGAGCAGATGAGCCTGGATCAGAACCTGAGTGCCGTAAAGGAAGTGATCCGGGGTGGTGTGGGGCGTCATATGCCGTCCTGGGATGGCCGCTTGTCGGAAACCGACATCAAGATTTTGACCTTCTACGTCCACGAGCTGGGCGGCGGCAAGTAGCATTTGTCCTGTACCTCGCGCGGGCGCCCGCTAGTGGCGCACCGCTCGAATACTCCTCTCGCCCCCAAGGGCTGAACATCGGTGTCGGCTGTCTCCTGCGCCGACTCCAGCCAGCAACTCCTGCGAGGTAATCATCGGGTGTCAGCGCCAGCGCAGTCATCTGATCAGCTCTATCAAGCGCGAGTGCCGATCTTTCCCAGATCGGTATCGGGGCGCTATCGCACCATCAAATGGGCCGTGTTGGTGTTTGCGTATGGCGTTTATTTCCTGCTGCCGTGGTTGAGGTGGGAGCGGCCCAGCGGACCGACGCAGGCCGTGTTATTCGATATCGTTGGTCGCAAGTTCTATGTTTTCGATCTAGTTGTCTACGCTCAGGATATCTTCTGGCTCGCCGGCGTGTTAGTCATCGGTGCCTTCCTGCTGTTCTTCGTGACCGGGCTCGCCGGCCGAGTCTTTTGCGGCTACTTCTGCTTTCAGACCTTGTGGACTGATGTATTCGTGTTGATCGAACGCATCGTGCAGGGTGAAAGGCCGGCGCGCATGCGTCTGGCAAAGGCCGCCTGGGGGAGGGAGAAGGCGCTCAAGCTTGGTCTGACCCATCTGCTCTGGCTGGCGGTTGCGCTACTTACTGGCACGACTTTCACGCTCTATTGGGGCAATGCTCCGGATATGGTTGGCGCGATGGTGACGGGTGAGGGAGCGTTTCCCGCCTATGCCACGACACTGTTTCTAACCGCGACAACTTACGTGATGGCGGGTCTGGCGCGTGAGCAGGTTTGTACGTATATGTGTCCCTACTCACGCTTTCAAAGTGTGATGTTTGATCAGGATACCCTGATCATCGCCTACGACCGTGAGCGCGGTGAGCGCAGAGCTGGCCGACACAAACCCGCGAGCGGGCTGAAGACTCGTGAGGAGCGAATGACAAAAGGCTATGGCGATTGCATCGACTGTGGCTATTGTGTACAGGTTTGTCCTACCGGCATTGATATTCGCAATGGCCTGCAGGTCCAGTGCATTTCGTGTGCCTTGTGTGTTGATGCCTGCAATACGATTATGGAGTCCATCGGTTACCCTCGCGGTTTGGTGCGCTACTCATCCGAGCGTGCCTTGGCCGGAGGTAAGACCAAACTGCTGAAGCTCAAGCACGTCGGCTACGGTATCGGCGTGTTGATCGCCATCGCCCTGCTCAGCTTCAGTGTCGCGACTCGCTCCACGGTGGACGTCAGCGTAGTACAGGTGCGCCAGCCTTTGGCGGTCACGTTGTCCGATGGCCGGATTCAAAACCAGTACGAAGTCAAGATTATGAACAAGACCAACGTGCCCGCGCGTTTCGCAATTCATTTGGCAGGTTTGGCTGGCGCGCAGCTCGATCTCGGTCACTTCACTGAACTATCGGTTGGTGCGGGGTCCAGCGTGCGCGTCTTGGCCCGGGTGCGCATGGATCCCCACGGTGCTACCCAGAGCAAGCAGCCATTCGAATTCGTGGTCGAGCGACTCGATAACGATCAGATCCCAGCGGCTACCTGGCAGGCCGTATTCTATACCCCACCTGAGAAGCTCGAGGTGCACCACTGATGCCGTCCTTACTACTAACGTTGCTTGGCGGCGGCATTGCAGTTGCGGTGGCGTTTCTCATCATCGGCAAGATCGCGGGCCTGAACAGCAAAGCGAGCGCAGTCGTCGCTGGCGTGCTGGCAAATCTCGGCTATCTCTCCTATGCGTTGGTGCAGTGGCCGGGCGCGGACGTCGTGGCGATACACGTCGCCGTCTATACCATGACGGCGTACATACTAGGCATCGTATTTGCGCGCAGCGGCGAGGTCCAACCCGGCGCCCGCCGGTTTCACTGGGCACCAGCAGTATTAGTCGTCTTCTTTTTGATCGTCGTCGTCGTCAACGCGGTGTTGATAACAGTCTCACAACGTGGCTTGGCGCCCGACGTTGCCGAACTGGTGTTGCCAGAGGTGCCTGAAGGGCGCTCGGTTCGTTCGGTGTTTCCGGGCACCGTTCAGCACGATTACCAGGAGAATCAAGAAGCCTACAACCGCTATGTTGAGCGCGTTGCAGCGCAACGGGAGCGGGGTTGGCAGCTGCGAAAGGGTTGGTTAGCCGAGCCAGTCGCGGGGCGACCAGCGGTGTTTCAGCTCAGCGTCACAGATCGCCATGGTTCGCCTGTTACCGGCGCCACCGTGAGCGGGAGTTTCCTGCGTCCCGCCGACAGTCGTGCCGATCAGAATTTCGAGATGCTCGAACGCGGTATCGGCGTCTACCAGGCGACCTTGGTCTTGCCTGAGGCTGGCAACTGGGATCTCGTCCTTGAAGTGCGCCGCGGCGCAGACATGCATGAGCTGCGTGCGTCCACCAGCGTTGGTAGCGCCGACCAGGATTGATGGGTGAACTGAGCCCGGCGGGGACCGACTACAGTGTAGAGATCGACGGCGAAGCGCGACCCATGTGTTGCCCCGGCTGTCGGGCGGTCGCCGCCGCCATTGTCGCGGCCGATTTGACCGACTACTACCGTTACCGCACTGAGACCGCGCGAACGCCCCAGGACGTGATTCCGGCAGCGTTACGCGAATTTGAACTCTATGATCGCAGCGAACTTCAGCGCAGCTTCGTCCGCGTAGAGGGAGCCTCGGTACGCGAGGCGCAGCTGATTCTCGAAGGGATCGTCTGCGCGGCCTGCGTGTGGTTGAACGAGCATCATGTCAGTACCCTGCCGGGCGTGCTCGAGTTTCGCATCAATTACTCGACCCATCGCGCGCAGCTGCGTTGGGATGACAGCCGCATTCACCTCAGCGACATCCTCAAGGCTATTTCCGCAATCGGCTATGTGGCGCATCCGTTCGATCCCATGCGACAGGATGCAGTGCACCGTCGCGAGCGCAAACAGGCGCTGTGGCGAATAGGAGTGGCCGGTCTCGGTGCCATGCAGGCGATGATGTTCGCCGTCGCGCTTTACGCCGGTGAGTATCAAGGCATGGACGCCGACATTCGCCTGTTGCTGCGTTGGGTTAGTCTGCTGGTCGCAACGCCCGTGGTGCTGTATTCGGCGCGCGCCTTCTTCACGTCGGCCTGGCGCGATCTGCGTCGCCGACAGTTGGGCATGGATGTGCCGGTGTCGCTGGCCATTGGCGCTGCTTTTCTAGCCAGCGTCTGGGCAGTGGTGGCGGACCGCGGCGAAGTGTATTTCGACTCGGTCACGATGTTCACCTTCTTCCTGCTCACAGGTCGCTATCTGGAGATGATGGCGCGCCAACGCGCCGGCCAAGCCGCTGAGGAGTTGGTCAAGCTGCTGCCTGCCATCGCGACCCGACTAACGAGCCACGGCGAGGAAGTGGTTCCTGTGGCCGAGTTGAACACTGGGGACGTGGTGCTGGTCCGGCCGGGTGAGACGATTCCCGCAGACGGCGTGATTATCGCCGGCGAGAGCGCCGTGGATGAATCGCTGCTCAGCGGCGAGAGCATGCCCAGCACGCGCGGCCCGAACAGCAGAGTCGTGGGCGGCAGCGTCAATGTCGAAAGCCCGGTTGAAGTGCGCATTGAGCAGGTCGGGGCAGACACAGTGCTCGCCGCTATCGTGCGCCTGCTCGAGCGCGCCCAGAGCGAGAAACCATCGTTGGCGCGACTCGCAGATCGGGTGGCGGCATGGTTCGTAGGCGGCTTGTTACTCGTGGCAGGCATCGTCGCCTGGTGGTGGTTGCAACACGACGCCAGTGCGGCGTTTACAGTGACCCTATCGGTATTGGTCGTGACTTGCCCCTGCGCTTTGTCGCTGGCTACACCGGCAGCGGTGACCGCGGCCACGGGTGCATTGACACGTCTGGGTGTATTGACCACGCGCGGACACGCGCTCGAGACGCTCGCGCGCGTGACCCACATCGTTTTCGACAAGACCGGCACACTCAGCTATGGACGTCTTCATCTGGAGCGGGTCGAACCGATGAGTGAGCGCAGTCCCGCCGAGTTGCTCGCGATTGCTGGCGCGCTCGAGCGCGCTTCCGAGCATCCAGTGGGCAAGTTACTGGTGGAAGCTGCGGGAAACACGCCGCTGCGCGCACATGATGTGCGTGCCAAAGCGGGCCAAGGTATCGAAGGACATGTCGGTGACCAGCGCTATCGGATCGGCAACCTTGCTTACGTCGCCGAATTGTGCCCCGACCTCGCGATCACCCAGTTCGCTGGCAACGCTGAAACGCAGGTGTGGTTGGTATCTGAGACCGGACCCTTGGCGCGTTTCGTTGTCAGCGATGAGCTCAGGGCCGAGGCCGGCGCGACGCTCAATGTCTTGCGTCAGCGCGGCATAGTCCCCGTACTGTTGAGCGGCGACGCGCGCTCAGTGGTGAGCAACGTTGCGGCTCGGCTCGGCATCGACGAGTGGGCCGGCGAGCTCAAGCCTCAGGACAAGCTCGACTATGTTCGGGCGTTGCAGAGTAGGGGCGCTGTGGTGGCCATGGTGGGTGATGGGGTCAATGATGCACCGGTTCTGGCGGGTGCCCAGGTGTCAATTGCGATGGGGCAGGGTACCCAGCTCGCCCAAGCCAGTGCCGATATGATTCTGCTCTCGGAGCAGTTGGGTCATTTGCCGGTGGCACTGGATGCGGCGCAGCGCACGCTACGGATCATTCGCCAGAACCTGGCCTGGGCCCTGTTGTACAACGTATTTGCGGTGCCACTGGCGGCCACAGGCATGGTCGCGCCGTGGATGGCTGCGATCGGCATGTCGGCAAGCTCGTTGCTGGTCGTGCTCAACGCGCTGCGTCTGGCGCACATAGGCCAGGACCAAAGCGGCAGCACAGCGGGGGCTGCGCGTAGCGCTCGGCGCGCAACCGTACCCACGGCCTGAGACATGACTAGCCGCAGCACACCATTGCGGCGAAGGAGGGACGCGTGAAGCACCCAGCCTTACTGTTCGTATTGGCAACCGGCGTCACGATGGCGAGCAGCGGCCTCGCCGATACCATGCGCTGTGGCAACAAGCTGGTTCGCTCCGGCGATGCGAGCTCAACAGTGGTGCTGATCTGCGGTGAGCCGACGTTCAAGGAAGTGTCGTCGCTGGAGAAGGACAAAGTCGAGGATACTCAGGCAGCCGGTGCGACATCGTCCTCAGTGGAGGTCAGAGTCGAAAAATGGACGTACAACCAGGGTGCCGGAAGACTGCTCAAGATTCTTACGTTTCGCGACAGCGTCCTGGTCAGCATTGATACGGGCGCAAGAATGTAGTGACTCCATTGCGCAGTGGCGCAACACGTCGACTCAGATCAGCCAGCGCAGAGTTTCCAGGACCACGCGCACGGCCACGGCGCAGATCAGCGCGACACTGATCGATAGCAGTATCGAGAATACCGCCTCCTTGCGGCCGATGATCTTGAGCATGACAGCAAACGTGGATACGCAGGGGATATAAAACGTCAGGAAAACGAGAAAGGTCGTAATCTGGACCCAGTTCAGAATCTCGCCAACTTCAAAGGTGCCCAGAGCCTGATAGATCATGACCAGCGATAGTTCTTTGCGTAGCACACCAAACAGTATCGGCACACCAAGCGCTTCGGGCAAACCCAGCAGCCAGGATGTGATCGGCGCGAACGCAACGTTGATCCAAGTGTCTGCGCCGGCGAAATGCAGCAGCGCCAGGATCACGCTGCCACCTACCAACAGCGGTGTCACAATAGTCAGGATATCGCGGGTGCGCTCCCAGGTTGCCTTGGCGACGCTGTGCCAATCGGGCAGCGCGTAGGGGGGGATCTCCTGGATCAAGCCTGGACTGGTTTGCGGGTAGCGCCGGCTCAACAAGTGACCGAGTACGGCGATGAGTACCAGGTTGATCACGAATACTGCGAATACACCCAGACCGCCAAGGTACTTGCCGCCAAGGGCGAGAATGACGGCTGAGCGCGCCGAGCACGGTACGAACGTGATCAATAGTGAGGCGACTACGCGATCGCGGCCGGATGGAACGCTTGTCGTTGCGGCGATGGCCGGTACGTTGCAGCCCAAACCCAGCAGGAACGGTATTGCGACTTTGCCGTGCAATCCAATGCGGTGGAAGAAGCGGTCAGCGACGAAGGCGATGCGCGGCATCACGCCGGACTCTTCGAGTGCCACCAGCATGAGTACCAATGGCAACATGTATGGCACCACGATACCGACCAGCCCGACCAGACCATCTGTGATCGCGCGACCCACGACGCCAACCAGACTGGTCGGCTCCCAGGCGGAGATCAGCTCAGCCAGGCGCGCGGCGGAGAACGCATCGAGTACGGCGCTCACTTCGAACACCACGAACAGTACGAATGCGAATACCACGAGGCTGCTGAGCAAGCCCCAGCGCGGGTCGAGGAAGATTTCATCCAGGCGGTCTTCCCAAGTGAGCACAGCCGAGCGGCTGACCAGCTTGGCGACAGACTCGAACAGGCTCATTGCCCGGTGATGAAGATCGGCGCCGACCTCCTCGCTGATCGGGCGTGGCAAGGCGGCATCGGCTTGCGCCCGCACGGCATTGAGCCGAGGCACGAGCTCCGGGAAATGGCTGGCGAACTCGTGGTCGAAATAAGGGTCGCGCTCGAACAGTCGCAGCGCTAGGAAATTGGGCGGAACGCGGAACGCGTCATGGACCGGCGTGTCGGCCAGCATAGCATCGAGCTGGTGCGACCACGCCTGCAAATGCGGGCCGGGGGGTTGCGGCAGCAGGCAGTGGCTGTGGCGGGCCGCCTTGACCGTGGCATCGAACAACGCGGCGATGCCGTGGCCTTTGAACGCCACCATCGGCACCACCGGCACACCTAGTTGGCGCGACAGTTCAGCCACATCAATCTGCACGCCCTTGCGCCGGGCCTCATCCATCATGTTTAGGGCGACGACCACGGGCACACCGAGCTGACTCAATTCCAACGTCAGCTCCAGACTGCGATCGAGCACACTGGCGTCGATGACTTGGATGATGACATCGGGGCGCGCGAAGGGCGCCGGCGGCTCGGTGCGCTCGTGGCGCGAGACCGAGGGTCTGCTGTCGCCCCACAGCAAGTACTTGAGCGCCTCGAGTTGGTCGCCTTCCAAGTGACGCAGCGACTGGATGCTGGCCAGTCCGACCAGATGCGCCTCGTTGGTACCAATGGCGACGGTGCACTGCTCGAAGGGATGGTCGGTACCCGCCAGCGTGCCGCGTTCGACCTGGGTGCTGGCGACGGCCTGAAAGATCGTGCGTTTACCGCTGCGGGGCAGGCCGACTAGCGCCAGGCGCAGTCGGCGCCGGCCGCGGAATGCGGGACCTTGCAGCGGAAAGGTACGTGTTGCGTCGGACTCGGTAACGGCGTCCATAGTCGGGAAATTGCGGCGCTGAGGGTTCGAGTATAACGAATCCTTACCGCAATACCTTGCTCTAAGGTTTCGCTGGCCCCGAGCCGATAGTCCAGGCATGACGCAGCAGCCATCCCACCACGCCTCGGCCGCCTCGCCGCGGCCACTTCCGCAGCTCGGCCTTATTGCCCGCCTGGCTATTGGCAGCAGCCTGATTGCTGCGTCGTGCCTGGTCGCGCTGGGGTGGGTGTTGGAGCCGACCGGCGGTGCGACGTATCGCGAGGTGATCTGGTCGCACGCGCTGTCCAAGCAGAGCCTGCCCACCGCGCTGCTCGTTGCTGGACTGAGCCTCGTTACCTGTGTCGGCGCACTGACTTGGTTGCTTGCTTTGCTGGGCAGCTTTCGCGTCGCCGGACCGCTCTACCGCTTGGCGCGCAACCTGGAGGCGGCGCTCGGTGGCGAGCCACTCATCGGTGTGCGCCGTGGCGATGCACTGCAGGACACCGTCGCGAGATTGGCCACAGCGACGGCCGCACTAGACCAACACTATGCGGCCTTGCGCGAGGCGGCGGCTGCGGCCGCGCTCGTGCTCGATGATCCCCGGGCTCGGCAAGAAGGCCTACGGACCCTGGCGGAAGTGGAACGTCGTGTTCGGCTCTAGGCAAGGCAGACGCTGGCTGGCCTGGGCGAGCCTCGTTGTTGCCGCCGTGCTACTGGCCTGGATCACGGTCGGTACCGCAAATGTACCTCAACCGTTTCATCCCAGTGATGCGGACTGCGGTCAGTGTCATCTGGCAGGCACTCAGGTTACCGTCGACAATGCGCACCGCTTGCTGGCGAGCCAGGAGAAGCTGTGCGGGCGTTGTCACCCCAGCGCCGTCGAGGTGAGTCACCCCAGCGGGTTCTCCCCTAACGGCGCTGTGCCTGAAGACTACCCTCTGGACTGGAAGGGCGACATCACTTGTTCGACCTGCCACAACGTTCACATCGGTGGCCCGGGGTTGCTGCGCGGCGGCCGCCGCGGTGCCGATCTGTGCTTGGCCTGCCACGATGCAAGCTTTTTCGCCACGATGGCTGATGGTGGCTCCTCGGTGCAGCGCAGCGGCCATCTCGACGCCAGCACGCGCCGATTCGCGGCGCGCCTCGATGGCTACTCGCGTCAGTGCCTGGGATGTCATGCCGAGTATGAGGACAGTCAAGGGGTGGGCATTGATCGGCGCGGTCTGTTGCGCCACAGCCAGGGCGGTGTCAGCCACCCCATCGGTGTCGACTACGCTGAGGCTGCCCGCCGGGGGTTGTATCGTCAAGCCGCTCAACTGGGCAAAGGTATTCTCCTGCCCGACGGCAAGCTGGGCTGTGTGTCCTGCCATCGCGGCTATGCGAAGGAGCACGGCGCGTTGGTCGTTGCCAGCCATGGCGCGGATCTGTGCATGGAGTGCCACGACCTGTGACGGCCTTCGCTCAATCGGGTCTCGCGCGGCGTCGTCATCGCCGTTTCGTTGACGGCGCCTTGCAGGGACGGCTCATCTGGCCGTTGGTTGTATTCGAGATCGCTGTATTCGCCTTTGCCATGGTGTTTGTCTACATCGAGCTCGAGGCGGTAATCGATAGTCAGCTCTATCGAGTCCATCGAGCCATTGTGCCTGAGCAGGGGCTCTCGCCGGTGTTGCAGGCCGTGCTCGTCGCGCTACCCTGGATATTGGTGCCAAATGCCATCCTGATCGTATTCATCGCACGCCAGTGGCACGGCCGCGTCAAGGCTGTTGTCGAGCCGCTCGACGACCTATTCAGGGCGGCCGAGCAGTTGGATCTGCGCCAGCGTACGCTGCGCGTGGACACTCATGACGTGTTGATGCGTGCCACCTTGTGGCACGACGCGCAGCGGGCACGCTGTGCAGCGCTGCGCCGTACGCTCGAGCAGTTGTCTGGGATCACGCAGGGCGCCGATCGCGAGCCCGAGCTTGCCGCAGTTCGCGAGCATCTCGAGCAAATACAACGACTTGCACGCTGATCGCCGCCGGCGCTCGGCGACGCCTTCACAAGGCCGGTGGCAACGCTCATACTTTGCCTGCGGATTGGCTGCGGACCTCAGGCATGCAAGTACTGTATCTACTCATCCCCATAGCGCTGATTGTCATGGCCTTTGCCGTGTGGGCCCTGTTGTGGGCCGTACGCAGTGGTCAGTACGACGATCTCGACGGTCCGGCGCACCGGATCCTGATGGATGATGATGACCCGCGCATACCGGGGCGCCGGGTTGATCCCGGCTTGAAGGGCAAGGACTAGTCCTTTAGACTTTGCCGCCACTGGCCCGGCCCTATCGTAGGGGGAACCATGCGCAACATATTTAGTTTCCAGAATTTTCCGCTGACCATCGTGATTCTGCTGGTCATATTTGCCTGGGCGATCTTCATCAGCATCCTGCTGGCCAACTAGGCGAGCATTGACCCTGAGCGCCTCGTTGCGCTCCCTCATCCTCTGTGCGCCGCAGGCCCGCGGCACACGTTCAGAATTGGCTTGCTCGCGCCGATACAGCTAGATGCCGGTGTAAATTCCGGCACAAGCTCAACTTGCACCGCTAGGTGCCTGGACGTATTGGCAAACGTATGGCAGGGCAGCCGCACGCACATCCCATCGCTTCCCCCGCGCTGGCGCGCCTAGCGCTTGCGCTTTGGTGCTGGTT